>Ga0081539_10006374_pt1 | contig 11355 bp, 9 predicted proteins | sample TabmetS4T2R2_FD_71023 | JGI IMG/M metagenome (GOLD analysis project Ga0081539, IMG submission 71023) | Tabebuia heterophylla rhizosphere microbial communities from the University of Puerto Rico - S4T2R2 | ecosystem: Host-associated > Plants > Roots > Rhizosphere ...
AGGAGCCGCGTGAGCTCCTCGAACGTGAGGAGCTCGTGCTTCGGCAGCCACCGCATGCCCTCGAGGGGCATGCAGTAGGTGCACGGGAAGTTGCACCGATCCGTCACCGAGATCCGGAGATCGTCGGCGACCCGGCCGAAGGCGTCGACCAGGGGACCCTCGAGCGGCATCGCGCGCGGATCGGTCATACGACCAGCGTACCCAGGCCCGGCGGTTCCGATCAGGCCTCGGGTGGTTCGGCGCCCTCGGCATCCGGCAGACGCACGAGGAGCGCGTGGATCGCGTCCTCGATCGCGTCGTCGCGCGACCGGTCGCCGAGCTGCGCGCCGACGGCGAGACCGATCACGTACATCGCGAGCGGGGTGGCCTTGCGCTCCACGCGATGCGCCACCTCTCGGGATGCCGTGAGCAGGTGATCCGATTCGTGTTTCGAGAGCTTGTCGAGGCTCAGCTCGGCCGCCAGCCGGTCGACCCATTCCATGCGCAGCTCCTCCTCCCGGAGTCGCGAACCACCGCAATCCTAGGCGGCACCCCTCCGGACGCCGCGGAGCGGCGCGTCGGCCGCGGGTAGGCTCCGTCGCATGGAACGGAGGCCCGCCGCCGTCCTCACCGTGTCCGACGGCGTGTCGGCCGGCACGCGCGAGGACGCCTCGGGAGACGCGGCCGAGGAGCTCCTGAGGGGCGCCGGATTCGAGGTCCGAGGACGCCGGGTCGTGCCGGACGAGCGCGAGCGGATCGAAGCGGAGATCCGGTCGCTCGCCGCCGATCACGCCTTCGTCGTCACGACCGGGGGAACGGGGTTCGGGCCCCGGGACGTGACCCCCGAGGCCACCGCGACGGTGATCGACCGACCGGCCCCCGGGCTCGCCGAGCTGATGCGCTCGGTCGGGCTCGCGCAGACGCCGATGGCGGCGCTGTCCCGAGCGACCGCCGGGACGATCGGCGGCGCGCTCGTCGTCAACCTCCCGGGCAGCCCGCGGGGGGTGCGGGAGTCCCTGAGCGCGCTCCTGCCGGTCGTGTCGCACGCGCTGGACCTGATCGGAGGCGCCACCGGCGCGCATCCGACGGGTCACCGCGACGAGATCCACGCCGCCGACGATCCCCCGATCGGACGCGTCGACGCCAAGGCGATCCGGCTGATCGGCTCGCCGCCGTGCCGGGTCGGCAACGCGATGTCGATCGTTCCGGGCGGCGAGGTCCGAGGGACGCTCGGGTGCGCCGAGTTCGACGAGGCCGTGGTCGAGGCGGCGGCCGAGGTCGCCTCGCGCGGCGTGCCGGAGGTGCGCACGTTCCATCACGAGCTCGGCGACGTGGAGGTCTACCTCGAGCCCCACGGCGCTCCTCCTCGACTCGTGGTGATCTCGGCGACGGATGTCGCGAGATCGCTCCGCGACGAGATGCGCCGCCAAGGCCGTGTCGTGGTGCTCGTCGAGCCTCGAGCCGAGCGCGTCGCCGGGGAGGATGCACCGGCGCTCTCGTCGATCGACGAGGTGCAGCTGACCGAGCGCGACGAGGTGGTCTTCACCGATCACGATGCTCCCGGGATCGCCGACATGCTCGAGCGAGCGATCCGCTCGCCCGCCAGGTTCGTGGGCGTGATGGGGTCGCGGAGACATGTCGCGGGCTACGTCGAGGACCTCCGCGCCCGGGGGCTCACGGACGAGGAGCTCCAGCGGATCCGCAGCCCGCTCGGTCTGGACCTGGGCGGGCGCCGGCCCGAGGAGATCGCGCTCTCGATCGCGGCCGGCCTGGTGGCGGCCGATCACGAGCGGTCCGGCGGATGGCTCGACCGATGAGCTCCACCGAACAGGTCCGCAAGAACCGTCGGCAATGGGAGGCCGGATCGGACGCCTACCAGGCTCGGAACCGCGCCCAGCTGAACCGATGGGACGTCCTCGGGTGGGGCGTCTACGACGTGCCGGAGGACGAGATCCGCGCGCTCGGGGACGTGGAGGGCGCGCGGGCGCTCGAGCTCGGCTGCGGCGCGTGCCAGTTCGGGATCAAGGTCGCGATGCGGGGCGCCCGCGTGACCGGCGTCGATGTCTCGTTCACGCAGCTCAGGCACGGCGTGGAGAACATGGCGGAGACGGGCGTCCGGGTCGCGATCGCCCAGGGTGACGGTGAGCGGCTGCCGTTCGCCGACGAGGCGTTCGATCTGGTGTTCTGCGACCACGGGGTGATGGGGTTCGCCGATCCGTACCGGACGGTCCCCGAGGCGGCTCGGGTCCTCCGCCGGGGCGGCCGGTTCGTCTTCAACGGCACGACCCCGTGGATCTGGGTGGCGTGGGGCGATCGCCCGGAGGACCAGGACCGGCCGGCCGGCCGGGAGATGCGGGCCGATTACTTCGGGATGCGATCCGCCGAGTCGTTCGATCCGGAGTGGCGCACGACGGAGTTCCAGCTGCCCTACGGGGAGTGGATCCGGCTGTTCCGTGCCAGCGGGTTCGAGATCGAGGACCTGATCGAGCTGCGTCCTCCCGAGGGAGCCACGACCACGTACGACGATTACGCCCCGCTCGAGTGGGCCCGGGCGTTCCCCGCCGAGCACATCTGGAAGGTCCGGAAGGGGTGAGCGGCCGGCCGCCGAGCGGGCGGCTGGCTGTCGCCGGGATCGCCGCGGTGATCGCGCTGGCGATCGCCGGCGCGACCGCGACGCCCTCGACGGCTCCGCGCCGGCCCCCGGACGTGATCGTGATCCTCACGGACGATCAGGGATGGGACACGCTCGAGGCGATGCCGTGGCTCCACGCGCAGCTCGAGGACCCGGCGTCGGGGTGGGCGTCATCCCAGCACGCCTTCGCCACCTCGCCCCTCTGCTGCCCGGCGCGCGCCAGCCTCCTGACCGGTCGGTACCCGCGGCACACCGGCGTGCTCCACAACGAGGACGGCGACGAGCTCGACGACTCGCAGACGCTGGCGACCTGGCTCCACGACGCGGGGTATCGGACCGGCCTCGTCGGGAAGTACCTCAACCTCTACCCGTTCGGACGCGCCCCCTTCGTGCCCCCCGGGTGGGATCGGTGGGTGGCGAAAGAGAACGTGGACGACTCGACGGTCTACGGGGACTTCGACGTGATCGACCAGGGCTCCGCGATCCACGTCGGGAACGACTACGCGACGGACTGGCTGGCGGACCGGGCCGTCGGCTTCGTGCACTCGACGCCGCGAACCCAACCGATGTTCCTCCTGTTCGCTCCGAGCGCGCCGCACTCGCCGTGGATCCCGGCGCCGCGCGACGTGGGCGCCGACGCGTCGCTCCAGCTGGAGGAGGCGCCGACCGTCCTCGGCGCGCTGCGCGGCGCCCCGCCGTGGGGGCGAGCCCTCCCGCTCCCGAGCGCCGCGCAGCGCGCCGAGTGGCTGGACGAACGACGGCGAGAGCGCGAGACGTTGCGGGCCGTGGACGAGGCGATCCGACGGATCGTCACGGCCCTCGGCGACCGGCTGCGTCGCGCAGCGATCTTCGTGCTGTCGGATCAGGGGTACTCGTTCGGCGAGCACCGCTGGGAGGGGAAGCGCTGTCCGTACGAGGCGTGCGTGCGGATCCCGTTCGTCGTCCGCTCTCCGTGGGGCACGGAGGGAGTGGCGACGACGTTGATCTCCACGGTCGACCTCGCGCCAACGATCCTGCGGATCGCCGGCGTGGCGCCGGAGGCGACGATCGACGGCGTCGACGTCTCCGCGAGCCTCGGGGCGCCCGGGGCTCCGCCCCGGCGCCCCGAGGCGGTGTTCCTGGAGTGGCCGGGCGACGTGGACGTGCCCTCGTGGGAGGTCGTCCGGACGGCGGATCTCAAGCTGGTCCGGTACGCCGACGGGTTCGAGGAGCTCTACGACGTGGGCGGTCGGCTGGGACCGGCCGACCCGTGGGAGCGCGACAACCGCATCGACGACCCCGCCTACGGTCCCGCGCTCGAAGAGCTCCGGTCGCTGCTCGGTCGGCATCCGGGCCGCCGATAGACTTGGCCGGTGCAAGCCGGGCCGATCCTGCGTCCCGTGCGCAGCCGCCGCACGCGTCAACGGAGACAGAGCTTCGGCGCTGCGTTCGTCGCATTGCTCGCCGTGTTGACGTGGCAGTTCTGGCCGTCCGCCGGGAAGGAACGAGCCGGGAGCGACGCGGACGGAGGAGGCTCGAACGGAGCGGGCCCGAACGGAGACGGCGGCGCCCGTTCACCGACCCCGGGTGATGGCGACACCCCGATCCAGCACGTGATCTTCCTGGTGAAGGAGAACCGCTCGTTCGACCACTACTTCGGTCGGTACCCCGGCGCCGAAGGCGCGACCGAGGGAGGCACGATCGCGGACTGCGACGCGAGCACCTTCGAGGACGGTCCCGTCCGGGATCTTGAGCCGGCACCGGTGATCATGCCCCACGACCTGGGGCACGCGTTCGCGCCGGGGCTGTACGCGATCAACGGCGGCAAGATGAACGGGTTCAATTGCGTGTCCCTCGGCGAGGACTTCCTGAGCTACACGCAGTACTCGCGCAAGACGCTGCCGGTGTATTGGTCCTACGCGGACCGCTTCGTGCTAGCCGATCACTTCTTCACATCGATGTTCGGCCCGACGTTCCCCGAGCACCTCTACACGGTGGCCGCTCAGTCGTACGGGATCGTCGACAACAAGACGACGACGAACATCGAAGGCAACTACTGCGACGACGAGACCGAGTACACGAAGCGATTCCCGATCGAGGATCTCTCGGACGGCGACGTCCGCCGGATCATGAAGCTGGAGGACGACATCACGTCGGAGGTCCCCGATCAGTTGATCCGGATCGCGTCGTACTGGGAGACCACCCGGACGTGCGTCGACATCAAGGTGCTGCCCGACGCGCTCGAGAAGAAGGGGATCAGCTGGAAGTACTACGCGAAGCCGGACGTCTGGATGAACGCGTTGCAGGCGATCCGCCACGTCCGGTTCGGGCCGCTGTGGGACAAGGTGCAGGATCCGGAGACCTTCCTGACCGACGTGCGACGGAACGACCTGCCGGCGGTCTCGTGGCTGATCCCGCCCGAGGGCAGCCCCAACGAGCATCCCGGTTCGGGGAACAACGTCTGCCTCGGGCAGAACTGGACGGTCGAATACGTCAACGCCGTGATGCGGAGCGACGCGTGGGCGAGCACCGCGATCGTCATCGTGTGGGACGACTTCGGCGGGTTCTACGACCACGTGCAGCCGCCTCACTACGACGTGATGGGGCTCGGGCCGCGGACGCCGGCGTTGATCATCTCGCCGTGGACCGTTCGCGGGGTCAATCCCGACGGAGGGTCGATCGACGCCACGGAGTACGAGTTCTCGTCCGTGCTGCGGTTCATCGAGGACCTCCACGGGCTGAAGCCGATGACGGACCGAGACGCCAACGCCGATCCGCTCTCCGGAGCCTTCGACTTCACGCAGGAGCCACGGCTGGACCCTCTGATCCTCGATCCGCTCGACTGTCCCTCCGCGTGATGCGCGCAGGCGGCGCGGGCCGCCTGGCGGCGCTGGCGCTGGCCCCGTTCCTGATCGCGGCGTCCGACCCGACCGGCGACGTCGCCGGCTGTCGTGACGGTCGCGCCGCGGGCGCGCCGGACCTCGTCGAGGCCCGCGGCACGATCGAGGAAGAGGGCACGTCGGCGCGTTGGGAGCTGACGTTCGCCGACCCCTTGGAGATCCCGGATCGGAACGGTCACCCGTTCCGGGTGGACGTCGCGATCCGGGATCCCCGGGTCCCCGTCGTCTCGTTCGCTTACTTCCACCGCATCAACCGGATCGTCCGCGTCGACGCGACGATCGAGCATCCGACGGGGATCCTGCTGCTGCCCGAACACGGCGCGAACGTCTTCAACCCGCCGATCGTCGAGGGACGCACGATGACGATCCAGATCCCGGGACGACAGATCGCGGAGGAGGGAGATCTCACCGGGACCTCGCCCGGGCTCGAGCAGCTCCGTTGGACGGTGATCGTGCGGGACGGGCGGGCGTGCGACTTCCTCGGCGACGGACGGGCGACGGAGCGGCTCGTCCCCGCGTCCGACCCGCCGACGGCGACGCCCGATCCGTCGTCCGGGCCCCACGCGAGGACGGTCGCGGGGAAGAGCCCGTGGATCTACGTCGGCGGCGTGGCCCTCGTCGTGGCGTTGGGCGCGCTCGCGAGGTGGCGAGCGCGCGGGAGCGGCGCCTAGACGCGTTCCGGCTGGAGCTCCGTGATCAGATCGTCCACGCCGCGCGAGACCTGCTCGCGCCACCACGCCTGCCCTTCCGGCGGGAGGGTCGAGATCGGGTCGTAGTACCGGTAGCGACGGATCAGCGCTTCGGGGTCGTCCTGCTCGATCCCGGTCCGGTAGTTCTTCGTCCACCCGGAGATGCCTCGGACGCGGTCGTACTCGACCAGCTGGTGGGCCCAGCGCTTCCCCACGAACGGGACGTCGACGACCATCCGGGGCGTCGCGAACCCTGGGAGGTATCCCATGATCGCGTGCTGGAGGTCCTGCACCTCCCACACCGCGGTCCGCCAGTGCTCGGCGTTGGGGATCATGTCGCAGATGTAGAAGTAGTAGGGGAGGATCTTCGCGTGGTCCAGGAGCATGAAGCAGAGCTCCAGGATCTGCTCCGGCGTCGTGTTCACCCCGCGGAGCAGGACGCCTTGGTTGCGGACGTCGCGGAACCCGGCGTCGAGGAACACCTTCGCCGCGGCGCCCACCAGCGGCGTCACCTGTTGGGCCGCGTTCACGTGGGTGTGGACGGCGATGTCCACGCCGCGTTCGTTCGCCCGTGAGGCCATCCGCTCGGCCGCTTCCTTGACCTCGTCCTGGAGGAAGTGCTGCGGGATCCCCATCAGGCCCTTCGTCGCCAGGCGGATGTCGCGGATGTTCTCGATGTCGAGGAGGCCCATCACGAACGCCTCGAGCCGCTTGATCGGGACGTTCGCCATGTCGCCGCCGGAGACGACGACGTCGCGGACGCTCGGCGTCCGACGCAGGTAGTCGATCATCGCGTCCCAGCGCTCGTTCTGCTTCTGCTCGAACTTGTACTTCAGGACCTGCACGGTGTCGTTGCCGACGAGGTCCATCCGGGTGCAGTGACCGCAGTACTGCGGGCACGTCGGGATCAGCTCGGCCAGGACCTTCGTCGGGTACCGATGGGTGAGGCCCTCGACCGCCCACATGTCGGCCTCATGGAGCGAGTCGCGCTGGGCCAGCGGGTGCGAAGGGAACTCCGCGTCCCGTTCGCTGAGCGCCGGCGCCATGTACCGACGGACCGGATCCGACCGGAGATCGGTCTCGTCCATCGTGTTGATCATCTGGGGCGGCAGGAGCATCGACATCGTGGCCCGCTCCTGCTGATCCCGCTCGATGTCCGCCAGGAGCTCGTCGTCGAGCGAGGGGCCGAACGCCTCCTTGAGCTCCCGGAGGTTCTTCACCGTGTGGGCGCGCTGCCACTGGGCCGATGTCCACTGCTCGGGGGTCACGTCGCGGTACCCCGCGAGGCGCGTCCAGTCCGGCTCCGCGAAGGACCGCTGCAGCGGGTACGGGAACGGCTGAGCAGTCGCGTGGGCGTGTGGATCGCGATGTCCGGGGCGGTTCGCGGTCACAGGTTCCGTATCAGCGCTCATGACGTGCCTTTCGTGTCAGAGCGCCAGGATACCCGAAGGATGTTCGGTATATGCGCCGCAGAGCCGAAGGATATCCGGACGGCGACTGCTGTGGTCAGCGCCGCCCGCGGGGGCCGCCGAACGTGCCGCGGCCGTCCCGGCGGGGCCGGCGCTCGATCTGAACCTCGGGGGCCCGCTTCGGGAGCCGGGCCCGCATCGGGGCATGGCCGGTGCGCTCCAGCCTCACCCAGATGTGGTCCGGCTGCTGCTTGCGCTCCGTCTCGCGCCACCCCGTCGCCAGCAGGTGCTTCAGGCGCGCCGCCGCCGTCTTCCGCAGCTTGTCGCCTCCCGGAACGCGCACGTAGAGGCGCTCGTGCAGGACCTCGCGGTAGTCGGCCATCGGGACCAGAGCCTACCCGATTGGGGCGTTGCGGCCGGACCTTCAGCGCTCCGAGCGGGCGGCCGATAGCTGCTGGGGATGGACCCTGCAGCGAAGCCGATGCCGGCCGACGGCGTGCCGGCCGACCTCGTGACGTCGTTCGCCGTGCCCACGGCGCCCGTCGTGGCTCCGGCCGAGCTGGCCGCGTTGGCCCACGACCTCGGGGCCGACCGCGTCTACGTCTTCGAGAACATCCGGGACCCGGACGGCCGGCTGTGGATGAACCTGTGCGAGGAATGGCTCGCCGACGGGATCCGGGGGCTCTTCGAGGATCCCCTCACGAGGCTCCATCCGTACTCCCCCGACTTCACGCGCTGGATCGAGGTCCTGGGGGCGGGAGAGCTCGTCGCGGAAGAGGTCGACCGGCTCCCCGAACCGGAGCGACACGTGCTGGGGGGAGAGGACACCGTCTCCGTCCTCGCCGTCCCGATCCAGCTCGACGGTGAGTGGTGGGGGTACCTGGGCATCGACGACTGCTCGAGACCACGGAGCTGGAGCGCCGAGGAGCTCCAGCGCGCGAGGTCGCTCGCCGCGGTGATCGGGGAAGGCGCCGCGCGCCGACGGCGCGTCTCGATCGACGAGATCGTCGGCGACCGCCATCGGGCGATCGTCGAGCACGCGCCGATCGTGACCTACATCGACGCGCTCGACGACACGGCCTCCACGCTGTTCATCAGTCCGCAGGTCGAGGCGCTGACCGGCTACTCCCAGGACGAGTGGATCGGCGACGGGGAGCTGTGGCGGCGGATCCTGCACGCCGACGATCGCTCACGGGCCCTCGCCGAGAACCAGCGTCACAACGAGACCGGCGAGTCGTTCTCGCTCGACTACCGGATCTACCGCAAGGACGGTCGCGTGGTGTGGATCCACGACGAGGCGAAGATCGTGCGGGACGAGCGCGGCGTCCCCACGTTCTCGATCGGCGCGATGTTGGACGTCACCGAGGTCAAGCGGGCGGACGAGCGCGTCGCGTTCCTCGCGTACCACGATCAGCTGACGGGGCTGCCCAGCCGAGCGATGTTCGAGGAATTGCTGGACCTCGCGCTCGGCCGGGCTCGGCACCACGACGCCTCGGTCGCGGTCGTCTGCGTGGACCTGGACGATTTCCGGCTCGTGAACGACTCGCTCGGCCGGCTCGCCGGCGACGAGGTGCTGCGGATCGTCTCGGACCGCTTGCGCGGCGCGACGCGGGAGTCGGATCTGGTGGCACGGCGCTCGGGGGACACCTTCCTCCTGTTGCTCTCGGACCTCGAGCGCGACGGCGACGACGTGGAGGCGGCGGTGGCCAGGACCGAGTCCGCCGCCCAGCGGATCCTCGAGGCCTTCCACGAGCCGATCCGCGCCGCCGGGACCGAGCTCTACGTCACCGCATCGGTCGGCATCAGCCTGTTCCCGCAGGACGGGGACGAGGCCGGGACGCTGATGCGCAACGCCGAGGCCGCGATGCTCGAGTCGAAGAAGACCGGGCATGCCTACGTCGTCTCCAACCGCGGTGCGCTGGACTCGTCGGCCAAGCTGCAGTTCGTGACCCGTCTGCGCAAGGCCGTCGAGAGCCAGCGATGGACCCTCCACTACCAACCGATCCTCGACCTCGCGACCGGCCGGCTGGACGGTGTCGAGGGGTTGATCCGATGGGTGGAGCCCGACGGGACATTGGTCCCCCCGGGCGAGTTCATCCCGCTGGCCGAGGAGCTGGGTCTGATCGAGTCGATCGGCGATTGGGTCGTCCGCGAGATCGTCTACCAGACGAACGCGTGGCGCGAGCTCGACATCGACCTGGAGATCAGCTTCAACCTGTCGCCCCGCCAGTTCTGGCAGCCCGATCTGGCCCACGGGATCCTCCAGCGGATCCACGAGGGCGGGATCGATCCGTCGAAGGTCGTGGTCGAGGTGACGGAGTCATCGGCGATGACCGACCCCGACCGCGCCCAGTCGATCCTGGAGGACCTCCACGCCGGGGGTCTGCGGATCGCGATCGATGACTTCGGGACCGGGTACTCGTCGCTCGCACGGCTGCGCGACATGCCGGTGGACGTGCTGAAGATCGACCGCTCGTTCGTCGCCGGCGTCGACGTGGACGCGCAGAACGCGAGCATCGTCGCCGCGTTCGTCGAGCTGGCGCGAGGCCTGGGCGTGACGACGTTGGCGGAGGGGATCGAGACGCCGGGTGAGCTCGCGTTCCTCCGATCGCGTGGATGCGTCCTCGGTCAGGGGTTCCACTTCTCGAAGCCGGTCCCGCCCGAGGAGATCATCGCGCTCGCGTTCGGCGGCGTTCCCGCCGCCCGCGTCGCGAGCTAGGCGAGCTCGTCGGAGCCGCGGACCGCGGCGACGATCGCGTCGGCGTCGATCCCGGCCCACGCTCGGAGCTCCTCCGGCTTCCCGGAGCCGGGCATCCCGTCGACCCCCAGCCGGAGCACCCGACCGTCGAGCCGGCCGGATGCGGCCAGCGACTCCAGCACGGCGGCGCCCAGACCACCCTCCACGCGGTGATCCTCGACCACGACGAGGAGACCGGTCTCCTCGAGGGCGGCGCGGAGCGACGACCCGTCGATCGGCTTCACGCTGTAGCAGTCGAGGACCCGCGCCGAGACCCCGTCGGCGTCGAGCCGGTCGGCGGCTCGCAGAGCCTCGTGCACCGTCACCCCGGCGGCGACGATCGTCACGTCCGAGCCGTCCCGGAGTCGCTTCGACCCGCCGACCGGGAAGTCGTCCTGCGGCCGGTAGAGGAGCTCGGTGGCCTCGCGGGTGGTCCGCAGGTAGGAGATCCCGTCGAGGTCGGCCATCGCCCGGACCAGCGCCACGGTGGAGGGCCCGTCGGCGGGATACAGGACCGTCGACCCCTCGATCGCTCGGAACGCGGCGAGATCCTCCAGCGCCATCTGGGACGGGCCGTCCTCGCCGATCGAGACGCCCGCGTGCGATCCGCTCAGCCGGAGATCGGCCCGGCCGATCGACGCCATCCGGATCTGATCGAGCGCGCGGGTCAGGAACGCGCCGAACGTCGCCGCGAAGACCGTCTGGCCGATCGCCTGCATGCCGGTCGCGACGCCGAGCATCGTCTGCTCCGCGATGAAGAGCTCGAAGAACCGCTCGGGAGCGACGTCGGCGACCTCCTCGGTGTAGGTCGAGTTGCCGACCTCGCCGTCGAGGACGACGACGTCGGGGCGCTCGCGGGCCAGCCAGGCGAGCGTGTCGCCGAACGCCTTGCGGGTGGCGACCGCATCGTCGTACGTCGGCGGCGCCGCCCCCCCCCCCCCGGGGGGGCCCCCCCCCCCCCCCCCCCCCCCCCCCCCGCGGGGGGGGGGGGTGGGGGGGGGGGGGGGCCCCCCCCCCCCCCCCCCCCCCC
>Ga0081539_10006375_pt1 | contig 11354 bp, 15 predicted proteins | sample TabmetS4T2R2_FD_71023 | JGI IMG/M metagenome (GOLD analysis project Ga0081539, IMG submission 71023) | Tabebuia heterophylla rhizosphere microbial communities from the University of Puerto Rico - S4T2R2 | ecosystem: Host-associated > Plants > Roots > Rhizosphere ...
GCGCAGGCTCTTCGAGGCCAGATGGATGCTCTGGATCCTGATGCTCGCCATCCCGTTTCCGTTTATCGCCAACACCGCAGGATGGTTCACCGCCGAACTAGGCCGCCAGCCCTGGCTTGCCTACGGGCTCTTTCGAACCTCCGAGGGGGTGTCGCCGCTCCTGTCGTCGGGGAGTGTACTGTTCACACTCATCGGGTTCGCGGGGATGTACCTGGTCATGGGCCTCCTCTACATAGTCCTGATGGTCAGGGAAGTCAACCACGGTCCAGGGAACGATGAAGAGATGTCGAGTTCACAAGAAGCCCAGACCGCCTGAGGAGGAAAGATGGAGACACTCTGGTTCATCCTGGTGGCGCTGATGGTCGCGATGTACGTCCTGCTCGATGGCTTCGACCTCGGCGCAGGAGCGATACACCTGTTCGCCGCGAGGAACGACCGGGAGCGCCGAACGGTACTGCGGGCTATCGGGCCCGTCTGGGACGGCAACGAGGTCTGGTTGCTCGCGGCCGGTGGCACCCTGTTTTTCGCGTTTCCAGTGCTCTACGCATCCGGCTTCTCGGGCTTCTACCTGCCGCTCATCATCGTGCTCTGGCTGCTCATGATCCGGGGCCTCTCCATCGAGCTACGCGGGCACATTGAGAACCCGATGTGGGGCGCGTTCTGGGACGCGATGTTCTTCGTCGGAAGCTCTTTGCTCGCTGTCTTCTACGGCGCGGCCCTCGGAAACGTCGTTCGCGGCGTACCCCTGAACGCGGACGGCTACTTCTTCCAACCGCTGTGGACCAACTTCAGCCCGTTCAACCAGACTCCCGGTATCCTCGACTGGTACACGGTCCTGATCGGACTTCTAGCCCTGGTCACGCTGGTTACCCACGGCGCGAACTACCTCGTCGTGAAGACGGAAAACGAACTCCACGTCCGCTCCCGCAGAATAGCCCGCGTGGGCTGGATGGCGACGGCCGCGCTGACCGTCGTCGCGACCCCGGCCACCTTCTGGGTGAATCCCGATCTGTTCGCGAGCTTCAACGAGCGCCCATATGGATATGTGCTGCCGCTCATTGCTGTCGCAGGGCTCGTTGGGATGGGATACTTCGGCTTCGCGCGGCGCGACAGGGCGGCCTTCCTCTCCTCGTGCGCGTATATCGTCGGGATGCTGACCAGCACCGTTTTCGGGGTGTATCCGAAAGTGCTTCCGGCTGTGAACCCGGAGAACAGCCTCACCATCTACAACGCATCTTCTTCCGCATACAGCCAGGGCGTGGGGCTGGCGTGGTGGAGCATCGGCATGGTCCTCGCCGCCGTGTACTTCATCATTATCTACCGGCTGTTCCGGGGAAAGGTCCGGCTTGAGGACGAAGGTTATTGATTCCGCATTGATTCCGGCTGACGGATCACAGTCCCCCCCTTCCGGTTGTTCGACCCCAAGAGCCAGACGAGAACCGCGCCGTGGATCGCGCCCACTACGGCCCCGATGAGGACGAGGATAAAGACAGCGACCAGAATGCTCATCAAGCCTATATCCGATGAGAAGAGGACATCCGCGGCGACGAACGCCAGAACCATGCCCGGCACCCAGGCCAGGGCGTTCGCGGGAACCCACACGCCGGCCCTTCGGATGTGACGGCGCAGCACGATCCACTGCGGCGTACCGAGTATGGTCCCGCCGACCAACCCCATCACGGCGGCCAGTACATAAACTATAGAGTCCGGCGGTTCTGCAGGGGCCGGGCCAGCTGATTGGGCGCCCATCAGCGTGCCGGGCAACATGCCCAGGGTCCAGGCCACCAGCGCTCCAGCCGCGGTTGCCAGCGTCCATGCGTGCCAGTGCATATTCGGGATACGGCGGCGGAGCACGAGCCAAGGCGCCGTCCCTACGGCAGTACCTTCGATCAGGGTGCCGGACAGCACCGCGGCCCCGGTTGTTGCAAGTGCCGTGATGATGCCAGGCGCTTGCAGGTACTGAAAGAGGCCCGCGCCCATCCCGAACGAGACACCCAACCCAACTGTCTCCGCCAGAGAGTTCGCGAGGACCCATCCGAGCCACAGGCTCCAGCCGTTCCTCCTGAGACCTGGTGATCCACCAGCTTTCGTCATCGGGAAACCCCGGTGGCAGGAACGAGGCCACTAAGCCTCACGAGTACGTTCTCCCGGCCTAACCTTGTCAGTGCCTCGGGATCTATGGGCTGGCCGTCCGGGCTTACTTCGATCTTCCAGTGCTTTCGGTATGCGGGCACCCGGCGTAGTACGGTCAGCAGGCCGTTTCGGGCCTCGGCGCCCTCGAATGCCCGCGCGGAGCCTTCGTAGGTCCGGCCCCGCACGAGCACCCGTATCCGGGCGCCGCCGCGAAGGTTCATCCACCACGAATGCTCCCGCGCCCCCACGGCGAGCAGATCGTCGCCATCCCTCGTGTAGTTCACCGGCAGGGTGTACACGTTGCCGGTTCGACGACCCTCGTAGGTTATGAGCATGGTGGATTTGCTCATCATACCGTGCAGCGGCGAGCGCAGCAGCCGGATCACCAGCGGATTGTACAGCCTCTGCCAGCGTACGCGACTACGCCTCCCAGAGGGCCCGGGTTGCCCGCCATCATTCCCGTATTCGACATCGGTGGGCATACGTCCTCCCGCAAGTCTTTCCGTATATCCTGTGCCCGATCCGCATCCACAACCTGAGCCAGATTGACCAACTTCCGTATCTGGATTGACCAATCGAGTTCGGTGCGTTCCCTGTCCACGCGCCCTGGATCTTCGATCCCGCCACCGGGCCGCTGTTTGTAAACGTCGGGATCTGGTTATCTGATAGTGCCCACCGCGACATCGGATTGACCAAATTGGCTTATCGTAATGATCACGATTGCTTATGAATTATGGTCCCGCCCGGGTCAGAATTCGAACACGATGAATCCGGTGGTTGACATCAACTCTCCCTCCAGACTACCGGGCTCATCGCTGGGGATCAACCCGACGACACGAAAGGAGACTGACGCATGAAAGCACTCGTCTACCACGGACCGGGCGAAAAAGCGTGGGAATCGAAGGAAGATCCAGGGCTCGAAAATCCCACGGACGCGGTGGTCAGGATCGACACCACGACCATCTGCGGCACCGACCTGCACATCCTCAAGGGCGATGTCCCCGAGGTGACGGATGGCAGAACACTCGGGCACGAAGCCGTGGGAACGGTAGTCGGAACCGGCAGCGGCGTGGACAACTTCGCGGAGGGAGACCGGGTCCTGGTCTCGTGCATCTCTTCTTGCGGACGGTGCGAGTACTGCCGGAGGGGAATGTACGGACAGTGCCTGCGAGGGGGAGGTTGGATCCTCGGCCACCTCATCGACGGGACGCAGGCCGAATACGTGCGCATCCCGTTCGCCGATAACGGCCTCTACAAGATCCCCGAAGATCTCACCGACGAGCAGGTGGTATTCCTCTCCGACATCCTGCCAACAGGCTTCGAGGTAGGGGTGCTGAACGGCAAGGTCGCGCCCGGCGCGACCGTCGCGGTCGTGGGGGCGGGACCTATAGGCCTCGCGTCCATGCTAACGGCCCGTCTCTACGGACCGAGCAGGATCCTCGCCATAGATCTGGCCGAATCCCGGCTGGCCCATGCCCGTGCGTTCGGAGCGGACGACACCATCGACGGCTCCTCCGACGATGTAGTGGAGCAGGTCATGGAGATGACCGGTGGGCTCGGGGTAGACGTTGCGATGGAGGCCGTCGGCGTGCCCGAAACCTTCGAGCTGTGCGCGGATCTGGTGAAGCCAGGAGGGCACATCGCCAACCTCGGGGTGCACGGCAGGCCGGCGACGCTTCATCTGGAGAAGCTCTGGATCAAGAACGTCACCATAACCACAGGTCTCGTAGACACCTACTCCACCCCGACCCTGCTGCGGCTCGTCGCCGAGGGGCGGCTCGATCCTACCCCCTTCGCCACCCACCGCTTCGGGCTCGGGGAGATCATGGACGCCTACGACACCTTCGCCGACGCCGCCCGCACCGACGCCCTCAAGGTCGTCCTCGGAGCGGCGGGATGAGCAGCAGTAAGGTTCCGGTGATGTTGGCGAGCCGGGCGCGGGGGCGACGAGCGTAAGGAGGTTACGGATGTTTCCAACCAGGATGTTGTTGGCGAGTGACGGTTCCAGGGAGGCCGCGAACGCTGCGCGGCTGGCCATCAGGTTGTCCAGCAGCCTCGATTCGGATCTACACCTCGTCTATGTAGAGCACATGCCCACCTTTAACCCCGCCTCCGAGCCGGTGCTCATGGACCCGGAACTCTGGCTTATGATGGGCGAGCAGGCGGAAGGGGAGGCCAGAAGGAGAGCAGGAGATATCGAACGTGAGATAGAAGAGATGGGTGGTAGGGTGGCCGAGGTACATGCCAGAACCGGACGCGTGGACGCGGAGATCTTGAAACTCTCGGAGGAGATCGGGGCGGGGCTCGTGATCCTGGGCAGCCGGGGTATGGGGCGTCTGAAACGCGCCGTGATCGGCAGCGTCTCTGCAAGCGTCGTAGATCACGCCCATAGCTCCGTCCTCGTGGTTCGCGGAGGAGGAGCCGATCTTCCCGGCAAGATCCTTTTTGCGACGGATGGCTCGAAGGACGCCAAGGTGGCCCGCTCGGCCGTCACAGAACTCTCCGCCGCCACTGGCTCCGACGTATACGTTCTATACGTGCTGGAGACGCGCCCTTACCGGCCGTTTCTGGGTCCCGAGGCATGGGAGGGATGGGAGGCGAACCTGGAGCGGGCCAGGGAGCGGGCCAACTCGTTCGTGCAACTCGAGGCCGCGCGGATAAAGGAGGATGGCGGCAAAGTTGCCGATGCCCACGTGGTGTTCGATGATCCGGCCCCGGAGATAGTGCGTCTGGGCGAAGACATCGGGGCGGATATGATCGTGGTGGGTAGCCGGGGACTTGGCGGTATCCGCAGGATGCTTCTCGGCAGCGTTTCGAGCAGCGTGGCCGCCCACGCCAACGGCCCCGTTCTAATTGTGCGCGGTGGGCAGGAATCTGGCACTTGAACTAGAAAGGCATCGTCGGAGTACACGGCTTCCGGCCTGCATCTGGCCGGGATCTCCTCTATCTGATGAGCACCTGGAACGCCAGCATAGCGAGTATGGAGAGGGTGACGATGATCGCCACGAGGTTGCTCGACGCGTCTTCGAGGGCGTCCGGCATGAGCTCGGAGAATACCATCCAGATCATGGCCCCTGCGGCGAACCCGAGCCCGAAGGGCAACAGGGGACGGAAAGTCTCCACGAAGATGAAAGCCGGCACCGCCATCAGGGGCTGGGGCAGGCTGGAGAACACGCTCCAGAAGGCGGCCCGGCTCCATCCCACCCCCCTCGGCACGAGCACCAGGCTGATGGCGAGACCTTCGGGGATGTTGTGGACGGCTATGGCCAGCGTGATAAACAGGCCAAGATCCACCCCGCCGCCGAAGGAGACCCCGACGCCAACCCCTTCGGTGAATGAGTGTACGGTCATCACTCCCACGATCAGGAGCGCCTTCCTGGCGTCCATGTTGCTCATCCCCGCGAAGACGGCGGGGTGCTCGTCTTGCTGTAGCGCCCGACGCGCCAGGACAATGAAGACCAGGCCCGTGGCGGCGCCGCCGAGGGTGCGCCACAATCCGTAGTTCACACCCTCGTAGACGAGGCCGAAGCTGGCCGCCAGCATGAGCCCGGCGGCTATGGCATTCGAGGCGCCGAGCCACCTGCGGGTGAGGTCCTTGACGAAGATGAAGGGCACAGCCCCCACGCCGGTGGCCGCAGCCGTGATCCCGGCGAAGATGAAGACCTCGAAGATGCCCGCCGTTCCAGGGACACTATCCATGTATCCGCTTCACTGTTCTCGGGTTACCGTTTATCAGGAGCCAGTTGGGAATCAAAATCAACACCAGAACCCGTCCACGGACCCTAGAATACCGGCTCATAGCAACAATGAGAACCGCAGGCTCATCCCTGAGCCTGCGGTTGGTTCCGCGCGGAGCGTGGGATCAGGCCGTGGATGGTCCGACGCCTCCCGCGGACCGCCTGCGCCGGAGCAGGGTTCCCGCCGCGCCGGGAACACCGACCATCGGCAGAACCCAATGGTCCAGGCCCCAGTGGCCCGCGACGCGCCAGGCGAACACGATCCAGGTCGCCAGGATGAACATCAGCGGGTTCGCCCCCGCCACCCCGGCGAAGATGAAGCTGGCGTTCATGAAGCCGCCGAAGAACGCGGCGACGCCCGTGAACACACCGAGGATCAGGGCCAGGCCGACCAGGATCTCCCCGGAGGTCACCATGTAAGAGAAGACCGCGGCGTTGGGAACGACCACGTTCTTCAGGAAGCCAGCGTACCAGCCCGTGACCTGCGGATGCTCGCCTGTGGTCTGGGCGATGGCTCCCTGCGCGAACCCCGCGACGGCTGCACCCGCCTTGCCGCCGACCCAGACTCCGGATGGATCTGTGATCTTGCCCTACCCGGCCAGGAGCCACAGGCCTCCCAGGTAAACCCTGATGATGAGCCACACCGGCGCGAGGCGGGTGTCGGCGAACAGGAAACGGGTGACGTTCGGTTCGGGGATCACTGTTTCCCTCATGTCCAAAGCGTTTGTGCTCATGCCTTCTCCTTTCCTGACGGTGGTTTTCTCTTCGACGGAGGACCTGCTGACCACTTCTATCCGGCCTCGATTCCCGAAAGCACGTACAGCGTCCACGTCCGTATCACGTCGTCGAAACGGCGGTTCTCGCTGGCCCTGACCCGGCACGGCTCGTGGCGGGAGGCGAGGGTGGCGAGGCTTATGGGGCTCTCCGCCAGGATCTCCACGCACTCGTCCAGCCCGAGCCGCTGTACGTATTCGGAGAGTTGATTCTCTCCCTTGATGGTGGCGTGCGCCATCTGGACGTGGCTGCCGATCACGCTCCCGGCTTCGGGCTTCGCGGACGCTGGATCCTGGCTATTGGCCTGTGCTGCTTCGATTCGGGATTCCACGAGATCTTCACTTCCGCTGGTCATTGCTTGATCACCTTAGCCCGCGGCGCGCCCCGTGACCTGAGCAAATTGGGCCATCCTTGTGACCAAGAATGATCAGAAACGCGCCTGATGGTGTGACTGGCGCGGTAAGGACCGAAAACTGATCAATTTGGACTCTCGAAATCATCAAGATGGATCAGGCGGGGCCAGAAGGAGGGGGTTAACGTTCTTCCAGACATTTCAGATAGCCCGAAGAAGTGGAGTGGAGATGATGAAGTACACCGGCGAACAGGCGCTCGAGATTCTGGAACGAACGTTCGAAGGACGCCTCAGACGATCACCGGAGGTGGGCACCGATCCGGAGATGGGGAGCGCGATCGCTTCCGTATTGCCCAGGGAGGCGGGGGAGATCGAACTGCTCGCCGAGATCGCCGGACGTCACTCCCTGCCGCTCGTGCCGGTTGGGGCTGGCACGGCTTTCCGTTCCAGGGGCAGGCCGGAAAGCGTCCTGGTCCGGTTCGACCTGATGCGCGCCATACGTCTACCGCAGACCGGCGAGGAATGGATCGAGGTGGAGCCCGGAACGCCGTGGCTCAACGTAGACGATGTGCTGCGGCGGCGCGGCATGGGCCTCACTGTCTACCCGACGAGCGCTCCCCGCACCACCATCGGCGGATGGGTGGCTACCAATGGCCTCGGGGTAGGCTCGTTCGAGTACGGATGGTTGCACGAGAACATCGTCTCCGCGAGCGTGGTGCTCCCCGGTGGAGAGCGCCGCGAGGTGACAGGTATGGAGGTCGTGGGAATGCTAGATCCCGATCGTGCAGGTGGCATCCTGGTCGGAACGAAGCTCAGGATTCGCAGGGCGGATGGCGACGTTCTGTTCGCAATGGCCTTCGACGATGCCGAAAGCCTGGTCGGAGCCTTGAACGATGTGGTGGCGAGGCGGCTGCCCCTCTGGCATCTGGCGTTCATCGGCCCGGCGATGGCCCGTTCCAGAAACCTCGGCGGGGATTACCTCCTGTTCGGAGCCTACCCCGGGGATCGCGGTGAGGCCGTGGCGAGGGCCCTCGAAGAGACGGCTAGATGGCGTTACGCCAGGATGCTAACCGTTCCGGAGGCCCGCCGGACGTGGGGAGAGAGGTTCTACCCGGCCACGCCCTCCCGCGTGCCCGCCGGCGCGACCCGCGAGTTCATTCCCTCGACCGGACTGGCAGAGAAGTTGGGCGAGAAGGAAAAGCAGTCGGCCGTTCAGGGTACCGTTACCAAGACCGGCGAGGTCCTGCTCCTGACTCTGATGGACGGCGATTCAGGTTCGGTGTCGTGATGAGGTTTCTGAGGGAGGCACGAAAATAGCAATATTGGCATCAAGTAGTGGGAGAACTTTCTCACCAGTCGGTGAGGGGCGAAGGGAAAGGAGAACAGCATGGGCATGTTTCCGACGAAGATCCTGCTGGCTACCGATGGTTCCCCGGAGGCAGACCGCGCCTTGCGGGCCGCGGTGGAGTTGTCCGGGAAGACCGGCTCGGACCTGTACGTGGGCCACGCCGCCCCGATGCCCAGCATCCATGCCATGCCGGAACGGGCCGTGTACGTGCCGGGACGCGCTTTCCAGGAGCTGAAGAGCATCGCCGAGCGCGAGGGGCACAAGGTCCTGGAGGAGCAGGTACAGAAGGTGGAGAAGGCGGGCGGCAAGGTCGCTGGTTCCTATCTGAGGGTCGGGCGTTCGGACGAGATGATCGTCGGGCTCGCGGAGGAGATAGGGGCTGGTCTGATCGTCGTGGGCAGCCGGGGATATGGCTCGCTGAGACGGGTGTTGATGGGCAGCGTCTCAGATTCCGTGGTGCGTCACGCGCATTGTCCGGTGCTCGTGGTCCGTCCCAGGGGCTTGCAGGAGAGGAACATCCTGGACGGCAGGATCCTGCTGGCCATAGATGGTTCGAAGGAGGCTTCCGCCGCCGCGCACGTGGGCGCGGAACTGGCGAAGAGTACGGAGTCAGACCTGCACGTTACCCTCGGTATGTCCACGGAGCCAGAAGCCCCGTACCCCCCTCCGCTCGCCGGAGAGCGGTGGAGCCATAGCCTGGAGCAAGCCGAGCACGACGCCCGAAACTTCATCGAAGAACAGGCCAAACGCCTCGGGGACGAAGCAGGCGTGTCCGCACAGGCGCACTTCCGGCTCGGACGCCCGGACCACGAGATCGTCAAGCTGGCCGAAGAACTGGACGCTAGCCTGATCGTGATGGGAAGCCGGGGTCTCGGTGGAGTCCGCAGATCCCTGATGGGCAGCGTCTCCGACTCGGTCGTCCGCCACGCGCACAGCTCGGTCCTCATCGTGCGCGAGTAGGGCCCTCGAGAACAGGCTGGCAGCGCGCATAGGCCCGCCTCGCCTGCGACCTGATCCTGGCTGCGGGCGACAGCCGCGAACGTCCCTGGCCTCGTTTTCGCCAGTGTCTCGGAGGCCGGAAGCACGGTGTGCGGGGCGCGCATCCCTGCCAGAGGGTAAGCTATACTCCGCGAAACCCGAAGGGAAGCTCGAGATGGGAGGGTGTCGTCGTGGCAGCAGAGTCCGAACCCAGGGAAAACCCGGGTTCGAAACCTCACGTCTCCGGCCCGGCCGAAGCAGGATCAGGTGAAGTCAGGCGCGGGCTTGCAACCGGCTTCACCCACGTCAGCATCAGCGCCAGGGATCTGGACGAGTCCGTCAGGTTCTACCGGAAGTTCTTCGGGTTGGAGGAAGTCCCTTCGCCGGAATTCTCCGGCCCCGTGCGCTGGCTGCGGGCCGGAGATTTGCAACTGCACCTCTTCCTGGACGACAGCCAGGCCCCAGAGAGGCACCACTTCGCCTTCGACGTGGACGACTTCGAGGCCGCGTATACGAGGGCGCAGGAATGGGGTGTTCAGGTGGCGGCGGGCAACTACTCGACCGTGCGCGAGTTGCCCGGCGGGGAGGCGCAGATGTACATAAACGATCCGTCGGGGAACCTGGTGGAGATCAACGGCCGCGACGCGGCGGCGCTCGATCCGAAGGTGATCGGGGAGACCCGCAAGATCGGCGGTCCAGCACATGCGGTCCTGTACATGGAACCGAGGGGAGGAGTGCGATGATCGACGAAGGACTCAAGGCCTTCACCGAAGAGATGGCCTTGCCTGACCAGGCGATACAGTCGGAGGAGATACCCTGGGTACCACAGGGCGAGCGGGTATGGTTCAAGCCGCTGCGCTTCGACCTGGCGACGGGGCGTTGGATCAACCTGCTCCACGTCCAGGGCGGCGGCAAGGTCAACCGCCACCGCCATACCGGCGGGCAGGTCATGGGCTACTGCGTCGAGGGTGCCTGGCACTACCTGGAGCGCGACTGGGTCGCCAAACCGGGCACGCTCATCTACGAGCCGCCCGGCGACATACACACCCTAGTCGTGGACGAGGAGGCCGGATACATGGTCACGCTGTTCATCCTCGAAGGCACCGTCCAGTACATTGACGATGACGACAACCTGATCTACCAGGACGACGTATTCTCCAAGCTGGAACGCTACGTGAAGCACTGCGAGGAACAGGGCATCGAACCGCAAGACCTCCACTACTGATGCCCGTCCTCGACGACTTCCGCCTCGACGGCAAAGTAGCCCTAGTCACCGGCGCTGCCCGCGGCCTCGGACAGGGCATCGCCACCGGCCTCGCCGAAGCCGGGGCCGACGTGGCCGCCCTGGACATACTTCCCGTGGACGAGACAGGGGAGGCGGTCTCCGCGCTCGGCCGCCGCTTCCATCCTATGAACCGGAACCTGCTTGAGACGAAAGCGGAGCAGGCGGCGGAGATCGTGGGCGAATGCGTCTCCGAACTCGGAAGACTGGACATCCTGGTCAACAACGCCGGCATCATCCGGCGTGCGCCATCCCTGGAGTTCGGTGAGGGCGACTGGGAGGACGTGATGCGCGTCAACCTCAGCGCCGCTTTCTATCTCAGTCAGGCGGCGGCGCGGCACTTCGTGGAGCGGGGCGATGGCGGCAAGATCGTCAACACCGCATCCGTCCTCTCGTATGAGGGCGGCATCACCGTTCCCTCGTATGCCGTCACGAAGGCCGGCATCGCCAACCTCACGCGGGCGCTGGCCAACGAGTGGGCGCCGCTCGGCATCAACGTCAACGCCATCGCGCCGAGCTACTTCACCACCGAGCTTACCGGAGCCATCAGGGAAGACCCAGAACGCAGCGGCGCGCTTCTGGCCCGCATCCCGGCCGGACGCTACGGCGAGCCGGAGGATCTCAAGGGCGCCGTGGTTCTGCTCTCATCGGCGGCCGGAGACTTCATCCACGGCACCATCCTGCCCGTTGACGGCGGCTGGCTCGGACGCTGAAGATGTAGAATTGGAAGATGGTCGCATCGTGGCCCAG
>Ga0081539_10006376_pt1 | contig 11352 bp, 6 predicted proteins | sample TabmetS4T2R2_FD_71023 | JGI IMG/M metagenome (GOLD analysis project Ga0081539, IMG submission 71023) | Tabebuia heterophylla rhizosphere microbial communities from the University of Puerto Rico - S4T2R2 | ecosystem: Host-associated > Plants > Roots > Rhizosphere ...
GCAGCCGGTGTCGATGGTGACGTCCGTCACGCGATGACAAGACGTCGGGGGAGATTCGGGGGAGGATTCGGTGCGAACTCGGGGTCGAATCAGGGTCGTTCGAGGGTCGTTTCAGGACCCTTTCCGGGGCAGGTGACGCGGGGGCGCCGCAGCGCAACGCCCAGTCCAGTGAAGTGTTACGAATCCGCCGGCGCGCCAAATGTTTTTTCCCGCTCATCCGGCGCTCCCGAGCGCGGCCGCGATCCGCGGTTTCGGCGCCAAGCCGACCAACTGATCGACGAGTCCAGGTGACGATCGCCATGTGTAGCCTATGTGTGCAGAGTTCGGACCTCAGCAACCATCGACGGTCCGCGCCGAATGCAAGTCAAGTGAGAACGAACTCGACCATCCTCTGGGTTTTCTTTGCCGCGATGCGCACCGTCGGCTGGCTGAGCTTCGCGGCACTTCTGACGACGACCGGCTGCGTCGTGCGGCCACTGGAGCAGGTGCCGCCGGGCGTCGCGAGCTTTTCGGTGGCGAGCTACAACGTGTTCTTCGAGCGGACCTCATCAAGAACGATCGACGCGATCGCGGACCTCGACGCGGACATCGTGTGCATGCAGGAGACGACTCCCGAGTGGAACGCGCGCTTCGCGGAACGACTGTCGGCACAATACCCGTACGTGCAAGCCGCGCCCGGGCAATACGCAGACGGGCTCACCGTGCTCTCCAAGTTCCCGGTGCGCGACGCGATCAGGCTCACGCCCGACGGCACCGACGGCTGGTTGCAGGCGCGGTCGTTCGTCGCCGATACTCCGATTGGCCCGGTGCAGATCCTGGTCGTTCACCTTCGGCCCCTAATCAATTACGGGAGCAAGATCATCGGCTACTTCACCGTGCAGCGCGTGCACGAGCGCGAGGTGATGAAATATCTGAAGTCGCTGCGCCCCGACCTGCCGACGCTGATCGTCGGCGATTTCAACGAGGGCAACGGCGGCCGAGCGATCAGTGCGCTCGAAGGCCATTGCTACCGCGACGCGCTCCCCGAGTTTGACCACGACTCCCCCACCTGGCACGGCCGGGTGTTCAAGCTGCCGATGACCGCGCGGCTGGATCACGTCCTCTACACGCCGGCGACGCTGCACTGCTACCGCGCGTCCGTCGAAAAAGTGGGCGAGTCGGACCACTGGCCGGTGGTGGCGACGTTCGGAAGTGTTGGAACCACAGATGAACACAGATAAACACGGATGAAAAACAGATTGAGTCACGAAGCGATTCCCGACCTGCGGAAACCGGTTCGTGCTCTCCGTGACTTCGTGGTTGGTTTCTCCTATCCGTGTTCATCCGTGTTCATCTGTGGTTCCACCAATGCTCGATCAGCTTCCGAAGCCCACGAAGATGTGCAGCGCGTCGTCCACGCCGATGTGCAGGTCGCGGACCTTGATCTTGCCACCGGGGAAGGCGGCCAGCGGCATGACGCGGCCGTCGTACTTTTTCAGGGCGTTGTCGATCCAGCCGGCGACGAGGAAGCCGCCGACGTCCTCGCCGGTGCAGCGGACGTTCGACAGGCGCGCGTTGAACGCGTCGTCGACATCGACGCGCGCGGTGAGCCGCAGCGCGGTGGGAAGGAGCAGCCAGAAGCCGCTCACGCCGATGTCGCACGAGAGCGATCGGCTGTCGTCGGACGCGAACTTCGCGTCGACGTTCCGCACGAAGTAGCCGCTGCGCGAGCCGCCCGCCTTGGCGGCCGACAGCAGCATCGAGCGGAGGTCGGTGATCGGCACGTCGAAGTTCACCCGTCCGTCCGTGCACTCGGTCATGACGAGCGTGCCGCTCTCGCCTCGTCGGCCGCGCAGGAGGTCGAGCCGCGCGTCGCGCGCGGTGATCGAGAGGTTCGTACTGCCGTCCACGTACCTCAGCGGCTGCGCGACGTATTGGAGCCGTTTCACGAACAGGCCGTCGCTCAAGCGCACGGGATTGCGCATCGAGGCCGGGCGATAGCTACCCTTGATCTGCGTGTCGGTGAGGTCGATGGTGAGCGCGTCGAGCGTGGGATAAGCGTCACCGGTCGCCGTGATGCGCACGCGGCCGTCGTCGGGGATGCTGACGCGGGAGCGGTAGCCGGCGAGGAGCGATTCGACGAGCGCGTCGCGCGTCTTCGGCAGAGTCTCACCGGCCAACGGGAACCCGCCGGCGCCGCGGCTGAAGTCGATCAGGGGGCGGGCGTTTGCCGCCGGCTTGGTCGCGGGTGGCGGCGGCGGATTGTTCGGCCGGTTGGACTGGCAGCCGATGATGCCCGCCAACGAGACGAGCAGCACGCACAGCGTCGCGGATTTCAACGTGATCTGACCCGACATGATGATGCCTCACCATATCCTCGCCAGCGGCCGCCGGACAAGTGGAATCGCGCATGTCTCTCCCTCTCCCTGTACTCAGGGAGAGGGTTGGGGAGAGGGTAGATCCACTGCGCGATGGACGTACCCTCTCCCCCGCCCTCTCCCTGTGTACAGGGAGAGGGAGGGCGGTGCTCGCGCGCCCGACGCGGGATCGCGTTGACGATTCGGCCATGTCCGGCTAGTTTACGGGGCCCACGCAAATCGGCCGGTCCCGTGTGTGTTTTCGTGCACGCCGCTTAGAGCCGCCGCCGCTGCAAATACAGACGATACGACGAGAAGAGGACGAGCCATGCGAGCCAGTGACATCAAGAAGGGTCAGGCAGTGATCATCGACAGCAAGCTGTACGTGGTCACGAACGCCGACCACAACACGCCTGGAAACCTGCGGGCGAAGGTGCAGTTCAAGATGCGCGACGTGCTCAAGGGCACGATCCAGGACAAGCGCGTCGGCGCGACCGACGACATCCAGACGGCCACGCTCGACCGCCGGCAGGTCGAGTACCTCTATTCCGACAACGACGGTCACGTGCTGATGGACCTGGAGACGTACGACCAGAACACGATCCCGAAGGAAGTGTTCGGCGACGACATCCTGTACCTCAAGCCCAACACGCCGCTCACCGCGCTGTTCCACGAGGGGAAGGTCGTGAGCTACGAGATGCCCAAGACGGTGGACCTGAAGGTGACGGACACGCCGCCGGGTATCAAGGGCGCGACCGCGACGAACCAGCAGAAGGACGCGACGCTGGAGACGGGATTGAAGACGCGCGTGCCGCCGTTCATCGAGATCGGCGAAGTCATCCGCGTCAGCACGGACGGCGGCGGGTACCTCAGCCGCGCGTGAATTGCTGATACGTAATCGCCGCTTGCGGCTTAGCGAACCGAAAACCGGTTCCATCGCTAAGCCGCAAGCGGCGGTCATGCACCGTCTCGACGACTCTTACTTCGCCGCGACCGGTTCAGCGTTCTTCAACGGTTCGGCACCCGCGTTGAACTGCTCTTGCCGCTCGCGTGCGTGATCGATCGCGCTCTTGATCGGGACGATCTCGTTCATGATCGCGTTCAGCACCTTGATCTGCGACATCGTCGCGTCGACCTGCACGACCTTGTCCTTCGGGTAGCAGTCGAGCACCGGCCGCGTGGTCTGCTCGTAGACTTCCAGCCGGTGACGGATCACGGCATCGTTCGCGTCGTCGATCCGGTTCTCCTTCAAGGCACGCCGGCGCAGCCGTTCGACCATCTTGTGCATGTCGGTGCACACAAGGTAGATGATCTTCACGACGTCGAGCGTGTCCTCCAGCAATCCCGCCTGCTTCACGTTCCGCGGGATGCCGTCCAGCACGAGCAGCTCGGTCTCGGGATGGAAGGCGTTGATCATCTCCATCCCCTTGATGTAGTTCTTCCAGAGTTGCACGGTGAACTCGTCGGGCACCAGTTCGCCGCGCGACGAGTACTGCCAGAAGACGCGTCCCATCTCGCTCTGGAGGTCGAGCGTGCGGAACACGTCGCCGCAGGCGGAATGATAGAAGCCGGGGATCGCGGCCAGGATCTTGCCCTGGGTGCCCTTGCCGCTGCCCGGGGCGCCGAACAACAGGATGCTCTTATACCGCATGGTCCTCCCGCGATCGGATGTCCGTGCCACCATACGCACATTCTACCACGAGGATCAGCCCTCTTCCGATTCCTTCAATCGGGCCAGGACGCTGAAATCTTCAAGCGTTGTCGTATCGCCCTTCACCTCGCCGCCGCTCGCCAGCTCTTTGAGGAGCCGCCGCATGATCTTACCGGACCGTGTCTTCGGCAGCGCGTCGGTGAAGCGGATCTGGTCGGGCGTGGCCAGCGCACCGATCTGCTTGCGGACCTGCTGGACGAGCTGCTTCTTGATGTCCTCGGACGCCTTGAACCCGCTGCGCAGCGTGACGAACGCGGCGATGCCCTGGCCTTTCAACTCGTGCGGCATGCCGACGACGGCAGCCTCGGCGACCGCTTCGTGTGACACGAGCGCGCTCTCGACCTCAGCAGTTCCCAGTCGATGACCCGAGACGTTCAACACGTCGTCGATCCGGCCCATGATCCAGAAGTAGCCGTCGTTGTCGCGCCGCGCGCCGTCGCCGGTGAAGTACATGCCGGGCACGTCGCTCCAGTACTGCCGCTTGTACCGGTCCGGGTCGTTGAAGATCCCGCGCAGCATGCTCGGCCAAGGCTTGCGGACGACGAGCAGGCCGCCTTGATTCGGCCCGAGCTCCTTGCCCGATCGATCGACGATCGCCGCGTCGATGCCGAAGAACGGGAGCGTCGCGGTGCCCGGCTTTGTAGCGGTGACTCCTGGCAGCGGCGAGATCATGATCGCGCCGGTTTCCGTCTGCCACCAGGTGTCAACGATCGGGCAGCGCTTGTGGCCGACGACCTCGTGATACCACATCCACGCCTCGGGATTGATCGGCTCGCCGACCGTGCCGAGCAGTCGCAGGGAGGAGAGGTCATGCTTGTCCACGAACTCGCGGCCGGCCCGCATGAACGCGCGGATCGCGGTGGGCGCGGTGTAGAAGATGTTCACCTTGTGCCGCTCGACCACCGCCCAGAAGCGGCTGAAGTCCGGGAAGTTCGGCGCGCCCTCGTACATCAGCGCCGTCGCGCCGTTGTTCAGCGGGCCGTAGACGATGTAGCTGTGCCCGGTCACCCATCCGACGTCGGCGGTGCACCAGTAGACGTCTTCATCGCGAAGGTCGAAGACGTACCTGGTCGTGAGGTACGTCTGCACCATGTAACCGCCGGTGGTGTGGATGATGCCCTTGGGCTTGCCAGTCGAGCCCGAGGTGTAGAGGACGTACAACAGATCTTCGCTGTCCATCGGCTCGGCCGGGCAGTCGGTGGACTGGTTGGCGATGACGTCTTTCCACGCGACGTCGCGCTCGGGAACCATGTTCACCGGCGAGCCCGTGCGCTCGAACACGACCACCGTCTTCACGAGATCCGTCTTCGTCAGCGCGTCATCGACGTTCTTCTTCAGCGGCACCGGCTGCCCGCGCCGCCAGCCGCCGTCGGCGGTGATGATGATGTCGGACTTCGCATCCTCGACACGATCCGCGATCGCCTGCGAGCTGAACCCGCCGAAGATCACGCTGTGTGCGGCGCCGAGTCGCGCGCACGCGAGCATCGCGATGGCGGCCTCCGGGACCATCGGCATGTAGATGGTGACGCGGTCGCCCTTCTTCACGCCCAGGTTCTTCAGGCCGTTCGCGAAGCGGCAGACGTCGTCCTTGAGTTGCTTGTACGTGATCCGCCTGACCTCGCCGCCCTTCCCCGGCGCGGCCTCGGGCTCGCCCTCCCAGAGGATTGCGATTTTGTCACCTCGGCCGGCGGCGATCTGCCGGTCGAGGCAGTTGTAGCTGACGTTGGTCTTCCCGCCGACGAACCACTTCGCGTTCGGCGCGTTCCACTCCAAGACCTTGTCCCACTTCTTGAACCAGTGCAGTTCGTTGGCGACGTTGTTCCAGAACGTCTCGGGATCATCGATCGACTGACGGTACAGGCGGTCGTACTCCTCGCGCGATTTGATCCGCGCCTTGCCCGCAAACGCCGGCGGCGGCGGGAACAGGCGGTTCTCCTGCATGCTCGATTCGATCGCGGCTTGGCCTTCGGCTGCCATGTCTTCAGGGCTCCTCGTCCCACGCGCCCCCTGGGTCACGACGGGCCGAAGTATAACCTGACGCCGCGCGGGTCGGGAACAGTTCGGATCGCCGCCGCGCGAAGGTGGACATCGCGCATCATCCTGCCGGTTGGGGTCACTTCCGAGCGAGCGAGGGAGAGACATGAAGCAAGCCGTTACCGGGGCGGCCATCGCGGCGGCCGCGACGTTGGTTTTGAACCTCTCGGTGCGCGCCGAAGACCGCTCGTTCGACGGCACCGGGAACAACCTGTCGAACTCCACGCTCGGTTCCGCGAACACCGACTACCGCCGCGAGGCCAGCGGCGCTCACTACACCGACGGCGTCTCGTCCCCCGCCGGCGCGTCGCGACCGAGCGCGCGGTTCATCAGCAACGCGCTGATGACGCAGGGCGAATCCTCCGTTCCCGACGCGCGAAATATCACCGCCCTCGTGTACACGTGGGGCCAGTTCATCGATCACGACCTGGACCTGCGCAACAACGCGTCGCCCACCCAGCCGATGAACATCGCCGTTCCCACCGGCGACGTGTGGTTCGACCCTTCGAGCACCGGGACGCAGGTCATCCCGATGTCGCGCTCCGGCTACAACTCCGCCAGCGGCTTTGCCGTCGGCAACCCGCGGCAGCAGACCAACACCGTCACGAGCTACCTCGACGGCTCGATGGTCTACGGCTCGGACAGCTCGCGCGCGGGATGGCTGCGCACCGGCACGAGTGGACAACTCAAGTTCACTGCCGCGCCGACCGGCGCGATGCTGCCGACGGACGACGGCTCGCAGGTGATGGACGGCCCGTTCGGGCCGAGCACGTCGAGCTCGCTCTACGTCGCCGGCGACACGCGCGCCAACGAGCAGATCGGCATCACGTCGATCCAGACGCTCGCGCTGCGCGAGCACAACCGCCAGGCAACGCTCATCGCCCGCGCGAATCCTGGATGGAGCGACGAGCAGGTCTACCAACGCGCGCGGAAGATCACGAGCGCCGAGATCGCCGCGATCACGTACAACGAGTTCGTTCCGGCGCTGCTGGGTTCGGGCGCGCTGCCGGGTTACTCGGGCTACAACGGTTCGACCGATCCGTCGGTGAGCAACGCGTTCGCCGCGGTCGGCTTCCGCATCGGCCACTCGCAGCTCGACGACGACATCGAGCGCGTCGGTCCGGATGGCAACGTCGTCGCCAAGGGCAACCTGCCGCTGCGCAACGCGTTCTTCAACCCCGCGGCGCTGAGCGCCCCCGGCACGGGCGGCGTGGACGCGGTGCTGCGCGGCTTCGCGGGTCGCGTCGAGCAGTCGGTCGACCTGTTGATGATCGACGACATTCGCAACTTCCTCTTCGCCGCGCCGGGACAAGGGGGCATGGACCTCGCCGCCATCGACGTGCAGCGCGGCCGCGACCACGGTCTGGCCGACTACAACACGATGCGGCAGGACTTCGGCCTGGCGAAGGTCGCGACGTTCGCGCAGATCTCGTCCGACCCGTCGATCCAGGCGCAGCTCCAGCAGCTCTACGGCACCGTCGACGACATCGACCCCTTCGTCGGCGCGCTCGCCGAAGATCACGCGGCGGGCTCAAGCGTCGGACCGCTCGCGCGGGCGATCATCGCCGACCAGTTCAAGCGCACGCGCGACGGCGACCGGTTGTTCTACATGAACGACCCGAGCTTCAACGCGTCGGACCTCGCGGCGATCAACTCGTTCAAGCTCTCGGACCTGATCCGCCGCAACACGTTCGTGCGGAACATCCAGGACAACGCGTTCTTCGCCGGCACCGCAAACGTCGGCCCGACGTGGACCGCGGCAGCGGGAAGCTCATGGCAGATCGGTTCGAACTGGGCCGGGTCGACGATCCCCAACGCGTCCGGCGCCGTCGCGAACTTCCTCACGAACTCGGCCGGCGCGCTCAACATCCCGCTCGACTCGCCTGTCACGCTCGGATCGATGGTGCTGTCGAACTCTTCTGGCGTGAACGTCTCGCCGGGCACGGGCGGCTCGCTCGTCTTTGACAACCTCGGCTCGAACGCCGGCATCCTCATCAGCGCGGGCAGCCACGCGATCAACGCCAACGTGACCCTGGCCGATTCGCTGTCGGTCCTCTTCTGGGGGAACGGCACGTTCGCGCTCGCCGGATCGATCTCCGAATCGAACGCCGGCCGATCGATCACGATCGACGGCAGCGGCGCCGGCCCGAGCGGTGGCGGCGCGGTCACGATCAGCAACGCCAACACCTTCACCGGCGGCGTGTCGGTCACGCATTCGCAGGTCAACCTGAACCATGCGAACGCGCAAGGCGCGCTCGGCTCGGTCGCATCCGCGCGCGGCAACGGAGAGATCGTCCTCGGATTCACGCCCACCGCTTCGCATCGATTCGACGTTGGAGACTTGGGCGCGATTCAAGGCAATAGCGCGCAACTCGGCGCGCTGACCGTCGGAAATAACCTCACGCTCGCGCCGGGCGCGATGATCGTGCGGCAGGTCGCCGGCGGGACGCTGCCCGCGAGCTTGCCGAACAACGCGAGCTACTACGCCGCGTACACGACGAACGTCACGGGCGCCGGCGCCGCGATCACCGTCGGCGCGACCAGCGGTACGCCGTTCAAAGGCATCGGCTCCGACCGCGCCGGCAACGTCACCTGGGGCGCGGCGGCCGACACGCTCACGCTGTCGGGCAGCGCTGATCTCGTCGCGCTCGGCAGCTCGACGCTCACGGTGGCCGCGAAGATCTCGGGTGGGAGCGCCACCGACACGCTCACCAAGCGGGGCACCGGCACGGTCAAGCTCACCAACTCGGCCAACAACTTCGCGGCCAACAACGTCACGGTCGAGAGCGGCACGTTGAACTTCGCCTACAGCTCCGGCATGAACGTGCCGGCCTCGACAAACCTCACCGTCAACTCCGACGCGGCGCTGCGTTTCCCCGACAACTTCACGACGACGATCAACGGCGCAGTCGTCAACAACGGCTCCGTCCTCAAGCCGCTGGGCTCGACCAGCCAGCTCATCTTCCACGGCCCCGCGCTCACCGGACGCGGGCAGCTCGTGGCTCAGGAGACTCAGGCGCCGGGTTCGGCCGTCGCGACGTCGGCGCTGGTGGCGCACGCGTTCCTGTTCAACAACGGCGCGGCCAACTCCGTCGGTGGCGTGGGCGGAGCCGACCCGAATACCAGCTCTCCGATTATTGCCGTCGATGGCGCGTCCACGTCCGTTCACCTCACCGGCCTGTGGGACGGCGATGGGTCGACCGAAACAAGTTGGGTCGTCCTGACCAACGGCGCTCATTTCTTCGTCGACGCGGGCGCAGCGCTGGACACGATCCCGGACGCTGGCAGCCTGCGCCCCTTCGTCGCGCGCGGCGACGGCACCGGCGTGTTCGACTTCGGCGACGGCTTCGTCGCCAACCAGCACGACGACGTGCCGGGCACGCTCGAGTTCTACGTCTGGTCGCCGGGCAACATCACCTGGATCACGCGCAACAGCCTGAACTTCCCCGACAGCAACATCGAGTTCGCCGAGGAGAACAGCCACTGGATCACCGCCACGCACGACCAGGTCGTCGAGTGCGGCGTCCCGTCCAGTCGCAGCTACACGATCGAGACGCAGACGAACGTGACCTTCGCCCGCGCCGCGGCGTGGCGGCTCTTCGACGGAACGAAGGTCGTCACGAAGACCGGTTCCGGCACGCTCACGATCGCCGGCGAAAACGCGACCGGCACCGGCGCCACGAGCCGTGCGCTCACCGCCGCCGGATCGACCATCCACGTCACCGACGGCCACTTCGTCGAGATGACGGACATGGGAAGCTGCGCGACCGGCGCCGGCGCCAACGGCGTGTTCGGCGCGCCGGGATTGCCGGATGCGGATGATGTGATCACGACGAACTATCTCTGGAACGTCATCCTCGACAATCCCGCTACGACTGCGGAGCTCAACGCGTCGCAACACCTCTTGAGCCTGAAGGTCAACACCGGCGCGACTGCGAATCAGAACGCGTTCACGTACGGTGGGAACACCGCGACCGCGATGACGGTGAAGACGCTCGGCGTGGACGTCGGCGCCGGGACCTTGAACATCGGCGCGTCGAACAGCGCAACGGCGACGACGTCGTTCGCCGTCGCTCCAGCCGCGACGTTCAACAAGGGCGGCGCCGGCGCGCTGAGCATCATCGGCAGTACGTCGTTCGGCTCGTCGAGCGCGGTCAATCTCCTGAGTGGTACAACGAGCTTCGCGATGACGACCGGCGCAACCGCGACCGTCGGATCGTCTCCGCCGTCGCTTGCGGTTTCGCAAGGTGCTGCGGTGACCGTGAACGCATCGGTGAACGACCCGTTCACCGACGACGTGACCACGACGCGTCACGTCGACGTCGTGAACGACGGCACGTTTTCGCTCACGAACGGTTCGATCGCCGTCGGCAACCTCGACGGCTCCGGCTACCTGCGCGCGTCCAACGCGACGCAACTCAGTGCCGCGCGGCTTCGACAGGGCACGTTCAACCTTCAAGGCAATGCGTCCGCGACGGTGCGCACCTCGGGAATCGCGAGCGCGACGAGTCGGATTGGCACACTGCTCCTCGCGGGAGGCACGACGCCGACCGCCACGCTCGACCTGAACGACAACGACCTGATCCTCACGTCCGGCACCCGCGCGACGGCCGAGGCGCAGATCGCTTACGCCCGCGACGGCGGCGCGTGGGATCGCCCGGGCATCGCTTCGTCGAGCGCACGCAACAACGCCAACCACACGACCGGGTTGGGCCTTGTTACCGGCGCGGAATACAAGTCGATCTACGGCCCGTCGTCGAACTTCGACGGGTTCTCGGTCGCCGACCCCGACCTGCTGATCAAGTACACTTGGAACGGCGACGCGAACCTCGACGGCGTCGTGAGCTTCGACGACTACGTGAAGATTGACACGGGCTTCAATGCACACCTCACCGGTTGGATCAACGGCGACTTCAACTACTCCGGTTCAGTCGGGTTCGACGACTACGTCTTGATCGACATCGCGTTCAACCAGCAGAACGGAACGCTCTCGCGCGCGGTCGATTGGATCAGCGGAGATGATCGGAGTAGATCCGGTCGCGCAGTGACCGGCGTCCAGAGCGTGATCGATCACTTTGAGACGTTCGGCGCCGAGTACGGTCGTCAGTTCCTCGCGGCGGTTCCCGAACCGAGCGCGCTCGCGCTGATGGGGGTCACGCCGTTCCTTCGCCGTCGTCGGCGGACATCCGGCACGTTGACAGGCGCGCCCCACCGCCGATAGCCTCGTGCGCATGTTTCGCTTCACGCGCCACGGCTTTCGCGAAATGCTCA
>Ga0081539_10006377_pt1 | contig 11351 bp, 9 predicted proteins | sample TabmetS4T2R2_FD_71023 | JGI IMG/M metagenome (GOLD analysis project Ga0081539, IMG submission 71023) | Tabebuia heterophylla rhizosphere microbial communities from the University of Puerto Rico - S4T2R2 | ecosystem: Host-associated > Plants > Roots > Rhizosphere ...
GATTTCTCGCCCCTGAGCTGGAAGCGGCGCCGGACACCCCCGAAGTTTTTCAGGCTCCTGGCGGCCTCCAGGGCGTCGTGGCCGCCCCAGCGAGCCACGCCAACGGCGGCCAGGGAGTTGAGCACGTTGTGCCGGCCGTGTACCCCGAGTTCAACAACGCCCCGCTCCCTTCCATCCTCGAAGAGGGTATAGGTGTTGGATGAGAGAATCTCCGCCCGCAGGTCCCCAGTGTAGACGCCGAACGTCGTCACCTGGCAAGGTGAGCGACCGGCAACCTTAATACAGTTCTCGTCGTCGGCGCAGACCACGAGGTGGCCGGAAGGCGGCAAGTCGGCGACGAACTTCGAGAAGGTCTCCATCACGTCGTCAAGGGAAGAGTAGAAATCCGGGTGGTCGAACTCCACGTTGGTGATCACGGCCACCTGCGGGTGGAGCATCAGAAGCGAACGGTCGCTCTCGTCGGCTTCGGCCACGATGAGGTCACCCCGGCCCTCGACCACGTTGCTCCCGATGTCGTTGAGCTCGCCCCCGATCAAGGCCGTAGGGTCATCTCCAAGGGCCCTGAGAACGTGGCTCGTCATGCTGGTGGTCGTGGTCTTGCCGTGCGTCCCGGCCACCGCGACGCTGCGTCCGCCCTCCAGGATGGACGCCAACGCCTCGGCGCGGGCGATCACCGGCATAGACCGCCGGTGCGCCTCCAGTAGCTCCGGGTTGGTCTTGGGGATGGCCGTGGAGATCACGACCCGCTCGGCATCCCCCACCTGCTCCGTTGCGTGCCCGATATACACCCGAACGCCCGCCGCCTTGAGCCTTCTGGTGTAAGGAGACTCCTTGAGATCCGACCCTGTAACGGCGTGGCCCTGTTTGTTCAGGACCTCCGCTATGCTGCTCATACCCGCCCCGCCGATGCCGATCATGTGAATCTTCACGTCTTGCCCCCGATCACCGCTGACACGCCCAACAGCCTCTTGGCTATCTCGTCTGACGCCCCCGGCGTCGCAAGTCCTTTCATGTTCCTGGCGAGCCTCCCCCGCCGTTCTTCGTCTCCCAGCAAGCCCTCGACCCGTTCGCGCAGCGTCTCTGCAGTTACTTCGGAATCGTGGAGCAGCTCGGCGGCCTTCCGTTCCGTGAAATATCGGGCATTGTGTAGCTGATGATCCCCGGTCGCATAAGGGAAAGGAATCAACACCGAAGCCCGTCCCACGGCCGCCAGATCGAACAACGACCCCGCCCCCGCCCGCGTGACCACAACCTCAGCCGCCGCAGCGTACCGCCACAGATCATCAACGTACTTATGTATTATATGGTTATTGTTGCGGGTCGAGAGTTGGGGGAAGTCTCGGTGTCCGGCTACCTGGACCACGGTGTAAGGTGTGGACTCACCGAACGCCTGCTGGGCGGCCAGGTTGATCTTTAGCGCGCCGCCGCTGCCGCCGAAGATCAGGACCACCGGCGGCCCAAGGCCCAGGTCATGCAGGGCTTCCTCCCTGGACGATTCGAAGAACTGCCTGCGGGTGGGCATCCCGACCCATTCTGCGTTTTCGAAGCGTTCTACGGCTGCCGGGAAGGTCACTAGGACTTTTTCGGTAAGGCGGCCGGCGAAGCGGTTCACGCGGCCGGGGACGGAGTTCTGTTCGTGCAGGAAAGTTGGCACGCCGAGCGTGCGGGCGGCTATGACGGCGGGGGCGCTCGCGTAGCCGCCGACGCCCAGGACGGTCGCCGGGTCGAACTGGCGGACGATGCGTCGGCAACGGGATACTGCGCGGGCGAAGAGCGTTATCGCGCGGACACGGGCCACGGGGCTTCCGGCCAGGCCTTTCAGGGGCAGAGAGTGGAGCTTATACCCAGCTTTGGGTACGAGGTTCGCCTCGATCCCAGATGTTGCGCCGACGAACTGCACCACGGCCCCCCTTGCGCGCAGGCTATCCGCCACGCAGAGCGCGGGGATCGCGTGCCCCCCGGTTCCGCCGCCGGCTATCAAGATCCGCCGCGGCCCGTGGTTTTCCGGCCCGCGCTTTTGCAGCCCGCGACTTTCCGGCCTTTGGTTTGACTTCTCTGGCTCGCTCACTGTCCTCCGATATCCGGTACAGAATCCCGATGGCCGCGAAGCAGACGAGCATGCTCGATCCGCCGTAGCTCACGAACGGAAGCGTCATGCCGGCCAGCGGCAGCACGCCCATCGCAGCACCGATGTTGAAGACGGCCTGGGCCGTGATCGTGGTGGTCAACCCGGCGGCCAGGCAACGCCCCAGCACCGAAGGGGCATGAAGCGAAATCCTCAATCCCGCGATCGCCAGGAACACGAAGGCGCCAATTACCAGCACCATCCCAAGCAACCCGAGCTCCTCGCCGATGAGCGCGAAGATCATATCCGTCCGCAGCTCGGGGACGTAGGTTCCTTCCGCGCCGGCGCCCGCCCCGGTCCCGAACCAGTCGCCCGACTGGATGGCCGTCATGGACTGTACCACCTGATAACCGGAGCCCTGCGCCACGGACCACGGGTCCAGGAACGTCAGGAACCGCTCCCGCCGGTACGGGGCCAGAAACATGACGCCGACGAGGACGGCCACCCCCGCCCCGCCAAACAGCAGCAGGTCTCGTGTCCTGAGCTCCGATGCCCAGAGCACCCCTGCCGCCCCGGCCAGAATCATGACGGATGTTCCGAAGTCCGGCTCCAGCACGACGAGCCCGAACAGTATCCCGATCACGGCCAGAAGCCCGAAAGGCAGCCCTGAGCCCGGACGCAGGCGGGCAACCCAAAGGCTCGCGACTACGACAGCCGCGATCTTGGCGAACTCCGCTGGCTGGACCATGAAAAATCCGAGGTCGAACCACCTGCGTCCGCCCCCGATCTCCACCCCGATGCCGGGTATCAAAACGAGCACCAGGCCCACCAGCACGACCCCGAAGAACACGGGGCCCACCTTTCGCCAGGCCGTGTACCGGACCCTGCTCGCCACAAAGAAAGCCAACACACCTAGCAACACGTGGCCGGTACGTACGATCAGGTACGCGGTACCACTGTCCCGGTACGTCGCCGAGTAGACCATGACCAGGCCAAGCAACGCGAGCCCGAGGGCGGCCAGGAAGAGGTTAGTTCGCAGGCTCGTCAACCGCGATCACCCCCGCCCCTCGGAGACCCGCCCGGCGACGAATTCCCCCGACACCAGATCGGCGAAGGTCCTGCCCCTCTCCTCGTAACCCGTAAACTGGTCGAAGCTGGCGCACCCTGGCGACAGCAACACTACGTCTCCAGCCCGCGCCAGGCCGTCCGCCTTTTCTACGGCCTGTGAAAGATCGGAGGCGAGGAGAACATTTCCATTCCACTCACTGCGCAGGTAGTCAAATATCCTGGGTCCCGCCTCCCCCTGGCAGACGACGGCCCGGCAGCGATCCAGTGCCGCAAGCAGCTCCTCGAAGTCCGTGTGCTTCTCCGAACCGCCCAGGATCAGGACGACGGGCCGGTCGAAGCTCCCCAGTGCCGCCGAGACCGCCGCAGGATTTGTTGCCTTGGAATCATCCACGTACAACACGCCGCCACGCTCCGCCACCATCTGCATCCGGTGCGGCTTGAGCCGGTAGGCGAGCAGTCCGGCCCGGATATCTTCCTGGCTCACGCCCAGGCGCCCCGCAGCCGCCGCCGCGAAGAGCGCGTTCTCGTGATTGTGCGTACCGGCAAAGCCCAGTTCATGCTCTCCGCATATCTCCTTGCCTCGCAACAGCAGGCGTCCGTCTCTGATGCCCGTCCCACCTTCCCCGATCACCAGGGTTTCGGCTTTGAGCCCACCCACAACTCCCCGCCCGATGGGATCATTCGCGCTCACGAGCGCCAGGTCAGCGGGGTTCTGTCCTTCGAAGATGCGAAGCTTGTCCGCGACGTACTCCTCGAACGAGTCGTGCCAGTTCAGATGATCCGGGCGCGCGTTCAGGAGCGCCGCGACCTCGAATCCAGGATCGTCCAGGTAGTGAAGCTGGAAGGAAGAGACCTCCAGTACCAGCAGCCCGGCCCGCCGGACTTCCTCCAGGCAGCCGGCCAGGGCACGCCACGAATTTCCGGCAACGGCGTGCGGAACGCTGGCGGTGTCGAGAATCTTGCGGAGCATATCTACGACCGTCGTTTTGCCGTTCGTACCGGTGACGGCAACCGTCTGCACGCCGGTCCCGAGAAACTCCAGCCCGAGGGCGACTTCGGAGAGGATCGGAATCCCCCTGGCCACAGCAGACGATAGCACCGCATCGCGTGGTCGAATGCCAGGGCTGACGACTACGCGTTCGACGCCTTCGAGTACCTCCGGCCCGGCAGAGAGATGGCCTTCAACGCCGAGCGCAGTCAGCGTTTCGCGCAGTTGGCCCGAGTCACCGGCGTCTGCGGCGACTACGGAATCGCCACGGTCGAGGAGGGCGCGTGCGGCCGCGCTCCCAGATTCTCCTAGACCGTAGATCAGGGTGGACACCGAAGTGGCCTCAGACCGCGTTGTAGAGTAGGAGGTAATAGAGGAAGAAGCCCGCCGCCGAGAAGGCAGCCTGTACGATCCAGAATCGCACCACGATCTTGTTCTCCTCCCACCCGGATAACTCGAAATGGTGCTGGATCGGGGCCATCTTGAAAATACGCTTGCGCGTAAGCTTGAAGTAGCCGACCTGAACGATGACGGAGAGCGCCGCGATCACGAACAGCCCCCCGATGATCGGGAGCAGCAGTTCCGTCTTGGTAAACACCGCCGCTCCGGCCAGCACACCCCCTATGGCGAGTGAGCCCGTGTCCCCCATGAACACCTGAGCCGGATGCGCGTTGAACCAAAGGAACCCGATTATCGCACCGACCATCGCCCCGCAGATGATTGCCACGTCGTACTGGCGCTCCAGGAATGCGATGGCGGTGTACGCCAGCAGCGAGATCGCCCCTGCCCCTGCCGCGAGCCCGTCGAGCCCGTCCGTTAGGTTCACCGCGTTCGTGGTGCCCACGATCACGAGCAGCAAGAAACCGCTGAAGAGCGCGACCCCGAGCACACCCGGTCCGAGCACCAGGTTCCGGTCCAACCCGGGCACGATGACGTTCTGCGTAACGCCCACGTATCGCAATGCCAGCACGTCGGCCAGCACCACCGCCACGGCGAGAAGCAAGAACTTGTACTTCACGCTTAGCCCTTCGCTGCGCTTCTTGGAGATCTTCTGCCAGTCGTCGTAGAGCCCTATGCCCGCCGTCACGCCGATGAGCAGGAGCATCGCCACGGTCGGCCAGGAGTCGAACCGCGCCACCACGACCAGCGCAGCGACCAGGCCCATAAGCATCACCATCCCACCCATCGTGGGTGTTCCGGCTTTGATCAGGTGCGTCTGGGGCCCCTCTTCCCGCACGAACTGCCCGAACTTGCGCGTCTGCATGAACTCGATGAACTTGGCCCCAAGGGCTACCGTCACCAGAAACGCAATCGCCGCCGCCAGCACAACGCTAAACAAGGGCTAGACTTTCTCTCAACTTCCGGGTCAACCGGTCTAGACCTACTCCTCTCGAACCCTTGACCACAACGTAGTCTCCAGCCCTCAACTGTTGGCCGAGCCCTTCCGCAGCCGCTTCGGCGTCATCGAAGAGGACCGTTTCATCAGGGTAGGCTTCGGCGTACCAGCGGGCTTCGTCCCCGACACAGACGAGCAGGTCCACACCGACTTCGGCGGCCAGCCGCCCGGCTTCGCGATGGTATTCGCGGGCCGCCGGGCCGAGTTCGAACATGCCGCCGAGCACGGCGACGAAGCGGCGGTTCTGCCGCAGCGCCTGATCCGCCCCATAGCGCAGGACGGCCGAGATCGCGGCCGGAGACGAGTTGTAAGAATCGTCGTAGACGACAATGTCGTCCTTCAGGTGGTGAACCTCCCCGCGCAGGCCCGTGCGCCGTAGCCGGGAGAGGCCCCTGGCTGCGGTTTCGAGATCGAGACCAAGGGCGAGGGCTCCGCCCAGCGCCGCCAGAAGCGGCTGAACCAGATGTGTCCCGAAAACCGGACAACGAACCTCCGCCGAGCCCCCTCCGAAATGCACGACGAATTGCAGACCGTCATCGCCATCTTCGACATCTGAAGCCCACAGGTCAGCCCCCTCCGCGCCGCCACGGTCGAAGGCAATGCGGCATCCAAGGCTCTTGCCCGGCCCGGTGGCGGCTTCCGGCACCCCGATCGGGTAGACGAAAGCGCCGTCGTCCGGCAGGGCAAGCGCCAGTTCGCCCTTGGCGGTGGCGATCCCGTCGAGGCTTCCAAAAGATTCGAGGTGAATCGGGGCGATGGCGGTCAGGATCCCGACGTTCGGGGGTGCGATCCCACACAGGTGCCTGATATCTCCGACGTGGGTCGCCCCCATCTCGAGGACAAAGACCTCCGTGCGTTCGCCAGCCGCAAGTACCGTGAGGGGAAGACCGATCTCGTTGTTGAAGTTGCCTTCGGTGGCCGAGACCCGCTTTCCCGATACGCGAAGGATCGCCGCAAGCGCGTCCTTGGTGGTGGTCTTACCCACGCTGCCGGTGATGCCAACTATAGAGATGGGCCCGGCGCCAGCTTCTTTTTCGCGCTCAAGGCTCCAGCGGGCCAGGCGCTGCAACGCATCTAGCGGGTCGTCAACCACCAGCGTCGGGCTATCGAGTGGCCTGTCCGCCACCGTCGCAACCGCGCCCAGTGCGTGCGCCTGCGGCGCGAAGTCCACACCATCCACCCTTCCTCGAAGGCCGAAAAAGAGGTCTCCCTCGCGTACGCGCCGGGAGTCCACAGCCGCCCCGCGGACCAGTGCGTCGCCATCGGCGCGCGCGAGCTTCCCACCGACAGCGCGTGCTACGTGGGAGAGGGGGGCCGGCCTCATCGGCTTTCCCTCCTGGCGGTTCGGCTTTCGGGCGGGTCATCCGGCGGCACGTTGAAGTACCCGAGGGCGAAGCCCATCACGTCGTGGAAGGCGGGTGCCGCAGTCAGCTCGCCCCAGTATGTGGTTTGGGGATCGTTCACGGCGATCAGGGCAACGTACTCCGGGTCTGTAGCGGGGGCGAAACCGATGAAGGAAGCCACGTACTTGTCGCCGTAGGTGCCGGTTTTGGGGTCAACCGTCTGCGAGGTGCCTGTCTTGCCACCCACGGTGTAACCAGGGATCTGGGCTTTGTAGCCCGATCCTTCTTCGACGACGCCCTGCAGCATTCCGCGTACTATATCCGAGGTCTTTTCGCTTATCACCCGCTGGCCGGCAGTCTCCGGTTTATCACGCTGCACCACGTGCGGCGTGATCCTGTGCCCGCCGTTGACGAGCGCGGCGTACCCGGAGACGAGTTGCAGCGGCGTTACGGACAGTCCCTGGCCGATGGGTATGTTGCCTATGGACGAGCCGCTCCAGTCCTTGTAAGCGGGGACGACGCCGGGGTTTTCGCCCCACAGGTCTACGCCCGTAGGCGCGCCAAACCCGAAGCGATGGATGTGCTCTGACAGCTTCTCTCCACCGAGATCCTGCGCCACGTGCACGGCCCCGACGTTGCTGGAGTATTTCAACACATCCCCGGGGGTCATCACCATGGTTTCGTGCGGCTGGGAATCGTGGATCACACGGTCAGCGACCGTCATTTGGTCCGCGATCACGTACTTGGTATTCGGTGTCACAGCGTGTTCTTCGAGGGCCGAGGCGACGGTGAACGCCTTGAAAGTGGACCCGGGTTCGTACGGGTCGGTTAGCACCCTGTTCCTCTGCTCCTCTGCGGAGGCCTCCCCGAAGTCATTGTTGTCGTACCCCGGCACGTTGGCCAGGGCGACGATGGACCCGTCATCGACCCGCAACATCACCCCGAGGGCACTCTGGGCTTTGCTCTTGTCCACGGTTTCGGCCAGGGCCTTCTGCAACTCTTCCTGTACCGCCATATCCAGGGTCAGCTTGACGTCTTCGCCCTTGTTCAGCTCGTCGTCGTAGCGTTCCTCGACCCCGCCGTACGCGTCGCCGTACTCGCCAAGGTGACCCGTTACCTGGCTGGCGAGGGTTCCGTCCGGGTATACGCGGACGGCGTCTGGGGTTACGGTAATGCCGTCCAGGCCGAGCCCCCAGATCCTGTCCGACAGCCTGGGATCCACACCAGAGGCCACAACGCTATAGCCGGAAGGCTGGCCGCCAGGGCCGCGCCTGGTCAGCAAGTCTTCTATCTCGTCTGCGCTCTGATGGGTCTCGGGACCGATGACCTTAGCGAGCGCGCTGGCGGCCTTCGAAGGCTCTTGTATCTGATAAGGCGTCGCGATTACCCGCACGGTATCGTGGGTGGTCGCCATCTCGCGGCCGTCTGCGCTCATGATGTCGCCGCGTCCCCGTGCAGTCTCCTCTTTCGTCACTGCTCCCGTCTCGGCGGCGAGGGCGAGATCCCCGCGTCCATCGGTAATGCTCAGGTGCGCGGCCCGCGCTCCAAGAAGAAGTCCGACGAGCGCTACGGCGGCGATCACCAGCCGTACCCTGTTCCGTCCGGTCCTTCGATTCTGGACTTCCGAAGATGCTTTGCCTTTGGCGCGGCGGCTGGCCCTCCGGTGCTGGGGGAACTGAACGACGCGGGCACCCGAACTCCTCCGCGGGCGGCCACCAGTAGTCCTCCGGCTGGCACGAGCCGTGGATCGGTTGCGCGGCGTACTCTTCTCGCGCGCGCTGCGCTCCTTGCGGGCCGGGCGATCCCCAACCCTACTATTGGGGATTCTCCCTTTTCTTCTCTCCCCCACTTTGCCAGTCATCCTCCCTGGACTTGCCGTAGACTTTCAGGTCCGTACCATCAGGGTCCCGCATGTTCGATTTCTCGCGGGCCAGGGGCCGGATCCTGCCAGGCCGCGAAAGCTCGGCGACCCGGACTTCAAGTTGCTCTCTCTCGGCCGCGGCCCTGGAATTGAGTCCTTCAAGTTCGGCTACTTTGTCACCGAGACCGGCGGATACCGTGTGCAGATAAACGCTCCCCAGCATCAATAGCACCGGAACCACCACCAGCAGAACGAACCCTCTTTGCTCCCTCCTCTTCCTGCTTGGAGACGTTCGGGGCGCGGGCCGCCGCGACGGGCGAGCGGAGGGGGTGGGACCGGGAGACCGGACCCGTTGTCCTCGCTGCGGCGCAGCCATCAGCCGTCATCCCGCCCGACGTCCGCCGGTTCGGAGGTCCGGATCGCCACCCTCATCCTCGCCGAGGCGCTCCGGGGGTTTTCGTCTATCTCGCGCTCCGAAGGACGGCCAACCGCGCCCCGGCGGAACATGGGACGCGCACCACACACGCACACCGGCAGCTCTGGCGGGCACACGCAGCGTCCCTCCCGGTCAGCGATGAACCGCTTTACCGCCCGGTCCTCACCTGAGTGGAACGTGATCGCAACCAGCCTACCGCCCGGTACAAGAAGCTGTTCCGTCGCCTCCAGCGCCCGCCGAAGACTGCCCATCTCGTCATTGACGTGCACGCGCACAGCCTGGAACACACGCTTGGCCGGGTTGCCGCCACGCTCCACCCAACCAACCGCGGCCCTCACCGCGTTCGCGAGATCCAGCGTCGTCGAGAGCGGCCTGCGGCGCGAGATCTCACGCGCCACCCTCCGGGCCTGACCTCGGGGCACGTCCCCATATCCAGACAGCACCCTAGACAGATCTCCTTCGTCCACCGTATTGAGATAGTCTGCTGCGGAGATTCCGAAGTCCGGGTCCATCCGCATGTCCAAAGGCCCTTCCCTGACGTAGCTGAAACCGCGTCCGGCCTCGTCCACCTGAAAGCTGGACAGTCCGAGGTCGAAGAGGATCGCGTCCACCCGCTCCCCTCGCCCGACCATCTCGCGCAAAACCTCGTCGTAGGCGCCAGGCCTGAAGGTAAAACGGTCATCCTGAATCTGCGTCGCGCGCCGGGCGGCGTCAGGGTCGCGGTCTATACCAACAAACTTTCCGTCAGGACCAAGCTCATCGAGTATCCGCCGGGCGTGTCCCCCGCCCCCGAACGTGGCGTCCACTACCAGATGCGCCTCTGCCGGAGCGAGCGCCGACACGGCCTCGTCCAGCATTACCGGCAGATGGGCAGCAGCCATCACCCGCCGAACTCCCGGCCAGCAAACTCCTCCACGATCTCGGCGAACATCTCGTCCGCACCTTCCACGTAGCGATCCCACTCTTCGGTGCTCCAGATCTCCAGCCTGTCATCAACCCCCGCGAGGGTCACGTCTTTGTCCAGTCCCGCGTACCGCGCCAGCTTCGTCGGGATCAAAACCCGCCCCTGCCTATCGAGCGTCGCCTCGAACGCCATAGAGAAGAACATCCGCGAAAGCTGACGCCCCTTTGCGGAGAGGTCGGAGTTGGCCTTGACGTTTGCCTTGAAGGCCGCCCACTCATCCGGCGGGAAAGCGAACAGACACCGATCCACACCTTTCGTGATCACGATCCCACCCTCGAAGTAGGAGCGGAGCCGGGAGGGAAGAGTCAGCCGCCCTTTCTCGTCCAGAGTGTGCTCGTACTCGCCTAAAAGAGCCAGGGCCGTTTCCTCCCACTACGTTCCACTTTGACCCACGACCGCAGAAATTCTTGCATACATGGCGAAAATCCGCAATTCTTGAGCACCCTGAGACCCTCAATAGCCGCAAATTGGCCCATTTGCCGTCCCTATACCCTACTACCCAGGGTATAGGGACCCTATACAAAATCGAAAAATGGTGCGTTTATAGGGAGATATGCGAGAGAAGGTTCGGTACGCCATGCGCGGAATATGTAGAAGGGGCGAAGGGTCTAACCCAACATGTTGGGGATCTAGAAAATCGCCGCGTCCTGACAATTGAGAGGGCAGGAATCAGGGACGCGGCGTACAGTTCAGGGAGGGGGTGGGCCCACCAGGACTCGAACCTGGGACCGTCCGATTATGAGTCGGATGCTCTAACCAACTGAGCTATGGGCCCTGGACGCCGGATCGCGCATCGCACCGGGCCAGCTCCCCCGGCTGGACTCGAACCAGCAACCCTCTGATTAACAGTCAGATGCTCTGCCAATTGAGCTACAGGGGAATGCTACGCGCGGATTATACGTTCAATGGCGGCTTGCTTCAAGATTCTGCAGCTACGGTACGCAGGGCGTCCTTGAGCCGGGACAGTTCGATCTGGATGCGATCCTTCTCGTCGTAGTCGGGTGTCTGCCTCTTGGCGCGCTCACGGCTGAGGATAGCAACCCTCAGCCACGCTTCTCGAATTGCTGCTTCCGAAGGGTAAAGGCTGTCTCCAATAGATGAGAGGGCGCCGATCTGATCCATCAAAGGCCGGGCTCGCTCGTCTGCTACCAACGCGTCGAGGTCTGCCCCGGCGTGCTCTTTCAAAAGAGTGAAGATCCTGGCCTGTTCCTCGTCCCCGAAATCCTCGGC
>Ga0081539_10006378_pt1 | contig 11349 bp, 11 predicted proteins | sample TabmetS4T2R2_FD_71023 | JGI IMG/M metagenome (GOLD analysis project Ga0081539, IMG submission 71023) | Tabebuia heterophylla rhizosphere microbial communities from the University of Puerto Rico - S4T2R2 | ecosystem: Host-associated > Plants > Roots > Rhizosphere ...
CCGGGCGCTTCGGCGTTCGCGCGTGTTACACGGAGCGCGCGGCGCTGGCGACGGCGAGCGCCGACCCCAGGACCCAGATGATGATCGCCGCGGCGTACGCGCGGCCCTTCGGGATCCGCCCGACGACGTGCAGTCCTATCGCGATGAGGATCGTCGCCCAGACCACGCCGATGCTGACGCGCGACAGAAGGCCGAGCAGCTGCGGCGACAGCCCCGCGGGCGCGAACCGCGCCAGGCTCGGCGTCGCCGCGAGCATGTTCGGGACGTTCTCGGTGCCCACCACCATCGCGAGCACCGCCGCGAGGATCAGGTCGATGACTCGCGGGAACGACGCGAGCGTCGCGATCATCAGCCCGTGCTTCACGTCGGCCTTCGAGTCGAAGAACTTCCCGACCACCCAGATCACGACGCCGAGGATCACGGCGCCGATCGGGACGTCGCCGTGGTCCTCGGCCGCCCGCGCCCGCGCCAGCGCCCGCGCCATCGCCGCTGCATGGCCGTCGATTTCCGCTTGGCCGCTCATCCGATCCGGGAGTATGTCTCCTACAACTTCGCGGGCGTCGGGGTGTTAGCCAGTAGAGGGCTCGCCCGGCACACTCGATTCTCGGCGCGCACCAGGCTTTTTGGATGAAACGATCTTTCTGCATTCCTGCCTTCCTGGCAGCCTTGGCGCTGCTCCACCTCGCCGCGCCCGCGACGGCGGCGAAGACGGGCCTCTCGCAGGCGCGTGAATTCGTTCCCGGCGAGGTCGTCGTCAAGCTCGAGGGCGCTGGCGCGGCGCAGACCGTCTCCCTGCCCAAGGGCGTGGGCGTGCGCGAGGGCGCGCAGAGGCTGCGCCAGAGGGCCCGGGTCGAGTACGCGGCGCCGAACTTCATCGCCACCGCCTCGGCCGCGGCCCCGTTCGCGGTCCCCAACGACCCCGGCGGCATCGACGGTCCGGCCGAAACCAGCGCGCTCGGCGACTGGACGCTGAAGCAGTGGAACTTCCTGCCCTACGCGAGCCGGCCCGGCAGCGGGGTGCCGACCTCGCCCGGCGGGATCGACGCGGTCGGGGCCTGGGAAAACCTCGCCGCCGCCGGCCACCCCGGCGCCGCCGGGACCGTGATCGCCGTGCTCGACACCGGGGTCGCCTACCGCAGCCAGGGCAGCCGCTTCCTGCGCAGCCCGGACTTCGGCGCGGGCCAGTTCGTCAAGGGCTTCGATTTCGTCGCCAACGACCGTGTGCCGCTGGACGAAAACGGGCACGGCACCCACGTCGCCGGGACGATCGCCGAGAAGACCGACAACGCGGTCGGGCTGACCGGGCTCGCCTACCGGGCGAAGCTGATGCCGGTGCGGGTGCTCGACGCGCAGGGGCGCGGCGACGCGAGCACGATCGCCGAGGGGATCCGCTTCGCGGTCGCCAAAGGCGCCCAGGTGATCAACATGAGCTTCAACTTCGGCTGCGGCAAGAGCGTGCCCGGGGTCGACGAAGCGCTGCGCGAGGCCTACCTCGAGGGCGTCGTCGTGGTCGCCTCGGCCGGCAACCTCGGGGCCGAGACCTGCGTCTCCCCGCCGGCCACCGGCCCGCGGGTGATCGGCGTCGGCGGCAGCACCGAGGGCGGCTGCCTCGGCAACTACTCGCTGGCCGGCAAGGACATCGACCTGCTCGCCCCGGGGGGCGGGACGCCGGCCGCCGGCTGCCCCTCGATCTCCGCCCGCCCGATCTACCAGGTGACGCTGAGGCCGGGGACGACGAACCTCTTCGCGATCCCCAGCAACTACGTCGGAACCTCGATGGCCGCCGCCCACGTCTCCGGCGCCGCCGCGATGGTGCTGGCCAGCGGCGTGGTCAAGGCGAAGGCCAAGAGCAAGACTCGCGCCGACGCGGTGCGGCGGCGGCTGACCGGGACCGCGCGCAGTCTCGGGCTGCCGGCGACCCAGCAGGGCAAGGGGCTGCTCGACGTCGCCGCGGCGACCGCGCCGGCGCTGACGCGCCGCCGCTAGGTCGTTCTAACGATGATCACCGAGCACGGCGCGTGGTGCGACACGTTGTTCGGGACGCTGCCGAGGAAGTAGCGGCGGGCCCCGGTCATGCCCTTGTTGCCGACCACGATCAGGTCGGCGCCGATCTTTTCGGCGACGTTGAGGATCGCGTCGGCGGGGTCGGCCTCGACCGGGTGGATCTGGACCTCGACTCCCTCTTTGCGGGCCTGCGCGGCCGCCGCTTCGAGCACCAGGTTGACGTCCTCGCGGGGGCCGATCTCGTGCTGCACGTCGGCGGGAGCTCCGCTTGCCTCGTCTTTCAGGCGGCTTTTGTGCACCGGCGCGTAGGCGCTGACGATGCTGAGCTCGGCGCCGGCCAGCTTCGCCAGCTCGATCGCCTGCCCGACCGCGGCGGCAGCCGTCTCCGAACCGTCGGTCCCAACCACGATGCGATTGAACAACGCCAAAACCGCCTCCCTCTTAGCGATCGCTTGGACGCGGTTGATACTAACCCGCTCGCCCGCGGCGGCGAGTGATCTGGGTCACCGTCAGCTCAACGTTCGTAGTCGGCCGGGAGGCCGCGGAAGCCGTCGCCGAGAATTTCGGTCGGGGTGGTCGAGAGCTGGTAGATGCCGATCACCATCGAGGCGGCGAGGCAGACCACGAGGATCACCATCCCCACTTTCCAGAGCCAGGGCACGGGCGAAACCCTAGTTGGCTTGGCTCCGGGGGCCGGGTAAGGTCCCGGCATGGGGCTGGAGCAGGTTGCGGAGGGGGTGAGTTTGCTGCGCGGGGACTTCCGCGGGGCGATGAACGTCTACTTCCTCGCGGATCAGGGCGGGGTGGTCATGTTCGACGCCGGGACCGAGGCGATGCGGAAGAAGACGCGGGCGGCGGCGGCCCAGTTGGGCGGCTGCAACCGGGTCGTGCTCGGACACGCCCACTGCGACCACCGCGGCGCCGCCCCGTATATGGACGCGCCGGTCTTCTGTCATCCCGACGAAGTCGCCGACGCCGAAAACGACTCCTGGCGGGCGCCCTACTGGAACCTCGACCTGCTGCCGGTGAAACCGATCCAGTGGCTCTACGAACGGGTGCTGCTGCCGCGCTGGGACGGCGGCGCGGTCAAGATCTCCGGCACGGTCAGCGAGGGCGACGACGTCGCCGGCTTCGAAGTCCTGCACATGCCGGGGCACGCGCCGGGGCTGATCGCGCTCTGGCGCGAGCGCGACCGGGTCGCCCTGGTCAGCGACATCGTCTACCTGGTCGACTCCGGGCGGCTGAAGCCGCTGGAGCACGGCGAGGCCAGCGTCCCGCACCCCGCCTGGGCCTGGAATCACGAAAAAGCCCGCGCCTCGGTGCGGCGGCTGGCGGCGCTCGAACCGGAGCTGGTCCTGACCGGGCACGAGCAGCCGTTGCGCGGCCCCGGGCTGCGCGAGACGCTGGAACGCGCCGCTGAGAAGTAAGTTCCTGGGCTGATGATCGGGACTTACGCCTCGGCGGCGCTGATCTGCGCCGCCTCGTTGCTGGTCGGACGGGCGCTGCTGACCGTCGCGGGGCGGCGCGGCTGGAGCTGGCTGGAGCCGGCGGTCGGCTTCGCCGCGATCCTCACCGTCACCGGTCTGCTGGCGCGGGCGCCGGGCCACGGCACCAGCGCCAGCCTCGGCGTCCTCGTGCTGATCGGGCTCGCCGGCTTCGTTGTCTTCCGCGAGCGCGGCTACGCGGCGCCGGGAGCGCTGCGGGCGGGGCTGCCGGTGGCGCTGGCGATCGCCGTCGTGCTGGCGATCCCGTTCGCGGTCAGCGGCCGCTGGGGCCTGCTCGGGGTCGGCTTCAACAACGACCTCGGCCTGCACCTCGCCTGGGCGGAGTGGCTGCGCAGCGGCTTCGGGCCGGCCCCGGAGCCGGGCTACCCTCTCGGCCCGCACGGACTGGCGGTCGCGACCGCCGTGGTGCCGGGGATCAACCTCGCCCAGGCCTTCCTCGGCGAGATTGTCGCGATCGGGGTGCTCACCGGCCTGACCGCGCTCGGCGCCCTCGGCGACCTGCGGCCGGGGCGGCGGACGCTGGCCGCGGCCCTCGTCGCCCTCCCCTACCTGGCCGCCTCCTACTTCGCCCAGGCGGCCTTCAAGGAGACCGCCGAGGCGCTCTTCGTGCTCGCCTTCACGGTCTTCCTGCTGGCCCCGGCGGCGCTGCCGGACTCGCGGCGCGAGCGCTTCCTCGCGGCGCTGCCGGTCCTCGCCCTGCTCGGCGGGATCTTCTTCTCCTACAGCTTCGCCGGGGTCGCCTGGCCGGTGGCGATCTTCGTGCTCTGGAGCCTGACCCTGCCGCAGGTGCGGCAGGCGCTGCGGCCGAAGGCGCTGTTGCGCTTCCTCTTCCGGCCGCTGACGATCCTCGGGATCGTGGTCCTCGCCGGGCTCGCTGCCCTCGCCCTGGTCGGCCCCTTCGGCTTCGCCGACGCCTTCAACCAGGTTGCCGGCTCGAACACCTACGGCCCGGTCTCGCCGGTCGAGACGCTGGGCGTCTGGTGGACCTCGAACTACCGCCTCGACGCGGTCGGCAGCGCCGTTCTCCCGGGGCTGACCGGGGCGATCGCGGTGGCGGCGCTCTTGGTCGGCGTCGCCTGGTGGCTGCAGCGACGCGAACCGACGGCGCCGATCGCGCTTGGCGCCAGCGCCCTGCTCTACCTCGTCTCGCTGCCGTTCAGCGGCGACTACTCGCAGGCCAAGGCGCTGATGATCGCCGCCCCGCTGGCGATGCTGGTCGCCGCCAAGCCGCTGATCTGGGAGTTTCCGAGCCTCCGCCGCCCGGGTGGTCGCCATTTCAACCGCGTACCGGATGAAATGGCGACCACCCGGCGAGGGGGAGCGGTGCTGCGGCTTGGGTGGGCGGTGCTGGCGGTGGCGTTCGTCGGCGGGGCGATCTACTCGAGCCTGCTGGTGCTGCGGGATGCGCCGGTGGCGCCGGCCGGGCACGGGGGCGAGCTGCAGGCGTTCGTCCCGATCGTCCGCGGCGAGCCGGTGCTCTACGCCGGCCAGGACCGCTTCGCCGCCTACGAGCTGCTCGGCGCCGACACCCACGTGCCGCTGGTCGAGTTCCCCGACGAGGCGGTCACGCCGAGTCCGGAAAAGCCCTTCGACACCGGCGACGCCTACAGCCCGATCGACTTCGACTCCTTCTCGGAGAAAACCCTGAACACGTTCACCTACGTGGTCACCGGCCGCGCCGCCTGGAACAGCAAGGCGCCGCCGAACTTCAAGCGCGTCGCCGAGACCCCCTCCTACGTGCTCTGGGAACGGACCGGGGAGCTGCCGGAGGACCGCCACGTGCTGCTCGAGGGGGTCGAGGCGGGCGCCTTCGCGGGCTGCGACTCGCCGGAGATCCGGATCCTGCTCGACAACCCCGGGCGCGCCTCGCTCTTCCCCGACGCGGTGATCGGGCCGAAAAGCGCCTGGAGCGAGGGCAGCGTGCTCGGCGCCGGCGACGCGACCGCCCAGAACCTGGACCTGCCGGCCGGCAGCTGGAACCTCTCCCTCCAGTACTTCTCCCCCTTCGACCTGACGATCTCCGCCCCCGGCTTCGAGGAGCCGCTGATCGCCGCGCTCGACGGCCAGCGCCCGAACACGATCAGTCTCGCCAACAACGGCCAGTTCTGGCCCGCCGGCCGCTTCGAGAGCGACGGCGGCCCGACCGAGTTCACCCTCGCCGCCGCCGACCCCAGCGGCCTCCAGAGCCTGACCGGCTGGGACGGCAAGGCCTACATCGGCGAGCTCGTCGCGGTCCCCGCCGAACCCCACCGCGAGGTCGCCCTCGGCGAAGCCTGCGACGCCTGGATCGACAGCTACACCTCGACCGAGGCGCCCTAGTTCGGTCCGTCAGCTTCACGAGTCTGCTGTAGCCCGTCCTCAAGACGGGTTAGGACAGACTCGTGAGGGATCTAAGCGGTCATGGCGGCCAAGGCCGTCTGACCGAGCAGGTCAAGGACGCAGGGAGCGTGGCGTGCTCTGCACGCGAGCGACCGAGGACGCCGAGATGCGAAGCGTCAGACGGCCTTGGCGGCCAGCCGCTCGGGGCTGACGCGGACGACGTCCCAGACCAGGTTGACCTTCTCGAGGCCGTCGATGATCAGCGCCGAGATGTCGACCTGCCACCAGCGCAGACCGTGGGTCGCGGAGGTCGGGAAGGCGTGGTGGCTGTTGTGGAAGGCCTCGCCGAGGGTCGGGATCGCGATCAGGGCGAGGTTGCGCGAGTGGTCGTTGCTCTCGAATTCGCGCTTGCCGAAGACGTGGCAGAGCGAGTTGATGCTGTAGGTGAAGTGGTGCAGGACGAAGACCCGGACCAGGCCGCCCCAGAGCAGGCCGGTGACGCCGGCGAAGATCGTGCCGCCGATCGCCCAGCCGAGGAAGAACGGAAGCAGGAGACCGAGGATCGCCCAGTAGATGAAGGTGCGGTCGACCCAGCTGACCACCGGGTCCTTCATCAGGTCCGGCGCGAAGCGTTCCTTGTTGCCGCGCTGGGTGTGGATGAAGAGCCAGCCCATGTGGGCGTGGAAGAGGCCGCGCATCGCCCCCGACCAGCCGTGGCCGTGGTCGACGTGGGGGCTGTGCGGATCCCCCTCCTGGTCGGAGAAGGCATGGTGCTTGCGGTGGTCGGCGACCCAGGAGATGATCGGCCCCTCGATCGCCGCCGAGCCGAGGATCGCGAGCAACCCGCGCATCCAGTTGGAGGTCTTGAACGAGCGGTGCGTGAACAGACGGTGGAAGCCGACCGTGATCCCCAGCCCGGTGAAGAAGTACATGCCGAGGAAGAGGAAGACGTCGCTCCAGTGCAGGGCGCTGCCCCAGACCTGCCAGCCGGCCAGGCCGATCGCCACGAACGGGATCAAGGTCACGAGGCCGGTGATGATCCGGTCGCGGGTCTCGTTCTCGACCGGCTGTATGTCTGAAGGGAGGGGCCCCGCCGTCGCCATGAGCGGGCAAGCATACGGGTCGGAGCTGAAGGAAGCGTTAGGGCACCCTTATCACGCCCGGCGATAGGCTCCGCGACGGTGCCGTTCGCCAACCCCGCCCCCCTGCGCCGCGAGATCGAAACGCGGCTGCCGGACCGGCCGTTCGCGGTCGAGTTCTGGGATGGATCGACCCTGCCGGCAACCAGCGAGGGCGGACCCACCTTCAGGGTCCGCTCGCCCCGCGCCGCCGCGCACGCGCTGCGCGCCCCGGGCCAGCTCGGCCTCGGCCGCGCCTACGTCAGCGGCGAGCTCGACGTCGACGACATGGACGCGACGATCACCCTGCTGAACGAGTGGCAGCCGCCGGCGCTCGACGCCGCCGACAAGCGGGCGCTGATGCTCGCCGCGGTGCGGGCGATGGGATTGACGCCGCCGCCGCCGCGCCCGGAAGCCGAGCTGCGCCCGAGCGGCCGCCGCCACAGCAAGGAGCGCGACGCCCGCGCCGTCCGCCACCACTACGACGTCTCCAACGAGTTCTTCGAGCTCTTCCTCGGCCCGACCATGGTCTACAGCTGCGCCAACTTCACCAAGGGCGCGAAGACCCTCGAGGAGGCCCAGGAGGAGAAGCTGGCGACGGTCGCCCGCAAGCTCGAACTGAAGCCCGGCGAGCGGGTGCTCGACGTCGGCTGCGGCTGGGGCGCCTTCCCGCTGCACGCGGCGACCGAGCACGGCTGCAGCGTGGTCGGGATCACCCTCTCCCCTCCCCAGGCCGAAAAGGCGCGCGAACGGGCCGAGGCGGCCGGGGTCGCCGACAAGGTCGAGATCCGGGTCATGGATTACCGCGACATCGCCACGACCGGCGAGAAGTTCGACGCGATCGCCAGCATCGGCATGGTCGAGCACGTCGGCTCGGCCAACATCGACGTCTACGCGCAGATCCTGGCCAAGGTGCTCGAACCGGGCGGACGGCTGCTGAACCACGGGATCACCCGCCTGCGCCACACCGACGCCGAGGCCGGCGCCTTCTCCGAGCGCTACGTCTTCCCCGACGCCGCCCCGCTGCACCTCTCGCGCAACCTGCTGGCGCTGGAACGGGCCGGCTTCGTCACCCACCACGTCGAGGACTACGCGCCCGACTACGCCGAAACCCTGCGCTACTGGTACACGAACCTCGACGACAACATCGAGCGGGCGACGCAGCTGGCCGGCGAGGAACGGATCCGCGTCTGGCGCCTCTACCTGCGCGCCGCCCGCAACGGCTTCCTCAGCGGGTTCACGAACATCTACCAGGCCCGCTGCGAGCTGGCCTGAGCCCGCTTAAACCGGGAAGCCGTCGGTGACGTCGGCGATTGCCCAGTCGGCGCCGGCCTGGCGCTGTTCCTCGACCGAGTAGACGCCGGTGGCGACGCCGACGACGCGGATGCCGGCGCCGTGGCAGGCGCTGACGTCGCGCGGGGTGTCGCCGACGCCGATCGTCGCCGCGAGATCGAGCGGGTGGCCGGCGACCTCTCCCCCGCGCTCGACCCCGCGCCTGGTCAGCTCGGTGCGGTCGCGCGCATCGGAGCCGTAGCCGCCGAAGGCGAAGTACTTGTTGAGGTCGCCGCGGCTGAGCTTGATGTGGGCGGCGGCCTCGATGTTGCCGGTGACCAGGCCGAGCAGGACGCCGGCCTCGGTCAGGCGCGGCAGGATCTCGGTGATCCCCGGCATCAGTTCGTAGCCGGCGGACTCGTCGACCGCATCCTGCAGGTGGCTGAGGTAGGCGGCGATCGCTTCCGCGTGCTCGGCGTCTGAGCCGTCGCGGCCGATCACCTCGCGGAAGATGATCTCGACGATCTCCGGGTCGGTCATCCCTTCGCGGGTGTGTTCGGTGATGTTGGCGTCGACCTCCCAGAGCTCGCAGAAGGCGCGCTGCCAGGCGACGGCGCCGGCCCCGCCGGTTTTCAGCAGGGTGCCGTCGATGTCGAAGAGGACGGCCTTGATCACGGGCGGGAACCTAGACGATCGGCTGGCGGTTACCGGCGCGCGGCGCCGGCCCGGAGCTCGGTGCGGCGCTCCGCGCGGCGGCTCGGAGCGTGGATCCCCTTGTTGCGGCCGAACCGCTTCTTGCGGAGCTTGCGCTTGGGCGCGACCGCGTACCGGGGGCCCGCGGCGCCCTCCCCTTCGGCCGCCACCGGCAGCCCCTCGCCCTCGAGGAAAACCATCGGCGGTTCTTCGTCGCCGAACAGCGCGAAGCGGGCGGCCAGCGGGCCCGGCTCCTGGGGCTGGAAGCGGACCCGGACGGTGCAGGTCTGGGCGGGCATCAGCTGGATCATCGAGCAGTTCTCGGAGAGCAACTGGAAGCTGCCGGCATCGCCGCCGGCGATCACCGCGATGAAGAAGGCACCGGGAAGGTCGCCGGAGTTGTCGAGGGCGATCGTCTTGACCAGCGTCGAGCCGACCTCGAGGGCGCCGAACTCGACCGGGTTCTCGGCCGGGCCGACGATCGCGCGGCCGCCGCGGCCGCTGAGCGCCGCGCCGAACGAGGAGCCGTTGGCCCAGACCCTGACTTCGCTCGCGTAGTCGCGGGTCTCCTGCGGGTTGAACCAGACCTGGAGGTTGCAGGAGGCGCCGGGCGCGAGCAGCGTCGAGCAGTCGCTGTTGCCGGTCCAGAAGACCTCGTTCTCGGCTTCGATCGTGAAGTTGTTCGGCTGCACCGGCGCTTCGCCGCTGTTGGTCAGCTGCAAGCTGGTGCTGACCGAATCGCGGTTGACGCGCTGGATCCCGAAGTCGTGGGAGGAGGGGCCGAAGCTCAGCGAGGGCGCCACCGAGCGGCCGCTGATCGTCCGCAGCTCGGCCGGCCGTTCGCCCTGGAAGCGGACCTCCAGGTTCGCCTGCTTGTCGCCCGGGGTGGTCGGCTTCAGCGCGAACCAGGCGGTGCAGTGCTGGCCGCTCTGCAGGGTCCCGCAGTCGGAGCCGTTGGAGGAGAACTCCCCGCCTTCTTCGCCGAACAGCGTCACCTTGTCGATCGCCGCTTCGCCTTCGCCTGCGTAGGAGACGTCGACCGCGAGCCACTCGCCCTGGTTGCCGACGGTGGTCGCCGGAACGACCAGCGGGTCGGGCGCGATCGTGACCGTGCCCGGCCCTTCCTGGGGCGCGGCGAGGGCGCTGGCGGGCAGCGCGAGGGCGAGCAGCGCGAGGACCGGTGCGAGCTTCCTTCTCATAAGGACCCATCGGCCGGCCACCGCTCCTGCCTGGGAAGTGGCTGGAAATTCCCACCTTTTTGCTCAGCCGCGCTTAGCGCTCAGCCCGGGCTCAGTGCTCGAGCAGGTCGCGCTGGGAGAGCGTGTAGAGCAGGAACAGCGAGGGCAGGACGAGCACGGCGGCGACCGCGAAGACGATGAAGACGATCGTCAGGGTCGGGTCGGGGGCGGCGGCCTGGTCGATCCGCAGGCTGGTCGGCAACAGGTAGGGGAACTGGGCGACGCCCCAGCCCCAGATCACCGCGACCACCGCGCCGGCGGCCAGCGGCCGGATCGGTTTGCGGCCGCCGCGCAGCAGCACCGCCAGCAGGCCAAGGCCGCAAACCACCGAGAGGATGACCAGCGGCAGGCCCTCCCCGACCAGGCGGTCGAAGACGTAGCGGGCTTCGGCGTGCAGCTCGACCAGCCCGACCGCGGCGAAGAGCCCGGCGACGCCGCCGGCGATCAGCGCCCGGCGCACGAAGTAGCGCTCGAGGTCCTGCTCGCCGGCTTCGCCCCGCTCGCGCTCGCGGCGCGCGTCGCCGACCAGGAAGACCGCCGAGAGGTAGGCGCCGGTGGCGACGAACATCGCCCCGGTCAGCAGCGAGAGCGGCTGGATCCAGCTCGAGAAGGCGTCGCCGTTGCCCTCGGCCGGGACTTCGCCGGAGGCGATCGCGCCGACGACCACGCCCATGAAGAACGGAGTGAGGACCGAGGAGAAGGCGAAGATCGCGCCGGCGGTGCGTTCCTCGTTCAGGGTCACCACCGACTTGCGGAAGGCGAAGCCGGCGCCGCGCAGGACGATCCCCAGGGCGGCCAGGGCGATCGGCACGTAGAGGGTCGTGAAGATCGCGCTGAAGGCCTCCGAGAAGGCGGTCCAGAGAACGACGAGGACGAAGATCAGCCAGACGTGGTTGGCCTCCCAGACGGGGGTCAGCGAGCGCTGGATCAGCATCCGCGGCGCCCGCCCCCGCTCGGCGTCGCCGGCGAGCAGGTCCCAGAAGCCACCGCCGAAGTCGGCGCCGCCGAACAGCGCGTAGAAGGTCACTCCGACCCAGAGAATCGCCGCGGCGGCGTCGGCCTTGCTCATGCCCCCACCCCGCTCATAGGAGAACCTCCCCCTCGTTCTTCTGAGATTGAGAGGCCGACCGCAGGGAGGCCGTCGAAGATCCCGGGGGAACGAAGAGAGAAGCCGACCGCCGTCGGGAGAGCGCCCTCCTC
>Ga0081539_10006379_pt1 | contig 11348 bp, 9 predicted proteins | sample TabmetS4T2R2_FD_71023 | JGI IMG/M metagenome (GOLD analysis project Ga0081539, IMG submission 71023) | Tabebuia heterophylla rhizosphere microbial communities from the University of Puerto Rico - S4T2R2 | ecosystem: Host-associated > Plants > Roots > Rhizosphere ...
AGGATGCTGGCGGTGGAGTTCGCCCGCTTCCTGGGCCTGCCGATCACCACCCGGGCCAACATCACCGACGTCATCGAGGCGGTCTGCGGGGTGTGCTTGGACACCCGCACCGCGCTGGTGCTGGTCGACGAGATCCACAACCTGGCGCTGTCGACCCGCAACGGCGCCGAGGTCTCCGACACGCTGAAGTACTTCTCCGAGCGCATCCCGGCCACCTTCGTCTACTCGGGCGTGGACGTCGACCGCGCCGGGCTGTTCGCTCCGCTCGCGGCCGAGACGCTGGCCGAGGTGGACGAGGGCTTCCGCCCGGCGCATGGCCGCTGGACCGGCATCGCCGCGCGGAGCACCGTGTTCGCCTACAATCCTTCGCTGCTGCCCGAGGCCGAGCTTCCCGCCTCCCTCGCCGACCTCGCGCAGCCGGCCTGGCGCGGCCGTTGGGGCGCCTCGCCCGCCGGGGCGGACTTCCAGGCGATCGTCAGCGCGCTGCTCGCGCTGCGCGGCGAGGAGGAAACCTTCACCTGGCTGCAGGCCATGAAGGCGAACGCCACGGCCTATCGCGGCAACGGCAACGTGCTGCGCGCCGTCAATGCCGGCCAGATCCCCGGCGGCGTGATCTACCACTACTACTGGTTCGGCGATCAGGCCCGCACCGGCGAGAACAGCAACAACACCAGGCTGCACTACTTCCGCAACAGGGACCCCGGCGCGTTCCTGAGCATCTCCGGCGGCGGCGTGCTCGCCTCGAGCGCAAGAATACCGCAGGCGCAAGCCTTCCTGCGCTGGCTCGCGGGCCCGCGCGGCCAGGACATCCTGCGCACCGGCACCTCCTACGAATACGCGGTCGGCCGCGGCCAGGCCTCGCATCCCCGGCTGGTGCCGATCGCCGAGCTGCAGGTTCCGCGCGTCGAGCCGGCCGACCTCAACAGCGCCAGGGTGACCGAGCTGATGACCCGGGCCGGGCTCATCTGAAGCGCTTCCCGGAAGCGAAGGCAGGCCTCGATGCCCGCTTCCGATCTCCGCCCTGCCCGTGAGCACGACCGGTTCCTTCCGCGACAAATTCTCGCTGCGAGGGGCGGCGCAGCCCCTGCAGCGCCGCCGCCGCTTCGGCGCCTCGACGGCCGTCGGTGCGCTCATCGTCTCGGCGCTCGCCCTGATGCCCCTCGCCTTCGTCGCCGGCGTGACGGCGAGCACCGGATGGCCGACCATCGCCGCCCTCGTCCTGCGGCCGCGCGTCGCCGAGCTGCTCGTCAACACCGCCCTGCTGCTGGTGCTGACCGTGCCGATCGCCGCCGGCCTCGCCGTCGACTCCGCCGCGACCGTCGACGACCTCGTCGGCTTCACGCTCGACCCGGTCGGGATCTGGCGGCACGTCGCGGGTGGCGGCGAGCGCCCCGCGGTCGAGAAGGGCGACGCCGCGGGGCTGCCGAAGGCGCTCGACACGCTGGCCGCGCAGGTCCGCAAGCCGGCAAAGGACGCCACCGTCACGTTCACCGGCGGCAAGCCGGCCGTGACGCGCGCCGCCGTCGGCACCGACCTCGACACGGCCGCCGCCGCGGCCACGATCCGCGCCTCCTGGCTCGGCGGCGCGCGGCCGATCGTGCTGCCGGTCAGGCAGACGCAGCCGAAGGTCACGCAGGCCGAGGCGGACGCCGCGCTGCGCGACGTCGCGACGCCGGCGGTCTCAGGACCGCTCGACGTCGTCGTGGGGGGCAAGACCGTCACGCTGGCGCCCGCGGTCCTGGCGCCGGCGCTCGCCGTCGCGCCGGACGGCTCCGGCGACCTCGCGTTGCGGGTGGACGGCGCGAAGCTGCGTGCCGCGGTGCTGGCCGCGGCGCCGGAGATCGGCGTCGTCCCGAAGGACGCGCGGATCGAGCTCCGCAACGGCCGGCCGGTCGTCGTGCCGGCCGTGGCGGGCGTGACGATCGACCCCGCCGCGCTCGCCACCGCCGCGCGGCCGGCGCTCGCCGCGGCCGACCGGAAGCAGCGGCGCGCGACCGTGCAGACGACGGTCCGGGAGCCGGAGCTGACGACCGCGGAGGCGCAGGCGCTCGGGGTGACGGAGCAGGTGTCGACGTTCTCGACGATCCTGACCTCGAACTCGCTGCGCACGGAGAACCTGCGCGTCGCCGCCCGGACGGTGAACGGGACGCTGGTCATGCCGGGGGAGACGTTCAGCCTCAACACCATCCTCGGCGAGCGCACTCGCGCGAAGGGCTACAACGAGGCGCCGGCGATCAACTCCGGCCGGCTGGTCCGCGACGTCGGCGGCGGCGTCTCGCAGATGGCGACGACGATCTTCAACAACGTCTTCTTCAGCGGGCTCAAGGACGTCTACCACAAGCCGCACTCGTTCTACATCTCCCGCTACCCCGAGGGGCGGGAGGCCACGGTGAACTGGCCGACCGTCGACCTGAAGTGGCAGAACGACTCACCGTACGCCGTCCTCATCCAGGCCTGGGTGGACAGCAAGGTGCACGTCAGCTTCTGGAGCACGAAGGTCTGGGACATCGAGGCCGGCAAGAGCGAGCGCTCGAACTTCCGGTCGGCGGGCACGGTCTACGACCCGAGCCCGGGCTGCGTCTCGCAGGACGCGAACGGCGGCTTCGACGTCACGGTCACCCGGACGTTCAAGAAGAACGGGGCGGTCGTGAGGACCGAGAGGTTCCACACGTCGTACATCGCCGAGGACCGCGTGGTCTGCGGCCCGAAGCCGGGCGACGAGGAGCCGCCGCCGCAGGACTGAGGCGCTCCCGACCGGGCGCGCCTCGGGCGGGCGTTTCGGTGGGCACGCTGTGACACTGCGCCCGCTCAGCGGGCACACTGTCACAGCGTGCCCACCAGGACGACGGCGGGCGCGCCGCTAGACGTGCGGCACGCGGCGCAGGTACGTGTAGGTGTGGTGCGGCTCGAAGCCGGCCGACAGGTAGAGCCGCTTCGCGGCCTCGTTCGCCTCGCCGACCTGCACGTACGTCGACCCGGCGCCCTCGCGCCAGGCCCACTCCGCGCAGGCCGCGAGCAGCAGCCGCGCCAGGCCGCGCCGGCGGTGCTCCGGCGCGACCTCGACGGCGGTGACGCCGGCCCAGGCGCTCGCCACCGAGCAGCGGGCGACGGCCGGCGTGGTGTCGCCGTCCCGGACGGCCGCGAACACCTGTCGCGGCGCCGACCGCAGCAGCGCGAGCCCGGGCGCGGCCAGCGGTTGCCCGCGGTAGCGGTACCGGTCCAGCCAGGCGGCGTCCGGCGCGTCCAGCAGGACGACGCGCAGGCCGTCCGGCGGCGCGACGCCGGGCGAGCGCAGCGCCGCGGTGGGCGCGACGAGGACGTCGGCCCCGGCGCCCTCCAGCGGCCGGAAGCCGGCGGCGGCGAACGCCGCGGCGGCATCGGTCAGCAGGCCGGCGTCCGGGTCGTCCGAGCGGGGCGCGGGGGCGGCGGCGCACGGCGGCAGGCCGCGGGCCTCGTACCAGGCGACGACGGCTGCGACGGCGTCCGGCAGCGGCCGGTCCGGCGGTCCGAGCGGGAGTGCGGAGTTCGCCCGGTTCGTGAACCCGCCGGCGGCACGCAGCAGCCAGCCGCCGAGCCGCTCGGTGTCCGGTGCCACCCAGTGACGCGCCATCGCGCTCTGCAGGCCCAGGCTGCTCAGCGCCAGGTGCGGCGGCGCGGCCCGCGTGGGCGGCGGCGGGACCGGCTTTCCGGCGACGACGTCCGCAGCGGCCACCGTGACCTCGCCCCGGCGGGTGCGGACCCGCAGCAGGCCGCCGTCGGCCGCCAGGAGGTCGCCGAGGACGTCCCGGAGACCGCCATCGTCCCTGCGCAGGCGAAGGACGACACGCGATCCGACGAGCGCCGCCCACCCGGGCGGTACAGCACCCGCCATGTCGGAGATACTAGGCGAGGTCGGCGAGCACCAGGTGTGAGCGCCCCGACCCGCCGACAGACCGGCCCGGCCGGTGGACAAAAGCCGTACAGGAGGACCGGACGTGACGTACGTCATCGCCCAGCCGTGCGTGGATCTGAAGGACAAGGCCTGCATCGAGGAGTGCCCTGTCGACTGCATCTATGAGGGCGAGCGGATGCTCTACATCCACCCCGACGAGTGCGTCGACTGCGGTGCGTGCGAGCCGGTCTGCCCGGTGGAGGCCATCTACTACGAGGACGACACCCCCGAGCAGTGGGCCGACTACTACAAGGCCAACGTCGAGTTCTTCGACGATCTCGGCTCGCCCGGCGGCGCGGCCAAGCTCGGCCTGATCAACAGGGACCACCCGCTGATCGCGGCGCTGCCGCCGCAGGAGCAGAACCAGGCGTGACCACCACGGGGGCGCCGGGGGCGCCGGCGCAGGACGCGTCGTCGCGCCCGACGGCGGCACCTCCCGGCCCCCGGGCCGGGGGACTGCCCGACTTCCCCTGGGACCGGCTCGCGCCCTACGGCGCCACGGCGCGGGCGCACCCGGACGGCATCGTCGACCTCTCGGTCGGCACGCCCGTCGACCCGACGCCCGCGGTCGCCCGCGAGGCGCTGGCCGCGGCGTCGAACGCGCCCGGCTACCCGCAGACCTACGGGACGCCGGCCCTGCGCGCCACCGTCGCCGCGTGGTTCGCGCGGCGCCGCGGCGTCCCGGACGTCGACCCGGACGGCGTGCTGCCGACGATCGGTTCCAAGGAGCTCGTCGCGTGGCTGCCGACGCTGCTGGGCCTCGGGCCGGGCGACGTCGTCGTCCACCCCGAAGTGGCATATCCCACATACGACGTGGGTGCGCGGCTCGCCGGCGCGACCCCGGTGGCGGCGGACGGAACGGCCCAGCTCGGCCCGGTGGGCGGTGCGGCCGGTGCGGTCGGCGCGCCGGGCCGCGCGCCGGGCCGCGTGCGGCTGGTGTGGCTGAACTCGCCGGCGAACCCGACCGGGCGCGTCCTCGGCGTCGAGCACCTCGCGAAGGTCGTGCGCTGGGCGCGCGCGGCGGGCGCCGTCGTCGCCAGCGACGAGTGCTACGCCGAGCTGTCGTGGGACGCGGCCGAGGTGCCGAGCGTCCTCGACCCGCGGGTGTGCGGCGGCTCGCACGACGGCCTGCTCGCCCTCTACTCCCTGAGCAAGCAGTCGAACCTCGCCGGCTACCGCGCCGCGTTCGCCGCCGGGGATCCGTTGCTGGTGCAGCGATTGCTCGAGGTCCGAAAGCACGCCGGGATGATGATGCCCGCGCCGGTGCAGGCGGTCCTGACGGCGACGCTGGCGGACGACGCGCACGTCGCCGAGCAGCGCGCCCGGTACGCGGCGCGGCGCGGCGTCGTCCTGGATGCGTTGCGCGGCGCGGGTTTCCGCATCGACCACTCCGAGGCCGGGCTGTACCTCTGGGCGACGCGCGACGAGCCCTGCTGGGACACCGTCGCGAGCCTCGCGGAGCGCGGCGTCCTCGTCGCGCCGGGCGACTTCTACGGGCCGCGCGGCGCCCGGCACGTGCGCGTGGCGCTGACGGCGCCCGACGAGCGGATCGCGCGGCTGGCCTCGCGGCTCTGAGGTCCGTGTCACGCCGTTGTGACGTCGCCCACGAGCCCGCGACGATCCCGAACGGCGATCTGCCGCCGTCCTCCGCCAATATCGCGTCCAGATGGGGGACGCCCGGATGGTGCAGCGCGATCAGCGCGGGGTAGCGTCGAAACCGGGTCAGACGGGCTACCGCCCGTCGACCGGTCGGCCACGGGCCCCACCTCGGCGAGGAGCTGACAATGACGCACGCACCTGATCAGGTCGCCCTGAGGCACGGCGACGCGGAGCTCGAGCTGCCGGTCGTCCCGGCGACGGACGGCGGCTCCGGCGTCGACGTGTCGTCGCTGCTGGCCAAGACCGGCTACGTGACGATCGATCCCGGGTTCGTCAACACCGCGTCGTGCACCTCGGCGATCACCTACATCGACGGCGACGCGGGCATCCTGCGCTACCGCGGCTACCCGATCGAGCAGCTCGCCGAGAGGAGCAGCTTCGTCGAGGTCGCCTACCTGCTGATCTACGGCGCCCTGCCGACCGCCGGCCAGCTCGCGGAGTTCGGGGAGCTGATCCGTCGCCACACGCTGCTGCACGAGGACCTGAAGCGGTTCTTCGAGGGCTTCCCCCGCGACGCGCACCCGATGCCGGTGCTGTCCAGCGCGGTCAGCGCGCTGTCGACGTTCTACCAGGACAGCCTGAACCCGTTCGACGCGACGCAGGTCGAGATCTCCACCGTCCGGCTGCTCGCGAAGCTGCCGACGATCGCGGCGTACGCGCACAAGAAGTCCGTCGGGCAGCCGTTCCTCTACCCGGACAACTCGCTCGGCCTGGTGGAGAACTTCCTCCGGATGACGTTCGGCTTCCCGGCCGAGCCCTATGAGATCAACCCGATGTTCGCGAAGGCGCTGGACCTGCTGTTCATCCTGCACGCGGACCACGAGCAGAACTGCTCGACGTCGACCGTGCGGCTCGTCGGCTCGTCGCAGGCCAACCTGTTCGCCTCGATCTCGGCCGGGATCAACGCCCTCTTCGGGCCGCTGCACGGCGGTGCCAACCAGGCCGTGCTCGAGATGCTGGAGAAGATCCAGCGCGGCGACGACGACGCCGACAGCTTCATGAAGAAGGTCAAGAACAAGGAGGGCGGCGTCCGCCTGATGGGCTTCGGCCACCGGGTCTACAAGAACTACGACCCGCGCGCCGCGATCATCAAGAGGACCGCCGACGACGTGCTGGGTGCGGCCGGCGCGAGCGACGAGCTGCTCGACATCGCCCTTCGGCTGGAGGAGATCGCGCTCAACGACGACTACTTCGTCGAGCGCAAGCTCTACCCGAACGTCGACTTCTACACCGGTCTCATCTACAAGGCGATGGGCTTCCCGACGAAGATGTTCACGGTCCTGTTCGCGCTCGGCCGGCTGCCCGGCTGGATCGCGCAGTGGCGCGAGATGATCGAGGACAAGAGCACGAAGATCGGCCGCCCGCGGCAGGTCTACATCGGCGCGACCGAGCGGGACTACGTGCCCGTCGGCGAGCGCTGACCGCGCGCCCACTCCTGGGTCGCCCTCGCCACGCGGTCGAGCCACCACACGGCGCGCTCGCCGTCCGGCGCGAGCCGCTGGACGGCGGCGAGGTCGGGCGCGGGCGGTCGTGACGGCACCGGCAGCCAGCCGTCGCGGGGGAGCAGTCGTTCCTCCGGCGCCACGACGTCGTCCGTGAGCAGCGACAGCGTGCCGAGCCCGCACGCGTGGTCGAGCCGGGGCAGCGCGCCGGCGAACGCGAGCTGGGCCGCGAGGCCGACGCTGGTCTCCAGCGCGGACGACACGACGACCGGCAGGCCCGCGGCGTCGGCCACCGCCTCGGCGACCGCGAGCGCGCGCCGGACGCCGCCCAGCGGGGTGCACTTCACGATCGCGATGTCCGCGGCCCCGGCGACGGCGACGCGCATCGGGTCCTCGGCCCGGCGGATCGACTCGTCGGCGGCGATCGGAACGTCGACGCGGCGGCGGACCGCGACGAGCTCCTCGATCGTCGCGCACGGCTGCTCGGCGTACTCCAGGCCGCCGGCCGCCCGGTCGAGGACGCGCAGGTGCGCGACCGCGGTGTCGACGTCCCAGGCGCCGTTGGCGTCGACGCGGACCGCGCCGCCCGGGCCCAGCGCGTCGCGGACCGCGGCCACCCGGGCCTCGTCCTCGGGGAGCGACGCCGGGTGGTCGGCGACCTTGACCTTCGCCGTCCGGCAGCCGGACGCCGCGACGATCTCGCGCGCCCGCTCCGGCGGCACCGCGGGCACGATCGCGTTGACGGGCACGCTGTCGCGCACCGCCGCGGGCCAGCCGGCCGTGGCCGCCTCCACGGCCGTGGCGAGCCAGGCCGCGGCGACGTCGTCGCCGTACTCCGGGAACGGACAGAAGTCGCCCCACCCCGCGGGCCCGCGCAGCAGCACCCCCTCCCGCACCGTGATGCCCCGGAACCGCTCGGCCAGCGGGACGGCGTAGGGCACGGCCTCGACGACGCCCTCGGGAAGCAGTGCCACGGCACGATCGTGCCGCACGTACGCCGTCACCCCTCCTCATCCCGTGATCATGCACTTCCGGTACGCCTCCGGACGTACCGGAAGTGCATGATCACGGGAGAGAAAGGGGGTCGGCGACGAGTCAGGCGACGCGGACGACGACCGTGCCGGCCGGCGGCGTCGACGACGCGGCCGTCCAGCCCTCGGTCGAGTCGTCGCGCCGCCACTGGCGGCCGGCGACCTCGACCGCCACCACGTCCAGGCCGTCCGCGCGGGCCACGGCCCACTGCGCGAGGCTCCAGGCCAGGCGGTCGCCCTCGGCCGACGGCACGGTGAACCGCAGCGACCTGCCGTCGGTGGCCGCGGGGGCGACGGACCGGCGCCCCGCCTCGCGGTCGGCGGCCCGGGCCACGGCGGCCGCGCGCGGCGTCAGCCCGCTCGGGCCCGGCTGCTCCTCGGCGACGTCGGAGGGACCGCGGAGCACGCAGTTGAAGCCGCCGGGGGAGTAGCCGCTGAGCGCCGAGGCCATCGCGCGGCCCTGGGGCTCGTGGTCGGCGTACGCCTCCGGGTACGCCGAGCGCTGCACCGCCTGCGCGACGTCGGTGATCTCCATGCGCTCGTAGCCGGCGACCTTGGTCAGCGCGTCGAAGAACTCGCCGCTGGCGTACACCGGGTCGAGGATCTGCTCGCGGGTGCCCCAGCCCTGCGACGGGCGCTGCTGGAACAGGCCGACGGAGTCGCGGTCGCCGTACTCGATGTTGCGGAGCTTGGACTCCTGCACCGCGGTCGCGATCCCGATCGACGCGGCGCGCGCCGGCAGCTGCCGCCGGACTGCGACCGCGGCGATGATCGCGGCGTTGCCGGCCTGGTCCGGCGCGACCTCCCAGGTCGTGCCGGACGCCGTCGCCGTGCAGTGCTCCCGGATCGGCACGTTGCCGACGGTGCCGTTCCACCACGCCCACGCGGCCAACAGCCCGCCCACGACCACGACGGCGAACAGGGCGGTGCCCACCCGGCTCCTCACCGAGCCGCGGGAACCGCCGCCCGGCGGGCGCGGCGGGGCGGTGCGCAGCGGCAGCGTGACCATGGGGTCTCCAACGGCCCGGCGGCGTCAGGAGTTCGCGTGCAGGGCCGCGTTGAGCTCGACCCGGCGACCGGCGCGCGGGGCGGCCTCGATCGCACCGGTCACGGAGTTGCGCCAGAACTGCAGCCCGCTGGCGCCCGAGAGCTCGCGCGCCTTCACCAGCCGGCCCTCGCCGGCCGGGTCGCCGGGGCCGCCCCTGAGCAGCACCTTCGTTCCGGCGGTGACGTAGCAGCCGGCCTCGACGACGCAGTCGTCGCCGAGGCTGATGCCGATGCCGGAGTTCGCGCCGAGCAGGCACCGCTCGCCGACGGAGACGACCTCCGTGCCGCCGCCGGACAGCGTGCCCATGATCGACGCGCCGCCGCCGACGTCCGAGCCGTCGCCGACGACGACGCCGGCGGAGATCCGGCCCTCGACCATCGACGCGCCCAGCGTGCCGGCGTTGTAGTTGACGAAGCCCTCGTGCATGACCGTCGTCCCCGGTGCCAGGTGGGCGCCGAGGCGCACGCGGTCGGCGTCCGCGATGCGCACCCCGGACGGCACGACGTAGTCGGTCATGCGCGGGAACTTGTCGACGCCGTAGACGTCGACCCGGCCGGGGTGGATGCCGGCCGCGCGCAGCCGCAGCCGGGTGGCCTCGAAGTCCGTGACGGCGCAGGGGCCCTGGCTGGTCCAGACGACGTTCGTCAGGACGCCGAAGATGCCGGTGAGGTCGACGCCGTGCGGCCGCACCAGCCGGTGGGAGAGCAGGTGCAGCCGCAGGTAGGCGTCCGACGGGTCGGCCGGGGCCGCGTCGAGGTCCACCACCGTGCGGACGACGGTCTGCTTCACCCCGCGCCGCGGGTCGGCGCCCTCCAGCGCGGCGAGGTCCGCCGGGACGGCGTGGGGACCGGCCTTCCACGGCGCCTCGCCCAGGCGGGGGTCGGGGTACCAGGTGTCGAGCGTCTCGCCGTCGTCGGTCACCGTCGCGAGGCCGAGGCCCCAGGCGGTGCGGCTGGTGGCGGAGCCCTCGGTCGTCTCGGTCCCGTCCGTGGGGGCGCTTCCGGTCGTGACGGCCTCGGTCATACGCCCGATCCTAGGACGTGCCGGGGACGGGCGCGTCGGCCCGGTTGGCGGGCCCGGCGGCCGAGAAGCCGCCCGAGGCACGCCCTAGAGTCGGGCCATGACGAGCCTCGACCTGGGCAGCGATGCCGTGACGCTCACCCGCGCGCTGTGCGACATCCCGTCCGTGAGCGGCGACGAGGACGTGATCGCGTCGGCGGTCGAGGCGGCGCTGACCGACCTCAAGCACCTGGAGGTGCAGCGGGACGGCAACGTCGTCGTCGCCCGCACCGACCTCGGCCGCGCCGAGCGCGTCGTCCTCGCGGGGCACCTCGACACCGTGCCGATCGCGCGGAACCTGCCGACCCGGATGGTCTCCGAGGACGGCGCCGACCTCGTCTGGGGGCGCGGGACCGTCGACATGAAGGGCGGCGTCGCGGTCCAGCTGCGGGTGGCCGCGACGGTGCCGGAGCCGGTGCGGGACGTGACGTACGTGTTCTACGACAACGAGGAGGTCGACGCCGCGCTCAACGGCCTCACCCGGATCGCACGGGAGCGGCCGGAGTGGCTGGTCGCCGACTTCGCCGTCCTCGGCGAGCCCTCGAACGGCACCGTCGAGGGCGGCTGCCAGGGCACGATGCGGGTCGAGGTCACCACGACCGGCCGCGCCGCGCACTCCGCGCGCGCCTGGATGGGGAGCAACGCGATCCACGCCGCGGCGGGCGTCCTGGAACGGCTCAACGCGTACCGGCCGCGGGAGGTCGACGTCGACGGCCTGCTCTATCGCGAGGGCCTGAACGCGGTCGGCGTCGCCGGCGGCATCGCGAACAACGTCATCCCCGACCGCTGCGTCGTCGCCGTCAACTACCGGTTCGCGCCCGACCGGTCGACGGCCGAGGCCGAGGCGCACCTGCGGGAGGTGTTCGCCGGGTACGACGTGAGGCTCGTCGACGCCGCGGGCGGCGCGCGGCCCGGCCTGGACCACCCCGCCGCCGCGGCGTTCGTCGCGGCCGTGGGGCGACCGGCGACGGCGAAGTTCGGCTGGACCGACGTCGCGCGCTTCTCCGGGCTCGGCGTCCCGGCGGTCAACTACGGGCCGGGGAACCCGAGCCTCGCGCACCACGACGAGGAGCGGTGCCCGGCGGCCGAGATCGAGGAGTGCGAGCGCGTGCTGCGCACCTGGCTGTCGGGTGCGTGACGGCCTGGGCCCCGGCGGTTTCCTGCACGTCGGGGTGCTC
>Ga0081539_10006380_pt1 | contig 11347 bp, 12 predicted proteins | sample TabmetS4T2R2_FD_71023 | JGI IMG/M metagenome (GOLD analysis project Ga0081539, IMG submission 71023) | Tabebuia heterophylla rhizosphere microbial communities from the University of Puerto Rico - S4T2R2 | ecosystem: Host-associated > Plants > Roots > Rhizosphere ...
GTTGCAACTAAAAAGGTGACAACACGACTCGGCAAGTCGTATTACGCAATCGGCGGTATACTTAATGACATCTAATAATGAGACTGTACATGAATAGCCTTGCGAACGTCAATCTCAAAGTTCTGGTGATGGATACCGACTATTACGCATTGCAAGCGATCAATAGCTACCTGGCGTGGGACAGGCGCACGCGCGTAACCTGCATGGCGGAAAGCGTCGAGGCGATGTGGTCGTACATCAACCGCACCCCGCTGGCAGAATTGCCCGACGTGGTCGTGTTCGACGCCGAACAGCTAGGCAGCGCCGATGCCGTGCGTTACCACGTCGAGCGACTGCGGCAGAAAATCAAGGATGTGATCGTCATCTGCCTGGCGCGCATGGCAGACATCCGGCTGATCGAAGCGGCGGCGGACAGCGGCGCGCGCGGTTTTCTGCTCAAAAGCGAAGTGCGTCTGCAAATCGCCTGGGCAATCGTCTACGCGCTCGACCACGACTTTATCATCAGCCCGGAAGTCGAACGGGTCGGTGAGCAGGTCTTCAACAGCCGCGTCCACCACGCGGCTACCCTACCGCGCCGCCGCGAATACCCCGAACTGACCGAACGCATCCGCCAGGCAATTGAACTGTGCGTCGTCAAGGGGATGCCCGCGCACCTCGCCGCCGACGAGATGGGTATCAGCCTGCACACCATCCGCAGCTACATCAAAGAGGGCTACCGCATCCTCGAAGCCTACGACGAAACCGAGTACCCAGTCGATATGTCGCCGCAGGAACGTGCCTTCATGCGCCTCACCCGCTTCAGCGACGAAGAAGAAGAGAAGTAATATAACGCTCCATTCTTTGTACCGTAACGAAACGGCAGGGAATAGGGTTTCAAATTATACTTGTTATGAAAAAGGAGTTTTTGACTATGAATAATCTGGCATACAACAAATTTGGTGGGTTAATGGCAATTCTGGCGGGGATTGCCGGGTTTCTCTATTCGCTCTCGTTCATCATCGTCGCGCGCAGTTCGCCCCAGCTTGGCGGGACGCTCAGCGCCCTGTTCCTGCTGGCGGGTGGGCTGCTTTCCAGCGCCGCGCTGATCGCGCTCTACAAGCAGCTTGAAGCGACTGATGCCGCTTTCGCGCTGTGGGCGCTGGTGCTGGGCGTGGTCAGCGCGCTCGGTGCAGCCGTTCATGGCGGCTACGATCTCGCCAATGCGCTCAACCCACCCGCTACCAATGTCCCCAGCCTTGCAGATTTGCCAAACCAAGTCGACCCGCGTGGTTTGCTCACCTTCGCCGCCGCAGGGTTAGGCGTGCTGGTTTTTTCCTGGCTGATCGCCCGCAGCAAAACCATGCCGCAGAATTTCGTTTATCTCGGCTACTTGCTCGGCGTGTTGCTGATCATTATCTATCTGGGGCGGCTGATCATTCTCGACGCGACCAGCCTCGTGATCGTCATCCCCGCGCTGCTGACCGGCTTCATCATTAACCCGCTCTGGTATCTCTGGCTGGGCGTGCAGCTTCGGCGTCAATCCTCGCTTTAAATTAACGTTAGTTAAGGAAAAGCCATCGAATCAGAGAGGTTTTCTTTCGTAGGGGCGTTGTGCTAACCCAAAGTGCGGCGACTTTTGTCCTCAATGCCCGTCTGCGAAAAATTCCTCTCAGAATCCTAACCAGAATTCCTGTTATTTATAGGGGGTGTTTTGACAGAGGTAAGCAAAGACAGAATTTATTTTTACAATGAATGAATAATCATTCATTCATCACGGGGGAGGCAAGCCAGCGTGCCGCGCTATGAGCACCGCTCACAACGTCCAAATCCACCGCCGTCTATCCCATACTATTTTGATCGGATTTTTATAGTCTGGTCATGAGCGCGGCACGCGCCGCCTTAAAACTCAGGGTATCATCAACCCATCTGAAACGCTTGTCTCAAGGAGCGACCAACCGATGCGGCGCTTGGCACTGGCAGGGTTTATCTTGTTCGGGAGCCTCTTCACCCCATTGTGGGCGCAGGCTCAGGAGTGCGAGATTGACTTGACCGCCTCGCTCGTCGCCCTGACACAGGCGCAAGCGGATGCCGCCAACGGCGATACTACCAGCGCGCTCTCATCAATTTCAAGCGTTCAGTCCATACTTGATGATATTCAGCAGGCTTGCGCCTGGGAATCCGTGAATCCGCAGGCGCTGACCGAAACCTTTAATGCCCCGGACTATCTCTTTTCCTTCCAGTATCCGGAAGACTGGTTCGCGGGCGAGTTTCATAATGGGGTGGACTGGGGGCGTATTATAGTCGAAAATCCGAACAATCTCCCTTTGCCACCGGGCGGTACCGTCACGGTAGCCAGCGAAGAAATCACCTCCGAATACAGCCCTTATGTCGCGCTGGCAGGTATCCAAAGCGTGACCGTCTCGGTGGGTACACCGCTGCATCTGTTCACTGAACTCGGCATCTATTCGCCCGACTTTGCGACCACCTTTCTCGAAGGTGACTTCGGCTTTGACGCGCTGGTCGAAGAACTGGAAGCCCGTATCCGCCAGTCGCCCGCCGCTGCGGAACTCACGGTGACACCGCTTGAAGCCGAGCGCCCAACGGTTGCCTTTGAAGCGGGCGACGAAAACATGAATATTGTCATCGTGCTCGTCAACCTAGACGAAGCGAACAACTGGTATGCAATGCTTGTCAGCCCCACGCTTACCGCCGATAACGCGGATATGCTGCCCTTGCTGCTGGCAATGGCGGAATCCGTCGAATAATCCTTACAAACGGGCACGCTGAACTGAGATCGGACAGTGTGCTCGCAGTTTACACAACGTTTACAAAACCTCAGCAGGTTCTACATTCCCTTTCCCTATCTTAGGAGCATCCGTCGAAGGCAGCGACCTGAAGACGGCAGAGCAGCCGGTTTCGCCGCTAGCAGCGAAGCCAGAAGCTCAGAGAGATCGCTTCGTTCAATAAGGAAAGGAACAAACTCATGCGTAAAATTGCATCCTATGGTGCAGCAGTTCTGCTCACCGTATCGGCGATGGCAGTCGGTGTCAGCTACGCGCAGGACACCACGTCACCGCCAGCAGATACGGCATCGGTCGCCAGCGAAAGACCCTGGCTCGGCGTCTCGGTCAGCGAGACGGAAGATGGTGTGATCATCACCCGCGTCGCCCCCGGCTCCCCAGCAGAAACCGCACAGCTTCAGGTGGACGACGTAATCGTGGCTGTCAACGATACGGCGATTGAGAGCGCCGACGACCTGCGTACCGCCATTGCAGCGGCGGCATCAGGCGATATCATCACCCTAACTGTTGAGCGCGCTGATGAAGAACTGAGCGTCGAAGTGACGCTTGACGCGCAAATTTTTGGTGGACCGCGCGGGATGTTCGCTGACCCGCTCCAAATCGCGGAACGGGCGATGGGCGTGACGCTGGAAGAATCGGAGGACGGCTACACCGTCACTGCGGTGGACGAAAATTCGCCCTTCGCGCTCGAAGTCGATGACGTGATCACAGCGGTGAACGACGAAGAACTCGCCGCGCTGGATTGGCGCTCCCTGTTCGACCCATCCGGTGAAAGCACGATCACGTTGACTGTGCAGCGCGATGGTGAGGAAGTCGCTGTTGAAGGCGCGCTTGTCTCGTTCGGTGGGCAGCAGGGAATGCGACCAGGTGCTGGTCAGCCCAATGGCGACCCGAACCAGTTCCCACCCGGCGGATCACGCAATGGCAATGGACAGCGAGGCAATAACCCGCCGCCGAACAATGACGGGCAGCCCGGCGGCGCACCTCCTGCGGATGCTCCCGCCGATTTACCGCCCACTGACGGCGCTTCGGTCTAGCACCCACATCATATAACTGAAAGCAGGCGAAGGTTAAACATCCTTCGCCTGTTTTTATGGTTGCTACATCTCCATAAACTTCATGCTGTCGGCTGCACGGTCATGCCAAATAAGGCGGAACCAGCCCCTTCAGCTTTCCCGTTTAAAGACCAGCGTCGTGATCGCAATATCTTGATCCCAGCCCACCACGTTACAGCGGTACTTTTCCGTCGTATTTGACTGGAGCTTGAAGCCCAAGCACGCCATCAAATTGCGGTAAAAACCAACCGAGTAATGCCAAATCGAGAAATTATTCTGTGGGTTCTCCGCCTTCGCTAGAAACTGCGCTATCGGCGCATCCTCTTGGAGCATTCCCTCGGCGATGATCAGTGTATCTTTACAATGCTTGGCGACGCTGGTCAGCGCGTGAATGCCATCGGTCAGATGAACCAGGATTTGCCCCACCATCACAATATCGAACTGCCCCAGTTGGTTGGGTAACGTATAGATGCTGCCATAATACACCCGCGCTTTGGAGTTAAATTCGCGGTGGGCAAGCCAGTATGCTCGTTTTGTCCGGCTGAGCATTTCATTATCCTGCTTGAGCCATGCATCATAATCGTCAGCGTAAAGCGAGCCACGAATCGGAATGTTGTTGAATTGCGCCGCGCTCTCCGCATCCACCGAAATGACGCTTGCGCCACGCTTCTCCGCCTCGAAAGTCAGAAAGCCGCTGGATGTTCCCACATCCAGTACAGTCTTACCTGCAAACGGCACGTGCCCTGTATAGCTATCGAACCTGCCGCGTAAATCCCAGCGACCTTCCTGAGGACCGGAGATTGGCAGGTCAAGTGCATGATAGAAGCGGCATTCCGACGGGCTTTCGACAAGGAGAGGGTGGGCAAAAAGCTCATTGGTCATTGTCATTTCCTGAATATTCTATGCTCAAGGCATCCACATCTCAACAAACTGCACGCTGTCAACGAAATGTCCGTTCACGGCAATCTCCCAGTGGAAGTGCGGTCCGCTCGTGCGTCCGTTGGCACCGACTTCACCGATAATTTGCCCCTTCGTCACCGTTTCGCCGCGCGTGACGTGAACAACAGACATGTGCGAATAGGTTGAATAGACCCCATAACCGTGATCGATCACGACGTGGTTGCCGCGTATTTGCAACGGCGCTGCAAAGACCACTTTCCCACCCGCCGATGCCATGATAGGCGTGCCCATCGTCGCCTGAATATCCCAACCTGTGTGCCGGGTGTTGACCGTGTCGTTGAAGGTACGGAACGCCCCGAATGGCGAGGTCAGCGTTGAAAGAATGGGCAGTTGGAAGCCGGTGCTGTCCCACATTTTCTGTTCGGTGACGTTGACGAAGATACTTTCCAACTGCGCCAGTTCGTTGCGCTCGGTTTCCACGTCGAGCAGGTAGACCTTATCCCCGGCGAGCGTCACGTTCTGGCGAATGAACGCACCCACCGGAATTTCGACGGTTGTGCTGACGGTCTCCCGCGTGCCGTCAAGATAGGTTACGTACACGTCGAGCGGGACGCTGCGGCTGGTTTGCTGCTCCATATCCACCGCGAGCAGTGCGTAATAGCCATCTTCCGCTGAAAAAAAATCGATCAGCCCATCGAGGAACTGCGCGCGCAAGCTGGCAATCACCGCGCCGTTGTTCGGCGTGACACTGATCAGCCCGGTTGTCCCCTGCGGCAGTGTCTGAAAATAAAGCTGCAACGTGGCATTGCCGACTGTGACCGACGAGGACGGCGAGGGGCGCGGCATCATCGTTGGCAGCGGCGCAGGTGCTGCCGTTGGCGTGGCATCCTGGGCTGCCGAGGGGGCGGCAATGCCGATGGAAAGCAGGACAATCAGCAAGGCTGCTAACAAGAGGATGTGGCTAACCGAAGGTTTGCAGCGGTTCACAGAGGAGATGCTCCTGAGCGTTCAGCAAAAATACAGCATGGAGGCGGGTGAATACCCGCCCCGCTGCTACTCAACCCTGAGTATAACACGTCCGTCATTTGTAAAATGAACTGGCTTCCCAACGACTGTGCTGTTTTAGCCTGTTCTTGCGGGTTTCCGCTGCTGTGCCAAGCTTTTCACCACCTTCAGCGCCTCGATCATGTGCGCGTCCATATTGATGCGCGACTCGAACTTGTGCCGGATCACGCCCTCACGGTCGATCACGTAGGTGATGCGCCCCGGCATCAGTCCCAGAAAGCCTTTTTCTATCCCATACTGCTCCTGTACCACGCCGTCAGGATCGTTCAGCAGGGTGAAGGGAAGGTGGTTGTTGCGGATGAATTTCTGCTTATCTTCAATCGTGCCACCGCTGACGCCGATCACCTCCGCGCCCGCGTCCTGAAAGTCCTCGTAACTATCGCGGAAGGCACAGGCTTCCACCGTGCAGCCCGCCGAATTGTCTTTGGGATAAAAGAAAAGCACAACCACCCGCTTTTCCGTACGCTCCACCAATCTCACTGGCACGCCATTTTGATCCGCCAGCGTGAAATCTGGCGCTTTGCTGCCTACCTCTAGCATCGTTTCCTCATTCCTTGTTTCCAATACAAGAATTACTCTGCTACCTGCTAACCCCTAACCATCCCTTTGAACAGCCGCTCGTGCTCGGTGCGAATGCAGATGTCGTCGGCGTAATTCAGTCCGGCAGCCAGCGCCTTTTCGCGCGCTTCGTCGCTCACCACGTCCAACTGCCCCCACACCGTTTTCGCACCCACCGCAATCGCCTCATCCACGATTTCCGGCATGTAGTCCGACTTGCGGAACACATCCACAATGTCGATCTTCTCTGGTACGTCCGCCAGCGAATCGTAGCTTGGCGCGCCGTCTACGTCGTCAATCAACGGGTTGACGTTGTACACCGTGTATCCCTCCAGAATCAGGTATTCGCCCACCTGATAGCTGGTGTAATAGTGGTCGTTCGAGCGCCCAACGATGGCGATCACCGGCGAATTGACCAGCACCTCGCGGCGCGCTTCCTCATCGGCATTCAGGTCTTTGCCACGTGCCATTTCATTTCTCCTTACGTTAAGTTGTGGAGAGTGTACCCCAAACCACGCAGGCGGGAAATTATTCCGTCATGAGAACAGGTTTTAGACCTGCCCTCCACGCAAATTTTATGACTTAACGAACGTTCACTTAGTAATCTGTGAGGCAGCCTAGATAGAAGGTCAGCCCAGCCCGCGCAGACGGGGGTCGAGGATGTCGCGTAACCCGTCGCCCAGCAGGTTGAAGCCCAGCACGCCGAACATGATCGCCGCCCCCGGCGCGATCATCAGCCAGGGCGCGTTTTCCGCCAGTCCCCGGCTCTCGCTCAGCATCACACCCCACGATGCGGCGGGCGGCTGCGTACCCAAGCCGAGAAAGCTCAAGCCTGCTTCGGTCAGCAGCGCCCACGACAGCGCCAAGCTCACCTGCACGATCAGCGGCGCGAGCGTATTCGGCAGCACATGCCGCCACAAAATTCCGCCGCTCCGCACGCCAATCGAGCGCGCCGCCGTCACAAATTCCATCGCCTTGACCGACAGCACCGGACCGCGCGCCACCCGCGCGAAAATCGGCGTATAGACAATCGCAATCGCCAGCACGGTTGTGTTCACGCCCGCGCCCAGCACGCTCACGATCACCAGTGCCAGCAGCAAGGCAGGCAGCGCGAAAAACACATCCATCACCCGCATGATGGCATTATCCACCATACCACCCGCGTAGCCCGAAACCGTGCCGAGCAGTGTCCCCAAAAGCGTTGCCGCCGCCACCGAAAGCAGCCCCACGCGCAGCGAATTGGCTGCCCCTTCCATGATCCGGCTGGCAACGTCTCGCCCCAGCAAGTCCGTGCCCATCACGAACAGTTCGCTCGGCGGCTTCAAGCGGTCACGCGGGTGATTCTCCGTCGAAGGATACGGCGTCGCTTTCAACGCGCCCAGCAGCCCGATGATCAGGTAGACGACGATGATCAGCAGCCCCACCGTGCCGCTGCGGTTGCGGAGCAGGCGGCGCAGCAAGCTGCCGCGTGCAAAAACGCTCGCCCGACGTGGGCGCTCAATTTTCAGAGACATAGGAGATTCGCGGGTCGATGGCTGTGTAAATTACATCGACCACCAGGTTGACGATCACGAAATTCAGCGCCACGAACAGCGCCACCCCCTGCACCAGCGCGTAATCTCGCTGGGAAATCGCGTTATACACCAGCCGCCCGATCCCCGGCAGCGCGAACAATTCTTCGGTGATCACCGTCCCGCCGAGCAGATAGCCCAGTTCCACGCCGGTAATCGTCACCACCGGGATCAGCGCGTTTCGCAGCGCGTGGCGGTTGATCACGATTCGTTCGCCCAAGCCTTTGCTGCGCGCGGTACGCATATAATCCTGCCCCAGCACTTCCAGCATCGCCGAGCGTGTCGTCCGCATCACCGACGCGGAAAAGGCGAAGCCGAGCGTCAGCGCCGGGAAGATCATCTGCTGGAAATTCTGCCCAGGGTTCACGTCCAGCGGTACGTAATTACCGGAATTCGGCAAATAACGGAAATAGACCGACAACACAAAAATGATCAGCGTACCGAGCAGAAAATTCGGCATCGCCAAGCCAAGCAGCGCGAACAGCCGGGCGAACAGGTCGATGAACGAGTTGCGGCTGATGGACGACAGCACGCCCAGCGGAATACCGATCACCAGCGCCACGATCAGCGCCATGATCGCCAGTTGCAGCGTCACCGGGAAGCGCAAGAAGATCAACTCCAGCACCGGCTGCCCGTAGCGCATGGACAAGCCCAGGTTGCCCTGCGCCACCCCTCCCAGCCAGGTGAAATACTGCTGCACAGGCGGCTTATCCAGCCCGAAATACGCTTCCAGCGAGGCGCGCTGCGTATCGGTCAGCATCCCGGCTTCCGTGCCCAGCATTGCCGAAATCGCGTTGCCCGGCACCAGTCGAATGGCGACGAAAATCAGGATCGATACGCCGATCAGCGTCGGCAGGAAAGCGATGGCGCGTTGGCTCAGGTAGCGGAGCATTTCAGGGTTCGTTCGCCAGCCGCTGCCGCGCCAGATACAGCGCAGAGATCACGGTCGTATCGGTCAGGCTTCCCTCAGCGATCAGCGTTTCAAACGAGTCCAGTGGAACCTGTTTTTGCTCGATGTCGTAAGCTTCATCCCCATCGCGCTCGCTCGGCGTCAGATCGCGCGCGAGGAAAATCGTCAGGCTCGACTTCAAATACTTCGCCCAGGGTTCAACCTCGGCAAGTACATCCAGCCGACCAGCCGCCAAGCCGATTTCTTCTTGCAGTTCGCGGTTCGCGCTCTCCTCTGCGCTTTCATCCTCGTTAATTTTGCCAGACGGGACAAAAAGCGTTTTTTCATCGTCCGCATACGCTGTCGGTTCGTAGATGAGAATAACTTCTCTATCCGCTGTTACGGGGACAACCATCACCCCACTGTCGCAGGCGACGTAAGACATCTGATTCTCGCGTTCATAGAGCGACAACCAGCGGTTCGCATACACCAACTTGTCCAACCACTCACCTTTGCCAGAAGGGGCGGTCTGCACGACCGCCCCAAAGATACAAATTACGCCGGGCGATCCAACGACATCTCAGCCAGCGAGATCAGCGAGCCGGTGGGGTAGCCCACGAACCCGCTCACATACGGCTGCTGCGCCGTGTACGTATTGCCCGTGTACAGCCAAATCCAGGGGGCTGCTTCGGTGATTTTGCGCTGAAATTCCGCGAAGATTTCATAGCGCGCTGCCGGGTCACTTTCGGCACGCCCCTGTGCCATCAGGTCGTTGAGTTCATCGTCGACGTAGCCAGCCACCTCTACGAAGTTGCCGCCTTCTGTGTAGTAACGCACATAGGTCTGGTACGGGTCGGCAAACCCGCTGTTGAGCGCAACCGCCGAATCGAAGTCCGCCGCCAGCCAGCGGTCAACGTAAACCCCCAGTTCCAGCGATTCAATTTCCACTGTGATGTTGATTTCGGCAAGCTGCGCCTGAATGCTCTGGGCTTCGCTCAGGGCGGTTGGCGGCTCGGCGTTGGCAGCCATCATAGGCAGCGTGAAGCCTTCTTCCATACCCGCCTGCGCCATCAGTTCGCGGGCGCGGTCAAGGTCTTTGGTGTAGCAGAACAGTTCGTCAGTTGGCAGCGCGAACGCCGGAGAGGTCACAGGTCCAGTCACGACGCCTTCACTAAGCGCGGCGCTGTCCAGCACTTCCTGCCGGTCAATCGCGCAGGAGATCGCCTGCCGCACTTCGAGGATGTCCAGCGGTGGGCGTTCGGCGCGCAGTTGCAGCACGTGGTACGCCAGCGACGGCGTGCGGTTCAATTGCACCGTCGCGTCGCCATCCAGAAGCGTCGCCACCAACGGGTCATTTAACTGAGCGAAGTCGATCTGCCCGGCACGCAGCGCGGCGAGGATCGAGGTTTCGTCCGGGATGATGCGGATTTCGATGCCGTCGACGTTCGGACCTTCGCCCCACCAGTCGGCGTTGGCGCTCAGGATCGTGGTCTGATCCGGCGTCCAGCTCTCCAGCACGAACGGTCCAGTGCCAATTGCCGTTGAAGCGAAGTCGCCACTCTCGATCATTTCCGACGGAACAATCGCCGCGTTGGTGGAAGCCATCGCCGCCAGCAGTGGCACATCCGGCTGTGACAGGTTGAACACCACCGTAGTGTCGTCCGGCGCGTCAATCGACTCAACGCTCAGGTAATTAGCGCGTGCCGAAGCACCGGTTTCCTCGTCGAGGATGCGGTTGAACGTATCCACCACATCCGCCGACGTGAAGTCCGAGCCGTCGTGGAATTTCACGCCTTCACGCAGGTGGAAGGTCAGAGTCAGCCCGTCTTCAGAAAACTCCCAGCTTTCCGCCAACCCCGATATCACGTTCAGTTCGGGGTCAAGCTCAACCAGCGGTTCGTAGATCAGTTCGAGCAGGCGGAACGACGCGAATGCCGTCTGCGTGTGCGGGTCAAGCCCGGTCGCGTCCACTGCACGCGCCATGACCAGCGTATTGCCCGTCGGGGCATCCTGCGCTAGCGTAGGCAGCGCCACCACCAGCAGCGCCGTCATCAAAACCAGAATTCGTATCAATTTTTTCATGTTCTTCCCCTCAAACCTTTCTTTTTACACCCACTCAATGCAACAACTTACGAAAGATCAATTCGGTCACGTCCGGCAAGACGTAGCCTGGAATTGTCCCGATTTGCTCGTAGCCCATGCGCTTGTAAAACCGCTGCGCCCCTTCATTGAAGTCTGAGACAAGCAGGAGCAGGTCACGGCTGGTCGCGCGCGCCTCGACTTCCCCTAGCAGCGCCGCCCCCAGCCCCCGTGCGGCACAGTCGGCGCGCACGCCGATCAGCCGCAGATAGTCGCTGCGCCCGAACGCGCCACCTGGCACGCACCAGGCGAAGCCGCAGTCGTCCGCCACCAACAGGAGGTCGCCGTGCTCCAGCCCAGCCGTGAACTGGGCGCTGGCTCCGGCGGGGGTGACACCATACCGCTGCCAGAGCGGCATCTCTGCCATCCACTGGGAGATTGAGGGAATGT
>Ga0081539_10006381_pt1 | contig 11347 bp, 10 predicted proteins | sample TabmetS4T2R2_FD_71023 | JGI IMG/M metagenome (GOLD analysis project Ga0081539, IMG submission 71023) | Tabebuia heterophylla rhizosphere microbial communities from the University of Puerto Rico - S4T2R2 | ecosystem: Host-associated > Plants > Roots > Rhizosphere ...
TCGAGCCCGTGCGGCGGCGCCTGGCCCGGAGTCCCGGCGTGCGCTTCAAGCTCGACGCGGAGGCGACCTGGCTGCCGGCGCTCGTCGACGAGGTCGCGGCGACCGGCGCGGTGGACACGATCGACTTCAAGGGCCATTACGGAATCGAGGTCGAGGATCCGGAGGCGCTGGGCGCGCTCTACGACCACGTGCTCGGCGCGTTCCCGGACGCCTACCTGGAGGACCCGCACGACCTGCCCGAGATCGCGCAGCGTCTGGAGGATCACCTCGAGCGCGTGTCCTACGACTCGCCGATCCACAGCGCCGATGACATCGGCGCGACGCCGCTTGCGGGGCGCGTCGTGAACGTCAAGCCATCGCGGATCGGCGGCCTGCGCGCGCTGCTGGAGGTCTACGCGCGCTGCGCCCGGGAGCGCCGGCCCATGTACGGCGGAGGCATGGGCGAGCTGGGCGTCGGCCGCGGGCAGATCGAGCTGCTCGCCGCGCTCTTCCACGCCGACGCGCCCAACGACGTGGCGCCCAGCGCCTACAACGAGGAAGATCCGCCGGGCGCCCTGCCCGCCAGCCCGCTGCCGCCGCGCCCGGAGGCGACCGGCTTCCGCTGGGCGGGGTAGACGCGGACGACCACGCGCGTCGGACGCGTCGGCGGCTTCAGCGAGAGGAACTCCCGTACCGCCCCGGCGTGGGCGCAGAACGGGCATGCGATCCGCTCGGCTGGGGAGGACGGGCGGCCGAGCGTGACCGGCGCGTCGCAACGCGGGCATGCGAGCGTCCCAACGGCGAGCTGGGTGGAGCGCTCCCGGTAGCGGACCTCGCGCGGCCCGTCATCGACCGGGAGCGGATCCTCTTGTGGCGCGAAGAACGACACGCGCACCAGTCTAGGCGCCGGGTCCTCGCCTCCTTCGCGGAGCGCGTGCGATGAGTTCCCGGCCGCCGGACCGTCATACGCGGAATGGCGCTTCACAGCGCCTGAAGGATCACGCCAAAGACCCCCAAGGAGGTCCACGATGGGCAAGGTCCTCACGCACATGACGATGTCCCTTGACGGCTACATCGCCGATCCCGATGACCAGGTCGGCGAGCTCTTCGAGTGGTACTCGGCCGGGGAGGTGTCCGTGCCGACCGCCAATGAGGACATCTCCCTCATGGTCGACGAGGCCGGCGCCGAGGCGCTGAGCGAGCTGACCTCGAACGCCGGAGCACTCGTCTCGGGACGGCGCCTGTTCGACATCGCGGGCGGCTGGAACGACACCCACCCGATCGGCGCACCGGTCGTCGTGGTCACCCACAGCGCACCCGATGACGCCGCCGAGCGGTGGCCGACGACGACGTTCGTCGACGGCGTCGAGGCGGCGGTCGCCAAGGCGCAGGAGATCGCGGGCGACAAGAACGTCACGATCGCCAGCGCCAATGTCATCCAGCAGGCGCTCGACCTCGGCCTGGTGGACGAGGTGTGCGTCAGCCTCGTACCGGTGCTGTTCGGCGAGGGCATCCCCTACTTCTCCAAGCTGCGCCGCGGGCACCTGCTGCTGGAGGACCCGGTCGTCTTGCAGGGGCGCCGCGCCCTGCATCTCAGGTATCCGGTCCGTCGCTGACGCGAGGGCTCTTGACCACACATACGGTGGTCAAGAGCCCACGGACGGGCGGGACGTCACGCCGGGGTGCTCCCGTGCTTGCGAGCGTCCATATACGCTGCGTACCAGTCCCACCAGTCGTGCGGTGGGGCGACCGCCTCGAACGCGCCGTGATGCAGGGCGGTCTCGGCCAGGCGGCGTGCAAGCGCCTCGACGGTCATCGCCTACACCCTCCCCGGGAGCCGCTCGGTGATCTCTTGGAGCACCCAGCGGTTGCCGTCGGGGTCCGCGAAGGACGCCCGGCTGAAGTACGGGCGGCGCTCCGGGTCGAGGCCTGCCACCGGCCCCTTGCCCGGCTCGATGTGCCAGATCTCGCCGACGTCGACGCCGCGCTCGATCACCTCTCGGCGGACCGCCTCGATGTCGTCGACGACGAGGAAAAGGCCCTCCAGCGAACCCGGCTTCATCGAGGTCGTGTGCTCGCCGAACTGGATCGAGGCCGACGAGCCCGGCGGCGTGAACTGCACGCCGCGCACGCCGGGCGCGGGCTCGAAGTCGATGTCGAGACGCCAGCCGAGGCGCTGGTAGAACGCCTTGGCGCGATCGACGTCGGCGACCGGCAACGTCGTGACCTCGAACGCCATGGGGATCGCGGTGGCATCCGACACCTGCATCGCGGTCGTGGTTTCCGGCTGCGTGGTGCTCATCGTGTGACTCCTGACTCTGGGTTGGTGGCGGTGGACGGCGTGACCAGCTCGCCCAGTCGCCGCTCCAGCTCGCCGTCGCGTCCGAGGCCGTGCGCGGCCAGGGCGCCCAGGCGCGCCTGGGTTGCGGGGCGCGACGACGATGTGAAGAACGCGGTCAGAGCGGGCGGCAGCTCGTCGTCGGCGGGCAGGGTCGTCGCGTCGACGAAGGCCTTGGCCTCGGCGATCGCCCGCTTGTCGAAGGAGGCGATGCGCCGCGCCATGCGGTCGGTCTCCTCGTCGAGCCGGTCGTCGGGGACGACGCGGTTGACGTAGCCGTAGCGCTCGGCGAGCCCAGCGTCGATGTCGTCGGCGACGAGCAGCACCTCCAGCGCGCGGCCGCGGCCGATGAGTCGCGGCAGGCGCGCGAGCGGGCCGCCCCCGGGAACAACGCCCGCGCCGATCTCGAACTGCGCGAGGATCGCCTGGCCGCCGGCCAGCCGGATGTCGGCGGCGAGGGCGAGCTCGCTGCCGGCGCCCCGGGCGCGTCCCCGGATCGACGCGATGCTCACGACCGGCGCGCGACTCAGCCGGGCGGTCAGGTCGAGCCAGGGATGCATCCCGGTCGGGCCGGGCGGCATCGAGACCGTCTTCGCGGGATCGCCCTCCGTGTCGTAGTGGGCGAGGAAGTACTCGGGGTTGCGGCTGGTGAAGACGACGACCGTGAGCTCCTCGTCGCGCTCGATCGCGTCCACGAGGTCCGACAGCTCGGCGACGGTGGTCGCGGTGATCGTGTTGATCGGCGCATGGTCGAACGTGACCCGCCAGTACTGCGGCGTGACGCGCTCGACGGTGAAGTGGGAGAACTGCATCTCGGGCATCGGCTGGCTCCGGTGGCTGCGGGTTCGACGGACGATCCGAACTGTCCCGGCGCCGCCCCCCAACTCGCGCCCGTGAGGTGCACGGGTCGATGCCCGGGGCTTGCGGATCCCCCCGGGCGGTCCTTAGCCTCGGCGGGTCATGTCGACTCCCGGCTCCGGCCCGCGGCTGCTGGGCCGACGCCGCGAATGCGCGGCGCTGGATGACCTGGTCGCGACCGTGCGCGCGGGTCCCAGTCGCGCGCTCGTCTTGCGCGGCGAAGCGGGCGTGGGCAAGAGCGCGCTCCTCGAGTACCTGGTGCAGCGCGCGTCGAGGTGCACGATCGCGCGCGCGGCGGGCGTCGAGTCGGAGATGGAGCTCGCGTACGCGGGCTTGCATCAGCTCTGCGCGCCGTTCGTGGGTCGCCTCGAGCGGCTGCCCGGACCGCAGCGCGACGCCCTCGGCACCGCGTTCGGCCTGCGCGTCGGCGATGCCCCGGATCGGTTCCTCGTCGGCCTCGCGGTGCTGAGCCTGCTGTCCGACGTGGCGGAGGAGCGGCCGCTGGTCTGCGTCCTGGACGACGCGCAGTGGCTCGACGGCGCGTCGGCACAGGTGCTGGCATTCGTGGCCCGCCGCCTTGGGGCGGAGTCGGTCGCGTTGGTCTTCGCGGTCCGCGAGATCAACGGCGAGCACCGCTTCGAGGGCCTGCCGGAGCTCCTCGTCGGCGGGCTGGACGACCGTGACGCGCGCGACCTCCTGGCGTCGGTCGTGGCGGGTCCGCTCGACGAGCGCGTGCGCGATCGCATCGTCGAAGAGACCCGCGGCAATCCGCTGGCGCTGCAGGAGCTGCCGCGCGGCCGGTCGCCAGCCGAGCTGGCGGGAGGCTTCGGGCTCGACGGCGGCCCGGCGCTGTCGGGACGGATCGAGGAGAGCTTCCGCGATCGGCTTGCGCCGCTGCCGCCGGTGACGCGGCTCCTGCTCCTGGTCGCGGCGGCCGAGCCGGTTGGCGATCCGCTTCCGGTCTGGAAGGCGGCGGCGGCGCTGGGGATCGATGCGGGGGCGGCGGGACCGGCGACGGCGACCGGTCTGGTCGAGCTTGCGGCGCAGGTTCGCTTCCGGCATCCGCTCGTGCGCTCGGCGGTCTACAACGCGGCCGCGCCCGAGGACCGCCAGCGCGTGCACCGCGCACTCGCCGAGGCCGCCGACGCGGACGTCGATCCCGACCGCCGGGCCTGGCACCGCGCTCAGGCGAGGGACGGGCTCGACGAGGACGTCGCCGCTGAGCTCGAGCGGTCGGCCGGGCGGGCGCGGGCCCGGGGCGGCCTCGCGGCGGGCGCCGCCTTCCACGAGCGCGCGGCGGCGCTGACGCCAGACCCGAAGCGCCGCGCCCAGCGTGCGCTGGTCGCCGCCCAGGGCAAGCACCAGGCCGGGGCGCCCGACGCGGCGTTGCGGCTCTTGGCAACCGCGCAAGCTGGGCCGCTGGACCCGCTCGAGCAGGCGCGGGCGCAGTTGCTGCACGCGCAGATCACGTTCGCGGCCACGCGCGGACGCGACGCTCCTCCGCTGCTGCTCGCGGCGGCCAAGCGGCTGGAGCCGCTGGACGCGACGCTCGCACGCGAGACGTACCTCGAGGCGTTCGCCGCCGCCCTCTCCGCGGACCGCCTGGCGCACGGCGGGGGCACGCGCGATGTCGCCGCGGCGGTGCTCGCCGCCGACTGGGGGCCGTCCTCTCGCGAGTCGCCACGCGCGTGCGACCTCTTGCTGGATGGGCTCGCCCTCGTCACCCGCGAGGGCTACGGGGCAGGGGCGCCGGTCCTGAAGGTCGCGCTGCACACGTTCCGCGAGAAGCCGCTCGCCGAGGAGGACGAGCTGCGTTGGCTCTGGCTGGCCTGCCAGATCGCCCGCGCCCTGGGCGATGACGCCGCGTGGGACGAGCTCACCGCGCGCCAGCTGGAGCTCGCCCGGCGGGCCGGCGCGTTCTCGCTGCTTCCCGTGGCCCTCTCCGATCGCCTCGCCGTCGAGCTGTTCTCCGGAAGGATCTCGCTGGCGACGTCGCTCGCCGCCGAGGCGCAGGCCGTCGTCGAGGCCACCGGGAGCCAGCTGACCTTGCGGACGGCGATCACCCTGGCCAACTGGCGCGGTCTGGACGACGAGGCTGTGGCGCTCACCCAGGCCCGTTCGCGGGACGTGCTGCAACGCGGCGAAGGGCTGTGGTTCAGGGCCAACGACTGGGGCAGCGCGATCCGCTGCAACGGGCTCGGCCGCTACGACGACGCCCTCGCCGTCGCCGAGCGGGCAGCCGAGGACCCGCACGGGCTGGGACCGTCGATCTCCACGCTGTCCGAGCTCATCGAGGCCGCTGTCCGCTCCGGCAAGCCGGAGCGTGCCGTCGGCCCGCTCGCCCAGCTCGCCGAGATCGCCGCGGCGAGCGGAACGGAGTGGGCGCTCGGCAGCCACGCGCGCGCGGCCGCGCTGCTCGCCGAGGGGACGGCCGCCGAGGCGCTCTACCAGGAGTCGATCGAACGCCTGTCGCGCATCCACATCCGCGGCTGCGAGACGCTGGCCCGCGCGCACCTTCTCTACGGCGAATGGCTGCGGCGCGAGGGCCGCAGAGTCGACGCCCGCGAGCAGCTGCGCCTCGCCCACGAGCGACTCGCCGAGATGGGCCTGGACGCGTTCGCCGAGCGGGCCCGCCGCGAGCTCGCGGCGACCGTTGAGACCGTGCGCAAGCGCACCGTCGAGACGCTCGACGAGCTCACGCCGCAGGAGCTGCAGATCGCGCAGCGCGCCGCGGGCGGGCAGACCAACCCGGAGATCGGCGCCCAGCTCTTCCTCAGCCCGCGCACGGTCGAGTGGCACCTGCACAAGATCTTCGGCAAGCTCGGGATCGGCTCGCGCAAGGAGCTCGGCTCGGCGCTCTCGGACGCGGGCGCCGCCGCCGTCCTCGCGTAGGACGCACCACCCCGGGACCGGCCGCCGGGGACTCAGACCGGGGAGCGCGACGGGCGCGATGGCGACCCCTCCGTAGCGAGATTGGGGCCATCCCGTTGACCCCGAGCCCAGAGGCGGATCCCGATGCTCCTTGAGACCACTGACCTGTCGCGTGAGGTGACATCCGGCCACACGCTGTCGCGCCGCACCGGCTACGCCCTCGCCGCTGCGATCATCGGCCTGGCGCTGTTCGCGTCCGGCGTCCCGTCGCCGCTCTACCAGACGTACCGAGAGCTGTGGGGGTTCTCGCCGCTGGTCCTCACGCTCGTCTACGCGACCTACGCCTTCGGCGTGCTGACGACGCTGCTCCTCGCCGGCCGCCTGTCCGACGAGGTCGGCCGGCGTCCCGTCCTCCTCGTCTCGCTCATCGTCCTGATGAGCGCGACGGTGCTCTACATCCTCGCCACCTCCGTCGTGTGGCTGTTCGTCGCTCGTGGCCTCCAGGGCCTGGCGACGGGCGCGGCCATCAGCGCGGCAAGCGCCGCTCTGCTGGAGCTCCACCCACGTCGCGACCCCGTCGGCGTGAGCCTGGCCAACGGCGTCGCCGGCACCGCCGGCCTCGGCCTCGGCGTCCTCGTCTCGGCGGCGCTCGTGCAGCTGCTGCCCGCGCCGCGCGTCCTGCCGTACGTCGTGCTGGTCGCCCTGTTCGCGATCGCGCTCGCCGGCGTCTGGCTCATGCCCGAGCCCGTCGCCGAGCGCTCGCGTCCGCGCCTGATCCTGCAGCGCCCCAACGTCCCTGCCGCGATACGCGGGCAGTTCATGCTCGCCGCTCTCGGCGCGGTCTCCGCGTGGTCGATCGCCGGGCTGTTCCTCTCACTCGGCCCCCAGCTGTCGGCGCAGCTCTTCCACTCGAGCAACCACCTGGTCACGAGCGTGGGCGTCTTCGCTCTCACCGGCTCGGCGGCCGTGGCGCAGCTGGCGTTCGGCCGCGCGCAGCCGTGGGCGGGAGCCGCCGGCGGATCGCTCGCCCTGTCCGCCGGCATGGCGCTGCTGGTCATCGCGACGGGGGCCGACTCGAGCGTCGCCTACCTCGCCGGCGCGATCATCGGCGGCGGCGGCTTCGGCGTGGCGTTCCTGGGCGGCCTGCGCGCGCTCACGGCTGTCATCCCGACCGAGCACCGCGCGGCCGTGCTGTCGGCGTTCTACCTCGTCGCCTACTCGGCGCTCTCGATCCCGGCGATCGCGGGCGGGCTCCTCGTCGGCCCCCTCGGAGTGCTGACGACGTTCCAGGTCTTCGGGACCATCGTCGCGGCGCTCGCGCTGGTCGCGGCCTTCCAGGCCGCGCGCACGCGGCCGCGGAGCTCCTACCCGAAGAACGCGCGCAGCTCGGCGAGCGTCTCCTCCGGCGCCTCCTCCGGGATGTGGTGGCCGCAGGCGATCGCGCCGCCGCGCACGTCGTCGGCCCACTCGCGCCACACGGCGAGGACGTCGAGCCGTCCGACCGGGCCCGTCTCGCCCCAGAGCACAAGCAACGGGCACGTGATGCGGCGCCGGCCGCGGTCGGCCTCGTCGAGCTCGAAGTCGTACGTCGCGCCGGCCCGGTAGTCCTCGCAGATCGCGTGGATCACGGCCGGGTCGCGCAGCGACTCCTGGTACTCGGCGAGCGCCTCCGCTTCGAACAGCGCCTCGCGCCCTCGGTAGTAGAAGCCCTCCGGATCTGCCGCGAGCAACCGCTCGGGCAGATCGTGGGGCTGCGGGAGGAAGAACCAGTGCCACATCCCGAGCGCCGAGCGCATGCTCGTCCGGGCGTACATCTCCGAGGTGGGGATGATGTCGAGAACGGCGGCGCGCTCCACGCGCTCGGGATGATCAAGCGCCATCCGGTAGGTGACCCGCGCGCCCCGGTCGTGACCCGCGACGAAGAAGCGCTCGAAGCCCAGCGCCTCCATCACCCGCACCTGGTCGCACGCCATCGCACGCTTGGAGTAGGGCTCGTGATCGTCGGTCGTCGCCGGCTTGGACGACGCGCCGTACCCGCGCAGGTCGGCGACCACGACGGTGTGGTCCTCGGCCAGCGCGGGGGCGACGCGGTGCCACATCGCCCCGGTCTGCGGGTAGCCGTGCAGCAGCAGCAGCGGCGCGCCGCTGCCCGCGACGCGGACGTGGACCGTCGCCTCGCCCGTGTCGATGTGGCGGGCCTCGAAGCCGTCGAGGATCACAGGCCGTAGAGGCTGGCGGCGTTGCCGGACAGAACGGCCTCCCGGCCGTCCTGGTCGAGCAGGTCGAGCAGCGCGTCGACGCCTGCTCCGTGGCGGTGCGGGTGATCGCTCGCATACATGAGCAGCTCGGTGACCGGCATGAGGTCGGGGATGCGCGCGAGGACGGCGGGGTCGGCCGGGAGCTGCGCGGGCGCGGTGGAGAACCGGAAGCTGCGCAGCACGTACGCGGACGGCCGCTCCTTCACCCACGGCACCTCGCGCCAGACGCCCTTCCAGTCCTTGTCGAAGCGCCACAGCAGGAACGGCAGCCACGCGAAGCCGCACTCGAGCAGCGCGACCTTCAGGTCCGGCGTGCGCTCGAAGACGCCCTCGCTCACCAGCGACGTGACGTGCGCCTGCGCGACGATCTGCGAGTTGCTGGCGTAGTCCTCCAGGTAGGAGTGCGTGAAGCCCGACGCCGTCGGCGCGTTGGCGACGCGCCCCCACGCGTGCAGCCCCAGCACCAGGCCGTGCTGCGCGGCGGCGTCGTGGACGCGATGCCAGCGCTTGTTGCCGTAGGGCACCTCGGTCCGGATGGGCAGCAGGACCTGCACGAAGCCGGGATGAGAGCCGAGCCGCTCGATCTCCTGCACCGCCGCGTCGGGATCCAGCGTCGGCAGTGCGAGGCTGCCCCGCAGACGCTCGTCGCGCTCGAGGAAGTGCGCTCGCAGCCAGTCGTTGACCCCGCTGCACAGCGCGGCCTCGTAGTACGGGTTGTGGCTCGTGTCGAACGGGACGATGCAGTTCAGCACCGCGACCCGATCGTCGCCGAGCCCCTCGCGCAGCTCCTCCGGCGTCGTCGGGACGCTCGTGATCGTCCCCTCCTCGCCGCCGGGAACGAACGCGGCCGGGGGATACAGCCCGTTCATCGTCGGCGACAGGAACAGCTCGGCGTTGGCGACGTAATCGGCCCAGTAGGGCTCCATGTACTCCAGCAGCGGCTGGATGCTGCCCGGGCCGACGTGGACGTCGACGTCGACGACCCGCGTCGCGACCGTCATCGGGGAAGCCCGTACAGGCGCGTGGCGTTCCCCGCCAGGATCTTCTGCTTGACCTCCTTCGACAGGGACCGCGGGAGCGTCTGCCCCGGCGCGTCGAAGTCCCAGTGCGGGTAGTCGGTCGAGAAGAGGATCCGGTCGGTCATCCCCAGCGCGTCGAACGCGAACGCCAGATGCTCGGGCTCGTCGGGCTCCTCGATCGGCTGCGTCGTGAACCAGAAGTGCTCGCGCAGGTACTCCGACGGCGGCCGGCGCAGCCGGGTCGTCTCGACCTCGCCGAACGTGCGCCACGCGTCGTCCATCGCCCACGACAGCGAGGCGGCCCAGGCGATGCCGCACTCGATCGACACCACCTGCAGGTCCGGGATCTCCTCGAACACGCCCGAGCAGATCATCGAGAGCAGCTGCATCGCCATCGTGTTGCCGTTCCAGACGTGCATCTCGAGGTAGTAGGAGGGCCACCCCGCGCCCCGGTGCATCTCGTTGCCGCCCGTGTGCAGCGCGATCGGCAGTCCCGCCTCGGTCGCGGCGCGCAGCATCGGCCAGTAGCGGCGGTTGCCCAGTCCCTGCTCGAGCGTCGCGGGCAGCAGGACCTGCACGAAGCGCTCCGTGCCGGCGATGCGCTCGATCTCCTTGACGGCCAGGTCGGGATGCTCGTGCGGCGGGCAGATCGATCCGAGCAGCCGGGCGTCCTGCTCGACCCACTCCTCGCGCGTCCAGTCGTTCGTCGCGCGGCACAGCTCCGCCGCGAGCTCGGGCGCCTCACCGCCGAAGTTCTGCGGCTGCATCGGCGTGAGCACCGCGTAGTCCATGTCGTACTCGTCCAGCAGCTGGGCCTGGACGAGGCCGAGGTCCGAGCCCGGAAACCCCTTCTCGGGGCGCGCGTCGATGCGGAACCCGCCGTTCCGCATGCGCGGGAACATCGCGTACGCGCCTGCGACCCGCGGGCCGAGCTGCTCGAGGTGGCGCTGCCAGCGCCTGGGCAGTCGCGCGTGCAGCGACGCCGGCATCAGCGTCGAATGGACGTCGCCGTCCACGAGCCTGATCGTGCGTTCGGCGCGGGAGAGCTCGCGCTCGGTGACCTGAACGTCAGCCATGGGAAAGCCTCTTACACCTCGACGATGACATAGTCGTCCTCAACGTAGACCGGGAAGGTCTCGGCCACGTAGGGCCCGGGCTCGCGCCCCGCGGCGCGCGCGGCGGCCGGGATCGGGATGGGCTGCTCCTGCCCGTGATGGACGTCGTCTCCCAGGCTCCCTCCGCTGGCGACGGAGACCTCGTAGGCCTTCACGCGCGTCTCGCCCGGCCCCATGAACGACTGGCCGGTCTCGAGGTCGTACTCCCACCCGTGCCACGGGCACGCCACCAGGCGCGGGGGACCCTCCATGCTCACCTTGCCCGGCTGGGAGGAGACCGCCCACGGCGACAGCCGCCCGAGGCAGAGCGGTCCGCCCTGGTGCGGGCAGCGGTTGCGGATGGCGAAGAACTCGTCGTCGACGTGGAACACGCCGATCGAGCGGGGGCCGGCCTTGATGATCTTGCGCTCGCCGGGCGGGAAGTCCTCCAGACGCGAGACGACGACCTTCATCCAAGCCGCTCCCCGTAGAACGCGCGCGCGTTGCCGCGCAGGATCGCCTCGACCTGGTCCTCGCCGAGGTGCGCCAGCAGCGCGTCGGAGGAGTCGCCGTGGTCGTGCGGGTGGTCGCTCGCGTACATGAGCAGCTCCGGGCCCACCATCTCGAGCACCTGCGCCACCTGGACGGCGTCGCGCGGCAGCTGCGCGGGCTCGGTGGTGAAGCGCATGTGCCGGCGGATGTACGCCGACGGGCGCTCCTTCACCCACGGCACCTCGCGCCAGACGCCCTTCCAGTCCTTGTCGAAGCGCCACAGCTGCGGGGGAAGCCAGCTGAAGCCGCACTCCAGGAACGCGACCTTGAGGCCGGGGAACGTCGAGAAGACGCCCTCGGCCACGAAGCTCATCATCTGGGTCTGGGCGATGTGGGCGTTGGAGGCGTAGTCCTCGAGGTACGTCGTGGTGACGCCGG
>Ga0081539_10006382_pt1 | contig 11346 bp, 6 predicted proteins | sample TabmetS4T2R2_FD_71023 | JGI IMG/M metagenome (GOLD analysis project Ga0081539, IMG submission 71023) | Tabebuia heterophylla rhizosphere microbial communities from the University of Puerto Rico - S4T2R2 | ecosystem: Host-associated > Plants > Roots > Rhizosphere ...
GCCCCGATGAGGTCACGCTGGAACCCAGCCTGACATTCCACGGTTTCCGCTACGCCGAGGTGACCGGCGTGTCCGGCCTGCGGGCGGAGGACCTGCAGGCCGTCGTGGTCGGCTCCGACCTGCGCCGTACCGGTTGGTTCTCGTCCTCGCACGAGCTGCTCGACCGGTTCCACGAGAACGTGGTCTGGGGCATGCGGGGCAACTTCGTCGACGTGCCGACCGACTGCCCGCAGCGCGACGAGCGGCTCGGCTGGACCGGCGACATCCAGGTCTTCTCCCCCACCGCGAGCTTCCTGTTCGACAGCGCCGGATTCCTCACCAACTGGCTCGCCGACCTCGCGGCGCAGCAGCAGAAGGACGGCTCGGTGCCGTACGTGATCCCGGACGTGATCCGGCGTGCGGGCCCGGCGGCCGCGGCGTGGGGCGACGCGGCCACGGTGGTTCCGTCGGTGATACACGAGCGGGCCGGCGACGCCGGGATTCTGGAACGCCAGCTGCCGAGCATGCGGGGCTGGGTTGACAAGATCAGTGAGCTGGCCGGCGACGACCTGCTCTGGTCGGGCGGGTTCCAGTTCGGCGACTGGCTGGACCCGACCGCCCCGCCACACGCGCCCGCCGATGCCAAGGCGGACCCGGACGTCATTGCGACCGCGCACTTCATCCGCTCGGCCGAGCTCACCGCGCGGGCCGCCGAACTCACCGGCGACACCGACACCGCGAAGCGGTACGGCGACCTGGCGGCCCGAGTGCGGGAGGCGTTCGCCCGCGAATACACCACCGCCGGCGGGCGGGTGCTCAGCGACGCCGCCACGGCGTACGCGCTGGCGCTGCAGTGGGCGCTGCTGCCGGGGCCGGGGCAACGGCAGCGGGCGGCGGACCGGCTCGCCGATCTGGTGCGCACGGCCGGGTTCCGGATCAGTACCGGCTTCGTCGGCACCCCGTTGATGACCGACGCGCTCACCGACGGCGGCCATGCCGGCATCGCGTACCGGTTGCTGCTGCAGACCGCATGCCCGTCCTGGCTGTACGCGGTGACCATGGGCGCCACCACGGTATGGGAACGGTGGGACAGCATGCTGCCGGACGGCAGCATCAACCCCGGCGAGATGACGTCGTTCAACCACTACGCGCTCGGCGCGGTGGCCGACTGGCTGCACCGCCGGGTCGCCGGCCTGGCCCCCGCGGCCCCGGGCTATCGCAAGCTGCTCATCCACCCGGTGCCCGACCACCGGCTCACCTCCGCCGCGGCGCGGCACGAGACTCCGTACGGCGAAGCAGCGGTCTCCTGGGAACGCGCCGGCGGCCGGCTGACCGTGCGGATCACCGTCCCGGTCGGGACGACGGCCACCGTGCACGTGCCGGGTGAGGCCACGCCGGTGGAGGTACGGCACGGCCGGCACGAGTGGACGGTGGCCGACCCGTTCCCCACCGAACCGCAGCTGCCCGAAGCACCGACCATCCGGCAGCTGATGGACCACGAGCCGACCTGGGGCCGCATCGTCGCGGCCGCGGTGCAGGCCGGGGTCACCGCCGACGAGGCCGCGCTGGCCCGGCGACTGGAGCGTTACCTCGATTTTCCGAGCAACGATCTGGTCGACGCCGTGACCGGCAGCGGCTTCATACCCGGAGCGGACTCGTTCCGTTCCGGACTGTCCTTCCTGTTCGACGACCGTTCCTGAATTCACGGAGGTTTCTTCATGAGATTGCGCAGAATCGGCATCCTCGCGGTCGCCGCGGTCACGTCCCTCGCGATGGGTGCCTGTAGCGCGGGCAGCCTGGGCTCCAGCGACAAGAGCAGTGGTGGCAAGGTGGCGCTGTCGCTCCTCATCGACAACGCGGAAAACAGCGTCAATCAGGCCAACCAGGTGATCAAGGACTTCCAGGCGAAGAACCCGAACATCGAGGTCAAGCTCGAGACGCGCCCGGGTGGCAGCGACGGCGACAACCTGGTCAAGACCCGGCTGTCCACTGGGGACATGAACGACGTCTTCGTGTACAACTCCGGCTCGCTGTTCCAGGCGCTGGCCCCGGAGAAGAACATGGTGGCTCTCGACGACCAGCCGTGGGCGAGCGAGCTCGACGACAACTTCAAGAAGACCGTGACGGCGAACGGCAAGCTGTACGGCGCGCCATTCGGGTCGTTCATGGCCGGCGCCGTGATGTACAACCGGGCCGTCTACTCGAAGCTCCACCTGGAGGTTCCGAAGACCTGGTCGGAATTCATGGCGAACAGCGCCAAGATCAAGGCCGCCGGGATCGATCCGATCATCCAGACCTACCAGGACACCTGGACCTCGCAGCTGTTCGTACTGGGCGACTTCCACAACGTACTGGCCAACGAGCCGGACTTCCCGGACAAGTACACGAAGAACCAGGCCAAGTACGCCACCGACCCGTACGCCGTCAAGGGGTTCGAGCACCAGCAGCAGGCGCACGACGCCAAGTACTTCAACAAGGACTTCGCCTCGTCCAAGTTGGATGACGGGATCAAGAAGCTGGCCAATGGCCAGGGCGCGCAGTACCCGATCCTGTCGTTCGCCGCGGCCACCCTCGCGGCCAACTTCCCGAACAAGATCAACGACATCGGCATGTTCGGATTGCCGGGCGACGACGCCGGCAAGTACGGCATGACCGTGTGGTCGCCGGGCGGCGCGTACATCCCCAAGACCGTCACCGGCGCCAAGCTGGACGCGGCCAAGAAGCTCGTCTCGTACATCGCAAGCGCGGACGGCTGCGACTCGCAGACCAAGGGCTCCCAGCCGACCGGCCCGTACGCGGTCAAGAGTTGCAAGCTGCCCAGCAACGTCCCGCAGGTGGCCAAGGACATTCAGAGCTACATCGACAAGCCCGGCGCTTCCAGCCTGGCGCTGGAGTTCCTGTCGCCGATCAAGGGTCCGGCGCTGGAGCAGATCACCGTGGAAGTGGGGTCCGGCATCCGCAAGGCCAAGGCCGGCGCCGCGCTGTACGACGAGGACGTGAAGAAGCAGGCCCAGCAGCTCGGGCTGCCCGGCTGGTAACCGCCACCGGTGCCCCGGCCCGCCCGAGACGGGCCGGGGCACCCGGCAGGGAGGCACCTATGGCGACGACAACCACCAATCGACAGCAGGCTGGACCCCGCGCAGCGACCGCGCCGGAGCCCGGCAGGCCCAAGCACAGTCCGTACCCGTACTGGTTCTACGCTCCCGCGGCGGTCATCTACGGGGTGTTGTTCATCATCCCGACACTGCTGGCGTTCTACTTCAGCCTGACCCGCTGGTCCATCTTCGAGTCCAAGTTCATCGGCTTCGGCAACTACGTGACGTTCTTCAAGGAACCGGCGCTGGTGTCGGGCCTCTGGCACACGCTGGTCTATGCGGTGATCACGTCAGGCGCGAAGGTCGTGCTCGGCATGCTGCTCGCTGTGCTGCTGACCTCGCAGATCGTCGCCCGCGGCTGGCTGCGTTCGGTGGTGTTCTTCCCGGTGCTGGTCAGCACGATCGGGGTCGGCCTGACGTTCACCGTGCTGATGAACCCGGAAACCGGCCTGATCAACGACGCGCTGGGCGCGATCGGCATCCATGGACCCGGCTGGCTCACCAACCCGAAGCTGGCGCTCTTCTCGGTGGCATTGGTGGACATCTGGAAGGGTGTCGGCCTGGCCACGCTGATCTACATCGCCGGCATCGTGTCGATCCCGCACGAGTACTTCGAGGCCGCCAAGGTCGACGGTGCCGGCTCGTGGGACAGCTTCCGCCGGATCATCCTGCCGCTGGCCCGCCCGGCCACCGTCACGGTGATCATCCTGTCGCTGATCGGTGGCCTGCGCTCGTTCGATCTGATCTGGGCCATGACCCGCGGCGGGCCGGGCTTCACCTCTGACGTCATCGCGTCGGTGATCTACAAGCAGTACCAGGCCGGCTTCTACGGATTGTCCACGGCCGGCAACGTCGTGCTGTTCCTCGTCGTGACGGCGATCATCTTCCCGCTCAACCGGTTCCTCAACCGCAAGGAGGTCGAGCTGTGACCACCGCGACCGCGCCCGCCCCGCCGGCCACCGCGGCCCCGCCCATCAGGAGCCACAAACCACGGCCGAACTACTGGCTGAGCATCATCGCGATCGTGGTCTCGTTCGTGGTGTTCGTGATTCCGTTCCTGTTCATCCTGCTCACCGCGCTGAAGACCCGGCAGGACGCGGCGGACCTGAGCTTCACCTGGCCCAAGCAGTTCCAGTTCGTGCAGAACTTCACGGCCGTGCTGCAGGCGCGCGACTATCTGCTGATCATCGCGTACATCAACAGCATCATCCTCACCGTCTGCAGCGTTGCCATCCTCGTGGTACTCGCCTCGATGGTCGCGTACGTGCTGCAGCGCCGACGTAGTCGCTGGAACGGCTTGATCAACTTCTTCGTGCTGGCCGGCCTGATCATGCCACCGGCGGTCGTGCCCACCATCTGGGTGCTGCAGAAGATCGGCCTGTTCCGCACCATGCCCGGCCTGATCCTCGTCGAGGTCGCGTTCGGAATGTCGTTCTGCGTCCTGCTGTTCCGGGCCTTCATCTCCAGCATCCCCAAGGAATTGGACGAGGCGGCCATCATCGACGGCGCCGGCTCAACCCGGCTGTTCTTCCGGGTCGTCTTCCCGCTCCTGCGCTCGGTCGTGATCACGGTGATCCTGACGCAGTCGGTGGCCATCTTCAACGACTTCGTAAACCCGTTGTACTTCCTGCCCGGCGATGCGAACGCGACGCTGCAGCTGACGATCTTCAACTTCTACAGTCAGTTCACGACGCAGTACAACCTGCTGTTCATGGACATCCTGCTCATCACGATCCCGCCGCTGCTCATGTACATCTTCTTCAACCGGCAGATCGTGGCCGGCATGACCTCGGGCGCTGTCAAGGGCTGATGGCGTCCGACGACCGGCAGCTGGGCCGCACTCCGGTCCAGCTGCTCCGGCATGACCGGGACGCCCGGGTGGCCGCCGCGGCGACGTTCGCCGGTTTCGTCAGCTCCGGGCTGGCGTTCGCCAGTTGGGCGGCCCGCATTCCGCAGATCCGGGATCAGTTGCGGCTGGACCCGGCGACGCTGGGCCTGGTGCTGCTGTCGGTGTCGGCCGGGTGTGTCACCGCCCTGCCGCTGACCGGCCCGATCGTCGCCCGGTTCGGTTCGCGGCGCACGGTCGCCGCCGCGGCGGTGCTGTTCGGCGCGGGCATGGCGATCATGGCCGCCGGAACGCTCGCCGGTGTCGCGCTGGTGGTCGTCGGGCTGGTCGTGCTCGGCGTCGCGACCGCCGCCTGGGACGTCGCGATGAACCTGCATGGCACCGTCCTGGAACGGCGCCTGGGGCGATCGATGATGTCGCGGTTCCACGCCGGCTTCAGCGTCGGCACGGTACTCGGCGCATTGATCGGCACCGTCATGGTCGCTCTCCGGGTGCCGGTGGTCGTTCATCTCGCGGCGGTCGCGGCGCTGATCCCGATCGCGGTGCCGGTGGCCGCCCGCCGTTTCCTGGCGGACGGTGAGCAGGTCGCGCGTTCGCGCCGGGCATTCGCCGCCTGGCGGGAACGGCGGACCGTCCTCATCGGGCTGTTCGCACTGGCGTTCACGCTCGCCGAAGGCGCCGGGACGGACTGGATCAGCCTCGCCGCCATCGACGGCCACGGGTTCGCGCCGTGGGCCGGGACGCTGGCCTTCGCCACGTTCCTGGGCGCGATGACGGCCGGTCGCTGGGTCGGCCCCGGACTGCTCGACCGGTATGGCCGGGTCCGGGTCGTCCGAGTCCTCACGATCACGGCGAGCGCCGGAGCCCTGCTGTTCGTGGTCGCCCCGGGAACCGCGCCGGTATTCCTGGGCGCGCTGCTCTGGGGCCTGGGGATCTCGCTCGGCTTCCCGGTCGGGATCAGCGCGGCCGGTGAGGACCCGGAGCACGCGGCCGGCCGGGTCGGCGTGATCTCCTCGATCGGGTACTGCGCCTTCCTCGCCGGGCCGCCCGCCATCGGCTTCCTCGGCGCGCACGTGACCGTGCTGCGGGCCTTGCTTGCCGTGAGCGTGGTCCTGGCGGTGGCCGCCGCCGCCAGCCGGGTCGTCGCGTCCCGTGTCCACCCGCCCCCACCCCCGCGATCTTGGAGTTGTGGTGACCCTGATGCGGCTTGAGGACCGTTTTGTTCCAACCACAACTCCAAGATCGGTGAGGTAAGTGGCCGCCGGACACGGTTGCGGCGCCACGAATGAGTGACGCTCCGTAGCAGCCGGGAAACGTGCCGGCCGCATCGATGAAACCGTCGGTCGACAGCATGGTGATGGTGAACGCTGAGGAAACTGCCCCACTCGCCGGATTCACCGTGGCCGTCACCGCGGAGCGGCGCCGTGACGAGATGGCGGCGTTACTGCACCGCCGGGGTGCCCGCGTCGTGACCGGGTCGGCGATCAGCATCGTTCCGCTGGCCGACGATCAGGCGCTACATGCGGCGACGGCGGCCTGCATCGCGCTGGCGCCGGATCTAGTGGTCGCCACCACGGGGTTCGGGTTCCGCGGCTGGCTCGAGACAGCCGAGGGCTGGGGTCTGGGTGACGCGCTGCGCTCGGCGCTGCGGGCCGCCAGCCTGGTGGCCCGTGGCCCTAAACCGTGCGGCGCGATCCGGGCCGCCGGGCTGACCGAGGAATGGGCAGCGCAGACCGAATCGTGCGACGAGGTCCTCAGCCGGCTTCTGGCCGGGGGTGTGGCCGGCCGTCGCATCGCGGTGCAGGAACATGGCGAGCCGCTGGTCGAGTTCACGGCGGCGCTGCGGGATGCCGGCGCCACCGTTGTGGACATCCCGGTCTACCGGTGGACGGTGCCCGCCGACGCGGCCCCGGCCCGGCGGGTGGTCGACCAGCTGGTCGCCGGGCAGATCGACGCCGTGACGTTTACCAGCGCACCCGCGGTCAAGGCGTTCCTGCAGATCGCCGGCGCAGCCGAGCGCGACGTGCTGGACCGGTTCCGCGGCGGCGTGCTGGCGGCGTGCGTCGGACCAGTCACCGCCGGGCCACTCGTCGAGCGCGGCGTGCCCGTGGTGGCACCGCAGCGGTTCCGGCTGGGCGCGCTCGTCAAGACGGTCACCGACGAACTGCCGAGCCGGGCGGTCCGGCTGACGTTGGCGGGTTCGCGGCTCGAGGTGCGCGGTCACGCTGTCCTCGTCGACGGGTGCCTGCGCACGCTCGCGCCCGTCCCCATGGCGATCCTCAAGTCGCTGGCCTCCCGGCCGGGCGCGGTGGTGGCCAAGGAACAGCTCGCGGCGGCGCTGCCGCGGGGCACCGACGGGCACGCGGTGGACGTGGCCATCGCCCGGCTGCGGACCGCGCTCGGTGCGGGCCAGCACATCGAGACGGTGGTCAAACGCGGCTACCGCCTACGGATCGACCCCTGACCCCGCACTTCCGCGACGCTCATGGGGTCGGCGCGCCGTCTTGTGCTTGGTCGGTCTCACAAGTGATGAGCGGCGGTTGTTGGAAGTTCTGTACGCCGGCGCAACGGCGGTGGTGCGGCCGGGAAATCTCGGTCCGCCAGCATGGCGGACATGCCGGCCACCGAGACGCACTGCCCGTACTGTTCACTGCAGTGCGGCATCGCGTTACGTCCCACCACCTCGGCGGTGCGGCTGGCACCGACCGACTTCGACGTCAATCGCGGCGGGCTCTGCGCCAAGGGCTGGACCGCGGCCGAGCTGCTGGACCACCCGGACCGGCTGCTCACACCGCTGGTACGTAAGGATCACGGCGACCGCGCCAGCCCGCTGCGCGAGGCGAGCTGGGACGAGGCGCTCGACCGGATCGTCGCCGCGATACGGGACAGTCAGCGACGGTACGGAAGGGACAGCGTCGGCGCGTTCGGCGGCGGCGGCCTGACCAACGAGAAGGCGTACGCGCTCGGCAAGTTCGTCCGCGTGGCGCTCGGCTCGGCGTCGATCGACTACAACGGACGGTTCTGCATGTCGTCCGCGGCGACGGCCGCGAATCGCGCGCTCGGTGTCGACCGTGGACTGCCGTTCCCGCTCGCGGACCTCGCCGAGGCGCGGACCGTCCTGCTGGTCGGCGCGAACCCGGCGGACACCATGCCGCCCGCCATGCAGTATCTGGATGCCGGGCGGGCGGCCGGCGCACGGCATCTTGTCGTCGATCCACGCCGGACCGCGACCGCCAGAGGAGCGTACCGGCACCTCCAACCCTTGCCCGGCACGGACCTTGCGCTCGCCAACGGCATGCTCCATGTCGCGATCCGCGAAGGGCTCATCGACGAGGAGTACATCAGCGACCGGACCACCGGTTTCCCGGCGGTACGCGCCGCGGTCAACGCGTACTGGCCGCAGCGTGTGGAGCGGATCACCGGCATCCCCGAGGCGGACCTGCGGGAGACGGTACGGCTGCTGGCGCACAACGGTCCGGCGGTGATACTCACCGCGCGCGGCGCCGAGCAGCACAGCAACGGGACCGACACCACGCAGGCGTACCTGAATTTGGCGTTGGCGCTCGGGCTGGTGGGCCGGCCGTACTCCGGCTACGGCACCATCACCGGACAGGGCAACGGCCAGGGCGGCCGGGAGCACGGGCAGAAGGCCGACCAACTACCGGGCTACCGCCGCCTCGACGATCCGGCCGCGCGCGCCCACGTCGCCGCGGTGTGGGGCATCGACCCGGCCGAGCTGCCCCGCCCCGGCAGATCCGCGTACGAGATGCTGGACCGGCTCGGCACCGCGGACGGCGTCCGGGTGCTGCTGGTGTTGGCCAGCAACATCGCGGTGTCGGCGCCGCACTCCAATCGGATCCTGGACCGGTTGCGGGCGCTGGACCTGCTGGTCGTCTCCGACATCTTCCGGTCCGAGACCGCGGCGCTCGCCGACGTCGTGCTGCCGGCCGCGCAGTGGGCCGAAGAGGACGGCACGATGACGAACCTGGAGGGCCGGGTGATCCGCCGCCGCCGTGCGCTGGCACCGCCGCCGGAAGTCCGCACCGATCTCGCGGTGCTGGCCGAACTGGCCGGCCGGCTGGGGCGGGGACGGCACTTCAGCGCCGATCCGCAGACGGTGTTCGATGAGCTGCGCCGGGCCAGCGCCGGCGGGATCGCCGACTACGCCGGCATCAGCTACGACCGGATCGACGCCGAGGGCGGCGTGTTCTGGCCGTGTCCGGCCGACGACCACCCCGGCACGCCCCGCCTGTTCTCCGACGGGTTCCCGACCGCGGACGGCCGCGCGCGATTCGTACGGGTCGAGCACCGTGACCCCGCCGAGCTTCCGGATGCCGAGTTCCCGTACGTGCTGACCACCGGCCGCAACATGCAGCAGTACCAGAGCGGTACGCAGACGCGCCGCGTCCGGTCGCTGACCGTGGCGCTGCCGGAGCCGCGCGCCGAGCTGCACCCCGACCTCGCCCGCCGGCACGGCATCGCCGACGGCGATCTGGTGGAGCTGCGCAGCCGCCGCGGCCGGACCGTGGCCCGGGCGCGGCTGAGCGTGGACATCCGCCCGGACACCGTCTTCGTGCCGTTCCACTGGCCCGGCGCCAACGCGCTGACGAACCCCGCGCTCGACCCGCATTCCAGGATGCCCGCGTTCAAGGCGTGCGCGGTGGCGATCGCCGCCACACTGTGCCCGCCGCCGGCGCCTGGTCCTCCGGACGGCGCGGAGAACCCGGAGCACTCCACGACAGAAGGGATTTCCAGGTGAGAGAACGGCTGGTGGTCATCGGCAACGGCATGGCCGGCGCGCGCACCGTCGAGGAGATCCTCCAGCGCGGTGGTGGCGACCGCTTCGCCATCACGATGTTCGGCGACGAGCCGTACGGCAACTACAACCGCATCATGCTGTCCAATGTGCTCGCCGGGGTCGAGGACGAGGCGGGCATCTTCCTCAACGACCTGACCTGGTACGCCGACCACGGCATCACGCTGCATTCCGGCTGCCGGGTCACCCGGATCGACAAGCATGCCAAGCGGATCCATGCCGACGACGGCACGGTCACGCCGTACGACAAGCTGGTCATCGCCACCGGCAGCCTCCCGTTCGTTCCGCCGATTCCCGGCATCCGCCGCTCGGGCCGCGGCTACCACCAGGGCGTCTTCCCGTTCCGTACGCTCGACGACACCCGCGCGATGATCCGGTACGCCCGCGACCACCAGCGGGCCGTTGTCATCGGGGGCGGTCTGCTCGGCCTCGAGGCGGCCCGCGGCCTGCAGAACCATTTGCCGCACGTGACGCTGGTGCACGCCGACGGCCATCTGATGAACATGCAGCTCGACGCGCAGGCCGGGGCGATCCTGCAGCGCGGCGTCGAGCGGCTCGGCATCGAGGTGCTCACCGGCGCGCTGACCACCGAGATCCTCGGCAAGCACGCGGTCACCGGGGTGAGGCTCAAGGACGGCCGGGTCATCTCGTGCGATGTGGTCGTGGTCGCCGCCGGGATCCGGGCCAACACGGAGCTCGCCGACAGCAGCGGACTGGTGGTGGAGCGCGGCATCGTCGTGGACGACCAGATGCGCTGCCGGGACGAGGACGACATATACGCGGTGGGTGAGTGCGCCCAGCACCGCGGCCAGGTGTACGGGCTGGTCGCCCCGCTGTGGGACCAGGCGCGGGTGCTCGCCGACCATGTCTCCGGCGCGGACCCGCAGGCCGCTTACCTCGGCTCCCGGCTGGCCACCAAGCTCAAGGTGGCCGGAGTCGACGTCGCCGCCATCGGGCTGAAGGAACCGGAGCGGGACGACGACGAGACGGTGGTGTTCGCCGAGCCGATTCGGGGCGTCTACAAGCGAGCGATCATCCGTGACGGGCGGCTCGTCGGCGCGACGCTGGTCGGCGACGTGCGCAAGGCCGCGTTCCTCCTGCAGGCCTTCGATCGCGAGCTGCCGCTGCCGGAGGAGCGGGCCGAGCTCCTGTTCGACCTCGGCGGGCCGCCCGCGGAGGTGAGCGCCGCCGAACTGTCCGAGGACACCCAGGTCTGCAATTGCAACGGCGTCACCAAGGGCACTATCGCGGACACCGTGCGGGCCGGATGCAAGACCGTCGGGGGTGTGATGGACCGCACCCGGGCCGGCAAGGGATGCGGCACCTGCAAGGGCCTGGTGGCGCAGATCGTCGAGTGGGCGGCCGGCGGGACGGTCGAAGAGGATCCCGCGGCGAGCTGGTACGTGCCGGGCATCCCGATGCCCAAGCCGGAACTGATGCGGGCCGTCCGAGAGTATGGCCTGCGGTCGGTCTCGGCGGTCTTCGGCACGCTCGCGCCCGGCGGCGCGGAGGATGCCAAGAGCAAGATGGGCCTCGCCTCGCTGTTGAAGATGATGTGGGCCGACGAGTACGTCGACGAGCGCGACGCCCGGTTCATCAACGACCGGTTG
>Ga0081539_10006383_pt1 | contig 11343 bp, 9 predicted proteins | sample TabmetS4T2R2_FD_71023 | JGI IMG/M metagenome (GOLD analysis project Ga0081539, IMG submission 71023) | Tabebuia heterophylla rhizosphere microbial communities from the University of Puerto Rico - S4T2R2 | ecosystem: Host-associated > Plants > Roots > Rhizosphere ...
TGTTTCGACGATGACCGGCAATCAGGTCTATGACGAGCGCAATCTGGTGATCTTGAGCCGTTTTGAAATCCTTGAGAGCAAACAGCAAGGTCCGGCCAATGAAGCCCTCTATCGCAGGATCACGTCCGATCCGCCGGATGCGGCCGCCAATCCCGTTTCGTGGGAACGCCCGATTCTTTACGCTCAGCTGAAGTTGAGCGCATCTCGCGTGCTACATATCTTTAATCTTCATCTGAAATCTAGAATTCCAACCGATATTCCCGGGCAGAAGAGCGGACAATTCACGTGGAATAGCGCCAGCGGCTTTGCCGAAGGTTCATTCATCTCTGCGATGAAACGAATGGGGCAAGCATTGCAGGCGCGGAAATTGATCGATAGCCTGTTTGACGCCTCGCCGGATGCTTTACTTGCCGTGTGTGGCGATTTCAATTCCGAGGTTGAAGATGTGCCCATGATTGCGATTCGCGGCGATGTCAGGGACACACAAAATACTTTATTGGCGACGCGAGTCCTGGTGGCTTGCGAAAGCAGCGTTCCGGAATCAGCTCGGTTCTCGCTCTATCACCAGGGGCGAGGAGTCATGCTGGATCATATTCTGGCGTCACGACAGCTGCTGGCATTTTATCGAGAGACTGAGATTCACAACGAACTGTTACATGATGAATCGGTCCTGGGGGCGTCGGACAAGCTCTATCCGGAATCGGATCATGCCCCGGCAGTGGCCACTTTTGAATTGCCCGATTGATAGCGCGCCATCAACAAACATGTAAAATCTTCCTGGAAAGTTGCGATTATTTCGCGTTCTCCGATCTCTTCTCTCTCATAATCCGACTCCGAAATATGGATGATAAATATACGCTGTCGAAAACGTTTGCCCTTGCTCGAAATGCCTGGCGATGACCGAGGCGGGATCGAAGAACCATTCGCCGCGCGGACTGGATCGCTCCGATTCGTCGAACCAAGCCCAGGGGGGGCGGGCCCTATTCTTGAACCCCACATTGCCGCGGAAAGCAGAACCAAGCAATCCGAACTTTTGTTCAATCTTTTCCGCCGATTTCGATGGTTGTTGAACTTTGAGGATGGTGCGGGACTGGTAATCAAGGACTCCACCATAAGTCTCGTTTTCTCCGTGTTGAGCGCGAATCCAGAGGGTCTCGTAAATCGGAATCAGATCGTAACCAATAGATTTCTGCTTGATTTGATCGGGGTCTTCGGCGCGGCCGGTGGGTGTATAGACCAATATGCCGTTGACCGAGTCTTTGAGTTGGCGGCGATCCCCGGTATAACGCCATGGGCCGTGGCCCTTCGGTTCCACAAAGATCAGCGGCCGCTGGTCCTTCATCGTGATTGATTCGCAAATACCGGGACGATCTTCGGCGGGACAATATCTGAAATAATGGTTATGCGCCATGGTCTCAACAAAGGTGACGATCGCCCTGGTCAAATCTTGTCCGTGTTTCTCCGCGACAATCAAACAACCTTCGAGATCATTCTCGTGTGAGAGCGCGAGTTCATCCGCAAGTCCGCCGGTCGGATCTTTGCCGGCGCGCTGCTTCCCCTCAGAAATCAAAATATCGAGGAGGGTCGATTCGGCCAGCCCTCCTTTGTAGTCACGCGGGTGAAAGATCGCATAGAGGATAAAGTAATGCGTCGGGGTCTCGATAACTGAATAATAGACATAGGCTCGTAAGGGATAGGACTTCCGATCCAAATTCTCCCAATTGTTATCTCCCCTCCAATCACCGTCGAAATCGAAATTGGTGATGTAATCTGAACGCGGGCTGTCTCCCAACCCTTGATAAAGAAGAGGGCTGAACCGCATGGCGATCTGCTTGTCGAGAGCCTGTCGTTGAGCAGTCCTGGCATTCTGAGCGGCTGAAGAGGCATCGCACCACTCAAAAGACCACTCCTGAATAGAAGTAATTAATATAGCGAACAGAACGCCAATCAGGACAACTCGCATGGCAGACCACCGAACGACTTTCTTTGTGTTATGGGCCAGAAAATTATCTTAAAAAAGATGAGATGGAACAACCGGAAAGGGCTGAAAACGGCACCATCAAGCGCGCGGCGACGGTGAGGATAGGGATAGTAAACTGGGTAAACTGGCAAATTTCTCTGCGCTATTGCAGAATGGAAGGCCCGTTCAAATCACTTGATTGTGATATTAGAGTCAATAAAGGGGAAAAGGCGAAAAGTATGTCAACAAAAGTTGGGCCAAATGTCGGCCAGCTCGCTCCCGAGATCGATCTCCTCGACGGCGATGGAAAGAGATGGAAATTGAGCGAGGCGCGCGGCAGGGCGGTCGTTCTGGTTTTCTACCCCGGAGATGAGACTCCCGTCTGTACCAAGCAGTTATGCAGTATCCGCGACAATTGGGCGCGTTACCGGCAGACTGGAGCAGAGGTCATCGGGATCAATACCGATTCGGTCGAGAAACATCAGAGTTTTGCGGCCAATCATAATTTACCGTTGCGGCTGCTTTCGGATGAGGAGAGCACTGTGGTCCGCGCTTATGATATGAAAAGCCCCCTCTGGATTAAGCGAGGCATCGTCGTAATCGACAAGGACGGTTACATTCGATATCGCAAGGTGGTTTTTCCGGCCTTTCGCCCCAGCGATGACGAGGTCATCGCCGCGATTAAGAATGTCTTGAGTCCTGATGGAGGATGAGGGAGTGCCAGGAGAACAGGATTGAAGACCGGATTTCATGCCGGTCTTTGATCCGTGGCTCTCCTTTATCGCTAGCCTCATCTTTAAATAAGTTATGTCTGCTAATTTGAATACCCCTGAATTACCCACAATCACTGCGGAATCTACCGCACAATCAGCACAGAAGCTCCAGCGTTTAATCAACGAGTTGAGCGTCGAGTTTATTTCAATTCTCGATCTGGATGAATTGATTGATCGCGTCGCCCAGCGGCTGCGTGAAGTGATCCACTACAATTTTTTTAACCTCTTTCTGGCTGACGAGGCACGCGGAGGTTTGATTTGGAAGAAAGCAGTCGGGTACAAACCCGAGGAGGTCGCCGAGCATCAATTCATTCCGTTCGATCGCAGCCTTGCTTCCGCCGCCTGGCGCGAAGGCCACACGATCAATGTCGGCGACGTGAGCCAGGATTCGCGTTATCTGCCGGTCGCGATCGAGGGTGAAAACCAGCCACGGTCGGAGATCGCAGTGCCGTTAACGCTGGTACGCGAAAACAGGATTGTTGGAGTCCTGACGATTGAAAGTCCGGAGTCGCATTATTTCACGCGCGAACACGAACGCGTCTTGAATGTGCTCGGCAATCATCTGGCGATTGCCCTCGAACACGCACGCGTCTACGACGAATTGCGCCAGCGGTCCCGCGAGATGCGGACCCTCATCGAGATCGGCCATGAGATTACGTCGATCCTCGATCTGGATAAATTGCTCAATCATATTGCGCCGATGCTCGACCGCGTGATCGATTACGACTTTCTACTGGTCGGATTGATCGATGAAGCGCAAGATGAATTCGTCTGGCATGTTGAAGAAGGTTACGGCGTGGAAAAATGCGAGCGCGCCAGCCGGACCAAAGTTTCGCAAGGTATTGTTGGACGCGCGGTGCGCGAAAATCATACGCAGATCGTCAATGATGTCTTGCGCGATCCGGACTATTACGTGACGGATGCCTGGAGCGACCAGGGCCAGCGTTCAGAGATCGCCGTGCCGCTGATTTACGAGGAGAAAGCAATCGGTGTCGTTGCGCTCGAAAGCAATCGCATCAATACCTTCAACGAATATCACGCGCGATTGCTCGAAAATATCGCGAACAATTTGAGTATCGCGATCATGAATGCCCGGCTTTACGCCGAGCACGTCGAGCGTGAGCGCAGACTCGAACATGAAATCCTCATGGCGCGTGATGTGCAACGCGCGATGATTCCCGAATCGCCGCCGCATATCAAGGGTTTTGAGATCGCGGCCCGGCTCGAACCGGCGCTCAATCTGAGCGGCGATTTCTATGACTACATTCCGCTCTCCGACAAACGCCTGGGCTTGATGATTGGCGATGTTTCAGGCAAAGGCATTCGTGCGGCCATGGGAATGGCCGCTTCTCGCAGTATCTTGCGCAGCGTGGCGCGGCGTGGCGGCGGTTCATCGCGAGTGGTCCGCGATGCCAATATGCGATTATACCGGGATTTAGGCCGCCAGCTGCTGCTGACGCTGGTCTATGGCATTCTCGATGCGGAGTCGAAAACCTTGCAGTACTGCAATGCCGGCCATAACTCGCCGTTGCTCGTCCGCGCCTCTGGCAAATGGAGGGCGTTGAAGACCGGCGGGTTGTTGCTCGGCGTCTTCGACAAGCAACAATATAAGAGCGAGACTCTGCACCTTGAAAAAGGAGATGTGCTCTTCTTTTACACGGACGGTCTGGTCGAAGCCCATACGCCGCCCCCGGAGCGCGTGGAATTTGGCGAGACTCGCATCCTCGATCTCTTGCTCAATCATCGCCATTTACGCGCATCGGCGATCATTGATGCCACCATCAACCAGGTCAACGAATTCACGACTGGCGCCCATCAACACGACGACCTGACTTTGGTCGTCATTAAAGTGCTTTGAATTTCAGCGACCTTTGAGAGAGACTTCAAACCTGGCGATTCTCAGTTTAGAGGAGAACAAAAGACTTGCAGTACTACGCTCACCAAGAACTATTTTGTTCTCCTCCAAACTGAGAATCGCTGCTTCAAAACCAAGATGCAACTCGCTCGCGTCATCGGAAATGTCGTTTCGACGGCAAAAAATAGTTCGCTTGCAGGACGCAAATTGCTCGTCATTCAATCTCTGGATGAGAATCTGCGAGCTGCCGGCAAACCGCTCGTCGCGATCGATTCGGTTGGCGCCGGCGTCGGCGAGCTGGTCTTCTGGTGCCGGGGCAAGGAAGCGAGTTTTCCTTTTGAGGGCAGTGAAGTGCCGACCGATTGCACGATCGTCGGCATCGTTGATTCGGAAACTCACGTCAAATCAATAGGATTGAAAGAAACGAAGGGAGACAACGGTTGATCCTCGCCCGCGTGCTCGGCAACGTCGTCGCCACACAGAAAAATACTCGCTACACTAATACGCGGATCATGCTTGTGCAGCCGATCAATCCTGATGGGACGCCGCGCGGCACGAGCCTGCTTGCGCTCGATTCGGTTGACGCGGGTGAGGGCGATATTGTGATTGTCGTCCAGGAAGGATGGTCGGCATCGACCGCCTCGACCGGAGAACCGGGCGCCGCTATCGACAGCGCGATTGTCGGAGTAGTCGACGAGATAAAGGTTGAAGAATGAATCAAGGGGAGGTGATGAATGATGAGTGATGAAGCTGCACTCAGAGAGATGGTGCGGGATGCCGTCAGACGGGCATTGTCTGAAGCGAATCTTACGGCGGCAACCGAGAACTCTCAATCCCCTTCTACTTATTATGCTCCGTGGACAGGGGTGGAATACGAAGCGCATCCGAGCCGCCGTCAATTCAGTGTCGGCGAGGCCGCCGTTAACATCGGCGAATTGCTCGAATTCGCCGAGACCCGGCAGTGCTCGATCGAGCAGGACAAACTTTGTGATCACTGTGGGATGTGCCGCAATCTCGGATTTTAAAGAGAAAAAGACGAAACAAACGAAAAGAAATGCAGGCTCTTCGCCTCTTTCGTCTCCGGTCTTCAGGCTTCGATTCCGCGCTTACCAAAGAATTGTTTCAACGCCGGATAGACATCTTCTTTGTCGTCGATCCGCACGCCGATAAAACGATCTTGATTTTTCAGCCGGTCATTAAAGATCGAAAGCAATGCGCCCGAGCTGCGGCGATAACTTGCCATTCCCTCTTCGCCAATCTCGCCATATCCGAATAGATTGCAGGTCTCGATCAGTTTGTCGGCGAGTTTGACCGCATCTTCGTTATCGGAATAGTAATTATCCCCATCGGAAAAGTGAAATGGGTAGATGTTCCAATCGCGCGGCGGATAGCGCTCTTCGATCACCTCAAGCGCGAGTTTGTATGCTGAACTGACGACCGTTCCTCCGGATTCGCCCTGGGTGAAGAATTGTTCTTCGCTGACCTCTTTGGCCTCAGTATGATGGCTGATGAAGACGATCTTGACGTTGTCGTATTTAGTACGCAAAAAACGCACCATCCAGAAGAAGAAGCTGCGCGCGATGTACTTCTTGAACTCTCCCATCGAACCGCTTACATCCATCATGGCCAGGACGACGGCGTTCGATTCATACTTGATCTCTTCTTCCCAACTTTTAAACCGCAGATCTTCCTTCTTGATCGGCCCGAGTTTCGCTTCCCTTTTTTCGCGCGCCTGGCGGCGGATATTTTCGAGAATAGTGCGCCGCTTGTCGAGATTCGACAGTGCGCCGACACGGCGAATCTCGGTGAATTTGGTCGTCTTTGATTGAATGGCTTGTTTGGATTTCTCTTCGAGATAAGGCAGATGCAAGTCTTCGAAGATGAGAGCCGCAATCTCATCAATGTTGACGTCCGCCTCGTAATAATCCTGGCCCGGACTATTGCCCGCCTCGCCTGCCCCCTGGCCCTGGCCCTGCTGATTTTCACGCGCGATGACATCGCCGACTTTGCTCTTGCCGTCGCCCTGTCCAACGTGCTTGCGTTTGCGAAAATCGAAGCGGAATTTGTACTCGTCGAGCGCGCGCATTGGGACCTTCACGGTCTTGCGGCCGTTCGAGAGGACGATCGCTTCGTTCGAAACAATCGAGCCGAGATTTTTCTTGATCGCATCCTTAATGCGCTCTTTATGGCGTTCTTGATCAATGATGCCTTTGCGCTGGAGCGACCAATCGTTACGTTGAACTGACATACGATCATAAGTCCCGAGCCCCGAGTGCAGAATTATTGATTCAAAATTCTAGCCTCAGGGCTCATTTTACCGAGAGAGCAAGGTGCCGACATAGCTCAGCAATTCATTGGCACAGACCGGACAGTAGCCGTGATCCTTGACCAGACGGTCAATGACCTCGTTGATGCGGCGCAACTGATCGGCATCCGGCGTCTTGGCCGAAGTCGTGATCTTCACCACGTCCTTCAGATCGGCGAAGATCTTCTTCTCAATCGCCTCTTTCAGGCGTTCGTGCGAGTTGTATTCGAACGCTCTGCCTTTGCGCGAATATGACGAGATGCGAATCAAAATCTCCTGACGGAAAGTGTTCTTGGCATTCTCAGAGATGTTGATCTGCTCTTCGATCGAACGCATGAGCCGCTCGTCGGGTTCGATCTCTTCTTCCGTGATCGGGTCCTTCAGTTTCTCTTTGTTGCAGTAAGCTTCGACATTGTCGAGATAGGCGTTGCACATATTCTTCGCCATCTCTTCAAATGAATAGACAAAGGCGCGCTGAACCTCGGTCTTCGCGATCGAGACATATTCGCTCCGCGCGAGATGGATCATGTTGAGGTAGCGCTCTTTCTCTTCAGCCGAAATCCCGGTGTGTTGATCAAAACCGTCCTTGATCGCTTTCAACGCGTCCAGCGGATTAATGCAGGTGATATTATCTTTGACTAAAGCGTTCGATAGACGGTTGATGACATAACGCGGCGAGATGCCATCCATCCCTTCGCGCACAACCTCATCCTTCAATTCGCGAACATCCTTCGATTTGAATCCCTCGACATCTTCACCGTCGTAAAGCTTCATCTTCTTGACGATATCGACGTTCGCCTTCTTCGGTTCTTCCAACCGCGTCATGACCGCAAACATGGCCGCAACCTTCAAGGTGTTCGGAGCAATATGGATATTGCGCAGGGCCTCACTCTGCTTGAGCAGTTTGTCGTAAATCCGCTCTTCCTGCGAGACCCTCAGGTTGTAAGGCACCTTGATCATGATGATGCGGTCTTGCAGGGCTTCTGATTTCCGATTACCGACAAAGGCGCTGTACTCATTCTCGTTGGTATGCGACATGATCACTTCGTCGGCATAGATCATCGCGAACCGGCCGGTCTTGATGCTCTGCTCCTGCGAGAGAGTAAGTAATGAGTAGAGGAATTTCTCGTCCGATTTGAGAATTTCGATGAACTCCATGATCCCGCGATTGGCGATATTGAGTTCGCCGTCAAAGCGGTAGGCGCGTGGATCAGATTCGACGCCGATTTCACCGATCGTCGAGAGGTCGATCGATCCGGTCAACTCCGTGATGTCTTGTGATTTTGGATCCGAGGGGGCAAAGGTGCCAATGCCGATGCGGTCTTTCTCCGAAAAGACGATGCGTTGAACGAGCATGTCTTCGTGTTTCCCGTGATAGACGTTTTCAAGATTATAATGGCATTGCGGACAAAGTTCGCCCTCGATGTAGATGCCGTAATGTTTGGCGATCTCTCCCCGCAGCTCGACCGGGATCAGATGCAACGGCTCCTCGTGCATCGGACACCCCTTGATGCCGTAAACGGCTCCCTCAGTGGTGCGCGTCCATTGTTCGAGCCCACGTTTGAGCATCGTGACGATCGTCGATTTACCGCCGCCGACCGGCCCCATCAGGAGCAGGATGCGTTTGCGGACTTCGAGTCGCTGCGCGGCCGATTTGAAATATTCAACGATCTTGGCGATCGGCTCTTCAATCCCGAAGAGCTCTTCGCTAAAGAAATGATAACGCGCGAGTTCATCTTTCGAACCTTCGATCTTTTCGACTCCCCCCGCCAAGATCATATCGCAGATTCGGGCGTGCGAGAGCGAAGCCAGCCGCGGATTTGCTGTCACCAACTCGAAGTATTCCCGGAAAGTCCCTTCCCAAACCAGACGCTCACGGTCGCGCCGGTGTGTTTCTAGCATCTCGCTGAGATTTAGGCGCTTCTCTTGCTCTGTCATGCTGCTACTCCTGGTCATCATCTTACCCGGAAACCGGTGGGCAGAGTGACAACCTGTTGTGGGTTACCTCATCAGTCCGGCTGCATTCAGCACCGGATTTTGGGAGAAGGAAACAGCCGTCCCTAGGGGTATCAACGGCACTAAATTTGTTGTTAAGTTTATTTGTCCAGGTCTCTTTCCATCTCGCCTCCTGGTGTCTCGTCATCAGACCTGGTCGGGTTACCTCAGTTAGCAAATGCAGTATAACACAGCACTCGGTGTTGCGATCAAAGACCAAATTCATAGTGACAAAAAAACGTCGCTCGATACTTGACAAAAATGCTTCTATTGCGTTGAGAGAACGGTCCGCGGACGCCAAATTTGGCCTTCGGCATCATACTCGGCGATCGCGATGAGGAGCCGGTTGTGATCGCAAAGCTTTGCCAGAGCGCCACTTACCCACCTTCCCGGCCGCCTGACCGGCCGCCCGTGAAGAAGGTTCCGTCGTTCGTCTTGATCCACCTCCAATTCATCCAAATTGACAGCTTCAACCATTGGAATCATTGTTTGCTCAATCCGGCCGGTCTCCACCAGTTCCGCCAACTGCTCCAAAGTTACTCCACAGGCTAAGTCGCAACAACCGATTCGCATCCGGCGCAAAGCGACGAGATGTGCCCCGATGCCCAGGCGGGCGCCGATCTCTTCGGCCAGAACCCGGATGTAAGTACCGGAAGAACAGGCCACCTGAAGACAAAAATCCTTGGTTGGCGCTTCGGTCCGGTCAACATGATCAAGCGATTCGGCAACCTCCAATTTCTTAATTTCAACCTCAACTGGCTTTCTTTCAATCTCTTTGCCCTGCCTGGCAAGTTCGTAAAGTTTTACCCCGCCAACTTTCTTTGCCGAGTACATCGGCGGGATCTGTTTGATCCGCCCACGAAAATGGGCAAGAGCGTCTTGCACCATTTCGGAGGTAATCCCCCTCGCATCGGAGACAGGTGAAATCGGTTGTCCCGTCAGATCGCCGGTATCAGTGGCAAACCCCAACCGCACCGTTGCCAAGTATTCCTTGTCATCGCCAACGAGGAATTGCACCAGCCGCGTCGCCCGATTGACGCAGACGATGAGAACTCCTGTGGCAAATGGATCGAGTGTGCCGGTGTGACCCACCCGCCGGGTTTTAAGTAATTTTCGGACTCGCGCGACGACATCGTGCGAGGTCCAACCTGCCGGCTTGTCAATTACGAGAATGCCGTCGGTCGATTGAGCATCCATTGCGGATTGGGAATTGTTCATCCGATTGCTTTCCAATCTTGTCTATTGATTCGTTCGCGTGAATGCACATGAATCCCGTCCCGCCAGTTGGAATTGATACCGATCCGATAAGCTTCGACCGAAGACGCAAGGCAACGCGCGACAACAGCAAATGTCCGATGAAACCGCAGGCGCGGCGCAACGAGATAGAGCAAGGGGGATTGATCGGCGATCCGCGCACCGATAAACAGACCACGCCTCTCAAATTCTTGACGAAGGCGAGCTTGTTCGATTCGCAGCCAATAATCCAATCCCTGCAATGGTAATTGGAGGTCTTCTGCAGTTTTAATCTCGATGACGACCAGACGTCCATTGCGATTTAATGTCAAAAGATCAATCACCGATCGCTCATCGGCCCGCCATGTGGGAATCTGTGAGTAGACGAAGCGGTCATCCAAAGTCGCATCAAGTATGCCGATCTCACGGCGCAACAATGATTCGAGCCAGGTCTCTGCCCGCAGCCGGTATAACGGATGGCGACGATCAGGCGAATCGATCGAACGAAACTTGATGATCTCGTGCGCCAGCCCCCGCAGGTGACTGAAATTCGATTCATTGAGAATACTGCGATTTGGCATGCTACCTGTTTTGGCAGATACCGCCACACCGAACTCTACTCGTCCATCTTCTCCCGAAATGACCCGGGCAAATTCAAGTCCATTGATAGAGAAACTCTGGCCTTCGCTCCCTGGGCGCTGGCGGATCTCGATCAGTTCCGGCGCCAGGCTCAAAATTCGCTCGCTCCAATGACTAGCGGTTAATGGATTCCCGGGCCATCGCAGCTCGTGCGGACGGGCGTGGCAAAGTTCGGCTTGAGTGGTGGGACGCACCGCCACCAGCTCCTCGTTCCGTTCATCAATCTCAAAACATTCAATGCGTGCGTCAAAACAAGACGCATCGATGAAGGTCACCCTCTCGATGGCCGTCCGCGAACGTCCGCGGGGCAAACAAAACCACAGCCGGTTCGCCCGCATTTTCGGCTCCCGACCTGGATTGAACCCGGCCAGCCAAATCAAGCCTGCAGCAATGATGCGATCGATGTCAGATTGCGACTCTCCCTCGTTGACACCGATGGCGAGAATCTTCTCCTGATTTAATTGCAGGATCAGCCGTGCAAACCTTCCCGGCACTGAACGCGCACGATCCGCCCCGGTGGTTGAGCTCTGGACGCGAAGACCGATGAAAAAAGTGGTCAATAATCCGGCCAGCAATGGCGCAT
>Ga0081539_10006384_pt1 | contig 11342 bp, 10 predicted proteins | sample TabmetS4T2R2_FD_71023 | JGI IMG/M metagenome (GOLD analysis project Ga0081539, IMG submission 71023) | Tabebuia heterophylla rhizosphere microbial communities from the University of Puerto Rico - S4T2R2 | ecosystem: Host-associated > Plants > Roots > Rhizosphere ...
GCCTCCATTCCCGCCGAGGCGATGGCCGAGTTGGTGCAGTATGACTGGCCGGGCAATGTGCGCGAGTTACAAAACGTCATGGCGCGTGCGGTGATCCTTTCCGCCCATGGCGTCCTGTGGCCGCAGGTGCCGGTGCGAAGCCCAGGGGCACGCAGTGCCGCACCAGTCGTGCCGCAGCCGGAGACGCTGGACAATGCGATGCGCGCGTATATTCTGGACGCCCTGCACGCCACCAACTGGGTGGTGGCCGGCCCCCGCGGCGCCGCCGCCCGCTTGGGCCTGAAGCGGAGCACCCTGGCCTCCAGGATGGTGAAGCTCGGCATCGTGCGCTAGCGTGGGGAGCACCATCTGTGAGGGCCTCCCTGGGGCCGGCTCATCGGGGTTGTGCCGTCTCCCGGTCCGTCAGTGCTGGGGCACCGACGAGCCCGCCGAGCGTGGCGCCATAGACCAGGTACCCCGCCAGGGCCCGCAATGCGGCCGGGAGGCCGCCCAGGCCCGCGCTGAAGACCGCGGCACCCAGCAGCGGTGCCATGAGACTTTCCGTGACCCCCCAGAGGAGTCCCGCCCAGAGCATACCCTTCAGGACCGGCGGGCCCGGCAGCGCGTGGGGTGGCATGGCCAGATATCCCAGGGGAAAGAGCATGCTCCCGCTTAAGATATGCAGCAGCAGGCCCAGGGCACAGGGGATGTCACTCAGGACCGCCAGTTCCAGGGCGTGGCCCGCCATCAGGGGGGCCACGCCATACACGAGCAGCATTTGCCCCAGGGTGCCGAGCAGACCGCCGAGCATCGCTTTACGCACGCTGTGTTGTGACATATCTTTCACCCTCCCTGTAAGCCTTGTGCGCTCTCTCCCACTTTGCCTCCCCAGACGCGTTCTACAACTTCCGTGCCAACCACGAGCCCCATACGTGCGTGGAGATTCGGAGAGACTGCAGATGGTGTCATATGGCCGTGCGTACCCTCCGCTGTGCCGACATATCGGCACCTGTCGGCACCTGTCCCCACCTGTTGGCACCCTCTGCCGGTGGCGTCCTGGTGGGGCCCCCTCTCACAGCGTGCTCCCTGCCGCGCCGGTCGTGATGCCGCGCACCGTGGCGGGAGGGTACCAGGCCGGGTGGAGCATTGGCACAGAACATGCACTCTGTCAGACCAGCGTCGGTGCTCTCCAGCAGGTGGCATGGTCGGTCATGCCAGACGGGTGCAGCAGAGACCTGGTTCGACAGACGTGTGCCAGGCGCTCGAGACCGGCCAGGTCGTGCTGGTCCCATACCGTCCCATACACAGGGAAGAGGGATTGAAGCAAGGGAGGAAGCCCAGATGTACCAGACCAAGAATGATCTGCCGGCCCAGACGCGTGCTGAGGTGATCGAGATCCTCACCGCGCGGCTCGCCGACAGCATTGACCTCATGCACCAGGCCAAGCAGGCGCATTGGAATGTCAAGGGGCCAAGCTTTATCGCGCTGCACAAGCTGTTCGACGAGGTGGTCGATGCCGCCGAGGACTCCATGGATCTGCTCGCGGAACGCGTCGTCCAGTTGGGTGGCACCGCGGAGGGGACGATCCAGGTGGCGACTACGCGCACGGGTCTGAAAGCCTACCCGCTCACGCTGGTGGAGGAGCGCGACCATGTTGAGGCGCTCTCGTCCGCGCTGGCCGCCTACGGCGCGAGCGTCCGTCAGGCCATTGCGCAGACCGACGCACGCGGTGACACGGATACGGCCGATCTCTGCACCGAGATCTCGCGGGGCGTCGATAAGTATCTCTGGTTCGTCGAGGCCCACCTCGGGCAGTCCGCCCGTCAGGAGACCAGCGCATGCCCGTGATGGCCTCCCAGGAGCAGCCAACCACGACAGGAAAGGCGGGGTCATGAGCAGTCCAACCCATGTGGAGCGCGAACAACCAGTAGACGTTGCCGTCGATCCGCGTCTGTCAAGGGGCGTGAAGGCCTTTTTGCAGATGCTGAATGCTTCAGGCGGGCCGCCGCTTGAAACCTTACCTCCCCTGGAAGCGCGTGCGGTGCTGGCGCACGCCCAGGCTGCCGTCCCGGTGGATCTATCAGGGATTGAAGAGTCGGAGACAACCATCCACGCGGATGGCTACACGATCCCACTGCACATCGTGCGTCCCGCGGGCGCCACAGGCCCACGCCCGGTGTTCATCTTCATTCATGGCGGCGGCTGGGTACTGGGCGATTATCCCACGCACCAGCGGATGGTGCGTGACCTCGTCGTCCTGTCCGGTTTTCCCGGCGTCTTCGTCAACTATACCCGCACGCCCGATGCCAGGTATCCACAAGCCGTCAATGAAATCTACGCCGTGACGAAGTGGGTGGCGGCGCACGGCGAGGAGCTTGGGGTGGACGGCACAACCCTGGCCGTCGTGGGCAATAGCGTCGGGGGCAATATGACGGCCGTGACGGCCCTGAAGGCGAAAGAGCAGGGCGGCCCCGCCATCAAACTGCAGATCATGATGTGGCCGATTGTGGACGCCACCTTCGACACCGAATCCTACAGACAATTCGGTGAGCAGCGGTTCCTGACCACGTCTTTGATGAAGTGGATGTATGACCTCTACACGACCGACCCCAAGGAGCGCCAAGCCATCTACGCCTCGCCGTTGCAGGCGACGGTGGAGCAATTGCAGGGCTTGCCGCCAGCGCTCATCCAGGTCGCGGAGAGCGATATCCTGCGTGACGAGGGCGAAGCCTACGGGCGCAAGCTGGACGCCGCCGGCGTCAAGGTGACCACGGTGCGGTACGACGGGATGATCCACGACTTCGGCTTGCTGAACGGCTTAGCGGCAGAGCCGGCGGTGCGTTCCCTGTTTGTGCACGCCGCGGCGGAACTGCAGCACTATTTGCACGAGGAGAGCGGCAGGCGCACCTTGAGCGTTTGACCTGCCTCTATGCATCGACAAGGGAGGATAGACCATGAAGATCGTTGTGATCGGTGGCACCGGCCTCATCGGCTCGAAGACCGTTCCCATGCTGCGCCAGGGCGGCCACGAGGTCGTCGCCGCCTCGCCCACGACCGGCGTCAACACCATCACCGGCGAGGGCCTCACCGCAGCCATGGCCGGCACGCAGGTGGTGATCGATCTCGCCAACGCGCCCTCCTGGGAAGACCAGGCGGTGCTCGAATTCTTCGAGACCTCCGGCCGCAACCTGCTCGCGGCGGAGGCCGCCGCGGGCGTCCAGCACCATGTCGCGGTCTCCATCGTCGGCACGGACCGGATGCCCGACAATGGCTATTTCCGCGCCAAGGTCGCCCAGGAGAAACTGATCGAGGCTTCCGGCCTCCCCTACACCATCATCCGCGCCACCCAGTTCATGGAATTCCTCGGCGGCATCGCCGATGCGGGGGCGCAGGGCCGCACCGTCCGGCTATCGCCCGGCCTGTTCCAGCCGATCGCGGCGGACGACGTGGCTGCTATCACCGCCGAGGTGGCGCTCGCGGCGCCACGCCGGGGGATTGTCGAGATCGCCGGGCCGGAACGCGCCCCGCTCGACGCCTTCGTCGCTCGCTATCTGCAGGCGGTCGGCGATCCGCGTGCGGTCGTGCGTGACCCCGAGGCCCGCTACTTCGGCGGCCGGGTCGAGGAGCACTCGCTCGTGCCGTTGGGCGCAGCGCGCCTCGGCCGCATCGGTTTAGACGAATGGGTCCGCCGTTCACAGGCACGAGCCTGAGCCTGCATCCGAGGTACGCCGAGGGATCGCACCCGCTGGCGCGAGCCGGCGGGCAGGTCCTCGGCACTGCGCGCACACATGCAGACTGCGCATCCAGCGTCATCAATGCTGCGAGGGCGTGTCCCGACGACGATCCTGAAAGGAACACTATGAAGAAACTCTACGTGTGCTTCCGCGCTTCCCTGGCGGCACTCCTAATGCTCGCAGCCATCCCGGCCGCAGCCGCAGACGTGAAGGACCTGTTCGCGATCGACCTCCCGGACGCCCCGGGCAAGGAGGGGCGCATGATCGAGGTGTCGTATCCGCCGGGCGCCCAAGACATGGTCCATCGGCACGACGCCCATGCGTTCGTCTACGTGCTCGAAGGCCAGATCATCATGCAGTTGAAAGGCCAACCTGCCGTCACGCTCTCGGCAGGGCAGACGTTCTACGAGGGGCCTACCGATGTGCACGTCGTGGGGCGCAACGCCAGCACCACGGCGCCGGCCAGGTTCGTCGTGGTGCTGCTGAAGGCCAAGGGGGCTCCTATCCTCACGCCGGTGCAAGACCAATGATGCCCAAACCCCGCCATGACCTTACCCCGTAAGCGTCGTCTCATCGAGTAACAAGGGCGCCTAGAGGGCAATGATGCCTCCGACATAGAAGCACTCCATCATGGATATTCAAGGACTTGCGCCAATCGAACACGGTCGGCTTAAGTACCCGCTGAGGTAAACAAGGTGTTGACTCTGTTGGTGAACTCAAAAACGCTCTAGATGGTTACCTTGCGTCTGACAGTGGAAGGTCAGAGAGACCGTGGCCGTTGTGTGGAGCAATGCACTCCTATGCTCTTGGAAATTCAACAGCTCCGACTTAACCAACAGAGTCCGTTCGTTTTTTGAGACAATAGGAAGAGTGATGCGGTGAGTTTGGATGAGGTGGGGGATAAGACGCGAATACAGATATCAGTGCAAACCGTGCCACCACTTCCTTGACTCTGGTGGGGAATTCCGCCGACTCGCGAAGGCTCGCTGAGTGCCGTGACACCGTGTATTGCAATGCCTAACGGCCCCAATCACCGGCGGCCATAGGCAGTCCGGTGGATTGAATGGTTAGGTTTTCTGGTTTCGAAGTGCATGTTCGATACGTCGGTCGGGTACTAGCCAGATCAGCGCGACCAGCACATAGATCCCTCCGGCGATCCATTGAGACAGAAACGCCGAGGGAATGGCAATAACGTAAAGAATAGGCGAAATTTTTCCCTTGAGGTCGCTGCCCACTGCGGTGTGCAGCAGCGAGTCGGGGCCCTGGGCTCCCATGATTGTCCGCTGCAGGAGCCAGTAGGCGATCGCTGCCATGAGCAATACCACACCGTAGAGGGCGGTGGGCGCGGCGGCGAAGGAGTTCTCACCCATCCACCCGGTGACAAAGGGAATCAGCGACAACCAGAACAACAGGTGCAGATTGGCCCACAATATCGAGCCACTCACCTTCTGGCTGGCATGCAGCATGTGGTGATGGTTGTTCCAGTAAATGCCCAGATAAATGAAGCTCAGCACATAGCTCAAGAACACGGGAAGCAAAGGAAGCAATGTTTCCAAGTGCTCGCCACGCGGCACTTTCATCTCCAGCACCATGATGGTGATGATGGCGAGAACACCGTCACTGAATGCCTCGAGTCTGCCTTTCCCCATGATCCGCCCCCCGGTGTTCCATGCCATGCTCTCTATAATGCGACAACAGAAATCTACCTCAACCTTTCACCAGGAGATGTAAACCGTGAGTTTCACAGTAAGTGGTAAGTGCTGTCTGGTGACAGCAACGTTGTAACTGGGCCCTGTTAGAGAAAACCCATTGAAACGATTATTTTTGGCACAAACAAGCGAAGAAAAACAAGGGTTTCACGCTCTACGAGGTGCCGCGGGGAAATGGCCATTTTCTGTAGACAAGTATGACAACGCTCCAATATTCGAACATCGGCGGGAAGAATTTGGTTCCTATAATAGGCGCTTATCAACAGGTGGGAGGTGGTAGTATGGCGGTTTAAGAGAATGAAGTCGGTAAGGCGTGGCTCTTGGTATGGGCGGTGCAATACTTTTCCACCGCAGTTGGGGAAAACTGCCTACGGGAATATTGTAAATCTCAGAAGCATGAACATCTGAGCGTTCTGCCTCACTTTTGCTCAGACGGCTTTCACATCATGAATTTGTACCCCTATTCCGAAACAGTGTACATGCTCCTCAGTGCCCTGCTCCTTCGCGGCCGTTGCCAAAGGCTAACTCTTTGACGATCTGACCTAATTGCATGAACTCGGTGAGATGGGAGAGCTTCACAAAAAGGGGTTTTTTCGGAGTACGTGTTCATGTTGTGCTCTACATGAGTATCTATCCTGACCAAACCCCATCTTCAAGCGCTGGTATCCGGACATAGACATTGAGATTGAGGAGCTGCCTGTGGCGGCCTAATCCCCAGCATCTTCCTGTTCTCAGCGTACCGTCACCACGCCACGTTGTACACGGATCACTCTGTCGTTTATGCGAAGGTGATGCCGGCAGCGCAACACCAAACGATCAGCAAGTTCGCGCACAACCAATCACATCGAACGGTTCAACAACACGCTGCGACAACGTGTGTCGCGTTTGGTACGCGCGGCGTTGTCGTTTTCCAAGAAGCTCGCCAACCATATCGGGGCCATGAAGCTCTTCATGGGCCATGACAACCTGACGAGAGCGACAGCATAGAGCGAGCATGACGTGGATAGCACTACCCTCTACACAGTGCTGTCCTCTGCGAGGGCAGGGACGCCTCCCTGCCCTCCCGGCTGGCCACCTGGCAGTGCCAAACAGCTCCTCGCCTTTCCTACGGTTGCTTGTCATAGACACGACTGCCAGCGCCGGTCACCGTGATGTGTGTCGTCTGCGTGCTATGCCCCGCCTGCACGGTCACCTGCACCACCCCAGGCACGACCGCCTGGAACATCGTGCTGGCCGTGCCATCATGGGTCAGCGTCTGGCTCGGCACCAACATCGTGTCTTTCTGCCACTCCGGCGCCACCTGGAAGGTCACGGGGAGGCCATGCACCGGCTGCCCCTGACTGTCCTTGACCACGGCCGTCAGCTCCACATCGTCAAACTGCCGGATGAGATCGGGCGTCAGCAGCGCGACGCTATAGTCGTCGTCCGCCGCCCTGGCGGTGGGCACCACGCCCAGCACCCCCATGAGTCCTACCAGGACCAGAACCAGTCCGCCAATCCATCTGCTCGAGGGACGGAGGTGTGTTGACATGGACGTCTCCTTTCTGTACCTGTCGTCACACACTGTGGCTGCGATCATGAGCCATGAGGTCTCGGCGCTGCGCTGGCGCAGCGTCCTCCCTCTGGCTTGATCGCGACTCCGCAGAGGGAATAAGGCAAAGTCTATGCCAGCAACACGGCTTCCTGGAAGCAGGGGAAGGCGCGAGCGCACATGCCCATACCTGAAACGGTTGCATCCTGTAAACTATTGATCGAACAGGAATAAAATGTGCGGTTTGTGCCTCGCACAGGCGTAGGTGGGACAGCGCTTGCGGTGCGGGGGCAGGGGAGCGTGCCCCCCCGCCTGTCGAGATGGCGGCAGATGTCGCTATCTCGACAGCCCGCCTCGTCACCGAGCGCTGGCGCAGGTACCAGTCCTCCCCCTGCGGTGCGCGTGGCATCCTTGATGTTTCCATGGCTTGTCGCCTACACATGGTGCGCATCTTTTCGCCTCCATGCCTTGGCCTGCCGATGGTGGATCCTGGTAGGAAGCGATAGTCATAACAGCAGGTGACGTGAGGCAATGGGGGTCAAAAGATGAGAGACAGTAGGTGTAACCCGAACTCACGTTGGCATACGTCGAGCAAGAGCCCTAGTCTGCCCGCAGGGTGGTCTCTTGACTCAAACGCTCAAACTGGCATGGGAACGGACATGGCGACCGCCTGTCGTGAAACATCTTCGCACAATACACACGATGCGGCCCCATGCTCACGATGTAGAGCGCCGCGGCCGTCAGCATCCCCAAGCACGGTGCGAAGAAATAAATCCAGATGCCGTGCCATAGCCAGGCAAACAGCGCTGACGCAAAGGTTCTTGCCGGATTGATGCTGAAACCGGCGATCGAAGAGGAGAGTGCAAAATACAAGATGGTTAGCAGCGCCACCAACACGGGAGTGAAGCGGGCGAAGCGTCGATGATTCGACGCGTAGAGTACGGTGCCCATCAGCAGCCCCGATATAAGGTATTCAGAGACCAAGGCGATGAGGCTTCCATACTGCCCTGGCACCGTGACGACGTACCGTACAGGGGGGGCGGATAACTGCACACCGAGGATCGCGCGGGCTGCCAGCACACCCGCAACGGCGCCCGCGAACTGAGCCAGGATGTAACCGGCAGCGTCCCAGCGATGGATCCGGGCCAGCCAGAAAAGCGTGAGTGTGACCGCCGGATTGCAATGCGCCCCCGAGCGACGACCGAACGGTGACTGTATGATCAGCAACGTCGTCATCGCGATCGCTGTGCCCATCAGGATGCACCTCAATGCACGCGAGAGAGCAAGAGATTGCAGCGGGGAGTCGCTGCTGTACAGCAAGGTGCCACACAGACAAATACTCAACATCAGCGCACCGATCTCTGTGCCTTCCATCACATACTCTCTCCAGTGCGCACGGACCGCTTCTGCGAGAGAAGGAGATGGAGCAAGCGGGGTCACGGGATAGAGGCGTGGAGTTGACATAGTGAGCTCTGAGAGTCCTATTTATGGTATGCCAAACTCGTTCGGTTCAGGACCACGGACAACGCCACCTCACCGCGGCTCGGAATGGCATTGCGTGGCCGTCTTGCGGTAGGCTCGGAGAGCGCGTTATGCACCCAATGCCGGACCGAGGGAAAGATGCCGCGGGCGATCACGTCGCACTCGATCTGGCCGAACCCGATCTCCACGTGATGCAGCCAAGCATTATCAGGCGGTGCGACATGAAATGGCACGTTGGGATCCTCGGCCAGGACGATGCGACGGCCGTGGCCTGGGGCGCGGACACGTGACAGCGACCTCCGTCCATCCACAGTACGCTCCACGTTGTCTATGGGGCTGATGAGAGCCAGAGGAGTCAAGGCCTGCGGGAAAGTGCCCACTGCCTCGCCAGGGGGGTCAGTCTCCTCAGCCTACCACCCTCCATGGTGTGCGTCACCAAGCCTCCGCTCGAAGCTCCGTTGGTCAGCGCGTACCCGATCAGGAACGCCATCGACAGGTCATAGACCTGCTTCGGATTGGCCTGTGCATCGGTCACGTCGGTCTGCAGCCAGCGCCTCGAAGCGCTCGCGCAGGCTGGCCGCCTAGGGCGCGACGACATGGTCGAACACCAGGTGCCGCTCATAGGAGGCGTTGGCGACGCCCGCAAAGTGCACCGCCCCGCAGGCGTCGTGGTGCAGGAGCGCTGGGCGTCAGAGAGCCTGGGGACGCGATGTCGGCCTCGGGGATGTCATCATAGGCTCCCTCGTGCCTCCACGGATGCTTTGTGTGCCTCAACGACGTGGTGCGTGTCATTCCAGAGGCGCAGCACCGGTTCGTCCCGCGTCTTATGCTCATAGCCCAGGATGCGCAGCGCTGCCGTGGACAGGGCCACATACCGCGCGGCCCCGGCGGGCAGCCCCGGCCAGCGGGCGGCGCGTCCGCGCCGCCCACCGCCTCGACCGACTCGCCACCCGGACAACCGTCGCGGAAGAGCTCCCAGCCCGGCCGCGCCTGGAGCATGTCGGCCGTGCGTCGCCCCTCGTACTGGCCGTCATCCCACTCCTGCCGGTCGGGATCGATCGTGGCTTGGGCGCCGAAGCCGCCCACTCGCACGTCCGCCGGGCCTGCGCGAGCGGGCTCACCAGAACCCTGGTGCACGTGACCCCTTGGAGCCGCTGGCAGAGGCCCAGGGCATTGTGCTCGCCGCGCGCGGTGCGCGGGATGTCTGTCCGACCGGTATGCTGACCGGTGCGTGTCCAAGTGGTCTCGCCATGCCGCGCCACAGAGACCTCAGGAAGCGATGCCATCACGATTGCTCCTGCGACGCTTTGTGCTCGACCTCTGGCGACGGCCAATGTCGCTCACACCCTGAGGCACGAGCGACGATCTCCTCCGTTCATTGCGAAGCCGGCTGGCGCCACTGCCCATGGCGGCTCTCCGACCTCTCGTCACCAGGTCTGGCGAGGAACCCATGCCGCGCTGTTCCAGCCCCTCCAGGAGCCACCATGCGAGGGAGGATCTCCCGCCGTGCAGCACCACAACGAGCATGCGCTATCCTGCTCGCTTGTCAGACCCCTTGACAGCGCTCAAGGGTCAGGCGACGGTGATCCTCCCCACCTGCTGACCGGCCTGACGGCCAGCGGATGTTCGCGGGTCAGCTGGTTATCCTCCTGTGCATGGCGGATTCACGAGACGTGCGCCCGCACGCCACGCGTCTTGCACCGTCTCCAGTCCGCTCTCGACCGCCAGCATCTGCCCACGGTACGTCAGGGGCAAGCGCAGGATGGTGTGCTCCTGCGGGGCGCGACGTGGCCAGAAGGACAACGGCCCATCATCGTCCCGCAGGCCGCCAAACCCCTAGGTGAGCATCATCCAGGTATCGCCCATCGAGGCGATAGGGCAGTCCGGTGCGCGTGAGGGCTCCTTGGGGCTCATTGCTCTGCTCCCTCCGTTGCTTTTCCGCTAGACCCGGGGCCGGGCGTCAACGCTACGCCCGGTTCGCCACGCCTCGGTGATGACGCTCCTGGCGCTGCGCATCGTGGTGCTGCACAGGAGCCGCCAACATATCGAGACCGCAGATCGTGCGCTCATCCCTGTGGCAGATGTCACACGCATCAGCCGTATCCTGACCCAATCCTCCGAGTAACGCAGTACGATCGAGAGGAGATGTGCGTCGCCCAACATGTCCATACGTCTCTCGGGAGTCAAGCCTGGGTAACAGCAGATGACGAATGATCTGCGGCCAGGCATAGTGCCGGGCCATGCGGCGTGCCGTGTATCGCTCGCATGCTGCCATGCGTCGCTGGTCCAGTGCAGCAGGAACGGGGCGCTCGCCTGGATGCGGAGGGCGTGCCGGGGGCCGCCGCTGGCACTTGACGATTGCCTTTCCACACCTCCATGGCGTGGCGTTGCCCGTTGCCGGCCACGTAGCGGTCGTAGGCGGCGTCGATGCGGTCGAAGACTGTGCCGTCGGCGGCGGAGCGCTGCAGCTTCACGTATTCGGCATGCGCCCATAACAGGGGGACGGCTGCGCCGGTCGGGCCCCCAAAACGCAGATGGCGCGACGGGAGGTTTGGCGCATCCCAGATCTGTTCCGGGATAAGGCCCATACCGTGGGCGAAGTGCTCAAGCGCGCGGAGATACGGACCGGCATCGCGTCCGGCGGCGATTTCGTAGTGCCCACGCTCGCCGGTGAGCAACGGCCACGGATGCCCCGTGCCCCAGCCCGCATAGGAGCCGCCGTCGTGGCGCTGGCCATAGCCGTCGTGGTTGTAGCGTCGCCAGCAGGGGCCGAAGGGCGTGTCCACCTTGAGCACCGCATCCACGACGCGCAGGGAATCCTGAATGACGGGGTCGTCCGCACCACGAATCCCGTACCGCACCAGTTCGAGAAAACCGGTGTCAACGATCTCGTTCGCAGGATACGCA
>Ga0081539_10006385_pt1 | contig 11341 bp, 7 predicted proteins | sample TabmetS4T2R2_FD_71023 | JGI IMG/M metagenome (GOLD analysis project Ga0081539, IMG submission 71023) | Tabebuia heterophylla rhizosphere microbial communities from the University of Puerto Rico - S4T2R2 | ecosystem: Host-associated > Plants > Roots > Rhizosphere ...
TTGCGGCCGAATGTGGCGGTCAGGGCCGCTCCCATCGTCGGCTCGGAGAGGTCGTTGAGGCTGCCGTCGAAGGTCCGCCAGACACGGGCCGTCTCGCTCGGTTCCGGGGGGACCCGGCGCGCCGCCGGCGGAGCCTCGTGCGCCTCGGTGTCGAGGAGGTTGCGGCGCCGCAGCACCTGGCGGAACGCCTGGAGGTTCAGCAGGCTCAGCTGCACGGGCAGCCGGTGCCACTCCACCCGGCGGTTGACGACCGCGAACAGCCGCCGGGCGCCGGCACCAAGGACGACGTTGCGCAAGGGCGGGTCGTCCCGCCAGCGGAACGCGCGGCGGTGGGCGACGCTGGCGTCGTAGGCGGCCTTCCGGGCCCGGTTCAGGTTGCCGAGCGGTCGGAAGCTGTCGGTGGTGTTCCAGGGGTTGAAGGCCATGGCGTCGATGGCGCTCGCCACGGCGTCCGCGCCGACCACACCCAGGTCGCGCCTGCCGATCGTGAGCACGGCGACCGGCTCGGGTGGCGACACACGTTCCGACCAGGCGACGGCGGTGTCCTCGATCGGCGTCGACTTGGCGTCCCTGAACCGCTGGATGCAGAGCTCGAAGCGCACATCGCCGGCGGCGAGCCGGCGACCGACTTCATGCGACAGGTACTCGGGGTCATCGGCCGGGGGTTCCCGCCCCGGCATCGTCTCGGGCGCCGGACGGAGCAGGTAGCGGACCGCGAGCGTGTCGCCCCAGCGGATCGCGCCCCGGCTCCAGTAGGTCTCGGTGGCGACGCTCCGGATCTTGCGCCGGCTCCCGGTCAGGACGTTGCCCAGCATGCGCTTCGTCTCCGAGGGACCGAAGAGGAGGACCAGCCTGGCCACGCCGAGCGCCTGTGACAACCTGCCCCCCGCGGTGGCGTTCGCGAACTTGACGAACTGGTAAGCGTCACGCGCGTGCGACGCCGGGAAGTTGGTCATCAGCAGGTCGTGCTGCTGTTCCGGTGAGACCTTGATCCGGAGGGCCACGCCGCGCAGGTCTGGCTTGAAGTCCGGCTGAACGGTCCCGGAGGCGTTCGAGAAGCGGACGACCGTCGGGTAGGCCGCGTCCGGTTGGGCGAACCCTGCCCGCAGGTCGGCCGGAAGGTCGAGGAACCGGAGCTCTGCATCCTCCACGGCCAGGGTCGACTTGGCGTGGAAGGCGCGGGCCACGGCATGTGGAACGCCGTGCGCGCTCGCGCTCTTCTGGTTCTTCAGCTGGACGCGCAGGATCTCCTTGGCCAGCTGGTCGAACAGCTGGCGCTCCGCCTCGGGGCTACCCCCCTGGAACTCTTCGGCCCACGCTGTCTCCATGGGTCCCCTCCATCCGAGTCGCTCCTGCCGGTGCGGTCGGCCGTCAGTCCTGGCGGAAGCGCTGCTCGACGGTCTCGACGACGCCCGCGATCACGCCGTCCGGTGAGCTGCTGTAGTGGGGGACGGCCCAGCGGGTGATCTTGGCGTCGATCACCGTGGGGCGCCCCGACCTGAGCGCCGCGCCAAAGGCCTGCTTGAAATCCTCCAGGTTCTCCACCCGGTAGCCGTCGGCGCCGCATGCCCTTGCGTAGCTGGCGAAGTCGGGGTTCTGGAACTCGACCAGACCGGTCTCGGCGTAGGCCGAGAACTGGTAAAGCTTGATGATCTTGTACTCGTAGTCGTTGAAGATCACCCAGATCACCGGGATGTGGTGCTCGACCGCGGTCATCAGCTCGAAGCCCGACAGCGAGTAGCAGCCGTCGCCGCAGCCCACCACCACCGGGCGGTCGGGATGGGCCACCTTCACGCCGATGGCCCCGTTGACGTTCCCGGCCATCGGGCCGAACTCACCGACCTTGCGGAAGTTCTGGCCTTCTTCGAGCTCGACGTAGTAGGCCAGCCAGGCGCTGTGGGCGCCAGCGTCGCCGAGGAGGATGGCGTTCGGGGGCAGCATCTTGCCGATCGTCTGGGCGAGTTGGCCGGGATGGATCGCCTTGGTGAGAACCCCGGCGATATTGGAGATGTGGCGGGCCTCGTAGTCGCGTCCGTCCACTTTTTTCGGCGAGACCGGACCAACCATCTTGTCAAGTGCGTCGGTGATGGCGGCGACCGCCAGCTTGGCGTCCGCGACCAGGGCGTGGTCGGCCTTGTAGGCCTTGTCGATCTCGTCCTCGGAGATGTTGATATGGACCAGCAGCTTGTCGTTGAACAGGTCATCGCGGTAGTTGAACGTCGCGTGCTGGTTGAACGCATTTCCGATCGCGACCACGACCCGGGCCTCGCGGAAGGCCTTCCAGGCGCTGGAGTGCCCACTGTCGGAGAACACCCCGACCGACAGTGGGTGGCTCTCCGACACGATGCCCTTGCCGTCAAGGGTCGTGAGTACTGGGATCTGGAAGCGTTCGATGAAGCGCCTGACCTCGGGGCCGGCGCCACTGCGGATGGCGCCAAAGCCGACAAGAGCAACGATCGGCTTGTCTACGCGGAGCGCGTCGGCGAGCGCCGACGCGACTGCCTGCACCCGTCCCGGGTCCGGCAGCACCGGCTTCACATCGAGCTGGATGTCGTGATAGTTCTCGACCTTCTTGCCTCGCTGCGTGAGCGTGATGGGCACGTGGATGTGGACCGGTCCGGGCCGGCCCTCGAACGCGGTGTTGACCGCCTCCTCGAGTACGTCGCAGGTGTCGGCGATGTCGGTGAGCAGCCATGACTTCTTGGTCGTGGCCGCGAACATGGCCTGGGAGTCGGGTGTGCGACTCAGCCCTGAGGTCTCATTCAGTGATCCCTTGCCGCGCCACTCGAGCGCCGCGTAGCCCGAGATGGCGAGGAGCGGATAGGAGTCCGACATGGCCACGGCCAGACCGGAGAAGAGGTTGAACGCGCCCGGTCCGGCAGTCGCGAAGCAGAACCCCAGGCGATTGGTGTACATGGCATACCCGCATGCCATGAACGACGCCGCCTGCTCATGGCGGGTCATGATCGGTCGGATCTTCTTCGAATGCTTGAGCGCCAACATCAGTGGCGCGGCGTTCTCGCCGGCACCGCCGAACGCCGCTTGGACCCCGAGATCCTCGAGTCCCTTGACGATTGCCTCGTACACCCTCACGCCCTCATCTCCTTGCCCCGGTGGCGATCTGGCCATTCGAGTCGATTGGGCTGCGCGAATGCCTCGCGGTCGGCCATTCGGCTGCTTCGGCGCCATCGGTTACCTGGACAGAGCTCCCTCGTTGCAGGATCCGCACGGCCGCTCGCTGTGACGTCACCCAAGTGATCACCTCCCCCGAGGCGCGCCTCCGTCTCGGCGGTGAGGCACGCAAGCGGACCCGATGACCCGTCGTGGGGCGGATCTCCAATAGATGACGGGGGAGACAGGCAATCGCTGGCGATGGCCGGCGTGGGAGCGCTGCAGGAGAGTTCACGAGCCCGACGGCGAGCCTGGCCCTCCATCGGGTCAGCGCCATGAGGCTCGACAGCCGCACGAACTCAAGAGGGTACAAGGAGCCCCCCAAACCACTCGTCCCCGACTGACGACCGTAGGCCGTCACAAATGCCCCGTCAAGGCTCAAAGGAGCGATGACGACGATTGGCGGCGGCGGCGTGTAGGGGTCATCAGCCCCTGGTGGCGCGTCGACGGTGGGCCCGCCCCGGACGAGGGTCAGCCGGTCAGGGTCTTGCGGCTGTCCTGACGGCTGCCGTCACTTCCTCTGTCGTGAGGAAGGTGCCCGTCGCCTCGACCTCGTGAACCAACTTGACCACAGCGCCGTTGTAGGGGGTTGGGATGCCAGTCCTCTTCCCCAGGGCGACGACCTCGCCGTTGAGATAGTCGATCTCCGTCTTCTCACCGCGTCTGACGCTCTGCAGGGTCGAGCCAAGCGCGGGTGTGTTGCCCAGCGACTGGGACAGCAGCCCGACCAGGTGTGACGTGGCCGGCAGGGGAAGCCGTAGCATCGCGCGAAGCGCGGCCGCCGGCACGCCGGGCAGCGAGACGAGCTTGATGCCGGCCGCCGCGATCGTCGCGACAGCCTCGCGCATCATCAGGACCGAAAGCCTCCTCAGTGCAGGCTGTCGATTGACGTCCTGGATACTGAGTCCTGTCACGGCAGGCAGCGCATTGTTCTCGTTGATGATGAGCTTGGTCCAGTGCGCGCCGGCTATGTTGGCCGTTAGGTGCGTCGGCACGGCCTTGTTGAGGAGTGCCGCGACGGTTCTCGTCCGTTCCTCGATTGGACCGAAGGGAGCTCCAAGCACCAGCCTGCCTGGGGGAGCGTAGGTGACGCTGCCGGGCTCGAGAAACGTTGCCCCGAACAGGACGACACAGCTGAGGATGTCCTCCGCGCCGAGGACATCCGCAACCAGCTCGTCACTCCGGACGCCGTTCTGCATGGTGACCACGGGGACCCCGACGACGTAGGGAGATACCTCTCGGGCGGTGGCCGCTACGACCTGGGTCTTCGCCGTGAGCAGTGCCAGGTCAGGCCTGAAGCCGAGCGTTTCCGCAGCTCCGACGCGAACCTGCATCGTCCCGAGCGCCCCGTCGATGCGAAGGCCGTCGCGGTTGACCGCATCGACATGTGGCCGTCGGCCGATGAGCACGACCTCCTCATTGGCTCTGGCGAGTAGGCCGCCGATGACGCTGCCGATCGCCCCTGCCCCGATGACTGCGACCCTCATCCCTCGGTCCTGCGAAGTTCTGGAGACCCGGGTGCATCATCCCAGGTAGCGCCAGGGTAGGCTCTGGAGCCGTTCCCGAGGGCTGGGCCGACCGATGGTCCAAATATGCCGTCCAGAGTGAGAGAGCACATACCGTCGCCAATAGAGAACCGATAACTTCGGTTCCTACGGTCGGCTGCGACCTGCGGATACGGCGGTCCGCACAGCGGTTCCCGGTGGTTCCATGGTAAGGATGGGGTCCCCGGTTCGATTCCGGCGGGGGGCTCCACCCCAAACCAGCAGGCCAGGCCGGGTGCCACGCCCGGCCTCTTGCGTGCTCGGAGCGCTTCGGACAGCGTTTGCCAGAGATTTGCCAGAAAACGCCGTGAGTAGTCCTCAAATCACGTTGCGTGGCATCCGAGTTGGCTGGGCCTCCGCCACCTGCTCAGCCACGCTGACGGCAACCGCGCTGAACAGCAGAACCACGAACAGACCGCCCGAAAACGCTGAACCTGCCCGTGAGGAGGTCAAGGGCGTCAGCCACAGCTCCTAACTCGGCAACGAGCGACGGCGCCCGTCACTAGAGTGGGTCTTAACATGGCACACTCGCCGGACTCGGGATCACCCGGTCAGCCCTGATCGCCCCCGGTGTCCTGATCGGCTTTGGTGGTGAGGACCCTGAAGTCGCGGCCGAGGTGCACGTCGACCTGACGGCCGTCGGGGAGGGTGACCTCCACCTCGTAGTAGCCTTCCTCGTCGCCGACCTCGCTGCCGGTGACGCGGCCGCCCCCGGCATGGGCGATGGCCACGGCGCTGGCCCTGGTCAGGGCGTCCCCGGTGATCGGCTGGTCGTGGTCGTCCCCGCCGGTCGCGGTCGCGACGCCGGTGCCGCCGCCGATAGCCACGATCGCGACCGCGGCGGCGGCGATCCATCTGGTCCTGGGTCGCATGCTGGTCTCCCCGCACCTGTGCGCGTCGATCGTTCCCGGGCCATGATGGCAGTTGGCCCCTGAAGGCGACCTGAACTCGTCACGGACGGGTGACGAACGCTGGTGGCGGAGCGCCGCTACGCCGTCAGCCGCCGGCGGCGACCAGGATGAGGTCGGTGGCCACGCCGAGCAGGAACCCGGCCAGCAGGCCCCACAGGGTGACCTCCCACGACAGGCGCCGGCCGACGGGCAGCAGCTCGCCGAGGACGTACAGGATGGCCCCGGCGGCCAGGGCCAGGCACCCGACGAACACGAAGACCGAGTCGAACCTGGTCCCCACGACCGTGCCCAGGAAGGTGGGGCCGCCACCGATCAGCCCGGCCAGGCCCAACCAGCCCCACGACGGCCGGACGTCGGCGGCCGCGAGCGGCCCGACGATGCCGAACCCCTCGGTGGCGTTGTGGAGGGCGAACCCGATGATGAGCAGCACCGCCAGCGAGAGCTCGCCGGCCGTGGCGGCCTGGCCGATCGCCAGCCCCTCGGAGAAGTTGTGCAGGCCGATCCCGATGGCGATCGCCATGCCCGTCCGCAGGGCCCCCTCGGCGGCGGGCGGCCGGGTGGTGGTCTCGGCGGCGGCCATGGCGCCCGGACCGATGCTGGCCCGCGGTCGGGGCTTCCACAGCCGGGTGGCGTACAGCAGCCCGAGCAGGCCGACCCCGAACCCGAGGGCGTACACCATCGCCAGCCCCGCGAAGTGGCTCCAAGCGGCCTCGCCGGCCTTCGCCTCGGTCATGGCCTCCTCGACCGGCTCGGTGGCGTGGCCCAGGATGTCGACCAGCAGGAACACCAGGATGCCGGCCGACAACGCATTGAGGAACGCCCGGCTCCGCTGGCTGGCGAAGGAGACCCGCCCGAGCGGCAGGCCGAGGAAGATGGTGAACCCGGCGATAGCCGCGAGCAGGATCGTCTGGGTGGTCGACACGGGTTTTACGCCCCCTTGCAGACGCAGTTAGCCTTGCCTAAGGCGAGGACGCTAGCGCGCCGTCCCGCGACCCGCAAGCCCCCCGCCGCGGTCAGGTCAGGGCGGGGATGGTCGCGGTCGCCGGGTCGCCCGCGTGGCCGAGGAACGGCAGGTGGAAGCCTGCCTCGATGGAGCGCAGCAGGGCGTAGTGGCTGTAGGTGGCGCCGTCGCGGCCAGGCTCGACGCCCGGCCCAGTGACGATCGTGGCCACCCTCCCCCCGGTGGCCAGGCCGCCGCAGCAGCCGGTGGGCCCGTCGGCGCCGCCGCCCTGCCCCTCGTCCCAGGTGACCACGAGCCGGGTGTCCTCCCGCCAGGCCGGCGAGCCGGCCAGCTTGCCGTACAGGGCACCCAGCCAGTCGTCGGCCGTCCGGATCAGGGTGGCGTCGTCGCCGCCCTGGCCGGCGCCGTGCATGTCGTGGTCCTGGTTGGGGGTGACGAACACGAACCGGGGGAGCCGGCCGGCGGCAAGGTCGGCGTCCAGCCGGTCGGCGGGGACGACCTTGCCGCAGCGGCCCGGGTCGTCGCGGACGCTGGCGAAATACATGAACGGGTCGTGCTTCTTGGCGTACGGCCCGGCCGTGTGCGCGTCCGAGCAGGGGGCCGGCAGGCCCTCCATGTACGCCGTCCAGGAGATCCCGGCCGCCTCCAGCTGGTCGACCAGGTTGGGGGCGTCGACGTTGCAGCCGCCGCAGTCGCTGGTGATGCCCTGGGTGTCGCCGGAGACCATGGCGAGGTAGTTGGGCAGCGAGGGGTGAGTAATGGCGTAGTAGCCGGTGAGCAGGGTGCCCTGGCCGGCCAGGTGGTTGATGAACGGGGCCTGGGCCGACCCGATGATCTGGTCGATCGAGTGGTTCTCCTCGACCACCACGATGATCCGCTGCGGCCCTTTGGTGGCTGGCCGGCTGGTCGACGCGGCCCCCGCCATGGTCGTGGGCGGGTCGGTCGGGGTGGTCGCGGCCGGGGCCGGGCCGCCGCCGCAGCCGGCCAGGACCAGGAGGGCCAGCCCGGCCAGCAGCGTCCAGATTCCGCCTCGCCGGTGCCTCATCCTCGCCCTTGGGTGCCTGTCCACGTCATCGTGACCTCCGTGCGGGCTGGGCCGGCGACGGCCCGGCAATGGCCGGGATCGTCCTTGTCTGTCTATCGGCGGCGTGGCGGAGCGGGGGCAGCCCGAACCGCTGCTCGAGGGAGCGGAGCAGAGCATAGTGGTCGTACGGGGTCGGGTCCCGGCGGCCGGCCGGGACGCCGCGGCCGACCAGGATCGTGGCGATGTGGCCACCGCCATGCCGTCCATGAAGGCCGCGGTCGCTCTTGCCCTCGTCGAAGGTGATGATCAGTAGGATGCCGCTGCGCCGGGCCGACGAGCTAAGGAGCCGATGGTCCAGGTACTGCAGGAAGGTGTCGGCCTGGCGGATCGAGCCGCTGTGCATGCTGTGGGCCAGGTCGGGGGTGACCATGGCGAAGCGTGGCAGCCGGCCGCGGGCCAGGTCGCTGTCGAGCTGGCTCAGCGGCACGACTCGCCGGCAGCGCCGGGGGTCGGTGCGGACGCTGTCCAGGTGCAGGAACGGGTTGACCTTCTTGGCATAGGCGCCGGCCCTGGCCGTGGGGGAGCAGGGGGCGGGCAGGCCCTGGTAGTAGGCTTTCCAGGAGATCCCGGCCGCCTCGAGCTGGTCGACCAAGGTGCGGCCGCGCCGGTGGCAGCTCCGGCAGTCGCGGCGGATCCCGAGCGGGTCACCGGCCACGAGCGCGAAATAGTTGGGCAGCGACGGGTGGGTGACCCCGTAGTAGCGGGTCAGGAGGGTGCCCTTGGTGGCCTGCCGGTTCAGGAACGGTGCCTTTCGGGAGCCGATGACCTGGCCGAACTCGTGGTTCTCCTCGACCACGAGCACAACGTGGGCTGCGGAGGCGACGGGCCGCACCACGGCCGCTCGGGCGACGGCATTGGTGGGCTGCGGCGGCCGGGAGACCGCAACTACTGCCTTGGGGGCCACACTTTCTGGCTGTTCTGTCCCCTCGGCCAGCTCGGGGATGACCAGTGACGCCGCGAGGAGGACGGCCGCCAGCGCCCAGCCGAGCCGCCGCAGCCGTATCGGCCGGCCGGTCCCACCGGCGAGCAATGGCACCAGCCCATCGGCCGGCACGGGCTGGCAACGCAGGTTACCGGGCTGGCCGGGCGTCCGTTGCCGGAACCGGGCCGTGTGCTTGCTGGCTGGTCGGGTCGGCAGCTTGATCCTGGTGCCGACGACCAGGACCAGGCTGACGAGCCACGCGGCGCCGAGACCGACCCCCCCGGCCACGTCGGTCAGCCAGTGGACACCAAGGTACAGCCGCGACAGCCCGACCAGGGCGACCACGCCGATGGCGGCCAATAGGGCAGCCGCGCTGACCGCCCGCCGGCCCGGTCGGACGAGCAGCACGGCGAGCATGCCGTAGACGGCGGCGGCATCGGTGGCATGGCCAGATGGGAAGGCGAACCCGGTGGCGTGCGACAACGCCAGCCCGGCCGGGGGGCGGGGGCGCTCGACCAGCTGCTTGACGGCGACCTGGACCGCCCAGGCGCCGGCGGCGGCCCCGCCGAGCATGGCCAGCGGCCACCAACTGCCCCGCCGCCACCGCCATCCCAGCCCGGCGACCAGAACCAGCGGCACCAGGACCGCGGCGGCGCCGAGGTCGGTGACCAGGCGCATGGCATCGGTCAGCCACGCCGTCCGGTGGGTGACCAGGAACGTCTCGGTGGGCTGGTCGACCAGGCCGGTCGGGCCGACCCGACCCAGCACCATCCCGGCGACCGTCCCGACCAGGATCAGGGTCAGCAGCGTGGCCGCCAGCGCCGCGGCCGGCGCGGTGGTATCGGGCAGGATCCAAGCCCGCCGGCGTCCGGCCTGGACCCTGCGCACGCGGGGACCCGTCATGGTGCGCTCGGCAAGCCGGCGAGGAACTGGTGCAGGAGGACTGGTTGCAGCCCGCGGGCGCGGGCGGCGGCCACGATCGGGGCGAGCGCGGCGACGGTGCCGGGGTGGCTGGTATGGAGGCTCACGATCGAGCCGGGCCGCAGCCTGGCCGTCACCGCGTCGGCGCCCGGGTCGGTGTAGTCGCGCGGGTCGACGTCGAAGGCCACGACCAGCGGGTAGCCGGCCGCTCCGGCCTCGGCCAGGACCAGAGGCGTGGGCTGCGTCATCCCCGACGGCCGGAAGTAGCGGCCGCCGCTGCCGGTGGCCCGGGTCAGGGCGGCCCGGCAGCGGCGGATCTCGGCGGCCACCGCAGGACGGTCGAGGCGGCCAAGCACCGGATGGCTCCAGGTGTGGTTGTCGAGCTCGTTGCCCTCGGCAAGGATCCGCCTGACCAGGGTCGGGTGCTCGGCCAGCCAGCGGCCGATGGCGAATAGGCTGATCGGCACGCCGGCCTGGGCAGCGATGTCGAGCAGCCGGCTGACCAGGGCCGGGTCGCCCGACAGATGGAAGGTGAGGGCGACCTGGCGGTGGGTGCGTCGGCCCGCAAGCACGATCCTGGCCGGCTTGCCGTTTGCTGGTGCCACGGCGGCGCCTGCGCGTTCGGTCGGTGTCGGCGGCGCCATCACCGGAACACCCCGGTGTGACCGAGCGAGTAGCGCCCCGGCTGGGGGTAGACGCACAGGCCGTGGGGGCCACGGCCGACGCGGACGCGGGCCAGCAGGCGGCCGCTGCGGGTGTCGATCGCATACACCTCGGCGTGGTAGCGCCCGGACAGCCACAGCACCCGGCCGTCGGCCGAGACCCCGCCCATGTCGGGGCTGCCGCCGCCGCGCAGCGTCCAGGTCGTGCGCACCCGCCGGCTCGCGAACGACAGCACCGACACCGATCCCGCGTCCCGGTTGGAGACGTACAGCGACGCCGAATCGCGGCTCACGTACAGGCCGTGGGCGCCGGCTCCGGTGGCCACGAACCCGGTCACGCGGAGCCGGTCGCCGTCGACCAGCCAGACTCCGCCGCCGGCCATGTCGGCCACGTAGAACAGCCGGCCGTCGGGGGCGAGCTTGACGTCCTGCGGCTTGGCGCCCGGCCGCAGCGCCAGCCGGCCGGTGACCCGTTCGGCGGCCACGTCGACCCTGATGAGGCTGGCCCCGAACTCGCAGCTGGCCAGCAGGTAGCGGCCGTCAGCGGAGAAGTCGAGGTGGTCGACGCCGCGGCAGGGCACCGCCAGGGTATGGCGCAGCCGCATCGTGTGCGGGTCCCGGAAGTCGAGCCGGCCCAGCCGCTCGGCGACCGTGATGGCCCGGCGGCCGTTGGGGGTGAAGTAAAGGTTGTAGGGGTCGGCGACCGGGACTGGCCGGCCGAGGTGGCCGGTGGCCGGGTCGATCGGGGTGAGGGTGTTGGACTCGTCGTTGGTGACCCACAGCCGGCGCAGGTCCCAGGACGGGGTGACGTGCTGGGGGAGCCGCCCCACCCGGAACCGCCGCACCACCCGGCGGGTGCGGGGGTCGATCACGTCCACGGTCCCATCGACACTGTTGGGCACGTACACCTGGGACGGGAACCGGCGCACCACCTGGCTCAGCATGCCGGGGCGGTCGGCCGCATACACGTCGGGTGAGACCGGCGCCCCCGCCGGGCGCCGGTTGGCGGTCGTCCTGGCAGCCCCCGGCGGCCGGGTGCCGCCGGACGCTCTTGGCGGGTGCTGCGGGTGCACGCCCCAGCCGGCCGCGGCCAGCACCACCACGGCCACGATCGCCGCCCGCCCCCCCCGGCGCGCCGGCGTCGCAAAGGGCATGACAGACGAGG
>Ga0081539_10006386_pt1 | contig 11341 bp, 14 predicted proteins | sample TabmetS4T2R2_FD_71023 | JGI IMG/M metagenome (GOLD analysis project Ga0081539, IMG submission 71023) | Tabebuia heterophylla rhizosphere microbial communities from the University of Puerto Rico - S4T2R2 | ecosystem: Host-associated > Plants > Roots > Rhizosphere ...
AAAGCGGCATTGACGCGCAAGAGACGTTCAGCCGGGCGCAAGGCAGCATTGACCCGGAAGAGGCGCTTGGCCGCACGCAAGGCAGTGGCAACCCGCAAAAGAAACAGAGCAGCCGATGCTGAGTCCATCACCGAACCAACGTAAAAGACCTAACCGGTCGCTGCAGCCGATGGCGAGCCGTTGTACTACCTAGCTTTCATATGACTACAACCCTTCAACCCGCAGCCGCACGCGCTCCCGCTCGCCGCGGCTGAGCTTGTTCTCGTTAGGCGACTAGCCACATCCCTGTGCAATGAATCCAACAACAGAAAGATCGGAGGTGATTACATGAGCGAAGAAGAAAAAGAAAAGAAACTGCAAGACCGTGAACACGAGCTTGCCAAAAAAGAACAAGACCGCGAACACGAGATCACGAAAAAGGAACAAGATCGTGAGCATGAACTTGCGAAGAAGCGTGAAGAAAAGCCGTAGTCCGCAGTCTTTGTTGCCTTAGATGCCCGCGGCGACCTCATGCAGGCTGGCGCGGGCGTCACTGGCTTCCGCAACAGCGCCCGCGCGCCTCGACAAAACAGCGGTTTTTAGCTCTCTTCCGTCCTATGCGCTTCCCCGAGTCCCAGCTTTCCAGACATTCACGTTCGGGCGCCCATCGTGAGTTCGGGCGTTGTCCCCAGCACGGTTTGACCACGTCTGTCCCAAATCGAACGTCCCTAACCATGCGATGGAGGTTCTTAATCAAGGAAAAAAGATATAGTTCCCCCGAACCCGGACCGGGTTTTTTTCCGGCTGGGGTTTGTGTCGATCGCGCTTGGCGGAGGGGACAGGTCTTAGTGGGCTCGAGGGCGAGCTTGGGAGCTTGAAGGGCAAACCGGAGAAGGGAGGCCAAGGGATTGGATGACGTTGGTGTTTCCTCCATGCAGGTTCTTGGGCGTCCTGGCCTTGGCTACAGCCGGCGCCATGGTCATGATGGGGCTGGCCTCCAGGGTGAGGTAAAGCGGCCCTTCTCGCGCAGTGCCCCCAAGGTGGCTGCGGAGCGCTTCGGCCTCGGTTGCAAAGCGCACCTGGCCCTGATGATTTCCCTCGTGGTCCATGCTCCCCAGGACGCTCTCCCCGGTGTGGAGATCGAGCGTGGCATAGAGTGGCGGCCGCGCTTAGATGTTGCTCGGTTCTTCGGCGCGTTTCAGAGTACGATCCTGCGGATGAGCGATTCAGTTCAGTATATCACCGACGAGCGTGGCGAGCGCACGGCAGTCCTGTTGCCGATTGCGACCTACGAAAAGCTCCTCGAGGATTTGGACGATTTAGCCGTCGTCGCTGAGCGACGGGACGAGCCGACGATCTCACACGAGCAATTCGTCTCCGACCTGCGGCGAGATGACATCGTTTGAGGTCCAGTGGCGCAGCTCCACGAAAAAGGATTTGCGTCGCATCCCACAGTAGGACGTCGCACGCATATTGGAGTCAGTCGCAGCCCTGCGCGATGAGCCGATCGCCGGCACGGGCCGGAGTAAGCGAAGGCGCTACGACTTCGCACTCCTACTCCTAGCTGCCTGAGGCGGCGCGCCAGCCCAAAGCCACACGGACCGGCTTCGTAACAGGCCCCCAAGCGCACTTCTTTGCCATGCGCTTTGCGCAGGCGCGCGATCCACTTTTCCACCGCCTGGAGATCATGGCTGAGCGTGCCTGTGTCACGCATCTGTCCAGTGCGCCCAGCTTCGGCCACTGCCGTGACGATAGAATCTTTGTGGACATCCAGTCCAAGATAGAGTTCTTTTTTCATGGTGTGTTTGCTCGCTTCGAGTTGTTTAAACTGCAACCCCGAACGCATTCGGGGTTGGTGCGGCTCGGCTCGAGCTTAAAAAAGCCCGAGTAGCGCGAGAAAATATGAACGGCAAACACACCACTTTTTTCAACCCTTCCCGCGCGCCTTCACACCCAGCGCTCAACCATAAGGTCTAGACGTTTATGCAGCGCGAAAGCCAAAGTCATATCGTAGCAGACGGCCAATCACGCATCGTTGATGGTTTCGCTGCTCGGCTGCGCGTCCGTTTGAGTCGGCGAGCGGCTCCGCTACTAGAGCGCGCCAATCCGCTGCAACGGATGGCGATTCGCTATCGGATGTCTCGTTTTGTTCGGGGCCAGATTCGTCGCCACCATCGAAAGCTAGCTCCGTTCGAATCACTGTATGCATTGCCTGGTCAGTAGCCGCTTCTTCCGAGAGTCTCACGTGCGGCCACGCCAAACGTCTAACCATGCGATGGGGTTCTTAATCAAGGAAAAAGATATAGTTCCCCCCCCGAACCCCGAGCGGGTTTTTTTCCGGCTGGGGTTTGTGCGATCGCGCGTGGCCTTCGGTTTCGGGCCTTTAGCAGGTTTTAGCGGCGAGCGTGTGAATGGAAGGAAGTGAAATCAGGCGGGAGAAGGCCGGACGCCTGGCTGGCATGACGCTGGCGGCGCCGAACTGGGACGCACGCTTGATCGTTCCAAGATAAGAGGGTACAGATGAATATGCCATCTTGCTCGCACTGTATGATCAGAGAAGGGAATGGCTCTTCCCGGGCAATGACTATCCGGCAGCGGCTGGCCGAGCGGTTGTCGGCGTTGGCTGCCTGATGCTTGCATGGGTATTGTTGGACATTCCGATCTCAATGATTGCGTGGCTGCTGATGATGTTGCGGCGGTGCGATCACCACTTCTAGTGAGTCGACATTATCTCCGCACCCGTGGCGGCCCGTGGGCGCGGCTGGATCAGTGGCTCGACGGAACAAAGTGGGAAGCCCCGTCGGAGAACTGACTCTGGCTTGCGTCTAATACGATGCCGTGCTGACGGAAAAGGGGCGAAGAATAGTGACTTTTTGCGAGCCGCTGGAGCTTCTAATCCGGTAGCGCAAGTAACAGTTAGACGAATCCAAGGTGGGCACGATCCACTGATAGCGATTCGAGTTCGGCGCATCTTTGACCACATTGGTCCAGGGACCGGCCGGCCCGGTCGATGAAAATTGGATCGATACGGTGGCGGAATCGGTCGCCGGCACGCTGCTGAGCCATTGGATGAATTGAGCGGAGCCGCCGAGGAAATGCTCCTCACCTTTAGGAAAGATTGGAATGAGGCTCAGTTGCGGATTGTCGGGAACGTGCCGGTAGACCCGGAGCTGGTTATCGCCGCTCCCGGCGCTCGCGAGATAGGTGATATCGTTGAAGCCATCATGATCGAAGTCGCCGATGGCTATCCCGGCCAAAGCGGTCTCAGCGATCGCGAAGGAAGCGATCTGGGTCCAGGTAAAGTCAGTGCTGGCATGATAGATCGAGATGAGGCGCGAGCTCCAAAGAACAACCTCTGGGTTGCCATCCATATCCATATCGGCCAGTCGGATTCCCTGGACGCCTCTGGTGGGCAGGCCGGTGGAAATGCTCTTCCAAATATTTGCCGCGAGATCGAAGTAATAGACCTGAGCGCTGCCGCTCTTTTCGACGGCAATATCGGCGGCGCCGTCGTTGTTCACATCAGCGACATCGAAGTCGATGTTGAACCCGAGCGCGAGGCCGTTTTGGAGGGCCGTAAAGTGGCCGGCGCCGTCGCTACTCCAGAGTTGGGTGCCATCGGTGGCGACGATCAGGTCAGGATTTCCATCGTTATTGAAGTCGCCGAACTTGCACCATTGATTGGCGTTACCGCCGTCCTTGGCAAAGGTCGGGCTCCAGGTGCCGTTGCCGTTGTTTTGATAAACTCGAAAGCCATTGCAGCAGCCGAATGAGTTGGAGGCGAGATCGAGGAGCCCGTCGTGGTTAACATCGGCAAAATCGATCCCGAACATGCCGTAGGTCTCGCCATCGGTTGCGAGTCCGTCATCATAAGGGGCCCACCCGGCACCGGAACCATTGCCGAGCGCGGTCTCGATGAGCTGGTCGCCAAAGTCGCCGGTGCCATAGTTATGATGCATGGCGTAGCCGATATCGACGATGCCATCATTGTTGAGGTCGCCCAGCGCGACCCCACCATATCCAAAGTCACCTTCGTTGAGGAAGCTCCAGTTTGTCCCATCGCCGTTGTTTGCCCACACCATGATGCCAGCTTCGGTAGCGTTGACGTGCGGGCTGCCATGATCGCCAATTGTGACGATATCGAGGCTGCCGTCGCCATGAAGATCACCGACGGTTAACCCGGCGAGGCCGATCTCGAAAGTCACGGCGTCCAGCCCGTTGGTGATCAATTCGTAGGAAAGAGTCTGGCCTGGCACCCATTGATAAGTCAGTAGGAGCGCAACCGCTGAAATCAGGATTTTTTTCATCAGTTTGAGGGTAACGGTTTCCTGCAGGCTGGGGAATCAGAGATTTTTTCCCACGTCTGGAGGGCATCCGCGAGGTCGGTGCCCGGCGCGAGAGCCGATTAAGGGCATGGCTGGTGCAAGAGACGCTCGGGGAAGCGACAGCGCGCTTCCCTCCAGAAGCGACGGCGCGCTTCCCTCCAAGGTGGGCACGATCGTCACCTGGTTTGGGGTTAGGAAAGAAAATGACGCAGGGCTTCGTGGACGCCGGCGCCGTATTCCTCGGCGGCGATGTGGCCGCCGGCAGCGCGTACCGCGCTCTTGACCGCGTCGATCGCGTTGGCCGGGCAGGAGGAAAAAGCGGCGTAGCGGCCGTCAAGCATCGAGATGTCGTTGTGATGATCGCCCGCGGCGAAAATATTTTCCCGCCCTATGTTCGTTAGGCGGGAAAGCTCGGCCAGGGCCGCGCCTTTGTGATAATCGGCGTGGCAAAAGCGAAGATAGATGGTGTTGCGCTGGTAATGAAACTTCGACTCCCCCCCTTTGGCCAGGTCGATAAAGGCGGCCACGCGGTCCATCTCTTCCTCACTGATCGCTATGACGCCGGCCGGCTGAGCGCGATCGCTTTCGTAGATGACGCGCGCTCTGGTTTCGCGCGTAACGAAATCGACCACCTCGGCGAGCACCGCATGGGCGGATTCGTAAAGCTCAGTGTGGGCCTGGGCGCAGCGTTCGTTCCAATCGCCGTACGGTTCCCAGCCCGAGGCGGTGGGGCGAAACACATCGCGTTCGCTTGTGAGGATGAAATCGGGCTGGATGGGAAAGGCGAACTCTTGCAGCGCTTGTTCGAGCAGGGGGACCGAGCGCCCGGTGTTGATCGCCCAGATCGCGTTGGCTTGTTGAAGGTCGCAAATGAGCCCCATGCAATCGCGATCGAAGACCGGGTTGCTGGCGTGGGAGACGAGGGTGCCGTCGAAGTCGGTGCTGAGGAGTTGGATCCGCGAAGACATCTGGCGGCGAATTTAGGGTGCGATGAAGGCGGCGCAACGACGCGCGCCCCAAGGGAGAGCTTCGGAACCCGAAAAGTAACAACGATGTAACTTTTTCCCCGTGGGAAGCATGAGCCGGTATGCGGTTACAATCCGATAACCCAGGGGAAAGGGAACATTGAGATGAAAACTAACCAAATCGATTTTAGGACGCGACGTGGGTTGCTGGCGATGGCCACCGGTCTCGCCTTCATCGGCCTGACCGCTCACGAAGCCGGGGCCGAGCTGTCGCCCGAATGGGTGAGCCGTGTGCCGGTCGGCACTTCTCTTACCGCAGGGCCAGCTGGGATCCATGTGGACCCTGATGGGGTTTCCTACATCACTGGGATTTCGGGGCCCTCCTCGGATACGGACATTACAACGGTTTCTTTCGCGCCCGATGGTTCGACCCGATGGTCGCAGACGTTCAATAGCGGTGGCTCGAACTCGGATCAGGTGCGTGGCATCACCAAGAGTGCCGACGGTATTCTCTACGTCGTCGGCAACACGCCCGGGCCGGGGAGCTTCGCGAATGTCCTCATTCTGGGTTATGACGCCGCCACCGGTGCACTGCTTAAGACCATCAAATACAGCAGCGGGCCCGGACTTTCTGAATTTGGCGCTTCGATCGTGACTGATTCCGCAGGCAACATCTACGTCATTGGCGGCACCGTCGGCGACGGGCCTGACGTGATGACTCTTAAGTTCAACTCCGGCGGGATCCTGCAATGGCGCAAAGTCTGGGACGGAACGGCTTTTCCACCACTCGACCAGGATGCGCCAGTTAAGATCCTGCTCGATCCGTCGGGCAATGTGCTTTCGTGCATTACCGGATACATGGCCAGCGGTCATCCCGATTATGTGGTGGTGAAATACGCTCCGACCAATGGGGCGACTTTGTGGGAAGCAACCTTTGGGGTCAGCGGCGGTGATTTCCCGTCCGACATGGAAGTCGATGCCGCGGGCGATGTTTACGTGACCGGGATCGGGATCGATTTCATCGACAAATACAGCACGGTGAAATTCCGCGGAAGCGATGGGCAGTTGCTCTGGCAGTTTTACGATGCGCTCGGGTTCGACCACAGTTCCAGTGGGCTCTTTCTCGACGGCGTCGGCGGCGTTTATATTACAGGAAGCAGCGATCCGGATGGCAACGAAGGCAATTTCAACGACGACTTCTTTACCGTGAAACGCGACGCGACGAGCGGGGCACAACTTTGGACGCATACTTATGGTCAGGTGTGCGTCGGCTGTCTTGATGTGCCGAGCGATGTGCGAGTCGATCCGGATGGAAACGTCTTTGTCGTGGGCATAACCAGCTCGCCGCCCTTCAGCAACGACATCATTCTTTTTGTGCTCGACAGCGCGACCGGGCTCGAGACCAACCGCGGCTTGGTCTTCAACACCGGGGTGGAGATCCTGCGCAGTGGCGAGCTGCGCTTTGACGCCGACTTCAACCTCTTCGACGGCGGCTCGATCTATAATGCCAATACCGGCGCGATCGATATGACGGTGACCAAATGGATGTCGCTGGTTACGGGTGGCGGAGGCATTCCTTGCGAGGACCTGGCTTCCTTCCAGGCCCGCTGCAAACCGAGCGGCAGCTCCCACCGCCTCCAGGCACGGGTCACCTTTACCGACACAAGCCACGATGGCGAGCAGGTAACGATCACGATCGATGGCCAGCCGATACCGGTGACGGTCGATGGGCGGCGGGCTCAGTTGTCGATCGTGGGCGAAGCTGGTTCGCACACCTTTGAGTTGACTAATCCGGCAGGTTGCTTTCCTCCGATTGTGAGCGAATGCAATTAGCCGGATATGAAATCAGCCTACGAGCTGGCCATGGAGCGCCTTGAGAAAAGCGCGCCAAGCGTAAAGCTGAGCGACGAACAGAAAACGCAGATTGCCGAGATCGATTCGCAATACAAGGCGAAGATCGCGGAGAAGGAGTTGTTTCTCAGAGGGAAGATCCGCGAGGCGCAGATGAGCGGGAACCTCAGCGAGATCGAGGAGCTGGAAAAACAGCTCGCCGCCGAGGTCCGGCGGTTGCAGTCGGATTGCGAGGAGAGGAAGGAAAAACTGCGCGTGAACTTCGCGAAGCAATAGCGGGGGGCTATGACCTCCGGGCCAATCTGAGAGGGGCGGTGACCTCGGCCGGTTTGTGCGGGGGGCACGATTTGGTTGCCGGCGTTATCGCCGCCGGCTACAAGAATTCTCTTTGCCAAGCGTGCTTTCTGGCGCCTAAGGTAGCGGCCCTCGCAAATGTTCGCTCGACAGCCTGAGCTTAAAGTTTTCTCCGGCTCCGCCAATCGCGACCTGGCGCAACGAATCTGCAACGGGATCGGCGTCCCGTTAGGCAAAGCGACCCTCAGCTCGTTTCCGGATGGCGAGACTTACGTCAAGATCGAGGAGAACATCCGCGGCCGCGATGTGTTCATCGTTCAGCCGACCTGCCCGCCGACGAACGAGCACTTAATGGAACTGCTCATCATGGTGGACGCCGCCCGGCGAGCAAGCGCCGATCGCATCACAGCGGTGATCCCGTTTTTTGGCTACGCCCGGCAGGACCGCAAAGATAAACCGCGGGTGCCGATTACGGCCAAGCTCGTGGCGAACTTGCTTTGCGCGGCCGGGGTGAGTCGCGTCCTGACGATGGACCTGCACGCGCAGCAGGTGCAGGGATTTTTCGATATCCCGGTCGATCACCTTTATTCATTGCCGGTTCTAATTCCATATCTGCGGCAGAAATTAACTCGGCCAACGGTGGTGGTGTCGCCGGATGTGGGCGGTTTGAAGATGGCAAGCGCCTATTCCCAGGCGCTTGGGGCAAGCCTCGCGATCGTGGCCAAGCAACGCAAAAGCGCGACGGAAACCGAGGCGCTTTACCTCATCGGCGAAGTGGAAGGCTGCGATGTGCTCCTGGTGGATGATCTTACGGAGACAGCCGGCACGCTAACCTCGGCCGCGGCCTTGTTGAGGAAAAACGGAGCGCTCGATATTTACGCCGGCGTGGCCCATGCCGTCCTCGCCGACGTAGCGATCGAGCGGTTGCAAAAATCGGAAATTAAGGAATTAATTACGACCAACAGCACGCCCGTTCGCACCGTCGAGGGCTTTACCATCACGGTGCTTTGTGTCTCTGGATTGCTCGGGGAAAGCATCAAACGGATTCATAGTGACGAGTCCGTCTCCTCGCTCTTCAAGATCGACGATCGGGCGAAATAGAATCGAACCATGGCTAAACAAGTTAAACTTTCCGTTTCCCGGCGCACCGGCACGGGCCGCTCCGCGGTGCGCAAAATCAAGGCGCAGGGCGGCGTCCCCGCGATCATCTACGGGGCGAAACAAGAGCCCGAACCGCTCCAGGTTTCCCGGCGCGACATTTCGCTCATGCTCAGCCAGGCCTCGGGTGAAAACATTCTCGTCGAGCTGGAGATCGCTGGAGAAAGCGGCAGCCGCATGGCACTCGTCCAGGAAGTGCAGCATTCGCCGGTCGGCGGCGATGTGCTCCATGTCGATTTCCACGCCATCTCGATGGATGAAGTGATCGAGGCGGAAGTGCCGCTCGAGCCAACCGGCACCGCCGAAGGTGTGAAGACCTTTGGTGGGTTGCTCGAGCAGAGCCTGCGAGCGCTCGAGATCGAATGTTTGCCCAGGGACCTGCCCGATGTTATCACGGTCGATGTCTCGCAACTTAACATTGGCGACGCCATCCACGTGAAGGAAATCCAGTTGCCCGAGGGCGTGAAGACGCGCGTCTCGCCCGATCTCACGGTTTTCTCCGTCCTTGCTCCGATCGTCGAAGAGGAGCCGGTCGCGGCAGAGGTGGCGACAGAGCCGGAAGTCCTGACGGAGAAGAAGGAGAGCGCCGAAGCGGGCGCGGCCCCGGCGGCGACGCCGGCGACGGCTGCTCCCGCGAAGGAAGGCAAGAAGTAACTCCGCGCCTGGCAGGGAGCGGATGTGAACGAAGCACGGGTTCGTTTGGTTGCAGGTCTCGGCAATCCCGGGCGCGAATATCAGCGCACCCGCCACAACGTCGGGTTCATGGTGCTCGACCGGCTGGCGGCCGACGCCCAGTTGCCCTGGGAATTCTCTTCCAAATGGAACGCCGGCTGGGCGAGGAGCGACGCGATCCTGGTCAAGCCCGCCACCTTCATGAATCGGAGCGGCGAAGCCGTCGCCGCGATTGCCAATTTTTACAAAATCACGCCGGAGGAAATCCTGATCGTGCTCGACGATTTCGCGCTCCCGCTTGGCCGGCTGCGAATCCGTCAACAAGGCAGTTCCGGCGGTCACAACGGACTCGAATCGGTCTTCGAACATCTTGGAACGGAATCGGTGCCGCGACTGCGGGTCGGAATCGGCGCCGCACCGGTTCAAGAGGCGACCGGTTACGTGCTCGGCCGATTTTTCGAAGAAGAACAACCGCTTCTCCAGACCGCGCTTCGCCGCGCCGCCGAGGCGGTGAAGTGCGTTATCGACAAAGGCGTGATTGCTGCGATGAATCTGTTCAACCAACAAGCTGAAGAAGAAACAAAATGAAGAATCGTTATGAAGCGCTCCTCGTCCTCAATACCCAGGGCAGGGACGACAACCTGAAGGAGATCGTCGACCGCCTCGAGTCCGAGTTTCGAAAAGAAGGGGCCGAGCTCGAGCAGGTCCAGAAGATGGACAAGCGGCAGTTTTCCTACGCCGCGGGGGAACTCGACGCCGGTTACTTTGTCAATTTCATTTTCCACGCCGAGCCGGCCCTGATCTCGAAGCTGCAATCGAAGTTCAAGCTCGATCCGGAAATTTACCGGCAGCATTACCAGCGGTTGCGAAAGAAAAAAGAGTCGAAAAAGAAGGTCGCCGCCGAGCCTTAGACCCGTTAGAACAAGCCCATGGCCAACTTCAACAAAGTCATGCTCATGGGGAATCTGACGCGGGACCCCGAAATTCGCTACACCCCCAAGGGAACGGCCGTGGCCGAGATTGGGTTGGCGATCAATCGGTATTTCTCCGGCGAGAGCGGCGAGAAACGCGAGGAGACAACCTTTGTCGATGTGACGCTCTGGGGACGCACCGCGGAGATCGCCGGCGAGTATCTGAAAAAAGGTAGACCTGTCTTCATTGAAGGGCGCCTCCAGCTCGACACTTGGGAAGACAAGCAATCCGGGCAAAAGCGCAGCAAACTGCGCGTTGTCGCCGAAGGCATGCAACTCCTCGGGTCCCGCAGCGGTGGGGGAGGCGGCGGTCCCGAGGAAAATGCCGGCGGCTCGAGCAGCGCTGCCTCGCCCGCGCGCAAATCGGCCCCGCCACCCGAGCCGGACGACGACGAGATTCCGTTCTGAGCGGCGGCTTGAACGAACACGTGTGCACGCCTAGGTTGCACGTGTAAATGAAAACAAAATTGACTTTGACCGTCGATCGCGCCGCGATTTCCCGGGCCCGGGCTTTTGCGAAGAAGGAAGGCAGGTCGCTTTCCCAATTAGTCGAACAGCATTTCAATCAGTTGGGAGAGGAATCATTCGCCCAAAAGTGGCGGGGGAAATTCAAAGTGCCGAAGCCGGATCCAAAAGATCCGCGCCTCAATTACCTGCTGAAAAAATACGTTCACTGAGTGAGGCTGCTGCTCGACTCCGATATCCTGCTCGATATTGCGCTGGATCGCGCCTCCTTCGTGGAGTCGAGCGAGGCGATCCTCAAACTCTGCCAGCACCGGAGGCATCTGGGGATATTGGCGTGGCACACCATTGCTAACGTCTATTATCTTCTGCGAAAAACGGAGGGAGATGCGACCACCAGGGTTTTCCTCCGCGACCTCATCGAGTTTTGCGCGGTGGCTCGTGGAAGCGCCGATGCGGTTCGCCAGGCGCTGGAGTTGAAGATGAACGATTTCGAAGATGCGCTCCAAGTGTCTGCGGGACTGGCTGAAGCTTCCCAGTTCATCATCACACGCAACACCAAGCACTATCGCCGTTCGCCCCTGCCTCCCTTGACGCCGCAACAGTTCCTCACCCGATTCCACAGCGGATGAACAGCACTGAAGCCTGCATCGCGCTCAACATG
>Ga0081539_10006387_pt1 | contig 11339 bp, 11 predicted proteins | sample TabmetS4T2R2_FD_71023 | JGI IMG/M metagenome (GOLD analysis project Ga0081539, IMG submission 71023) | Tabebuia heterophylla rhizosphere microbial communities from the University of Puerto Rico - S4T2R2 | ecosystem: Host-associated > Plants > Roots > Rhizosphere ...
CGAGATCGATCTAGACGGCACCGGGAAGGCACAGCTCGGCACCGGCGTGGGCTTCTACGACCACATGCTCAACCAGCTGGCCAGGCACGGCGGTTTCGATCTCACCGTCCGGACCGAAGGTGACCTGGAGATCGACGCGCACCACACGATGGAGGACACGGCCATCGCGCTCGGCGAGGCGTTCACCAGGGCGCTGGGCGACAAGGCCGGCATCCGGCGGTACGGGTCGGCCACCATCCCGATGGACGAGGTGCTCTGCCGGGCCGCCGTGGACCTATCCGGGCGCCCGTACGTCGTACACGACGAGCCGGAGCTGGCGCCGTACATCGGCCCGGTGTATCCGACCAGCATGACCCGGCACATCTTCGAGTCCTTCGGCCTTGCCGCCCGGCTCACGCTGCATGTGAGCGTGCTGCGGGCCGCCCGCGACGGCGCCCGCCCGGACGCGCACCACGTGGTCGAGGCGCAGTTCAAGGCCGTGGCCCGGGCGCTGCGCGAGGCCGTGGAGATCGACCCGCGGACCGGTGGTGCGTTGCCGTCGACGAAGGGCGCGCTGTGATCCCGATCCTGCTGTTCCTCGCGGCCGGGTTCCTGGCCGGCGGCGTCGTGGCGCTGGTCCGGCAGGGTGCCACGAGGTTCACCATCGGCCTGGTGGCGGCGCTCGCGGCGCTCGCGGCCGTCGGTGGGGTGGCATGGCTCCTGCCGGGCGACGGCGGATGACCACCGTTGTGGTGCTCGACTACGGGTCGGGCAACCTGCGATCCGCTGAACGGGCGGTGGCCCGTACCGGTGTGGACGTCACGGTGACCGGCGACCTGGCCGCCGCGGCCGCCGCGGACGGCCTGGTGGTGCCCGGGGTGGGCGCCTACGCGGCGTGCATGGCCGGGATCGACGCCCTGGGCGCGGGACCGGTCATCGCCGAGCGGGTCGCCGCCGGGCGTCCGGTGCTGGGCATCTGCGTGGGCATGCAGATCCTGTTCGACTCGGGCGTCGAGCATGGCGTCGAGACGAAGGGACTCGGGCTGCTGCCCGGCGCGGTCACTCGGCTGTCCGCGGCGCGCGTCCCGCACATGGGCTGGAACACCGTGGACATCCCGGCCGGTTCGGTGCTCCTGGCCGGGTTACCGCCGGAGAGCCGGTTCTACTTCGTTCACTCCTACGCGGCAACGGACCTGGGTGCGCTGCACGCGGCGGAGGCCCTGGTGACCACGGCGAGCCATGACGCGCCGTTCGCGGCCGCCGTCGAGCTCGGACCGCTGTCGGCGGCCCAGTTCCATCCCGAGAAATCCGCCGACACCGGGTACGCGCTGCTGCGCAACTGGGTGGCCGGGCTCCCCCACGGAGGACACGCGTGACCCTGACCCTGTTGCCCGCCGTCGACGTCGCGGCCGGGCAGGCCGTCCGCCTCGTGCAGGGGGCCGCCGGCTCCGAGACCGGGTACGGCGACCCGCTCGAGGCCGCCCTGGCCTGGCAGAACGACGGCGCCTCGTGGATCCACCTGGTCGACCTGGACGCCGCGTTCGGCCGGGGTTCGAACGCCGAGCTGCTCACGGAGGTGGTGGGCCGGCTCGACGCGCGGGTGGAGCTGTCCGGCGGCATCCGTGACGACGATTCACTGCGCCGCGCGCTCGCCACCGGTGCGGCACGGGTGAACATCGGTACCGCCGCGCTGGAGGATCCGCAGTGGTGCGACCGGGTCGTGGCCGACTACGGCGAGCGGGTGGCGATCGGGCTGGACGTCCGTGGCCGGACGCTGTCCGCACGCGGCTGGACCCGGGACGGCGGTGACCTGTACGAGGTGTTGGAGCGGCTGGACAAGGCCGGCGCCGCGCGGTACGTGGTCACCGACATCACCAAGGACGGGACGATGCGGGGACCGAACCTGGACCTGCTGCGCGACGTCTGCTCGCGGACCGACCGCCCGGTGATCGCCAGCGGCGGCGTGTCCACACTGGACGACCTGCGCGCATTGGCCACGTTGGAGCCGGTCGGCGTGGAGGGCGTGATCGCCGGCAAGTCCCTGTACGCGGGCGCGTTCACGGTCCGCGAGGCGCTGGACGTGCTGGCCTCGCCATGATCGAGCGGTTCGGCTCGGGTGGGCCGTGGGAGCAGACGTACGGCTACTCGCGGGTGGTGCGCGCCGGCGACCTGCTGCTCACGGCCGGGTGCACCGCCACCGTCAACGGCGTGGTCACCGGCGTCGGCGACGCGTACGCCCAGACACTCTCCGCGTTCCGGATCGGGCTGGACGCGCTGGCGGCCGCGGGCGCCGCGATAGCGGACGTGGTCCGGACCCGGATGTACGTGGTCCGGGCGGCCGACGCGGACGCCGTGGGGCGCGCACACGGCGAGCTGTTCGGCGCGGTCCGCCCGGTGTCCACGCTGGTCGTGGTCGCCGGGCTGCTGCATCCCGACCATCTCGTGGAGGTCGAAGTCGAGGCGTACCTGGGCGTGGCCGCCGCTAGGGTTGGCTCATGACGGTGGCGGTGCGGGTGATCCCCTGTCTCGACGTGGACGCGGGACGGGTGGTCAAAGGGGTCAACTTCGTCGATCTGCGCGATGCCGGTGACCCGGTCGAGCTGGCCGCCGCTTACGACGCGGCCGGCGCCGACGAGTTGACCTTCCTCGACGTCACCGCATCGTCGGACGACCGCGGCACGATGCTCGACGTGGTGCGGCGAACCGCCGAGTCGGTGTTCATCCCGCTCACCGTGGGCGGCGGCGTACGGTCCGTCGAGGACGTTGACACGCTGCTCCGCGCCGGAGCGGACAAGGTGGGGGTCAACACGGCGGCGATCCGGCGGCCCGAGCTCATCGCCGAGATCGCGGAGCGGTTCGGCAACCAGGTCCTGGTGCTCTCCCTGGACGTGCGGCGTGCGCCGGACATGCCGAGCGGGTGGGAGGTCACCACGCACGGTGGCCGCCGCAGCGCCGGCCTGGACGCCGTGGCCTGGGCACGGCGGGTAGCCGAGCTCGGTGCCGGCGAGATCCTGCTCAACTCGATGGACGCCGACGGGACCAAGGCCGGCTTCGATCTTCAGCTGATCGCCGCGGTTCGGGCGGTGGTGGACATCCCGGTGATCGCCAGCGGCGGTGCCGGAGCGGCCGGACATTTCCCTCCAGCGGTCGCGGCCGGCGCGGACGCGGTGCTGGCGGCCAGTGTGTTCCACTTCGGAGAGTTGTCGATCGGTGAGGTCAAGGACAGCCTGCGCGCCGCCGGGAACCCGGTGCGGTGAGCCGGCTACTGGTCGTCCGCGAGCCGCAGCGAGTATTCGCGCACGGCCGTCGCGTAGGTCTGCTCGTCCAGTCGCCAATCGGAGTCACCGGGTCGGCTTGATCGATTTAGCTGGGTATGCAAAGTAAGCACGGCCGAGGACAGTCCGCTGAACGGCCGGGTGCGCCACAGCTGCTCGCCGGCCGGCGCCACCACGACCGAGTCGTCGTCGATGGTCAGCAGTCCCGCGCCAGCGAGCCGCCGGAGCGACTCCTCGAGCTCCGCGCGGCTCGGCACGCTCTGCTGCAGGAAGTCGGCGGCGGCGAGCACATCCGCGAGGCTCGCCCCGGTCACCGGCAAGGCGGCGTGCAACGCCCGGTCCCGTTCCAGGCGCTCGGCAATGACGGCCGACACGAAGATCCACGCGTCGTTCCGATGCCAACCGCCTGCCTCCATGCGGCAATGATGCCGTGCCGACGCCGTGTCGGAAAGCCGGGTGCCGTCCGACGTGGAGGGCAGGTCCTCCCGGCGCCGAAGGCGCTCGGATTCTCCGCGCCGTCCGAAGGACCACGCGCCCGAAGGTAGCTCAGTGCGCGGGCACCGGGACGGCCGCGTCGTCCTCGGCCGCGATGGTGAATATCGGGATGAACAGCTGCGCGAGCGGGCCGATGGACAGCGCGAACGCGAGTGTTCCCAACCCGACCGTGCCGCCCAGCAACCATCCGAGACCGAGCACGGTCAGCTCCAGGACGGTACGCACGAGCCGGATCGAGAGGCGTGGAAACCGCGCGACGATACCGGTCATCAAGCCGTCCCGCGGACCGGGGCCCATCCGCGCCCCGATATAGAGACCCGTGCCCATCCCGATGACCAGAATCCCCGAGATCAGATAGCCGGCCCGCACCCACAGCGGTGCGTTCGGGATGATGGCCAGTGCGCCATCGACCACGAGACCGATGACGACGAGATTGGCCACCGTGCCGAAGCCGGGCCGCTGGCGCAGCGGGATCCACAGCAGCAGGATCGGGATCCCGAGCAGGATCACCACCCACCCGAAACTCAAGCCCGTGACCTGCGACAGGCCCTGGTGGAACACGTCCCAGGAGGTCAGTCCGAGCCGCGACTCGACCATCAGCGCCATGCCGATGCCGTACAGGACCAGGCCCGCGAACAACTGGGACGTACGCCGGGCCAGTCGCCGATTGGCATTGCCGTCGGGTCGCATGCCTGCCACTCTGGAGGCCAATTGGCGAGCGTTAAAGAGCCAATCTTTCGGGGGTGGCCATGACAAGGACGGTACGCGGGAGCCAATTGGCTCGCCTGCTCGGGCAGTGGCATGCCCTGCCCGGCCGCCGGCGGAGCCCGGACTACGCCGCGCTGGCCGGCGCCGTGCGCGGGCTGCTGGCCGACGGCCGGCTCCCGCTGGGCGTACGGCTGCCCGCCGAGCGGGAACTGGCCGGATCGCTCGGGATCAGCCGGACCACGATCACCGCGGCGTACCGATCGCTGCGGGAGTCCGGCCACCTGACCAGCCGGCGCGGCGCGGGCAGCTGGACCACGCTGCCGGCCGGGCATCGCGTCGCCAGCTCCGGTCTGTGGACGCCGGACGACGACCTGGACATGCTCGACATGGGCGTCGCGGCCTCGGCCGCGCCGGTGGATCTGGTGCCGGCGGCCCGCGCCGCCGTGGGCGATCTGCCGCGGTACCTCGGCAGCGCCGGTTACCACCCGACCGGGCTGCCGGAGCTGCGCGCCGCGGTGGCGGACCACTACACCGATCGGGGTGTGCCGACCAGCGCCGAACAGATCCTCGTCACCAGCGGCACCCAGCAGGCGCTCGACCTGGTGCTGCGGCTGTCCGTTCTGCCCGGCGCCGGCGTGCTCGTCGAGTCGCCGACGTACCCGAATGCGCTCGCGGCGCTGTCCGGACGCCGGGCCCGGGTCGGCACGCACGGCGTCGATCCGGAGTCCGGGTGGGACCCGGAGATGCTGCTCGGCGCGCTGCGGCAGACCCGGCCGCGCCTGGCGTACGTGATCCCGGAGTTCCACAACCCTACCGGCCATCTCATGCCCACGGATCTGCGTGAACGCATTGTCGCCACGGCGCACGGCACCGGTACCGAGCTGATCGCCGACGAGTCCTTTGTGGATCTTTCGTTGGACGGGCGGCCGGTGCCGCCACCGGTGGCGGTGTTCGACCGGCATTCCCGCGTGGTGTCGATCGGCGGCATGAGCAAGGCGTACTGGGGCGGACTCCGGATCGGCTGGGTGCGAGCGTCGGCGCCGCTGGTGCAACGGCTGGCCGCGCTGCGCGTCGGCGTGGACATGTCCAGCCCGGTGCTCGAGCAGCTCGTGGCCGTGCGTCTGCTCGACCGCGCGGCCGAGATCGTCGCCGCGCGCCGGGCCCAGCTGGTCATCCGCCGGGATGCGCTGATCGGAGCGTTGCGCGAGCTGCTGCCGGAGTGGCGGTTCACGGTGCCGGCCGGTGGCGTGGCGCTCTGGGCCGAGCTGGACGGGCCGATCTCGAGCGCGCTGGCCCGGGCCGCCGAGGACGTGGGGGTGCGGCTCGCGCCCGGGCCGCGATTCGGGCTCGACGGCACGCTGGAACGCTTTCTGCGGCTGCCGTTCACGCTGCCGCCCGACGACGTGACCGAGGCGGTACGGCGGATCGCGTCGGTACGGCACGATCTGGACCGGGGCCGCCGCCCGGCATGGCGCACGCCGGCCGTCATCGCCTGACCGGCTCCGTCGATCTTGACCGCGCCCGCGCCCCTCATTCGTCGATCTTGGAGTTGTGGTTGGAACGAAACGGGCGCAAAGCCGCGAAAGGATAACCACAACTCCAAGATCGCGGGGAGGGTGGCGGGAGGGGGTGGGTCAACCGGGGAGGATCTCCAGGTCCAGTGTGGCCAGGGTCTCCGGGTCGGCGAGCAGGTCGATGGCGGTGATGCGGTCGCCGGCGACGGTGAACGTGAAGGCCACCCGCGGCGCGCCGCCGACCGACCACACCAAACCCGGCGCGCCGTCGATCAACGAGAGCTGGGCGGCCCGGGCCCGGCCGGAGAACGTCTCCGCCACCGCGTCCGCGCCACGCACCAGCGCGGCCGCCCCGACCCTGATGCCGGCGGCGTCCGCCCGCAGCACCACGTGCGGATCGAGCAGTGCCAGCAGCCCGGCGAAGTCACCGCCGCGCGACGCCGCCAGGAACGCGTCCACGATGGCCCGGCGGCGCCCGGCGTCACCGTTGTGCGGCGGCTCGCCGTCCGCGGTGCCCCGCACCTTCCGCCGGGCGCGGCTGGCGAGCTGGCGGGCCGCGGCCGGTGAGCATCCGACGATGCCGGCGATCTCGTCGAACGGCACCCCGAACATGTCGTGCAGCACGAACGCCAGCCGCTCCGCCGGGCCCAGCGTGTCCAGCACGAGTAGCAGCGCGGGACCGATCGCGTCGGCGAGCACCGCCTCGTGCTCGGGATCCGCGACATCCGCGGCCGGCATCTCCGGCGTCTCGGCGAGGTCCTCGCGCCGGGCGCTCCGGGACCGCAGCATGTCCAGGCACACCCGGGACACCACGGTGGTGAGCCATCCGGTGAGGTTGCCGATGTCTGCGGTGTCGGTGCGGCTGAGCCGTACCCAGGCCTCCTGAACGGCGTCTTCAGCCTCGTGCTCGGAACCCAGGATGCGGTGCGCGACCGAGAGCAGGTGCGCCCGGTCGGCCGCGAAGCGCCGGGCCAGAATCTCGATCTCCGTCATCGTCACACCTCCGCGTCGGGACCCGTCACAGTGTCTGACGAGCCGCGCGCGCCCGTTGTGACATGAGGAGGAGCCCTCCAGCCGCGTCAGAGCTGCGCGAGCGTACCCTCGTACATCTTGTCGATCTGCTCGGCGAAGTTGGCCTCGACGTTGCGTCGCTTGATCTTCATGGACGGGGTGATCTCGCCGGCCTCGATACTGAGGTCACGCGGCAGGATCGCGAACTTCTTGATCGTCTCCCAGCGGTTGAGTTTGGCGTTGAGCTCCTTGATGTACGCGGCGACCATCTTCTCGGTCTCGGGCGCGGCGGCGATCTCCTCGTAGGTGCGCCCGCCGAGGGGGCCTCCGGCGGCCCACGCCGTGATCGCGTCCTCGTCCAGCGAGATGAGCATCGTGACGAAGTTGCGGGACTGCCCGACGACCATCGCCTGTGAGGTGTACGGGCAGATCGCCTTGAACATGCCCTCGATCCGCGAGGGTGCGATGTACTTGCCGCCGGACGTCTTGACCAGGTCCTTCTTCCGGTCGGTGATCTTGAGGTATCCGTCGGCGTCCAGTTCACCGATGTCGCCGGTCCGGAAGAACCCATCCGGCGTGAACGCCTCCCCGGTCTCCTTCGACATGCTGTGGTAGCCGCGCATGACCGGCTCACCGCGGACCAGCACCTCGCCGTCCTCGGCGATCCGGCATTCCAGGTCGCCGAGGGGCCGGCCCACTGTGCCGATCTTGAGCTTGCCGGGCCGGTTGACGAAGTTGCCGGCGCTGGTTTCGGTGAGGCCGTAGCCCTCCAGGATCGGCAGGTTGGCGGCCGCGAAGAACTCGGCGATCTCGCGGCTCAGCGGCGCGGAGCCGGAGACCAGGATGCTGAGCCGGCCGCCGAGGCGCGCCTGTATCTTGCTGAATACCAGCTTCTCGGCGAGGGCGTACTGGGCCTTGAGCAGAGCGCCGACCGGCTTGCCGGCCTGCTCCAGGGCGACCTTTTGCCGGCCGGTGGCCAGCGCCCAGTTGAAGATCTTCGCCTTGGCGCCGCCGGCGGCGTGCGCGGTGGTGACCGTCCGGTTGTACACCTTCTCGAAGATCCGCGGTGCGGCGCACATCAAGGTGGGCTTCACGACCGAGAGCATGTCGACCAGCTTGTCGACCCGGCCGTCGACGTAGGTCGGCACGCCGACGTGGATGATGCCGCAGAGCAGCGTCTTGCCGAAGGAGTGGGACAGCGGCAGCCAGAGGTAGTGCAGGTCGGTGGGATTGAAGATGCCGAGATTGTCCTGGGCGACGCCCTCCCAGGTCCAGCCGCGGTGCAGCAGTTCGACGCCTTTGGGCCGGCCGGTGGTGCCGGAGGTGTAGATGAGCGTCGCGATGTTGTCCGGGCCGACGCCGTCGACGATCTTCTCGATCAGGTCCGGCCGTTCGGCCAGCGCGCGGCGGCCGCGGTCCTCGAGGTCGGCGAGCGTCAGCTGGGGTGGGGTCGCGGCCGCGTCGGCCAGGCCGTCGATCACGACGACGGCGGTGAGTGACGTGTCTGCGCCGGCCAGCTTGAGGGCTTGTTGGGGGCTCTCCGCCACCAGAACCTTGGAGCCCGAGTCGGCGACGATGTAGGTCGCGTCCTCGGCCTCAGTGGTGGGGTACACCGTGGTGGTGGCCCCACCGGACAAGTTGATGCCGAGATCGACGAGCACCCATTCGAGACGGGTGCTGGACAGGATCGCCACCCGGTCTTCGAGGCCGACGCCCAGCCCGTGCAGGCCGGCGGCGATGTCCCGGGCGCGCTCGCCCACCTCGGCCCAGGTCAGCCAGCGTATCCCGGAGTCGTCCGCGGTGGGCACCGCGAACGCCCGTCCCTCCGGGGTCGCCGCCACGCGCTTGAGGAACATGTCGGGGATCGAGCGGTAGGGAACATCGAGAGCCATCGGGCGCCGCCTTACGTCTGCCAGCCATCCGGTGATGAGCGCCACAATCGTATCGGCCGGCGCCCGCACGCCCTAACCGCCGCGATCTTGGAGTTGTGGTTGGAACAAATCGGATGTTACGCCGCGAAAGGCTAACCACAACTCCAAGATCGCGGGGGGAGGCTCACATCCCGAGGGCGGCCGTCCGCAGGCGTTCCGCTGCCTCCGGCGGCCCGTCCACCTCGACCCGGGCGGCCCGCTGCCGGCCGGAGACGAACAGGGCCAGTTCACCCGGTGCGCCGGTCAGCGTGGCCCGCGGGGGGTCCCCACCGACCGTCACCTCGCCGAGCCCCGGCGCGCGGACCAGCACCGGTATGTGCAGCCGGCGCAGCCCGAGCCGGGCGGTGAAGGTGACCCCCCGCCACAGCGCCGCGTTCTGGCCGGGGTCCAGCGCGCGCGGTTCCCAGCCCGGACGGCCGCGCCGGACGTCCTCGTGGTGGATGAAGAACTCCAGGCCGTTGAACAACTCGTCGGTCAGTGGATTGCTCAGCAGGCTCCACCGCGGCGGATTGCGGACCATCGCGACCACCTCGGCGTACGGCCGCGCTGCCAGCGCCTGCCGGACCCGGTCGGCGTGCCCGGCCAGCGGCGGGATCAACCGGGTGGTCACCGCGTCCGGCCGCCGTTCCCGGACGACCAGGTGCGCGGCGAGGTCCCGGGTGGTCCAGCCGGTGCACAGCGTGGGCGCGTCCGGGCCGACGGCGAGGAACAGATCGGCGAGCTGCCGGCGTTCCCGGCGCGCGTAGTGCGTCACGCCGGAATGGTATGCCGGGACACGTTCCGGACGCCGGGTGTGTGGCCGCGGACACAATGTCAGAGGTGTATGCGACGCTTCCCGGTTAGGCAGGATGGGTAAGGTCGGATGTCCCGGCCGACGCTTACCGGGCTCCCCCGGGAGAACGGCGAAGGTGAGGGCGCGACAGTGACCAGGGTGGCCAGCCGGGACGTGCTCGGCCGCGGTCTTCGCGTGCTCGGGCAGGCGATCCGCGCCGAGCCACGGCTGTTCACCATAGGCACGATCGGCAGCTGTCTGTTCGGCCTGCTGATCATCGCGAACGCGTACGTGGTGGGCGCCGTGATCGGTCAGGTCGTGGTGCCCGCGTTCGCCCGGCACCGCGCCGGTGTCGGCGAGCTCGAAGTGATCGCCGCCGCGTTCCTCGGCATCAGCACGTTGCGGGTGGTCAGCATCTTCGGCCGCCGGCTCGGGGCCGGATACATGCAGTTCCGGCTGCAGGCGCGATACCGCCGCGCGGTGACCCGCCGCTACCTGGCACTGCCACCGTCCTGGCACCAGCGGCACGCGACCGGCACGTTGCTGTCCAACGCGAACTCCGATGTGGAGGCCGCGTTCGTGCCCATCGCGCCGCTGCCGTTCGCCGTCGGGACCGTCGTGATGATCTTCGCGGCGCTGGTCGTGCTGTTCGCCACTGACTGGGTTCTCGCGTTGGTGGGTGTGACGTTGTTCCCGGCGCTGTTCGGGCTCAACCTGCTGTACTCGCGCCGGATGTCACCGCGGCAGATCCGCGCCCAGGGCATGCGCGCGAAGGTGAGCGCGGTCGCACACGAGAGCTTCGACGGCGCACTCGTGGTCAAGACGATGGGCCGGGAGGCGGACGAGTCCCGGCGGTTCGGCGTGTTCGTGTCGGAGCTCCGCGACGCGCTGGTCGCCGTCGGCCGGCTGCGCGGCCTGTTCGACCCGCTGATGGACAGCCTGCCCAGCGTCGGCACGCTGGCCGTGCTGCTGCTTGGCGCCTGGCGGTTGCGCACCGGCGCGATCAGCGTCGGCGAGCTGGTCAGCGTCGCGTTCCTGTTCACGGTCCTGGCGTTCCCGGTGCGGGCGATCGGCTGGGTGGTCGCGGAACTGCCGCGCAGCGTCGCGGGCTGGGACCGGGTCCAGGCGGTGCTGGCGGCCGCCGGCGATCTGGCGTACGGCTCGGCCGCGCCGGCCGCGACCGGACCCGCCGAGCTGGTCTTCGACAAGGTCACCTTCGGCTACGGCGACGTGCCGGTGCTCCGGGACGTCAGCTTCACGGTGCCGGCCGGTTCCACAGTGGCGCTGGTCGGCGCCACCGGCTCCGGCAAGTCGACGATCGCGTCGCTGGGCGTCCGCCTGGTCGACCCGGCGAAGGGCACGATCACGGTGGACGGCGTACCGCTGCCGGACCTCTCCGCGGCCGCGCTGGCCGAAACCGCGGCGCTGGTCCCGCAGGTGCCGTTCGTCTTCGACGACAGTGTGCGCGGGAACGTCACGCTGGACCGGGACGGTGTGGACGACGCCGCGACCTGGTCGGCGCTCCGGCTGGCCCAGGCGGACCGGTTCGTGGCCGCCCTGCCGGACGGGCTCGACACCGCCGTCGGCGAGCGCGGAACCTCGCTGTCCGGCGGGCAGCGGCAGCGGCTCACGCTGGCCCGGGCACTCGCCGGCG
>Ga0081539_10006388_pt1 | contig 11339 bp, 11 predicted proteins | sample TabmetS4T2R2_FD_71023 | JGI IMG/M metagenome (GOLD analysis project Ga0081539, IMG submission 71023) | Tabebuia heterophylla rhizosphere microbial communities from the University of Puerto Rico - S4T2R2 | ecosystem: Host-associated > Plants > Roots > Rhizosphere ...
GCCATCGACCGGCAGCAGCAGTTCGACACCATGGAGCAAGAGCTCCTCGGCGCCCGCGACCCCGACGCGCTCGACCACCTTGACGCCGACCTGCTGAAGCAGCTGGGCGGTGCGGAGGCCGAGGAGGACCTCCAGCGGTTGCGGGAGCTCACGCGGGCGCTGGAGGAGGCCGGCTACCTGGAGAATGACGGCGGCCGGCTGGAGCTCACCCCTCGTGCCGCGCGGCGGATGGGAATGCGTGCGCTGACCGAGATCTTCAGCCGGCTGCGCAGGGAGTCACTCGGCGGCCACCCGCTGCCGACTGCGGGCGGGGGAGGCGAGCCGACCGACGAGACCAAGGCATACGAGCACGGCGACCCGTTCGTGCTGGACCTCAACCGGACCCTGTTCAACGCCATGGCGCGTGGTGGCCCAGGGACGCCGCTGCACCTGGCTCCGCAGGATTTCGAGGTTCGACGATCCGAGGAGACCACCGTCTCGTCCACGGTCCTGCTGCTCGATATGAGCCGCTCGATGCTTCTGCGCGGCTGCTCCACTGCCGCAAAGCGGGTGGCCATGGCGCTGCACACGCTGATCCATACCAAGTACCCCCGCGACCGCCTGTACGTGGTCGGCTTCGCCTACTACGCGCGTCAGATCAAGCCCGAGGCAATCGCCACCCTGTCGCCGTACGAATTCGAATACGGCACCAACCTGCAGCACGCGCTGATGATCGCCAGGCAGCTGCTCGGACGGCGCAGTGGGGGGAACAAGGAGATCGTGGTCATCACCGACGGGGAGCCGACCGCGCATATCGCCAACGGGCAGGTCGAGTTCTCGTATCCGCCGACCATCCACACCATGCAGTCGACCCTGCGCGAGGTTGGTCGCGCGACCAAGGAGGGGATCGTCATCAACACGTTCATGCTGGAGCGATCGCGCTACCTCTCCGAGTTCGTGGACCTGATGAGCCGCATCAACCGCGGCCGCGCCTTCTACGTGGAGCCCGAGCACTTGGGCGAGTACGTGCTGGTCGACTACGTCAGCAAGAAGCGCAAGCGGGTGGCCTAGGGCCTTAGCGCAGACGGCGCCCAGTTGCCGGGCACGGGCGCCTGACGGGTTCTTGTGTCACTCGGCGTCTCGCACCGAGCTCCCCGTGCACGTCGGCGGCCGATTTGCCGCCCTTCGCGGGGCACGCGTCCCCGCGGACTGATCCGATCACCGGAACAGTAGGCGAGGGCTGCTTATCGGCTGCGTACTGTCCGCTTATCGCAGGACGGATCGGGGCTGCGGAGCAAGCCGGGACCGGCATGGTCAAGAACACTGCACAATCGACTGGAAATGTCCCGACCCATGAAGATCGGCATTCAGCTGCCCGAGGTCGAGTACGTGGCTCGCTGGCCGGAGCTGCGAGCGATGGCGCAGACGGCGGAGGCCATCGGCCTCGACTCGGTGTGGGTTGGCGACCACCTGCTCTACCACTGGCCGGATCGCCCGTCCCGCGGCCCCTGGGAGGCGTGGACGACGCTCGCCGCGTTAGCCGCTGTGACCGAGCGGATCGAGCTGGGACCGCTGGTGGCGGCGACCAGCTTCCACAACCCGGCGATGATCGCCAAGAAGGCGGCAACCATCGAGGAGGTCAGCGGTGGCCGGCTGATCCTCGGCCTGGGTGCCGGCTGGAACCGGACCGAGTACGACGCCTTCGGCTATCCGTACGACCATCGGGTCAGCCGCTTCGAGGAGGCGTTCACCATCATCCGCAGCCTGCTGCGCGATGGGCGATGCGACTTCGACGGCCGCTTCTACCAGCTGCGCCACTGCGAGCTCGTGCCGCGTGGCCCACGTCCCGGCGGCCCGCCGCTGATGGTCGGCTCGGAGGGCGAGCGGATGCTGTCGATCACGCTGCCCCACGTGCAGGCCTGGAACGCGTGGTTCGAGTGGTTCGGGAACAGCGTCGAGCGCTATCGGGCGCTGCGGGACCGGATCGATGCCGCCTGTCGCGCAGCCGGCCGCGATCCTGCCGAGGTGGAGCGCACGGTCGCGCTGTTCGTGGCCATGCCCGGTGCCGTCGGCAGGCACGGGGGCGACCCCAGCGCACCGGACAGCCAGCCGCTCCGCGGAGAACCCGAACCGCTGGCTGCGATCCTGCATTCGTTTGCGGCCGAGGGCGTTGCCCACGTGCAGCTCGTGCTCGACCCGATCACTCCCGACAGCGTCGCCGCGCTCGCCCCCGCGCTCGCCCTGCTCGACGATTGACGGCTGCTATCCTCGCGGCCATGGACGAAGCCGGCACCGCCCTGCCGCTCGGCGCCTCGGGACGGCTCGAGGCGGTGCCGCTGACCAACGCCGCCGGCGATCACGCATTGCTCATCCGCCAGGGAGAGGTGTCCCGCGCGCTGCTCACCGGCGAGCGTGGCGACGAGCGCGAGCGGGTCGTCGTCATCCCGCTGGACAGTGACATCGAAACGCGGATCGACGGTGACGCGCTGGCCGTGTGGCTCACCCGCGGCTCGGTCGCGCCGGTACGATCCGAGGTGCCGGCGTGGGCGAACGCCATCGGCTTCGCGCTCGTCATCCTGATCGTCGGCTTCGCCGTGCTCGGCAGCGCCGTGTTCTTCACCTGGGTGGCCAGGCTCCTCACATGACCGATGCGTCCCGCGGCGTGACGCCGCCCAACTCCGGGCTGATCGCGATGCGCATCGGCCTGGAGTTCGGCTCCGCGGAGGACTTCAGCAGCAGCCTGGAGCGTGCCCTGGCACGCGGCGGTGACCGTGGCGCAACGGTGGTTGCGCTGCTCGATCGGGGCGACCTCTCGATCCACATCCCGCGCGAGGATGGCCCGTCGTGGAACACTGTCCCGCTGGTCCATCTGCACCGCGGCCAGCGGCCGGCGGACAAGGACTGGGCCACGGCCAACGGGATCCTGGAGAAGCTGGAGCGTTACCGCTGATGCGGCTCTACCTCAGCGTGGACATGGAGGGGCTGGCCGGCGTCGCGCACCCCGCGCAGACGTTCTTCGGCCGCGAGGGCGCGCAGGATCGCACCGACTACGACCGCTGCCGAGGCCTGATGGCAGAGGAGACCAACGCCGCCGTCGACGCGGCATTCGAGGCGGGCGTGACCGATGTGGTCATCAATGACTCGCACTGGCAGATGCGCAACCTTCGGGCCGAGGACCTGGACCCAAGGGCGCGGCTGATCATCGGCGACAAGCCATATTCCATGACGCAGGGCGTCGGATCCGAGGGCGACGGGCAGGGCTACGCCGCTGCCGCGTTCATCGGCTACCACGCCGGGGCGGGGCACCCGAGCGGCATCATCGGCCACACGTACGCTGGCGTAGCGGTGCTCGAGGTTCGGGTCAACGGCGTTCCGCACAACGAGGCCGGTCTCAACGCCCTGCGCCTCGGACAGTTCGGCGTGCCGGTGGCGCTGGTCACCGGCGACGACGCGTTGGCGGACGAGATCGAGCTGCTGCTGCCATGGGCCGAGCGCGTGGTCGTCAAGCGCGCCCAGGCGGCGTATGTCGCCGAATCCGACTCGCCGGAGGCGGCGCGGCGGGCGATCGCAGAGGGCATGGGCCGCGCGCTGCAACGCCTGGACGAGATGCCGCTCTATCGGCTGCCGGAGCTTCGGATGGAGGTAGATCTGCGCCTGCCGATCATGGCCGACTACTGCGCCCTGATCCCGACCGTGGAGCGCATCGGCCCCCGAACGGTTGCGTTCGAGCCGCCGGACCCAGACGCGATGTTCGCCACGTTCATCTCGATCGTGCGCATGGCCCAGGTCCCGGGCTAGCCCTGGCCTCGCCAAATGGCCGATCGGATCACCCGCATCGAGCGTGCCCCGGCCGGTGCGGCGGTGGCGCCGATGAGCGAGGATCAGCAGCGCTGGCTGCGCGCGATGATGGCCCGCTTCGCCACTGGGGTAAGCGTCGTCGCGGCGCGCCACGGGCCGCTGCTCGCCGGGATGACCGCCAACGCGATCGCCAGTGTCAGCATTGATCCGCCCCTCATGCTGGCCAGCATCAACCGCAAGTCCGAGACGCATGGCGCCATCGTCGGCAGCCATTCGTTTGCCGTGAGCGTCCTCTCGACCGATCAGCAGGCACTGGCCGATTGCTTCGCCCAGCCGACGACGGCCGCCAAGCTCCAGCGCTTCTGCGACGCGCCGTGGCATGACGCTGAGACGGGCTCGCCCATCCTGGATGGGGCGATCGCGTTCTTCGACTGCCGGCTGGTGGCGCAGCATCCCGGTGGCGACCACAGCCTGTTCGTGGGCGAGATCGTCGCCGCGGGATTCGCGGACGAGGGCGAGCCGCTGATCTGGTTCGGGTCCGCGTATCGCCGCCTCGTGCGCGAGGCCAGGGACCAGCGCTGAGCGTCAGGCTCGTCAGCCGGCGGGGAGCTCCTCCGTCCAGGCGTCCTCGGCGTCAGGCGTAGCAACCAGCTGGTTGACGAGGTCGAGTAGGTCTCGAAAGTCGAACGGCTTCGCCAGCACGGGTGCCAGGTCGGCCAGCCGCTCCGCCTCCTCGTCGATCACCGCGGTCAGGAAGAGGACCGGGATGTCGCGATACTCGTCCCGCTCGCGCAGCGAGCGAACGATGGTCGATCCGCTCTCGTCGGGCAGCATCTGGTCCAGGATCACCAGGTCAGGCTCACCGCCCTCCACCAGCGCGGTGTACAGCCCCTCCGCGTCACCGAACCCGATGGACTCGAATCCCTGCTCCTGCAGGACAGCCACGATGGCCGTGCGGATCAGCGGCTCGTCATCGACCACCCAGACTGATTGCTTGTCGCTCATCGGTTCAGATTAGGCGCCGATGGCGGCCAGCGCCTCGCTCATGGCGCCGATGGCGGAATCGACTTCGGTGTCGTTGGTGATCAGCGGCGGGATGATGCGCACCACCTGACCGTAGGTCCCGCACGAGAGGAGCAGCAGCTTTCGCTCGAACGCGGCCTGGATGAACGCCTTCGCGAGGTCGGGACGCGGGTTCAGGCCGTCCGCGTCCGCGAACTCCACGGCGAGCATCAGGCCACGGCCGCGGACCTCGGCGACCGTCGGGTGGCCGGCGGTGATCCGGCGCAGGTTGGAGAGCAGCCGCTCGCCCTGGCGCCGCGCGTTGTCCAGCAGCCCCTCGGCGGCGATGACGTCCAGCGTGGCCAGCGCCGCGGCGCAGGCAACCGCGTTGCCCCCGTAAGTGCCGCCATGCGCCCCGGGGCCGAACCTCAGGAGCAGCTCGCGGCTGGCCATGATGCCCGACAGCGGCATGCCTGACGCGATGCCCTTGGCCATGACCACGATGTCAGGCCGTGCGCCGGTCCACTCGCTGGCCCACATGCGTCCGGTGCGTCCCATTCCGGACTGCACCTCGTCGGCGATGAGCAGGATGCCGTGACGGTCGGCGATCTCGCGCAGCCCGGGCAGGAAGCCGTCCGGCGGCACCACGTAGCCGCCCTCACCGAGGATCGGCTCCACCAGGATGGCCGCCACGTCCTCCGGGTAGATGACCGTGGCGAACAGCTCCTCCAGCCCGGCCAGCGAGAAGGCCAGCGCTGCGTCCTCAGACGCGCCGGTCGGGTTGCGGAGGACGTACGGGTACGGGGCGAAGTGGATGCTGGGCAGCAGCGGCTCGTAGTGGCCGCGGTACTTGACGCCGGAGCTTGTCAGCGACATCGCCCCGTGGGTGCGACCGTGGAAACCACCACGGAACGCGATGATTGCCGGCCGCCGCGTGGCGTACTTGGCCAGCTTCACCGCCGCCTCGATCGCCTCGGCGCCGGAGTTGGAGAGGAAGAGGGCTGCCTCGTCGCCGTGCTCCAGGCCCGGGAAGGTGCGCGGCAGGCGTTCGTGCAGCTCCAGGCCGGGCTGGTGGTAGAGGATGTTCTGCTGGGCGTGGATGATCTTCGCCGCCTGGTCGGCGATGGCCGCAGCCACTCGCGGGTGGGCGTGGCCGGTATTCGTCACGCCGATGCCGCAGGTGTAATCCAGGTAGCGCTCACCGTCGATGGTCTCGATCCACGAGCCCTCACCGCGCTCTACGACCAGGTCGGTGTATCGCGTCCAGACCGGCGGCACGCGGTCGCGGAGGGCCAGCCATCGGTCCACCTCGCCTGCCGCGCTGCCGTGCCTGGTGCCGTCCGCGAGCTGGGTCATCGATTCCTCACTTCCCGACCAGGGTCACCGGTGCCGCTGCGCCGCTCCGACCCTGCCGACGCTGCGCCCACAACTGGATGCCGATGAAGATAAACGCAACCAGGAAGATGAGCGTTCCGAGGACGTTCACCTCGGGTGGGATGCCGAGCCGGCTGACCCCGAACACCCACAGGGGGAAGGTCTTCGTGCTCCCCGCCGAGAAGAGCGTGATCACGTAGTCATCGATCGAGAGGGCGAAGGCGAGCAGCGCGGCCGACAGAATGCCGGGGAAGATGATCGGGAAGGTGACCTTCCAGAACGTCGTGCGGCTGTCGGCGTACAGGTCCATGCCGGCCTCCTCGAGCGACTGGTTCATGCCGGCCAGCCGCGCCCGGACCGTCACCACCACGTAGCTGATGTTGAACATCACGTGGGCAACCAGGATGGTGAGGATGCCCCGGGCGATCCCAAACGTGATCCACAGCGTGAGCAGCGACGCACCAAGGATGATCTCCGGCGCCGTCATGGGGATGAAGATCAGCAGATTCATCAGAGCCCGGCCGGGGAACGAGTATCGGGTCAATGCCAGGCCGATCATCGTGCCCAATGCGGTGGCGATGAGCGTCGAGATCGTCGCCACCACCAGGCTGTTGCGCATCGCATCGGTGATCTGGGAGCGACCCCACAGGTCGACGTAGTTGCGGAACGTGAACCCCTGCCAGGTGATGTTCTGCCGCCCCTGGGGATCATTGAAGCTGAACAGGATCATGACCGCGATCGGCGCGAACAGGAACAGCAGCAGGAGCCCCGTGAATCCCGGCAGGATCCAGCTGCCAAGCCGATCTCCGAGGGGCCGGCGGTGTTGCGCCGGCGTGCGAGCCGCGAGCGCGCTCATCGGTCCGTCATCCTGCCAGGCGCTCGCTGCCGACCACGCGCGTGTAGACGCTGACCAGCACCATCGTCACCGCCACCAGCACGAACCCCAGAGCGGCGGCCGACGGGTAGTCGAGGCTGTCCAGGAACTTGCGCTGGATGATGTTGCCGACCATGAAGACCTGCGGGTTGCCGGCGCCGATGACCTCCGCGGTGATGAAGTCACCGATGGCCGGGATGAACGTCAGCAGCGAGCCGGCCACCACCCCAGGCAGCGAGAGGACGAACGTCACGCGCCAGAACGCCTGGAAGCGGCTGGCATAGAGGTCCGTTGCGGCTTCGATGAGCCTCCGGTCGATCTTCTCGATGGCCACGTACAGCGGCAGGATCATGAACGGCAGGAAGTTGTAGGTGAGCCCGAAGATCACCGAGGCGGGCGTCGCCAGGAAGTGGAAGTTCTGCGGAATGACGTGCAGGTCCTTCAGGAACCCGAAGACGATCCCGTTGTCGGACAGGATCATTCGCCAGTTGAGCGTCCTGATCACGAAGCTGACGAAGAAGGGCAGTACGACCACGAGGAGCAACGCGTTCTTCAGGCGACCGCCGCGGAACGCGATCGTGTACGCAACCGGGTAGCCCACGGCGAGCGTGATCGCGGTCGTCGCCAGGGCGAAGACGGCGGACCGGACGTAGAGATCCCAGTACTGGCTGATGACTTCGGGATAGATCCCGAAGTTCCACGTCAGCGTGTAGCCGTTGTCGAATGACCCCTGCTCGAGCGACAGCGCGAGCATGATGGCCATGGGCACGGCGAAGAAGAGGACCAGCCACGCCCCGCCGGGCAGGAGCAGCAGGAACGGGGCGAGGCCACTACGGCCGGTTCGCATGGACGCCCCTACCCGAGACGAATCAGGCGCCGATGACCGCCTCGAACAGGTCGTTCCACTGCTTCTCCTCGTCCTCGTCCAGCTGCTTGTCAGGGAACGTGTTCGCGATCTGCGTGTCGTCGGGCACGACGGTCGGCGCCAGGGCCTTGTAGAGGTCGTACGTCTCCTTGTCGCCATCGGCCTTGGCGGCGTCGGCATCAGCATCGATCTGCTCGCTCACGCCCTTCACCGGCGTGAAGTAGCCCACGTACTCGGACAGCATGGTCGCGGCTGGCACCGAGTAGTAGTAGTCCAGCAGCTCGAGGGCCTCGATGACGTTGGCACCGCCCTTGGGGATGACGAGGTTGTCGTTCCAACGCATGCCGCCGGTATCCGGCACGACGAACTTCACCTTGTCGTTGTCATACAGGTTCATCTGGCTGATGTCGCCGGACCAGGCGACGCTGATCGCCAGGTCGCCGGCCGCCAGCGAGTCGTAGTACTCGTTGCCATAGAAGCCCCGGAAGTGGCCGCTGGGCACGTTGAGCAGCTTCTCCTGGGCGCGCTTGACGTCGTCGACGGTCGCCTTCTCCGGCTCGACGCCAAGGGAGAGGAGCGTCAGGCCGAACATGTCGCGCATGTCGCTGAAGCCACCAGCAATCCCGTCGAACTTCGGATCAAGGAGGTCGTCGAACGTCGTGATCTCCCGCCCGGTGAGATTCGGGTCATATGCGAGCCCGGTGAGGCCGCCCTGCCACCAGAGGCTGTATTTGTTGTCCGGGTCGAACCAGAGCCCCTTGGCGTAGTCGGCGCAGTTGGCCGTCCAGTTGGGCAGCCTCGAATGGTCCAGCTCCTCCAGCCAGCCGTTGCGCGCCATGCGCTCGACGACCCAACCACCTGGAGTCATCACGTCCCAGCCCGTGTTGTTGCCAGCCCGAAGGTCCGGCGAGTACTGCGCCAGGAAGTCGGCGTTGTCGAGCAGGCCCTCGTCGTACTCGACCTTGACGTCGGTCTGGTCGGTGAAGGCGTCGATGCTCGGGTAGCTGGTCTCATCCTCGCTGATATCGATGTAGGCAGGCCAGTTCAGCCAGCGCAGCTTGCCTGTCCCCGGGGCGAGCGTCGCCGTGCCGCTGGCGCTGGCACTCGCGCTGGCACTCGCGCTCGAGCCGGCGGGGACACAGGCCGCCAGGATGCTGGGCAGGGTGAGCATGGATCCGATGGCGATCGTTCCGCGCCCTGCGCGGCCCATGAAGCTCCGGCGCGTGATCCGGTCTCGCCGCATCAGCTCATCGATCTTGACCTCTATCTGACTGCGACGGTCCAGGTCACTCATCGGTGTCTCCTTCCTCCTCGGACGCGTGCGGATCGCCGGCTTGGTGCTCGGCTGATCCATTGATGACGAACGTGTGCTGCGGCTTCCAGGTGAGATGGACGCGTTGTCCGTCGGCCAGCAGCTCTGCGGCCCCCGCCGTGTCGAGATTCTGCGCGTAGACGGTGAGCCGATGTCCCTCGCTGGTCTGCACAAGGTACTGCGTGCTGACCCCGATATAGCTGGCATCCAGGACAGTACCGCTCAACGCATTGAGCCCGTCGGTCGCACCGCCGTTCTCGCGAGCGTCGACCCGCAGCTTCTCCGGCCTGACGCCCACGCGGACCTGGCCGGTCGCGCTTCCGCCGTCGGCGGGTGCGCGCAGCACGGTGCCATCCTTGAGGCGCACGGTCAGCAACGATCCGTCCTGGCCCGCGACTTCGCCCTCCAGTAGGTTGGAGACGCCGAGGAACCCGGCCACGAACGCGGTGGTCGGTCGCTCGTACAGCTCCTCCGGCGCGCCAAGCTGCTCGATGTGGCCGGCTCGCATGACGGCGATGCGATCTGACATCGTCATCGCCTCTTCCTGGTCGTGCGTCACGTAGATGAACGTGATGCCGACCTCGGTCTGGATGCGCTTCAGCTCCAGCTGCATCTGCTTGCGCAGCTTGAGGTCCAGCGCGCCCAACGGCTCATCGAGCAGGAGGACCCGTGGGTGGTTGATGAGCGCGCGGGCCAGGGCCACCCGCTGCTGCTGACCGCCGGAAAGCTGGGTCGGCTTTCGCGTCTCGTACCCGGGCAGCTCGACCAGCTCGAGCATGTCGCGGACGCGCGTCTTGATGTCCGCATCGTCCACCTTGCGACGGCGCAGGCCGAACGCGACGTTCTCGAACACCGTCAGGTGCGGAAAGAGGGCGTAGTTCTGGAAGACGGTATTGACGTCGCGCTTGAATGGCGGCAGGCCGGTGACATCGGCGTCACCCAGATAGATCGTCCCCTCGGTCGCCTCCTCGAAGCCGCCGATCATGCGCAGGGTGGTGGTCTTGCCGCATCCGGATGGGCCGAGCATCGAGAAGAACTCGCCGCGCTGGATGTCGAGCGAGAGATCGTCGACGGCAACGACCTCGTGGAAGCGCTTCGTGATCCGGTCTAGGCGGACATCGATCTGAGCCGACACCACGGGTCCTCGTGCACCCACGACTGCCAGGCGTGCACGGCACGCTCAGGCGGCAGAAGGCCGCAGTATAGGTCGCCCTCCGCGCGGCATGTCAACGAACGCAGGTTGATGCAACCTGGCGGCCGCCGCGTACGTCTGTTGAGCACTATGGCGAAGCCAAACCACGCCAAGCGCTCTCGTCCGAGATCCCTGCCGGCACGGCGCCACCGGGCCGCCCAGCAGCGGTCGGCCGAGCAGCGGGCTCGACGCGAAGTCGAGCGCTGGCGGCGGAGCTGAGCCCGGTTCTCCCTTCCTCCTGCGGATGACGGCGGCCACCGCGGCCGCCGTTTTCCGTGTCCGCAGCCTGCCGCTGGTAGACTTGCGCGGCCCACGGAATCCGCAGCCTTGGTGCGCCCATGGACTTCGCCCTGTCTGCCCAGCACGAGGACATCCGCCGCACAGTCCGCGACTTCGCGGAGCGCGAGATCATCCCGGTCGCGGACGAGCTGGAGCGGAAGGGCGAGTTCCCGCACGACATCATTCGCAAGGCCGCCGACCTTGGCCTGCTCGGTGTCCCGTACCCGGAGGAGGTCGGCGGGACGGGCCTCGATTCACTGGCCTACGCCATCACCATCGAGGAGCTCTCTCGAGCGAGCGGCAGCGTCGGGATCATCGTCTCCGCCCACACCAGCCTCGGCTGCAACCCGCTCTTCCTGGCCGGCACGCCAGAGCAGAAAGACCGATACCTCCGCCCCATGGCCTCCGGCCAGGTCCTTGGCGCCTACGGCCTGACCGAGCCGGGCGCCGGCTCGGACTCGCGAGGGACCCGCACCCGCGCCCATCGCGACGGCGACGGGTGGGTCCTCAACGGGTCGAAGCGCTTCATCACCAACGCCGGCGTGGCTGGCACCTACATCGTCACCGCCGTCACCGATCGCGAGGCGGAGTCCGGGAAGATCAGCGCCTTCATCGTCGAGGCCGAAACACCCGGCTTCTCGATCGGCCGCATGGAAGAGAAGAT
>Ga0081539_10006389_pt1 | contig 11339 bp, 13 predicted proteins | sample TabmetS4T2R2_FD_71023 | JGI IMG/M metagenome (GOLD analysis project Ga0081539, IMG submission 71023) | Tabebuia heterophylla rhizosphere microbial communities from the University of Puerto Rico - S4T2R2 | ecosystem: Host-associated > Plants > Roots > Rhizosphere ...
GTGCTTCGTCGCGTTGCCGCGGCGACCACGGCGTTCATCTACCTGCAGATCGTGATCGGCGCCACGATGCGGCACACGGGTGCCGGGCTGGCGATTCCGGACTTTCCGCTGGCGTTCGGACACCTTCTGCCGCCGCAATGGGATCCGAAGATCGCGATCCACTTCGCACATCGCGTCGGTGCGCTGATGGTGACGTGCCTGATTCTCGCGACCGCCGGGCACGTGTTCGCTCACCATCGATCGCGGCGCGAGCTGGTGTGGCCATCGGCGATCCTGCTGTGCCTCGTGCCATTGCAGATCACGCTTGGCGCGCTGACCGTGCTCTCGGGCAAGCAGGAGGTCATCAACTCGCTGCACGTCGTGACCGGCGCGTCGGTTCTGGTGACGTCGCTGATCCTGACGCTGCGCGCGTTTCGCGTGACGTTCGCGGATGCGCGGGACGGATCAACCACGCAGGTGCCGGGTTTCGTGACGGCGCGGCCAGGGCCACCTAAAGGCGGCCCCCACCATCCCGCGCCTGAAGCCCCGGTCCGAACTGGAGCGCGCGCGTGAAGGCCACGGCGCCCGCGGCAGACGTCGCGCCGGTCGATGCCTTCGACTCCGCCGACTCGCAGGCGGCGATCGCGCATGCGCCGACGCGAAGTGCCGACTTCCTCGCGCTCACCAAGCCGCGCCTCAATCTGCTCGTCCTGATGACGACGCTTGGCGGGCTGTATCTGGCGGCGCCGCACGACATTCCCCTCGTCCTCCTTGCGCACACGCTGATCGGCACGGCGCTGGTCGCCGGTGGCGCTTCCGCGCTCAATCAGGTATGGGAGCGCGACACCGACAGTCTGATGCGACGCACGCGGCGGCGTCCGCTGCCCGGAGGCCGTCTCGGTCTGGCCGAAGGGGCATGGTTCGGGATTGCGCTGTCGGTCGTCGGCCTCGTCGAGCTCGCGCTGAAGGTCAACGTCATCTCTGCCGTCGTCGCCGCGGCGACCCTCGTGAGCTACGTCCTCGTCTACACGCCGCTCAAGACGCGCACGTCGCTGTCGACGATCATCGGCGCGATCCCCGGCGCGTTGCCGCCGGTAATCGGATGGACCGCGGCCACCGGTGAGATCGCGCTGCCGGCGCTGGTGCTGTTCGGGATCGTGTTCTTCTGGCAGATGCCGCATTTCCTCGCGATCGCCTGGCTCTATCGCGACGACTATGCGCGCGCGGGGATTCCGTTGCTGCCGGTGCTCGAACCCGATGGCCGACGAACGGGCCAGCAGGCGCTTCTGTATGCGGCGGTTCTGTGGCCGGTCAGCCTGATGCCGGTTGTCGTGGGGCTGGGTGCCGCAAGCTACGCGACGATCGCCACGGTGCTGGGCTTCGCGTTCATCGCCCTGGCGGCGGCGTTCGCGCGGGAGCGATCGGTCACGACCGCACGCCGTCTGTTCCTCTTCTCGATTACCTACCTGCCGCTGCTCTGGGCCGCACTCGTCGTCGATCGCCTCTGGGCGTAGGAAGTGGGCCGCGTACCCACCCCACGACTGAGGCTGCGCCCGTAAAATACAAGCAATGGGCATCGCAGACCTGCCCGCCCTCAACGCCTCGCTGAACGCCGTGTCCGCCGTCTGCCTGACGATCGGCTACGTCCTGATCCGGCGCGGCGATCGAGCTCGCCATCAAAAATTCATGTTGGGGGCCCTGGCGGCGTCGACGGCATTTCTGACGAGCTATGTGATCTATCACGCGAACGCCGGGTCACGTCCGTTTCCCGGCCAGGGCGTGATGCGGGCCGTTTATTTCACGATCCTCGCGACGCATGTCGTCCTCGCCGCGGTGATCGTGCCGCTCGCGCTGGCCACGGCGAATCGCGGTCTGCGCGAACAGTTCGAGCGGCACGTGCGGATCGCCAGATGGACGCTGCCGCTGTGGCTCTATGTGTCGGTGACCGGGGTCGTCATCTATCTGATGCTCTATCAGCTGTACTAGCCGTTGGTTTACCGGACCGAACAAGGTCCGGCCTACCATGCCGGGCCGAAAGACCAGAGACCAAAGACTGGAGACCAAGACCCGAGACCAAAGACCGCGGATGGCCGGAGTAAGATATACCGCGCTAGAGACAATGCCTGTGAAGCGACTTCACCTCGTCTTCGCCGCTCTCGTCACATCGATCCTCGTACTGCCCGCGCCCGCCTCCGCTCAGGCCGGCCGTGCGGCAGGCATCGTGCGCGACACCAACGGCCGTCCAATCAGGAGCGCGATCGTCCGCGCGGTCAATCCGGTCGGACACCCGGCAGAGATCACGTCGACCACCGATGCGAAGGGCCGTTGGGCCATGATCGGTCTGGTATCCGGCGAATGGCGCTTCACCGTTGAAGCCGAAGGCTTCTCGCCAGCCACGGCAGCCGTTCCTGTCCGCGTGGCCAGCGGACCGCCGCTGACGTTCACGCTCGCGCGCGAGCTCGGGCCGCTGCCCGGCGCGCTGGACAAGAACATTCAACAGGAGCTGACCGACGCGGCCGCCTTGCGCGATCAGGGGCGCTTCGATCAGGCGATCGCGGCCTACGAAGACATTCGATCGAGAAACACCAGGCTGACGAGCGTGCACTTGATGCTGGGCGACGTTTACCGCCAGAAGGCGAAGCTGCAGAGCGACGCGGCCGTGCGGCAGACGCTGCTGAACCAGGCGTTGAGCTCTTACAGCGAAATGCTGAAGAGCGACGCGGACAACGATCGCGCGAAGGCCGGTGTGGAATCGACGCGAGCGGAGCTTGCCACGTTGAACGGTACGAGGCAGTAGGAGCCGCACAGGACACCAGGCACAGACGGAACACCCCGGGGACCCATGCCGAATCGTCAGGCCGCCAGGCACCGCCGATGGCAGGCCGCTGTCATCCTCACTCTCTTCTTCCTTGCCGTGGCCGGGGCGGCCGCGGTGGGCTGGTGGTACGCCCGCGAGTCGCCGCCTCACCAGGGACCGATCGTCATCATCGCCACCGATGGTCTACCGGTCGACGCGCTGCCGCCATACGGCGGCACGGCGGCGGTGACCCCGGCGATCGATGCGCTCGCCGCCGATTCGGTGGTCTTCGATCGTGCCTACTCGCATTCGTCACAGGTGTTGCCGGCGCACGCGTCGCTCATGTCGGGCCAGTTGCCGGTCGAACACGGCGTTCGCGACGACGCCGGGTTCGTGCTGAAGGACGACGTACGGACGCTGCCGGAACTGCTGCGCAACCGCGGCTTCCGTACCGGTGCGGCCGTCGAGTCGACGGTGCTGCGCCGCGAAGCAGGTGTGGGACAGGGATTCGCGTTCTTTACCGCTGGGCCCGATCCGTCCGCCGACGACGGCGGTGGGAGCGTGGTCGACGCGGCCGAGAAATGGGCGCGGTCGCAGAGGGATCAACGGTACTTCCTGCTCGTCCAGGTTGACGAGGCCGAAGCCGAAGCGACGGTGGCCCGGTTGTCCCAGTTGCTCAAAGAGCGTCGGCTCTACGACGAGGCAACGATCATCTTCATCGGCGAGCGTGGGAAGAACGGCGCCGGCGGCGCCCTCGACGAGCCGACGCTGCACGTGCCGCTCGTGATCAAGCAGCCCGCCAACGAGGCGGCCGGGCGCCGTGTCGTCGCGCCGGTTCAACAAATCGACCTGTTGCCGACGATTCTCGATTTCGTGCGCGCGCCGATTCCCGGCGGCTTGCACGGTCGATCGTTGCGGACGGTGATCGACAGCGGAACAGGTCTGTCACCGCAGCCGATCTATTCGGAATCACTTGCCGGTTATTACCGTTTCGGCGGCACGCCGCTCTACGCGCTGACCAACGACAAGTATCGTTATCTTCGCGCCAGCGACGATCAGATGCTGTCGTTCGACGGCGGCGATGCACCAGCCGAAAACGTCACCGAACCGTTGCGCGTTGCACTCGATCGTGTGGTCGGCAACGCCCGGCCGCCGGTGCCGGCTCCCATCGCCGCCACCGACGAGGAGCGGCTCGCGCTTGCCGGTTACCTGGCCGGCCTTCCACCCGCACGCGTCGACGACCTGACCCTCGACAGCGTGGAGCAGGAGGCCGTCGCCGACGCCCATCGTGCGGCGGCGGTCCTGGTCGGCGAACGCATGTTCTCCGCCGCCGTCACCATGCTCCAGTCGATCGCACGCGCGCACCCGAGGCTGGCGTCCGTCCATTACCAGATCGGGATGCTCCTGGCACGCAGCGGTCGCGTGGACGAGGCGGTCGGCCCGCTCAAGACGGCGGCGGAATTCCGCGCCGATGCGATCGAGCTTCCGCTGGCGCTCGCCGACGCGCTCATGCGCGCCGGACGCTACGAGGAAGCACAGGCCGAGGCCGACCGCGCGATTGCGGTTGCGTCCGAGGTCGGCGGGGCGGTCGAGGCCGAGGCACACGGATTTGCCGCGCGGCTCGCCCTCGCTCGCAACGATCGCGACGCGGCAACGGCGCATGCCGATGCGGCCAAGGCGTCGAATCCCGGATTGCCGATGCCGCAGTTCCTTCGCGGTCGCATCGAATACGACGAAGGGAACTACGACGCCGCGCTCACGGCATTCCGCGAGGCGGCGACGATCACCCGAGCGCAGCACACGTCGATTCCCGATCTGCACCTCTATCTCGGCGACACCCTCGCGCACCGCGAACAGTACGCCGAGGCGGAAATGGAGTATCGCGAGGAGCTGACGGCGTTTCCGCGCAACCTGCAGGCGTATGCGAGCCTGGCCATGCTCTATCGCGCCGCCGGCCGCGACGCGGATATCGAAGACGTCTTGAGCGAGTTGGTGGACGTCGCACCGACGCCGGAAGGCTATGCGACGGCGGCACGGCTGTGGACAGTGATCGGCGAGCGCGGTCGCGCCGAGGCGCTCAGGTCCGATGCGCGGGCACGGTTTCGCGGCGATCCGTCGCTGGCGCTCCTTGGGCGTGATGCACGGCGATAAGCGCCAATCCGATTCCCATCCAGAACAGGTTCCGCACCTTCCGAATCACCGCCAGCGCCACTCCCGCGGTCGAACTCACGGCCAGCAGCGGCGCAAACGCGCCTGACACCGCTTCATCGACGCCGACCCGGAGCGGCACGAACTTGAACGCGACGGTGACGACGCGGTTGAGCACCTCGAAGAGAACGGCTTCCGTGAACGTGGGCGCCAGCGACCCGAGCAGCCAGCGAAGCGTGAGGTAGACCTCGAGCACCGCGAGGGCGTGAAACGTCATGTCGACGGCGAACGCGCGCCACAATCGCGTCGGCTGTTCGGCGGAGAATTCGAGCAGGTTCCGCGGCACGCGCTTCCTGATGACCCACGCTGCGGCGATGGCCGCGAGCACCAGCGCTCCAACTGCCGCCACAATCCATTCGCGCCACGCAATGGGTAGCGGCACGTTCCCGAGCATCACCACCACGCCGATCACCACCATCACGAGGATCGACGAGGAGTAGACCAGGTTGTCGAGCGCCAGCGACGTCACCGTTTCACGCGTGGCGAGGTGGTGCCGAATCAGGAAGGCCTTCATCGGCTCGCTGGCGATCAGTCCCAGCGGCGTGAGGTTGCCGATCGCGTCGCCGGCGAGGAACGCCATGAACGCTCGGCGAAGCGGCAGACCTGCGCCGGCAGGCGTGCACAGGCGCCAGGCGGCGGCGCGCAGCACGAAGCGCAGGCCGGCGAGCAGCAGGATCGGAATCAGTCCCCAGCCGACGCGGCCGATGCCATCGACGATGTCGCCGACGCCAACGCGGCGGACGGAGTAGGTGAAGAGGGCGAGACCGCCCAGCGCCCCTGCGAGTGTCAGGAAGCGCTGGGACCGCGTCTGCATGGCGGGGAAAAGTCTAGCTCGGACGCGTCGATTCGAGCTGCCGGAACGTCTCTTCGATGAGGCGTTCGTTGTCTTCCTTCGACACGTTGCGCTGCAGCAGCCGCGTGGCGATCGCCACCGAGAGATCCGCCGCTTCGGCGCGGATCTGCTGGAACGCGCGCGCCGTTTCGAGCTGGATCTGCTGCTCGGCGTTGCGCACGATGCCGGCGGCCTCCTGCTGTGCCTTCAGCCGCAGCTCTTCGCGCAGCCTGTTCGCATCGTCCCGGGTGCGCGTGACGATGGCTTCGGCCTCGGTCCGCGCCTGCGCGAGGATCCGCTGCGACTCGGCCTGCAGCCGCTCGAGCTCTTCGCGCGCGGCGCGCGCGTCGTCGAGCGACTTGCGGATCGTGTCCTCGCGTGCCTGCAGCATCGCCTTCAACGGCTTCCACGCCAGCTTGTTGAACGCAACCAGCAGCAGAAGAAACGTGAGGATGGTCCAGATGTAAAGGCCCGGATCGGGCTGGACCAGTGGATTCATGTCCGTCTCGCTTCCTGGGCTCCCGCGCCTACTTCAGCGCGACGAGCAGCGCGACGACTTCCGCGATGATCGCCACGCCTTCGAGCAGGAAGAGGGGCAGGTTCACGGCGCCCGTGATCTGAGCGGCGGCGCTCGGCTGGCGACCGATGGCTTCGGCGGCACCAGCCGCGAGGCGTCCGATACCGACGCCCGCGCCAATCACGGCCAGGCCGGCTCCGATCGCGGCGCCCAGGTATGCAAGTGCCAGAATGTCCCCTGTCATTCGCGTCTCTCCTCTATCCGTTGTAAGGCGCGCGTCAGACGCGCCGGGTAAATCCGTGTCGGGCGGGCCTTGTCAGGCCCGCCGGGTTCACTCCCTCAGTGATGAGCGTGAATGGCCATGCCGATGAACACGGCCGTGAGCAATGTGAAGACGAATGCCTGTACCGGAACCACGACGACTGCCTCGAGGACCGAGACGCCCACCGACAGCGGCAGCGCCACCAGGCTCATTCCGAGGCCGACCAGCGCGTTCCGCGTGCTCTCCGCCATGATGAAAATCATCGAGAGCACCGCGAGAATCGCGATGTGACCGCCGGTCATGTTGGCCGCAAGTCGCATGGTCAGCGCGAACGGCCGGACGAACATGCCGAGAATCTCAATCGGAATCAGAATGACCCACAGGGCCGGGTGGATGCCGTGCGGCACCAGGTTCTTCCAGTGACCGAAAAACCCGTGCGCCTTGCTCCCGGCGACGATGATCGTAAAGAAGCTGATGGTGGCAAGCGCCGCGGTGACGTTGAAGTTTCCGGTCGGCGTCACGCCGCCGTGCGTCAACCGCGTGAACAGCGACTCCTCCGGCAGATGCAGGACCGTGTGGTTCAGGAGCGCCAGCACATCGAAGAACGGGACCATGCCGATCGCGTTGGCGGTGACGATGAACAGGAAGAAGAGCGCGACGACAGGCGTGTAGGTGTTGACCCACTTCTTTCCAACTGCGGGCCCGACGATCTCGTCGCGGATGCGCACGATGACGTACTCGAAGAGTCCCATCAGCGGACCCTTCGGCACCATCTGACCGTCGCGAGCGTATCGCCGTACGAGCACGGTCGCCATTGTCAGCACCACGATCGCGGCGATCCACAGCATCAGCACGTGCTTGGTGATCGACAGGTCGATCCCGGCGATCGGCGGCAGGTGGATCAGGGGATGCTCGATCGGGGAATTCGCCACATGGCCGATGATCGTTTCGCCGGCGTTGAATCCCTCGGCAGCAGTATGAGTGGCTTCGGCCACTCCTTCGGGCGCTTGCATATGTGCTGACCGTCTCAACTGCACGTGGTGGGCGAACGACAGCCTTCGACCACGGCCTTCATGACCGCAAGGGCAGCGCGCTCAGTCGGCGGAGCCCAACGTCAGGCGCTTGAGGAACAGCGCCTGCATCGCATACAAGGCGATGAAGTAACTGGTGAACGCGAACACGAACGGCACGGGACGCAACGCCAACAACCGCAGCATCACCGCGACGTACACACCAAAGAACACGAACTTGACGGCGAACCCGATGGTCATCACGCCGGTCAACCGTTCCGGCGCCGACCGGTACGTCCGCTGCACGGCGACCCAGGTCACGCACGCGCTGGCCAGCGGGCCGAGCATCCCGAACATCGCTTCCGGGTGCGCGCGGTCGCCCCACACTGCGAGAACCGCGAGCCAGGATCCCAGGCTGACTCCCGTCATCCACACGACCGGGGTCATCGTCGGGTTGTGGCTTTGACGAGCTCGTAAAAGCCGACGATCACCCCAAGGATTAATCCAGTGAGGAGGAACCAGGGCGCCGTGCCCTGCCAGCGATCGATGCCATAGCCGATGGCCCCCAGCAGCAGGACGGCGCCGACCAGCGTATAGCTCGCACCGATCGCCGACGCCGACCCGCTCACGCTTTCCTCGAAGGATTGCGTCGTGCGCGACAGCGAGAAGCGCCGGTCCTTCTTTGCCATTCGCCGATCCCGAAGGAAACCTCACGGCAAGCGCTAGACACGCTCAACCGTGACCCGTACCGCCCACCAGTATACCCCGGGTTTGTGAAAACATTCACCAGCGCTGAGTCGCCTCCGCGCCACGCCTGAACGCGCACCGGCGACAGCGACAAAAGTCCAGTATTTTCAACGGCTTTGCGCCGCAGAGTGCCTTGACGCTCATCTTTGGCGAGACCTATACTGGCCCCTGCTGACGCTCGGCACTGCCTATTCCGATCACGCGGACATATCGGCCGCGATGGATACTCGATGCGATCAGATTCCGTGGGGGTGCGGCTCGCGCTGGCCCTCGCACTCCTCTCCGCCTCCCTGACCTCCTCGCGCGCGTCGCTGCACGCCCAGAACGCCGCCCGCGAACAGACGCTCTACGTGAGCGCCGTCAACGACAAGGGTGAACCGGTGGACGGCCTCGCGGCCGACGCCTTCCTCGTTCGCGAGGACGGCATCCGCCGCGAAGTGTTGCGGGTCTCCCGCGCGATCGAACCAATCGACATCGCACTCCTCATCGACAACAGCGCCGCCGCCGACGAGGAAATCACCTTCATGCGCGACGCGGTGTCACGCTTCGACGCGCTGATGGCGCCGAACAACCAGATCGCGCTCATCGCGCTGGCGGATCGGCCCACGATCCTCGTCGATTACACCAACGATCCGAAGCGGCTGTCGACCGGCGTCGGGCGGCTGTTCGCGATGCCGAACAGCGGCATGACGCTCCTCGACGCCCTCGTCGAAACCGCCAAGGGCATGGAGCGGCGCGAAACGCCTCGCGCCGTGGTCGTGCCGATCATCACCGACGGTCCCGAGTTCACCAATCGCTACTACCGCGATGTCGCAGCGGCCGTGCGCAAGGCGCAGGCCGCGATGCACATCGTGTCGATCGGGCTCTTCTATCATTCGGAAGAGCAGGGGCTGCGCGAGCGTTCGTTCCTGCTGGACGAGGGCCCGCGCACGACCGGCGGACAGCGGATTTCGCTGCTGACGCCGATGGGATTGCCGGACGCCATGCAGCGGCTCGCCCGCGAATTGTCGTCGCAGTACAAGGTGGTCTATGGCCGGCCGGAGTCGCTCGTGCCGCCAGAGAAGACGGAGATCTCGTCGGCGCGGGCCGGGATCACGATGCGAGGAGCACCGGCGCGTCAGAAAACAGGTGCTTGAGATGAAACGCATTGTGGTCACCCTCGCGCTCCTCTGTGCGTGGACGGTCGTGCCATCCGGTCAGGCACCCGCCCCCGTGACGCCACCCGCGCAACCCGCAGCGCCATCGCCGTCGGCACAATCGCAGCGGCCGGCGTTTCGAGCGGGCGTCGACATCGTCTCCCTGAACGTGACGGTCACCGATGTGCAGAATCACTACGTGACCGATCTCGACCAGGGTGATTTCTCCGTGTTCGAGGACGGCGCCAGGCAGGACGTGACCTTCTTCACCCGTCGCCAGCAGCCGATCGCGCTCTCGCTGCTCCTCGACAGCAGCGCCAGCATGGAAGACAAGCTGCCGACGCTGCAAACGGCCGCCTCGAATTTCGTCCACCGCCTGAAGCCGAATGACATCGCGCAGGTGGTCGACTTCGACAGCCGCGTCGACGTCAAGCAGGGGTTCACCGGCAACCAGACCGACCTGGAGTCGGCGATTCAGCAGACCTCCGCCGGCGGCTCGACTTCCCTTCACAACGCCATCTACATCGCGTTGAAGGAGCTGCGGAAGATCCGCGCCGTGTCGGAAGAGGAAGTCCGCCGGCAGGCGCTCGTCGTGTTCTCCGACGGCGAGGACACGTCGAGCCTGGTCTCGTTCGAAGAAGTGCTCGACCTGGCGAAGCGATCGGAAACGGCGATCTACACGATCGCGCTGCGCGGTCCCGACACGCAGACGAAAGGCTTTCACGAAGCCGAATATGTGATGCGCACGCTGGCCCAGGAGACGGGCGGCCGCGCGTTCTTCCCGATACGCATCGACGATCTCAACGGCGTCTACTCTCAGATCGCCGACGAGCTCGCGAGCCAGTACACCATCGGCTACACCTCGAAGAACCCGCGCCGGGACGGCGCCTGGCGCCGCGTCGTCGTGCAGGTGGCGCGCACCGGACTCGTCACGCGCGCCAAGAAGGGGTATTACGCCCCGACGTCCCGTTGAACGTTCTTCCGCTCGTTCTGTATGCGGCGGCCGGCATCGCCTACGCGATGCACTTCGCACGACGTGAGCCGACGATGGGTCGAGCCGCCACGACCCTGCTGCTCTTCGGCGCGCTCGCGCACACCTTCGTCATCGGCATGCAGACGATGGAAGTGCGGTTCAACCCGGTGGCGAGCCCGTCGCGCGCCGTATCGACCTTCGTCTGGCTGCTCACGCTCTCGTACCTGTATCTCGAGCTGACGACCGATGAGCGCGCGATGGGCGTGTTCATCCTGCCCGTCATCGTCGCGCTGCAGCTGATTCCCGTCATCTTCCCCGGCATGGCGAACAGCGACCCCGTGCTGAACAGCGGATGGTTCTGGGTCCACGTGTCGTCGCTGCTGTTCGCGTACGCGAGCTTTGCGCTGGCCGGCGCCCTGGGCCTCACCTACATGGTGCAGTTCAAGGAGATCAAGAAGAAACACCTCGGGTTCTTCTACACGCGCCTGCCGTCGCTGCAGATTCTCGACGTCATGAACTGGCGCGCCGTCACCGTCGGCTGGCTGTTCCTCACGATTGGTGTCGTCGTCGGCGCCGTGTGGACCGCGCAGGCGCGCGCCATCTCGCCGAACGATCCGAACCTGCAGGCGATGTCGCTCGACGATCCGAAGATCCTGGGTGCCGTCATCACGTGGGCGGTCTATTCGTTCGCGATGTTCGCGCGGCAGATCCTCGGCTGGACCGGCCGTCGCGCCGCGTGGCTGTCGGCGCTCGGCTTCGCGATCATCCTGTTCAACTTCCTGCCGGTGAACTACTTCGTGACCACCAGCCACACCTTTCAGTGAGGCGCAGGACGTGCATCTGTTCCTGCTGGGGGTCAGTCACAAGACCGCGCCTGT
>Ga0081539_10006390_pt1 | contig 11338 bp, 3 predicted proteins | sample TabmetS4T2R2_FD_71023 | JGI IMG/M metagenome (GOLD analysis project Ga0081539, IMG submission 71023) | Tabebuia heterophylla rhizosphere microbial communities from the University of Puerto Rico - S4T2R2 | ecosystem: Host-associated > Plants > Roots > Rhizosphere ...
TTAACGGCTGGCCTGACAGCCGGCCCCAGGCTATCTTTGATCCGTTCACGATCAAATTTCGGCAGCTCTTTCGGCTTTACCTTCGGCAGAGGCGTGACGGCTTTGGGAATGCTGGTCCCTTGAGTCCCTTGGGTTTTGATCTCGGGTCTGGGTTTTATTTCAGCCTCGGGTTTGACCGGCGGCTTGGTCTCGATCCTGCTTGTCGCTGGTTTGGCTATCGTGGAGTGACCGACCGAGTGTCTGAAAGGTTGAACAGACGACTGTTCGACTTGTCTGATCGGCGGACGGCGTTCAGACTGCGGTTGCTCAAGACGCGGCTCCGGATCGAGCTCCAGATCTTCGGCCAGGGCCGTGGCCCGCGAACCCTGTCTTGCTGATCGTGTTGAAGGTGCGAGTGGCGTTGTTGGTGATGATCGGCGAATGCGCTTGAGCGCCGCGGCGACGACCGGATTCGGATCGACCCCTTTTTCATCCGCCTCGTCCTGAGGCAGCGAGGGCTGTCCAAGGCGTCTCTCCCTTGCTTGTTTCACCCGCTCCTTCACCTGCGCACGCCACGGCGGATAACCGGGCACTTCAGGTTCGGCCTTGATCGGAGCCGGCGCCGGTTGATAATGCTTTTTCGTCGATTCGCCCGCAGCAGGGAATCGGAGCAGATTGACTTCATCTTCCGATGATTTATCGAATCTCTGTGATGGGCTGACTGTGATCGTCCGCCGAGTGGTGGAATCTTGCGTGTTGGGTACCCGTTTAGACCGCCAATCACTAAGACGTTGCATCGCATTGTTGTGATTGCAAACACGACAGATAATGGCAGCGCCGATCAATTGATTACCGCAGTTCTCGCACTTCATCAAAAACCTCAAAAGGAGACTTCAGCTATCGCGAACATCTTAGTGAGCTAAGATGGACTGGCTAAATCTTTACTCACGATTTAAAAGAAGCAATGATGAGAATATTGACTTGCTACTTGAAAACTTGGCGATAGTAACAAACGGCATGAACCAGGTCAAGAAAACATTACTATTGTCAATCATTTGTGAGCAAAGGCGAGCGCCGTTGGTTAGATGAAATCAACATCAGGCCGCGCTCTTCTCCAATGGTGTGAAATATTCAATGTTGAATGATGAGGATTTGCAGAAGTATGAAAGTTCTTCCTATCAAAACTGTAATATTTACTCGCCGGCCGAGCCGAAACCATCTTTGATTAAAAGACTTAGATCGCTAAATGCCTATTATTATTGGGCTTTTTCATTGAATGGCAAGAATGCGCGAGATGGCATGGTGATTGCAATAGTATAAGTGGGGCAACGAGATACCAGGTGGTTAACTCCACTGACGGTGTCAAGTGGTTACCAGGGTGAGGTAGGTAACCACAAATACCGGCGCTACAGGCATCCCACGACTGTAGCGCCTTTTGTTTTGTTGACTCTGTTTTTTCTGAATTGTGTGTGTCTATTCGGCAGCCGAGATTGACGGGTTGATTCAATTGGTCATTCTCGCCAAACCCGGTTGCCGAATGGGCATTGCCGGAAAAATAAAGAGGCCGCAGAAACTGATCGTCTCTCCGGCCCAGATGAATTGAATTGAAGCTCGGTTACTCTTCTTCTTCGAACTCGAATTCATTTTCCGATTCTGTGAGTTCGAATTCGCCGTCTCCTTCAACCACGTCTTCAAACTCCGCTTCCGGCTCCTCTTCAAATTCCGGTTCTTCGAAATCCGGTTCAGGTTCGGGAATGGCGCGTGCGTTCGTGGCTGCGACCATCGCGTCGATATAGCTTTGCGTATCGTCAACCTCTTCGGCTTTCGATTCGGCCATGGTCGGGTCTGGAGCGACCTTGACTCGGCGATAGTATTCCATGCCGGTGCCGGCCGGGATCAGACGACCCATGATCACGTTCTCTTTCAGACCGCGCAGGTAGTCCACCCGGCCTGAGATCGCCGCTTCGGTCAGCACGCGAGTCGTCTCTTGGAACGACGCCGCGGAGATGAACGAATCGGTTGAGAGCGAAGCCTTGGTGATTCCAAGGAGGAGCGGTTCGGCAACTGACGGCTGTCCGTTTTCCGCCTCGACACGGGTATTCTCGTCCATAAACCGGAAACGATCGACCTGTTCTTCGAGCAGGAATTCGGTATCGCCGACATCCTTGATGCGCACCCAACGGAGCATTTGACGCACGATCACCTCAATATGCTTATCGTTGATGTGGACACCCTGGAGGCGATAGACCTCCTGGATCGCGTTGACGAGGTAACGTTGCAACTCTTCCATCCCGCGCACCGCCAGGATGTCGTGCGGGTTGAGCGGACCGTCCATCAACGGTTCGCCCGCGCGGACGCGGTCGCCTTCTTGAACGTTGATATGGGTTCCACGCGGAATCGAGTATTCACGTTCTTCGCCGGTATCGCCGACGATGACGATCTTCTGCGATCCTTTGGTGACATTGCCGAATTTGACGATGCCGTCGATCTCACTCATGACGGCCGTCTCGCGCGGCTTGCGGGCTTCGAAGAGTTCGACCACGCGCGGGAGACCGCCGACGATGTCTTTGGTGCGAGTGATCTCACGCGGAATCTTGGCAATGACGTCACCGGGCGCGACCTCATCTCCGTTCGCGACCATGAGGTTGGCGCGGATCGGCATCGAGTAAAATTTGAGGACCTTGCCGGCCTCATTCTTGATCTCGATCCGGGGTTGGCGTTTTTCGTCCGGTGAATCCATGACGATCGGACGCGTCAAACCGGTCACCTCATCGACCTCTTCGTGAACGGTCACGCCCTCCATCAGATCACGCCAATGCACCGTGCCGCCGACTTCGGTCAGGATCGCGAAAGTGTAAGGATCCCACTCGGCGAGCTTTTGGCCTTCTTCGACTCTTCCGCCGTCCGGGAAGAGCAGGGTGGCGCCGTACGCGATCGGATAACGTTCGACTTCACGCCCGCGGTCATCGACAATCAAGACCGAGCCGTTGCGATTCATCGCGACGATCTTGCCTTCACGGCTGATTACCGTGTTGAGATTGTCGTACTTGGTGCGACCGCTCTTGCGCGCTTCGTGTGAAGACTGTTCCGAGATCTTCGACGCCGTACCGCCTATGTGGAACGTGCGCATCGTGAGCTGCGTTCCCGGCTCGCCGATGGATTGGGCGGCAATGACGCCCACGGCCTCGCCGATATCGACGATGGTGCCGACGGCGAGATTGCGGCCGTAGCATTTGATACACACGCCACGCCGCGATTCGCAAGTCAACACCGAGCGAATCCGCACGCGCTCGATACCCGCGTTCTGAATCTCGGTCGCGATGTCCTCTGTGATCTCCTCATTGACCTTTCCGAGGATTTCACCGGTGATCGGATCGATCACATCCTCGAGGGCGACGCGGCCGATGATGCGTTCACGCAGCCCTTCGATGATGTCACCGCCTTCGGTGATCGGTTCCGCCCAAATGCCCTTGATCGTTCCGCAATCGGGTTCGGAGATGATCACGTCTTGCGCGACGTCAACCAGACGGCGAGTGAGATAGCCCGAATCGGCCGTCTTGAGGGCGGTATCCGCCAGACCTTTACGTGCGCCGTGCGTCGAGATGAAGTACTGCAACACGTCCAGACCTTCGCGGAAGTTGGCGCGGATCGGCGTCTCGATGATTTCACCCGAGGGTTTGGCCATCAGTCCGCGCATTCCGGCGAGCTGACGAATCTGCTGCTGGTTACCGCGCGCGCCGGAATCGGCCATGACCAGGATCGGATTGAGCTCGCGCGAATCTTTCTCGCGCCGGCTCATCTCTTTGAACATCTCGTCGGCGACTTTCTCGGTCATCTCGGACCAGATCGCGACGATCTTGTTGTAGCGTTCACCATTGGTGATGACGCCGTCTTTATACTGCTGCTCGACCTTGACCACCTCGTTTTCAGCGGAGGCGACCAGCGACGGCTTGCTCGGCGGAGTGACCATATCGTCGATGCCGATCGAGAGGCCGGCCTTGGTCGCATGCAAGAAGCCGAGGTCCTTCAGCCGGTCGAGCATCGTCACCGTGATCGAGTGCCCGAGGCGCAAGAAGCAGTAGTTGACCAGGCTCTGCAACCCTTTCTTTTTGAGCATGCCGTTGATGTACGGCATCTCTTTGGGCAGAGCATCATTGAGAATGACGCGGCCGACCGTCGTATTGATTGTGCGGTTGACTTCGTGCGTCGTGGCCTTGATCACGTCCTGCGTATCACGTTCGTTGTCGAGATCGATCAGACGGCCGTGGTAACGCAGACGAATCTTGGTTTGCGTGGTGACCTCTTTCGCATCGAGCGCGAGCAAGACCTCTTCGCTGTTGGCGAAAGAACGGCCCTCGCCTTTGGCGTTTTCGACCGCGCGGGTCAGGTAATAACAACCCAGGACGATATCCTGCGACGGGACGGCGATCGGCTGCCCGGACGCCGGAGAAAGGATGTTGTTCGATGACAACATTAAGACCTGGGCCTCGATCTGAGCTTCCGGCGAGAGCGGAATGTGAACGGCCATCTGGTCGCCATCGAAGTCCGCGTTGAACGCCGTACAGACGAGCGGATGAATCTTGATCGCCTTGCCTTCGACCAGCACCGGCTCGAACGCCTGGATACCCAGACGATGCAGGGTCGGAGCGCGGTTGAGCAGGACGGGATGATCTTTGATCACCTTTTCGAGAATATCCCACACCACGTCATCCTGTTGTTCGACCTTCTCCTTGGCCTGCTTGATGGTGGCGGCGTGGCCTTCGGCTTCGAGCCGATTGTAGATGAACGGTTTGAACAGCTCGAGCGCCATCTTCTTCGGCAGACCGCACTGGTGCAGTTTGAGGTCGGGACCGACGACGATCACCGAGCGTCCGGAATAATCGACGCGTTTGCCGAGCAGGTTCTGACGGAAACGGCCCTGTTTGCCTTTCAACGTATCCGAGAGCGATTTGAGCGGGCGATTGTTGACGCCGCGCAAAACGCGGCCGCGACGGCCGTTGTCGAAGAGCGCATCGACGGCTTCCTGAAGCATTCGCTTTTCATTGCGAACGATCACTTCAGGCGCTTTCAATTCGATTAGTTTCGACAGACGGTTGTTGCGGTTGATGACTCGCCGATAGAGGTCATTCAGATCGGAGGTCGCGAACCGGCCGCCGTCGAGCGGCACCAGCGGGCGCAGCTCGGGCGGAATGACCGGAATGACATCGAGGATCATCCACTCGGGCTTATTGCCGGACTTGCGGAACGAATCGACGACTTTCAGCCGTTTCGAGAATTTGAGCTTCTTCTGTTGGCTCGTCTCGGTCTTCATCTTATAGCGGAGGTCTTCGGCCAGCTCTTCAACCTCGACCTTCTGCAGCAAGATCTTGATCGCCTCGGCGCCCATCCTGGCGACTTCCTCGGTGAACTTTCCAGGGAACTCTTGCCGCAATTGGCGGTAACGCTCGTCGGTGAGCATTTCGCGCTCTTTGAGCGGCAGACCCAGACTCTCGATCTCGTCCTTGTCGGCGACGACGATGTAGTTCTCGAAATAGAGAACCTTCTCAAGTTCGCGCAACGGGATATCGAGCAAGTGGCCGATTCGCGACGGCAAGCCTTTAAAGAACCAGACGTGTGAACAGGGGCTGGCGAGTTCGATGTGACCGAGCCGTTCGCGACGGACCTTGGCCTGCGTGACCTCGACGCCACATTTGTCGCAGATCACGCCGCGATGCTTCATCCGCTTATATTTACCGCATAAACATTCCCAATCGGTCACGGGCCCGAAAATACGCGCGCAGAAAAGACCGTCGCGTTCGGGCTTGAATGTGCGGTAGTTAATGGTTTCAGGTTTGGTGACATGTCCGTGTGACCACGAACGAATCTTTTCTGGCGAAGCGAGACTGATGCGAATCGCCTCGAAATCCGGTGTCAGAGTTTTTTCGCCTGAATATCTGTACACTGTTTGCCCTCCCAAATAGGGAGCGAGGGAGCGGGAAGCGAGTGAGCGGAGATTGGTTCCCCGCGCTCGCCCCGCCGCTCTGCCGCTCTCCGTTAACCTTCTTTCGCTTCTCTCTGTCTCAACTCGACGTCCAAACACAACGATTGCAACTCACGGATCAGGACGTTGAATGATTCGGGCAAGCCCGGTTCGAAGTCCGATTCGCCCTTCACGATCGCCTCATAGATCTTCGAACGGCCGGCCACATCGTCCGATTTCGCGGTCAAGAGCTCTTGCAGGATGTGCGCCGCGCCGTATGCCTCGAGCGCCCAGACCTCCATTTCGCCGAACCGCTGACCGCCGAACTGCGCTTTACCACCGAGCGGCTGCTGCGTGATGAGCGAGTAGGGGCCGATCGAACGGGCGTGAATCTTGTCGTCCACCAGATGCGAGAGTTTGAGCATATAGATGTAACCGACGGTTACTTTCTGCTCGAACGCCTCGCCCGTCACGCCGTCATAAAGGTTGGTCTTGCCCGATTCCGAGATCATCTGGGGCATCCCGTCGCCATGGAGTTTCTCGCTCGCTTCGCGCAGGAATCTCTTGATCTCTGTCTCTGCCGCCCCATCGAAGACCGGCGTCGCGAAACTGACGCCGAGGACCTTGGCGGCCCACCCCAGGTGCGTTTCGAGAATCTGGCCGACGTTCATTCGCGACGGCACGCCGAGCGGATTGAGCACGATCTCGACCGGAGTACCATCCGGCAGATACGGCATATCCTCCTCGGGCAGGATCCGCGCGATCACGCCCTTGTTTCCGTGACGGCCGGCCATCTTGTCGCCGACCGACAATTTGCGTTTCATCGCGATGAAGACCTTGACCATCTTGATGACGCCGGGCGCCAGTTCATCGCCCTTCTTGATCTTCTCGATCTTCTCCTGGTAGAGGTGATCGAGAATGGCGATCTGACGCTCGGTCCGTTGTTCGAGGTCTTTGATCTCGGCCGCCACATCGCGTGCGCCGCTGACTTCGACCTTCTTGAGGGCTGAGACATCCATGCCCTCGAGCATCTCGCGCGTCAGTTTGGCGCCCTTGGCGGCGACGGTCCGGCCTCTGAAGACGAGGTCGGATTCGAGCTTCCGGCCTTCGAGCATCTCATAGATGCGTTTATTGCGTTCCTCTTCGAGGATGCGGATTTCGTCGTTGAGGTTCTTCCGCAGTTTCTCCTCTTCCGCCGACTCGATCGAGAGGCTTCGCGCATCTTTGTCCTGGCCCTTGCGGGTAAAGACCTTGACGTCGACCACCGTGCCTTCAATGCCGGGCGGGCAGGTCAAAGATGCATCACGGACATCGCCGGCCTTCTCGCCGAAGATGGCGCGGAGCAGTTTCTCTTCGGCCGTCAATTGGGTCTCGCCTTTCGGCGTGACCTTGCCGACGAGGATCGATCCGGGTTTGACGTAGGCGCCGATCCGGATGATTCCGCTCTCATCGAGATCACGCAGCGCCGCTTCTCCGACGTTGGGAATGTCGCGTGTGATCTCTTCCGGACCGAGTTTGGTGTCGCGGGCTTCGATCTCCAGCTCTTCGATATGGATCGAAGTGTAATAGTCGCCCTTGACCATCTTCTCGGAGATGAGGATCGCGTCCTCAAAGTTGTAACCGCGCCAGGGCATGAAGGCGACCAGCACGTTGCGGCCGAGCGCGAGCTCGCCGCCGTCCGTACACGGCCCGTCGGCGATGACATCGCCTTTCTTGACCCGTTGTCCCTTGCGCACGATCGGTTTCTGATTGATGCAAGTGTTCTGGTTCGAACGCTTGAACTTGATCAGCGGATAGATGTCCGCCGTCACTTCGCGCGAGAGCGTGCCGTCGACATTATGGTCAACGCGGATGATGATGCGTTCGGAGTCGACCACATCGACCACTCCGTCGCGTTTCGTCACAACGACCGCGCCCGAATCCTGCGCCGTCACCGTCTCCATTCCCGTGCCGATGAGCGGAGCTTCGGCGCGCAACAACGGCACCGCCTGGCGTTGCATGTTCGATCCCATCAACGCGCGGTTCGCGTCGTCGTTCTCGAGGAAGGGAATGAGCGACGCGGCAACCGAGACGAGCTGCTTCGGCGAGACGTCGAGGAACTGGACTTCATCGCGTGTCGCCAGAATGAACTCACCCGCCTTGCGGGCGTTGACGCGTTCGCCGACGATGTTGCCGCTCTTATCGACTTCGATGTTGGCCTGACCGATGACGTATTTGTCTTCTTCCCAGGCCGAGAGATAGAACGGATACGGTTCATAGGTCGCCCGCTTCTGGTTCTCACCCAGTTTCTTGTTGGCCGCCAGAGCCTTCGCCTCTTCGACGTGCTCGTTCGGCTTGAACCCGGTATCGCCGGGGTTGAGAATCATCACGTAATCGACGACGCGGCCGTTCTCGACCTTGCGATAGGGCGATTCGATGAAACCGAATTCGTTGATCCGCGCGAAACACGAGAGACTGGAGATGAGACCGATGTTCGGTCCTTCAGGAGTCTCGATCGGACAGATTCGGCCGTAGTGCGTCGGATGGACGTCGCGGACTTCGAACCCGGCGCGCTCGCGCGAGAGACCGCCCGGTCCGAGGGCCGAAAGCCGCCGTTTGTGCGTGATCTCCGAGAGCGGATTGGTCTGATCCATAAACTGCGAAAGTTGTGACGAGCCGAAGAACTCGCGGACTGCTGCCGTCACGGGCTTCGCATTGATCAGGTCGCGTGGCATCGCCGTCTGCATCTCCTGATGGATCGACATCTTCTCTTTGATCGCGCGTTCCATGCGGACCAGTCCCAGCCGGAACTGGTTCTCGAGCAATTCACCGACCGCGCGCACGCGGCGATTCCCGAGGTGATCGATGTCGTCGTCGGCGTAAAAGATCGTCCGGCCGTCGCGCGTCTTCTGCTCGCCGGTCACACGCTTGAGCTTGAGCACATAATCGATGACATCGAAGAAGTCCTGCGGCGAGAGCAGGGGATCATCCAGACGCTCCCGCTCCGGGCGCCCCATCTTGATGTTGAATTTGAGCCGGCCGACACGCGAGAAGTCGAATTTACGCGCGTCGAAGAACATCCCGTGGAAGAGCGCCGTCGAGGTCTCCAGCGTCGGCGGATCGCCGGGCCGCATCTTGCGGTAGATCTCGATCAACGCCTCCTGTGAACTCTTGATCGCATCTTTCTTGACGGTCTGACTCATGACCGGACCAACATCGTCCTTCTCAGGAAAGAAGATCTCTAAGATGTTGATCCCGGCATCGATCGCCTTCGCAATCGTCTCCGGCGTCAATTCGGTATTGCTCTCGGCGATCACCTCGCCATCGCTGGTGTTGACCAGATCGCTGAGAGTGAAGGCCCCCGTCAGATCCCCGATCTGAACTTTGATCTCGGTGATCCCGGCCTCGACAATCGACTCATAGACCGAAGGACCGATCTTCTTGCCGCTCTTGACGACCACCTCGCCCTTCTTGTCCGTGATGTCCGACGAGGTGCGCGTTCCGATGATGCTCGGACTGACCTGCCAGTAGAGCTGGTTGTTATCGATCCGAATCCGATCGACGGTATAGAAGGCGCGCAGGATATCCTCGTCGCCCTTCAATCCGAGCGCCCGCAGAAAGATGGTCGCCAGAAACTTGCGTTTGCGGTCGATTCGCACGTAGAGCAGGTTTTTAGCGTCGTACTCGAATTCGACCCACGAACCTCGATACGGAATCAGTTTCGCCAGGAAATAGGTGTTGTTTTGCGCTTTCTCGAAGAAGACACCGGGACTGCGATGGAGCTGCGAGACGATCACTCGCTCCGTCCCGTTGATGATAAACGTCCCGTTGTCGGTCATCAGCGGCAGATCACCGAAATAGACCTCTTCTTCTTTAATATCTCTAATCGATTTCTGAGCGGTCTCTTCATCTTTATCCCAGACCGTTAGACGGATCTTGACATGGAGCGGCACCGAATAGGTCATGCCTCGCTCCTGGCATTCCTGGACATCGTACTTGTGCTTGAGGCCTACCGGCTCGCCGCAATTGTCGCAAGTATTGACGACATTCTTGTTATACGTGCCGCACTGTTTACAAACTACATCTTCTGATGAGAGAGGGTTAACTTTGATCACCGCGCCGCAGTTTCGACAATTCGAGCGCAAGTGATGTAAACCCTGAAGCTGGCCGCATTTACATTGCCAGTTACCGATCCGGTACTCGACGAATTCGAGCGACGAGGTGTCGCGGAAATCGGAGATCGGAAAGGTTGATCTAAAGACCGCCTGCAACCCTGTGTTGTCGCGCTCGGGCGGCAATAAGTCCATTTGCAGGAACCGGTCATAACTTTCACGCTGTACTTCGATCAGGTTGGGAATACGAACCGCGGTCCGGATCTTCGAAAAGTCGTAACGCGGCTTGTTGTCGTCCCCATTGACCTCACCACTGCCATTGCTAGCTGTCATTGGATTCATCTCGATAGCCATTGCGAATCACGTCCTCTGCGCAGTGGCTGAAAGGCCGAAGAATCGGTATTCTTGCGGTCCCAGCCGGTCCACTCTTAATGACAAAGCGGCGGCATGGGACAATATTATCCCTGCCGCGCCTCGCGGTTGATATGGTTGTAATTGTATTTGAAGTCTGCCGATGCTCGATAACCCAAGAAGTATAAGGAAAACATCCCTCGCTGTAAAGCGCAAGGCCAGTTTATCCTAATTGTCAAGGGCTAAGGTCAAAATCTGACTCAAAACCAGGTGAGGCTAAACCTGCTGAGACAGAGGCAAATTTGCCCGCGACCTCGCCTCAGCGATTGACCGCCGGTTTCAGTCTTCCAATTTCAGGTGGGGGTTCAGACGGCGGGAGTCCGCCTGAACCCGGCCTGAAGTTGAAAGATTGAAATCGCTTATTTCAACTCAACGCCGGCGCCGGCGTCGGCCAACTGCTTCTTCATCTTTTCAGCATCATCTTTCGAAACACCCTCTTTGACAGGCTTGGGAGCGCCATCGACCAGGTCTTTCGCCTCTTTCAGACCGAGGCCGGTTAGCTCGCGAACCACTTTGATCACGTTGATCTTGTTAGCGCCTGCAGAGGTCAGGATGACATCGAACGAATCCTTCTCTTCGACCGGAGCCGGAGCCGCGCCGGCCGCCGCTCCGCCCGCTACCACCACCGGAGCCGCCGCCGCTGCCGAGACCCCGAATTTATCTTCGAGAGCCTTCACCAACTCCGACGCTTCCAGCAATGAGAGATTACCAATTGTTTCAACAAGGTTTTGAATGTCCGCCATGATTTTACGATTCCTCCTACGATCTCTGCCCAGCGTTTGGATGAGGAGCAGAGAGTAAATTCAATTAACTTCGATCTCGGTTCGAACCCGCCTCGGGCATCACTCCGATGAAGGTCTCCGGTTGAAGCAGCCGCGTACTGACAATGGCAACACGG
>Ga0081539_10006391_pt1 | contig 11335 bp, 10 predicted proteins | sample TabmetS4T2R2_FD_71023 | JGI IMG/M metagenome (GOLD analysis project Ga0081539, IMG submission 71023) | Tabebuia heterophylla rhizosphere microbial communities from the University of Puerto Rico - S4T2R2 | ecosystem: Host-associated > Plants > Roots > Rhizosphere ...
ATCTGGATCGCCGTGTAGCCCTGAATCATCAGCGCCGTGCTGGTGAGGACGAACACCGCGAGAGCAATGCGACGGTAGCGGTAAATGACCGACAGCCGGTCCAGCAGATGGACTTCGTTCTCGGGTGTGAAGCTCACGGATCCTTGGCTCCCGCTCGGAGACGGGGCGCCGCTGTGCAGCTTCGGTATCTGCGTGGAAGGACCGGGTGTCACGTTGCTATCGCCTCGGACTCACATCGGTTGCCGTCACCGTCGTCGCCAACACGCCGGATGCAGCGGCGGTGGCAGTGATCAGCGCGGCCGACGGCGCCGTGTGGCCGAGCACGCCCGCGTACGGTGGAATCTTGAACGGAAGCTTGACGATCGCCGTCAGCGCGTCGCCGGCGTTGATATGAAGCAGCTGACTGGCTGCGAGGACCGAGCGATCCGAGCCGACGAGCTCGACCACGTAGGTCCCAGGGTTCACGTGACTGAAAACGAACACGCCGGCCTTGTCGGTGACCGTGACGTCCAGAATCCGCCCGGTCCGCGCGTCGCGGAGCCGGACACTCGCGTCGGTCAGCACCGCGTTGGTCGACGTGAGGGCCGTGCCTTGAATCGTCGTGCCGCGCCCAACCGCGCTCGGGTTCACCAAGGTGCCCGAGTTGACCTTGACTGGCAGGCCCGATCCCGGCTGCTGCGCGGTTCCAGCGAGTGGCGCCATCAGGACGGCGGCGGCGATGATCGAAAATCGGACAGGGTTCATGACAAGCTTGTCCTACTTATCGGCAGTTCCGGAGAAAACTGGACCCCATATAAAATGACTCTATATGACATTAGATGTCTGTATGGCCCACGAGTTCGATGGTAACACATGAGGTGCAGCTGAACAAGCAACGGGGCCGCCGGCGCCCCAAGGCGGCCCGTCAAACCCGCCCGGGGCGCACGCCGAAATCCGGGGCCTGGCCCCGGATCGCGTCGATCCCGTCGGTCGCCGTGGTCGTCGTGGCGGTGGCCCTGGTGTCGCTGCCGGTGCCCCGGGCTTCGGTCGAGCGCTGGTACGCATCCGGCTTCTACACATTGTGGCAACCGGCGGCGACGCGGCTCTCCAATCTCGTGCCGTTCGCGCTGCTCGACGTCCTCATCATCGTCAGCCTGCTCTGGCTTGGCGCGACCGGCACGCGCGATATCGCGCGCAAGCGTGGCTGGCGGGGAAGCGCCGCGGCCGGCTGGCGCCTGGCGGTGTTTGCGGCGAGCGTCTATATTGCCTTCCTGGCGGCGTGGGGATTCAACTACCGGCGCGTGCCGATGGCCGAGCGCGTGCCCTTCGACGAGCGGGCCGTGAATGCCGCGGCCGCGTCGCGGCTCGCCTCGCTGGCCGTCGAGCGCTTGAACCGTCTCCACGGCGAAGCGCACGCCGAGCCGGCAATCGACCCGCGCGATCCGCGTTTCACCGGTGCGTTCGATCGGGTCGCGCGCGCGCTCGGCGCGACGGGCACCGTCGCGATCGGCCGGCCGAAGCGATCGATCCTCGACTGGTACTTTCAGCGCGCCGGCGTCAGCGGCATGACCGATCCGTTCTTCCTCGAGACGCTGCTGGCGAGCGACCTGCTGCCGTTCGAGCGTCCGTTCGTGATCGCGCACGAGTGGAGCCACCTGGCCGGTCTGGCCGACGAGGGCGAGGCGAACGTCGCGGGCTGGCTCGCCTGCCTCGGCGCGCCGCCGGCGCATCAATACAGCGGCTGGCTGTTCATGTACGGAGAGCTCGCGCGCGTGCTGGAGCGGGGCGAGCGAGCCGCGCTGTCGGCGCGCCTGGCGCTCGGCCCGCGGGAGGATCTCCAGGCGATCCGCGATCGCCTCGCGCGGCACGTCAGCCCGCGCCTGTCCGGCGCCGGCTGGCGCGTCTACGACTCCTACCTGAAGGCGAACCGCGTCGAGGCCGGCACGGCGAGCTATGACGAGGTCGTGCGGCTCGCGCTAGGGCTGCGTGTGCAGGGAAAACCGTGAGCGGACCGCGCCGTCGCGCGCGTCCTTCGCGTAGTAGACGCGGTCCAGGAACAGGCCGGACGGCGGCGCCGTCAGCTTCGCCGGCAGACCCGACTCCTCGGCCCCCGCACTCCCTGCCGCGATGAGCCGCGCGGCGTCGGCCGGCTGCAGGCCGCCGCGCCCGACTTCCACGAGCACGCCGACGATCCGCCGGACCATCTTCCAGAGAAAGTGCGAGCCCTCGATCACGACGAGCAGCAGGTCCTCGTCCTCGACGATGTCCAGCCGCTCGACGAGCACGCGCGTCGACTTCGAGCCGTCACCTTCGCGATCGTCGGATTCGGCGAACGCCTTGAAGTCGCGCAGGCCGACGAAGGCGCGCGCCGCCCCGCGCATCCGCTCCACATCGAGCGGCTCCTTCACCCACCACACGAACGGCTTGTGGAAGGCCGTGCGCCGCCGCGCGATCTGATAGACGTAGCGCCGCGCCACCGCGTCGTGCCGCGCGTGGAAGCGGTGCGGAACGATGACGGCGGACAGGATGTTGATGTCGGCCGGCAGCTCGTCGTTCAGCCGCGTCACGAGCGTCTGCGGTGGAAGCGATGTGCTGACGTCGAGGTGCGCGACCTGCGCCGAGGCGTGGACACCCGCGTCGGTCCTGCCCGAGCCGTACAACTCGAAGTCGCGGCGTCCCGTCACCGATCGGACGGCGCGATCGATCTCGCCCTGGATCGTCTTCGCGTTCTTCTGAATCTGCCAGCCGCTGTAGCGCGTGCCGGCGTACTCGATCGTCAGCTTGAAGCGCGGCACGATCGGGATGCTACTCCCTGTTCAGCCAAGCCTCCCACGCCTTGAACTCGAACGGCCGCCCGAGGAAGTCCTGGACCAGCATCGCCGCCGGCTTGGAGCCGCCCGGCGCCAGGATCGTCTCGCGATACTTCTTCGCGGCGGCCGGCGCCAGGAGGTTCGAGGCGTCGAACTGGCTGAAGAGATCCTTGGCAATGACGAGCGACCACATGTAGGTGTAGTAGACGGCGGAGTAGCCGTCGAGATGGCCGAAGGACGTCTGGAAGTGGGTGCCCTCGACGTAGGGATACGGCGTGATCGTGTTGGTCAGCTGCTTGACGAGCGCCGTCGTGTCGACGCCCTTCGGATCGCGGTCGTAGATCGACAGCGACAGCCGCGCGTAGAGCATCTGCTGCCTGACGTTGAGCGCCTTGCCGAACTCGTTGGCCCGCCGCATCTGTCTGACCAGGGCTTCGGGGATCGGCTGATTGGTTTCGTGGTGCTTCGCGAACGTCGCGAGGGTCGCCGGATCCCACGTCCACTCCTCGAGCATCTGCGACGGCGCCTCGACGAAGTCCTGTTCGGTCGAAATGCCGCTGATGCCGATCCACTGGTGCCGCCCGCTGAGCAGCGCGTGCACCAGATGGCCGAATTCGTGGAAGAACGTCAGCACGTCGTCGTGCGTCATCAGTCCCGGATCGCCGGGCTGGCCGCCGGGCAGATTGCACACGAGCGCCGCCTCCGGCACCTGCCGGCCGGTGACGCCCGAACGGATGCCGAACTCGGCGGCGTGGTTGTACTTGTTCGGCCGCGGGTGCATGTCGAGATAGAAGCGGCCGATCATCGTGCCGTTCTCGAGCATCTCGTAGGCTTCGACCGACGGATCCCAGACCGGCGCGTTCGGGATGCGGCGGTAGGTGACGCCGAACAGCCGGCTCGTCACATCGAGCAGCCCCTGCTTCACGCGATCGAACGGGAAGTAGGGCCGCACGCTCTGTGAGTCGAAGTCGTAGCTGCTCTTGCGCACCAGCTCCGCGTAGTAGGAGCGCTCCCAGCTGTTGACGACGGTCGCGGACGGCGCGTCCTGCTGCTTGCGCTTGAGGATGGCCCCGTACTCGCGCTCGGACTTCGCGCCGGAGGCGGCGACGACGCGATCGATGAACTGCGAGGCGTTCTTGCCGCTGCCGACCATCTTGTCCGCGGTGATGTAGTCGGCCCAGTTCGCGAAGCCGAGGAGCCGCGCCAGCTCGGCGCGGCGCGCCATCATGCGCTCCAGCACCTCGATGTTCTTGGGATACGCTCGGTTGTTGTATTCCATGAACATCCGCTTGCGCAGGCTCTCGTCCTTGGCATACGAGAAGACCGGCAGCGAGTCCGGATAGTCGATGGTGAGCGTGATCTTGCCGTCAGCGTCGGGTTTGTGGCGGCCGATGTAGTCGCGCGGCAACCCCTCGAGCTCGGAGGCGTCGGTCTTCACCGTGCGCAGATCCTCGCGAATGTTGCGATCCCAGGCCTGGCTGATCTCGGTCAGCTCGTCGCGCAGCGCCTGAATGCGCTTGCGCGTCGCTTCGTCTTTGTCGACGCCGGCCAGCCGGAAATCGCGCAGCAGCCGCTGCACGTAGTATTTGGTCTCGGCGTCGGCGCCCGAGACGTCGAGCGCGCTGATCGCATCGAAGACGCCCCGGGTGAGCGAGATCTCCGTGCCGAGCGCGCTCGCCTTCTGCGAGATCTTCTCCGCCGTGTCGCGCAGCTTGGCGTCGGGATGAACCGACTGGATGAGCAGCTCCTGCTGGCCTACGGCGTCGAGCTTGAGCTGGACGTCGTCGAAGACGCGGAGCGTGTTGTCGATCGTCCGCGCGCCCTTGACGGCCTGGACCTGGTCGAGGAGCTGCCGGGCATGCGCGAGCCGCGCGTCCATCGCGCGGGCGAAGGCGTCGGCGTCGGGCGTGCCGGTCCAGAAGGGCGCGGTGGCGGGGCCCTGGGCCCGGGTGGCCGGCGCGGCGGCGAGGAGCGAGACGGCTATCGCAAGGGCAATCTGGCGAATCGGTCTCATCTCGAAATTATAATCACCCTTCCATGGCTTCGGACTTCGCTCCGCGACTCGTCGTGACCGACGCGCTCGGCCGGCGGATCGTGAATATCGACAAACCGCTGTTCACTATCGGACGCCGCACCGAAACCGATCTGCGGCTGACCGGCTCGGACATCTCGCGCCTGCACGCGGAAATCAGCGTCGAGGGGGACGTTTGCGTCATCCGCGACAAGGAGTCGCGCTTCGGGACGTTCGTCAACGGCGAACGCGTCGCCGAGCGGACGCTCGCCAATGCCGACGCGCTGCGTTTCGGTCAGGGGGCCGACACCGAGGTGATCTTCTTCGTCGGCGAGGAAGCGCCGTCGGTGGAGCGCAGCGCCGTCGTCGCCGCCACCGAGCTGCGGCAAATGGCGGCGCTGCTCGAGGGGCTGCGCGCGCTCGGCTCGGGCCGCGTCCTCGACGAAGTGCTCGCGCTGGTGCTCGATTCGGCGATCGAAGTGACGGCCGCCGAGCGCGGCTTCATCATGCTGGCGAACCGCGGGCATCAGCTCGAGTTCAAGCTGGGGCGCGCGCGCGGCAAGGTGACGCTGCCCGGCCGCACCTTCGAGACCAGCCGCAAGATTCCCGAGCAGGTCTTTGCGACCGGCCAGCAGACGATCGTCGACGATCTCCTCGACGGCAACCTGGCGCAGCTGCACAACGGCACGGTCGCGCTCGGCATCCGCCACGTCCTGTGCACGCCGCTGCGGCTGGTGCGCTACGTCGATCGCGCCGAGCAGAAGGGCGCCGACGAGACGATCGGCGTCCTGTATCTCGACAGCCGGGAGCGCGGCGCGCTGCGCTCTCCGGCGTCGCAGCAGGCGCTCGAGACGCTGTCCGCAGAAGCGGCGCTCGCCATCGAGAACGCCCGCCTCTACCGCGAGGCGCTGGACAAGGCGAAGTTCGAGCAGGAGTTGAAGGTCGCGGCGGCGATTCAGCAGTCGCTGCTGCCGCCGGCCGTTCACGACGGCACGTTCTTCACGACGGCCGCCGCCTCGCTCGCGTGCCGCGCCGTCGGCGGCGATTTCTACGACTACGTCGACCTGCCGAGCGGGCAGTTCGGCTTCATCGTCGGCGACGTGGCGGGCAAGGGATCGCCCGCGGCGCTGCTGGCGGCGGCGGTGCTCGGCATGTTCAGCGCCGAGGCCACGTATCAGTCGAGCGCGGCGGCGCTCATCACCCGGCTCAATCACGGCCTGTTCCGGCGCGCCATCGAGTCGAAGTTCCTCACGACGTTCTACGGCCTGTTGGCCCGCGACGGCACCTTCACCTACAGCAATGCCGGACACAACGCGCCGATCCTGGTCTCGGGCGAGAGCGTGCGGCGGCTGGACATCGGCGGGATGGTGCTCGGCCTGTTCGAGCATGCGGCGTTCGAGGAAGAGACGCTGCGGCTGCAGCCGGGCGACGTGATCGTCGCGTTCAGCGACGGCGTCACCGAGGCGCTCAACGCCGACGGCGACGAGTATGGCGACGACCGGCTGCTCGCCGCCGTCGCCGCCCACCGCGGCCAGCCGCCGCAGGAGCTGCTCGACGGCGTGCTCGCCGACGTCCGCGTCTTCTGCGGCGACGCGACGCAGAGCGACGACCTGACGATCGTCCTCGTGCGCTACGCGGGCTAGGCGATCGTGACCTTGCGCGGGTGCTGCGAGTTGTCCTCGAGGAACGATTTCTTGTTCTCGAGATCCTTCTCCGTCGGCTGAACCGCTCCCGTGACGTCGGTGACGCGTGAGACGAGCGTGTGCTCGCCGGGCGTGGCGCCGTTCCACGTATAGGTGAACAGCTTCCACGAGTACTTGTCCTTGGTGGCCGGATCGAGCGTGGCCGCCTGCCACGGCCCCTCGTCGACCTTCACTTCGACCGACTTGATCGGCGTGCCGTCGTTCAGGACGACGCCCAGCACCTTGCACGTGCTGCCGGACGTTGTCCCCCGGGTCACGCGGGCGATGTACGACTTCAGCTGCATGTGGGTGATGGCGGTTTCCTTCCACTTCATCTCGCCATCGATCATCTCGCCCTTCACCGTCCGGTACCAGCGCGCCTGATACTTGCCGAGGTAGGCGTCTTCCTGCACGTGGATCTGCGACAGCCACTTCACGTTGGCGACGCCGTACCAGCCCGGCACGATCAGACGAAGCGGCGCGCCCTGCGCTTTGGTCAACGCCTCGCCGTTCATCGCGTAGGCGACGAACGGGTCGGGCGACAGGACCTTCTCGCGCGTCAAGGCGCGGCCGAACTGCTGGTCGAGCGGGAATTTCTGCGTGCGGAACTCGACTTCTTCCTGGCCGTGATCGGCGCCGAAGAACACGAACTCGCGCGCCGCCGCCTTCACGCCGGCGGCGTCCAGGATGGTCTTGAGCGGGACGCCGGTCCAGCGGCCGTTGCTCGAGAGCCCCTGCATCGGGCGCCGGTTGCCTGAGCACTCGAAGCCGCAGACCATTTCAGCCTTCGGCATCTTCTTCAGATCGTCGAGCGACAGCGACTTCGGTGTGTTGACCAGGCCGGTCACCTTCAGGCGGAACGCCGCCGGATCGACCTCAGGGTGGCCGTAGTGCTGCGTCGTGAAGAACAGGTCCTTGGGCGTCAGCGGCCCGTCGATCTTGCGCACGTCGATGATGCGCGTTTCCGGGCGCGGCGCCGGAAGGTTCTCTGGCATGTCGGCGAAGGGGACGAGTGTTTCGCCCTGCGCCAGCGCCGGCAGCACCCACGACGGCACGCCCAGCATGCCGAGGCCGGCGGTCGCCAGCGTGCCTTTGAGAATGGATCGACGGGAAGGAGTGTTCGTCATGCGGGGGATGGTAACACCAAGTGGCAAGTTTCAAGTTGCAAGTTTCAAGTTGCAACTTGCAACTTGCAAGTTGAGCCTTGCAACTTGAGCCTTGCTACTTGAGCCTTGCTACTTGCCCTCGCCGAGGCCCGGGGCGATTCGCACCATGCGGCTGGTCGTGACCGTCTCGCCGTGCATGTCGGCCAGGATGCCCCGCACCTCGTAGAGGCCGCTCGGCAGCTGCGGGAACTCGAAGACCATCACGCGCGGACTGGAGGCGCCGTTCAATTGGACCTGGCTGCTCCGATAGAACTCCGGCGATTCGGCGACGACGGCGAGCGCGCGGTTGTTGGCGTCACGCTCGACGCTGACCTCGACCCTCACGAAAGCCGGCGCCATGGCCGCCTGCGGCGTGACGCGCAGGGCGATACGGACGTTGTTACCGGCCGCGCGTACTCCGACGGCGCTTCCGACGAGGCAGCACACCACCGCGACGAACCTCATGGCTTCTCTCTTTCGGGAACCCGGGGGGAGGGTCGTACTGGTTATCGGCAACCCGACCGTGAGGTTTAGCGGCGTGGCACCGCGCTTGCTCCTTACTGAGGCAACTTCGCCCGGTCGCCGCACTGGCAGGCCGGCAAAAACCCGCAGAAATTCCCCGCACCCGAGAGGGAGGTCGCAAGATACCTCCCACTCGCCATGTACGCAGGGCTAAGGGAAGAGAGATAGGGCCGAGGGATAAAGGTCAAGGGTTGGGCTAACGGTCTTTACACACTTTGTGGTGCTCGCGTGCTCACTCCGCCGTTCCACCGGCAACTCGTCCATTGGTGGTTGAGAGCTGGAGCGTGTGAGAAGATCCGCGGTGTGGCGACGTCGACGATCGCGCGTCCGCCGGGTCCCAAGCTGTCGCCGCTGCGGCAGCTGCTGTATCGCCCGAGCGGCGATCGCCTCGAATTCTTTACGAACATCGCCAGGACCTACGGCGACGTCGCCTCGTTCCGTCTCGGCCCCGAGCAGGTCTATTTCATCAACAACCCGCAGTACATCAAGGACATCTTCGTCACCCACAACGCGCAGTTCATGAAGGGGCGCGGTCTCGAGCGCGCGAAGCGGCTGCTCGGCGAGGGGCTGCTGACGAGCGAGGGCGCGACGCACCTGCGCCAGCGGCGGCTGATGCAGCCGGCCTTCCACCGGGAGCGCATCGCCGCCTACGGCGAGACGATGGCGTCCTACGCCGTGCGCACGCGCGATGCCTGGACCGACGGCCAGACGCTGGACGTCGCGCGGGAGATGACGCGGCTGACGCTCTCGATCGCCGGCAAGACGCTCTTCGACGTCGACGTCGAGTCGCAGGCCGCCGACGTCGGAGAGGCGCTGAGCGCCGTCATGGAATCGTTCTGGATGACCATGCTGCCCTTCAGCGAGATTCTGGAGCGCATGCCGATTCCGCAGCTGCGGCGCGCCAAGGCGGCGCGGGCGCGGCTCGACGCGATCATCTACGGCATGATCGCCGAGCGCCGTCAGGCGACGCTCGATCGCGGCGATCTGCTGTCGATGCTGCTGCTTGCGCAGGACGAAGAGGCAGGAGACGACGTTCAGGACATTCATCAAAGGGGAATGACCGATCAGCAGGTGCGCGACGAGGCGATGACCATTTTTCTCGCCGGCCACGAGACGACCGCGACGGCGCTGACCTGGACCTGGTACCTGCTCAGCGGGGCGCCTGACGTCGAGCGCCGCCTTCACGGCGAGATCGATCGCGTGCTGCAAGGCCGCGCGCCGACGGTCGCGGATCTGCCCTCTCTGCCGTACGTCGAGCGCGTCGTCAGCGAAGCGCTGCGGCTGTATCCGCCAGCCTGGCTCATCGGCCGGCGCGCCCTGACCGAGCACAGGATCGGTGAATTCACCGTGCCGGCGCGTTCGCTGATCATCAGCAGCCCGTACACGATGCATCGCGATCCGCGCTTCTACACGGAGCCCGAGCGATTCCATCCCGATCGGTGGACGCCGGCATTCAAGGCCGCGCTGCCGAAGTTCGCGTACTTTCCGTTCGGCGGCGGTCCGCGCCAGTGCATCGGCGAGTCGTTCGCCTGGATGGAGCTCGTCCTCGTCGTCGCGACGCTCGCGCAGCAGTGGTCGCTGTCGCTGGTGCCCGGCCATCCCGTCGTGCCGCAGCCGGTCGTCACGCTGCGCACCAAGCATGGAATGCGCATGACCCTGAAGAAACGCTCTATATGAGACGCCCCGCATGAGACGTCGCTTCACATTCATCCCGCTCGCCCTGCTCCCCATCGCCGCCGCCGTGCCGCGCGCCGGTCAGGGCGCGTCGAGCCTGGCGAGCGGCTTGAAGGGCCTCGAGCTCCGCAGCGTCGGTCCGTCGCTTGCGACCGGCCGCATCCAGGATGTCGCGATCGATCCGAAGAATCCCAACGTCTGGTACGTGGCCAGCGCCTTCGGTGGGCTTTGGAAGACGGTGAATCGCGGCACGACCTTCACGCCGATTTTCGACGACGGCGGATCGGTCACGCGGTGCTGTGTCGTCATCGACCCGAAGGATTCGAACGTCATCTGGCTCGGCACCGGCGAGAACACGAGCCAGCGCAGCGCGCACTTCGGCGACTGGATTTACAAGTCGACCGATGCCGGCAAGACGTGGAGGCGCACGGGCCTCGCACGTCCGAGCACATCGGCCGCATCGTGGTGTCATTAGTCGTCAATCGTTGGTCACAAGTCGTACAACTGGTCACTGAGCGCACAAAAAAGACCGGGGTCTGACCCCTGATCTGACCCCTGATCTGACCCCTGATCTGACCCCTGATCTGACCCCGGTCAGACCCCGGGTCAGATACCGGGTCAGACCCGGGGTCAGACCCCAGGAGTGGCGTTTTGGTTCAACTCGACCGGGACGGAGATATCGCGCTTCTCACGCTCGCGCACGGCAAGGCGAGCGCGTTCGACGTCGAGCTGTGTGACGCGCTGATCGTGCGCTTTGCCGAATGCCGCGCGTCGTCATGCTCCGCGATCGTCGTGACCGGCCGCGGCGCGATCTTTTCCGCCGGCGTCGACCTGGTGCGCCTCGTCAACGAGGGCGCGCCGTACGTCTCGCGATTCCTGCCGGCGCTGAGCGACGCGCTCGAGGCGGTGTTCTCGTGCCCCAAGCCAGTGGTGGCGGCCGTCAACGGCCACGCGATTGCCGGCGGATGCATCCTCGCCTGCGCCGCCGACCGGCGGCTGATGGCGCGCGGCAGCGGCCGGATCGGCGTGCCGGAGCTCGCGGTCGGCGTCACGTTTCCGCCCGTGCCGCTCGAGATCGTCCGCTTCGCGATCCCGCCGCAGCACGTCCCGCGCCTCGTTTACGACGGCGCGACGCTGGATGCCGACGCGGCGGCGGCGCACGGTGTCGTGGATGAAGCGGTCGACGCCGGCGCGCTGCTGGAGCGGGCGATGGAAGTGGCGCGGACGCTGGCGTCGCGGCCGGCGGCGGCGCTCGCGCTCGCGAAGCAGCAGCTGCGCGCGCCAGCGATCGAGCGGATGCGCGCGGGAAGGCAGGCGCTCGACCGGGAAGTCGAGGCGCTGTGGGCGCTGCCTGAGACGCTGACGGCGATTCGCGAATACATCGAGCGGACCTTCAGAAAGGGCGCATAGGGCGCGTGGGTCGCGTAGGTCGGATGGGTCGCGTAGGTCGGGTGGGTCGCGTAGGTCGGATGGGTCGCGTGGGTCGCGTGGGTCGCATGGGTCGCGCGAGGC
>Ga0081539_10006392_pt1 | contig 11335 bp, 19 predicted proteins | sample TabmetS4T2R2_FD_71023 | JGI IMG/M metagenome (GOLD analysis project Ga0081539, IMG submission 71023) | Tabebuia heterophylla rhizosphere microbial communities from the University of Puerto Rico - S4T2R2 | ecosystem: Host-associated > Plants > Roots > Rhizosphere ...
AGCCTTGCGCTCGGTCGTTTCTTCCTCGTCGTCAGCGTCCCAGTCCCGGCCACCCGTTAGGTCTGCTGCCGTAACGGGTGTGAGCGGGTCTGCGTCGCTCATGCCGGGGACTTGGAACGGGTTAGTGTACGTCACTTACGCCACCTTCCCGTCAATCGCCATCTTCACCTTCGCCCGGTCGCTGTCGGCACCGCCGTCCTCGGTATAGACCGGGATCACAGTGTACTCCGCAGCGTCCTTGACCGAGTAGCCACCGGCCACCAGTCTAGCCCACGAAAGCAAGAGGCGGGTACTGATCGGCGCTTCGAGTTCACCATTGCGCCACAGGACTCGGGTGTGTTCCGCGACTGCGATCATCTGCTCACCCTGCTCCGTGGTCAACTTCGGGCTGGCCGTGGTCAGCACCTTGAGTTCCTCATCAGCCGGGGGAAGCGGACGCTCCATCGTGAAGTCGAACCGGGACCGCAGTGCCCAGTCCATAGCGAACGTACCAGAGTATGCCGAACCAATGTTCGCAGTGGCGAACACCACGTTCTGTGGACTCATGTTGACGTGACGCCCCATCTGCGGGACCTCAAGCCCCTGCTGCCCATCGAGCAGGGAGAAGAGCATGTTGCCCAGTTCAGGGCGGAGCCGGGTCGCCTCATCGTAAAGCAGGATGCAGAATGGGGCGGCTTCGCATTCCGTGGTCGTGCGTTCGACCCACTGCAAGTGCTGACTGACCTCGAAGAACGTGCCCTTTGCAGGATCGGCCATCATCTGACCCAACCACTTCTCGGGGGTAGTCACGACTTGGCAGTTGATGATGTGGACTGGGACTCCAAGCCTTTCGCCCAAGCGAATGACGCCCTCGGTCTTTCCGAATCCTGACGGACCCACGACCACACAATTCGTGTCGTGCCCGGCCAGTCGAAGGGCGGTGAAGTCCTTGAACGCACGGGTATCCGACTCGCTCTCGTACCAGTAGCGTGCCGGGTTGGGGGAGTCCGCCTCGAATTCGTCGGCGGTGAGGGTGGCCTTCTTCGCACGAGGCATATAGCCTGTGGTCTGCTTGACCTCTTCCTCTTCCGGCTCAGGCATAGCAGGAGCAGGACTCGGAGAAATCGGAGGCGGAGCCGAGATGAATGGTGCCGGAGCGTTCGCGTTCATCCAGTCGTCGGACTTGCGCCACTCTTCCCCAGCAGCGATGTGCGTGTTGCTCAGCTTGCTCTTATCCACGCCCTTAGCAACGAACTGGCTCTCGATATCGGAGTAGAGTGGCTCGGCCAGGTTGTAGGTGCAGGCACCATCAGGCGCATGATACGCACCGATGTTGTCCACGTTGAACTTGCCCACTCGCCAACCGGAATCGTTTCCGGCTAGTGCCCGCCACTGCTTAGGGGCGAACGAAGAGATGAGCACGACGACGGTGCCGGTTTTGTGCTCGTGAAGCACGACTCCCGACCTCGCAGATCGCTTGTTGAACGCGATCCCGTTCGTTGTGCAGTTGCACGTCGTTGATGCCATACAGACCTCTCTTGTGCGTGTTGTAAACTCGACCTAATCAGCGTCTCACAGTGGGCTGGGACCTGTCAAGCCCCGACCCACAGAAAGTGTTGACAACAGTCAACTATCGCTTGCGCTGGACCTCGCCTGCACCACGGGTAACGACCCATCCTGCGATGCTCAAGCCCACCAGTAGGGCACCGATCAACATGAGCATGTCAGGCCAATCGAATCCCTGTGCCGCCATCGCCGTATCGGGCACGTCATTGTTCCGAGGCTGCGGAGTTGGTGTAGCCGTAGCCGGGGGAATGAGGCTCGACGTGGGCGAAGGAGTCGGTTCGACCGAGGGCGACGGGCATTCCGTCAACTCCGGAATCTGAATCTCGACACCCGGACATTCCACGAATGATGGAGTTGGAGTCGGCTCAACGCTAGGCTCAACCGAGGGTTCGACACTCGGCTCGACGCTAGGCTCTACGCTAGGCTCTACGCTAGGCGTAGGAGTAGACTCAGACTCACAAGGTCCGAAGTAGTCCTGCTCATGGCCCGCACGAGGCGTGCCGTTTTCCTCGAAGTGACCGGCGTTGCCGTTGCGCCCATACACCGCGTTCTCACTGATCGTGAGAGTGATGTAGTGCGTCGTGTCCGCCTGACCCGCCGCGTGGCAGATCGTCACCTTGTCGTTGTGTGCCAGCACAGTGCCACCCGCAAACGCAAGCAGGCCCATAGCCAGCACGAAACTGATGAGTCTACGCATTAGACCCCTTTCTCGGCCATAGGCCGTATGGTCCAAGGCAGATCGGACTCCTTTACACGCCGACTGCACATGCTATGTAGAGTGCCGCCACAATTAGGACACCCATCAACAAAGCGCAACATGCCATTGATCCAGACCATACCAGTAGGCTTACGGCCCATCTGGCACTTGCACTTTCGCACCCCCGTAAGTGCCTCATGGCACTTCGGACAGCGCTCAGGCGGAAACCCTCGTGTTAGGTGGCCGCTGCCACTTGTAATACGAGGGCTGTCCGCTGATGTAATACGACCGCGCTTACGCTCGACCGTTGTCATCGGTTTGCGATCCACACGCCGATGTAGACTAGGAAGATCGCCACATACACTCCTAGCAGAATGCCTGTTAGGAGGTCGCCACTGAACACGAAATCGTGTGCCAGCCACCCGAACATGAACATGAAGAATGCGGGCGGTCTAAGACTATCGCGCATTGCCTCTCCTTTCTCGCTTATCGGTTGGGGCGGGCCACTGACCCGGAAACGCGACGCCCTTCTGATGCGTCACGGTGCGCCGCTTACCACGGGGCGTAGCCGTGGTGCCGCTGCTCGACCCGCCCATGCGCTTGATCCTGCCAATCACGCGATACTTCTCTTTGACCTGGACCTCAATTGCTGGCATCCTTTAGGCCCCTCTCAGGTAGGACACCGCCTCTTTGGCGGTGAACGTACGAATAGGCCCGTTCAGGAATCGAGGTTGGACATTCTCGTATCCGTAGCGGTCCACCAGTTCACGCTCATGCGAGAAGCAGACTGCCAGCGGTGACGGCTGATGATCCGTGTCCACGAACACGTTCGATACAGCCTCGCTGTAACAAGATAAGTACATGCAGTGTGTCATTCGCGACCCTCTGCCCACACGAGCAGGCCACTCGCGAAGATGATCGCCGAAAGTACCAGAGCCGCAATCTCAAACATGTGCGTAGTACCTCTGTACTAGTTGCAGACCGGGGCAAAGCGCCCCTTCCTGCATACGAGTCGTACAGTGCCCGTACACAGGAAGGGGAGCGGGACCGAAGTCCCGCCCCGCCTTTTGATTAGGCGTAGAACGCCGCCAAAGCCGTCGGGATGCCAGCCGCCTGAAGCCGGTGAGTCACCAGCGTATCGAGCGTGCCCGCCAGCCGCTTGTTCATGCGAATGACGGCCTTGACGGTCCCGATGTGCTCCGCCTCGAACGCGAAGATCGCGTCGCGGTCGGCATCGGAGATGCCCACGGGAGAGAGGTCCGGCAATTCCACGATCCGGCGACCCGTGTTCGCGTCCACGTCCTTCGTGATGCGATCCGTCCGCCAAACCGGCTTGACCGGCTTTGCCGCCGTCTTCCGTGTGCGCCTTGCCCTTGACTGTGTCTGTGCCATGTTCGTGTACCTCAGTTCGCCAGCCGCAACCTTGAGTGGCTCGCCGTCGCTGGCTCAACCAGAATCTCAGCCCTCGGAGGGGCAGGGGACGGCGCGCTGTCCGCAGGAGCCTCAAAGAGGCCGCGCACCCCCGCGTCGGTCCCGCAGGTCTGCGGATGCGGTATAGCACAGCCTGTCAATGGCACTATCGGATGCCCAAAAGTAACATCCCTCGACCCCACCAGACCCTCCCTTTCCGCTCCGGCTAACGGCCTTCGGCCTGTTAGCACCTGTGTATGCGCGCATGATGTGTAGGTGCAATCGCGCGTAGTACTGGCTACGCTCAGGCCAATCGGGGCAACAAAAAACCCCTACCCCCGAAGGGGTAGGGGCGAGAGTGGAAGGCGACTAGCGCCAGTCCGACCGATGCGGTCTTTCAGACCGTCGAACGCGAATGCGTCGTGGCTGCGAAAGGGCGTCAATGTCGCCGCATACACTACCGGAACGGTAGTGGCAATCACAAAGACACGGAACGGTGGACCAATGCTGCCCCTTATCGGGGCAGTCCTGCGTAGCGTAGCCTGTAACGCGAGGCATCCTAGTTTCCTTCCTTCGGGGCTTCGCCCCGATCACGCATATCGGTGGAGTCGTCGTCAGAGCCATCATAGCCCAAAGGGCTATCCGGCCCGTCCTGCTGCTGCTCGGACTGCCAATCCTCGGGCCGCTCCAAGGGAGCGTATCCCGCATAGTGCTTGAGCGACGCGAACCCGTCACTCGCGAACTCCTGTGCGATCCAGGTGTACGCACCGGCCCGAAGAGCCGCGATCTCGCCAGGGGTCAAGTAGCCTTTCACGATTGTTCTCCCAACTACGTTGGGTCGGACGTTCGCCGACCTCGACGCCACCAGAGTGCTCCTCGTTTCCACGCGCACTGTTGGTGCGTAGCCGCGCCGCATAATGCGCTCTCGTACCGCGCGAACAGTTCGGGCGTACGGGACTATCCTACCTTCGGTTGGATAGCGGGTCAAGGCCCAATCCCGAGGCTCATTGGATGGGTGGGTCTGGTGTAGTTCGGTGTAGTCAAAGCATCGGCTAACTACCTTCGGTTGTTAGCACAGGTGTACCTGTGTATGTGATGCAAAGGCTGTGGTCTGGTGTGGATTGGTGTAGTCAAACGCGAAGTTATAACCTACGGTTTATAACTCTTGATGCAACCTCACCACACCCCACCATGCTGCACCATACTCACCACGCTGCGACCAACAGCACACCGTAGGTGGCTGTAGCTACATGCCCGCACACGCGAAAAACTTTCACCGGGTACCGTGGCCGAGCACCTTTTCGCAGGCAGTGTCGCGTTAGGACTGGCTGAACCCCCGTATTTTGTACCGCTTTCGGGCGCTCAGGCCCCTCGTCGTACCGATTTCGGCTACTTATTGAGTCCCTCGATACGAGGAACTGGGGTCAAGTATGGGCGAGTATAGGGTCAAAACCGGGTCAAATAGGACTACTTACGAGCCTAAACCGGATCAACAAACCTAGCCCACTTACTTGGGCACAGTTCCGCCTGTCAAGGGACTTCGATTTGACGAATGTCGCTTGAATCCATCAGGTGAGCGGGGTACAAATGGAAGTATAAATGCTGGCTAAATGCCGACATTATTCGGCTAGAAATACAAACGTAATTCGGCGTCTGAACGGGCGGCCCGGCCCAGTACGGATACCCATAACCGGGGTCTGCGTCTCGCCGAGGGTCTAGTCCCTCACACCATTATCTAAGCGTCGAAGTCGCGAGGGGGAACGTTGTAGGTCTTTGGCGGGGTGTCGCCGAAGATTTCTTCGTAGGTGAGGGGATCATCTACCTCCGAAGGCCCGAGCGGCTGGACTGAGCGGAAGACGATAGCCTTAGCATTCTTGTATCCAGCGACAAGTACACTTCCTCCGCCCGAAACTACGATTGAGATAAGGTGGGACGCTACACGAGAGAGTGTCACCGCGCCACCGCCAGTGACGCTTAGCGCTACTAGCGCACCCTTTTTGACAGAGAGAAGAACGCTACCACCGCCTGTAGTCACAAGAGCAAGGAACGCTTTCTTGATATTCGACAGCACTACGGACCCGCCACCCGAGACAATAGCATTGAGGAAGGCAGCCTTTGTAGCGGTAATGACGGTATTACCACCACCCAAGATCGTAAACAGGGCCGTCCTTTCTGCCCCGCCCTCAAAGGGCGGTGGAGGGAGGGGACTCGACTGCATCAAGGGCAGGCCAGAGCGGGCGTCGTTGAGCCGAGGAACCTTCCAGATTATCGGACGAGGCATTCCGCCTCCTTAGTTCAGGGCGATAACTTCGAGGTCGTGGACCTGCATCGTCTCTACGGTAGAGCCTGATCGCTTGAACTGAACACTGATGACGTTGTTCGCAGTCAAGTCAACCGTGACTTGAGCAGGCGTAGCAGCGGGGATGAGATGATGCGCCGCTGCAACAGCCTCGTTGAACATCGCGAATCCAGTCACCAGCAGAGCGCCAGAAGAACCCGTAGCACGACAGGTAACGATCAACTGGGCCATCCATGCGACGTTGGTCTGCGATGCGGTCAGAGCGTTGGTCGGACCCGAAGCCAGAATGGTGCCGTTGGCGTCAGCCCCGGTACCCCAGTAGATGTCGAAAGTTCCGTTGCCCGGAGTCAACGCCGTGGTAACGCGCCCAAAGAGGTTGATCTGCAACTTCTTTCCTACACGGTCGAAGTAGCGAGCGCCGAGGACCGGGAAAGAGGCAGCAGGGTAGAGCGCCTTATCTGTGGTTGCCAAAGTAACGGATGCAATGTCCGCTGCGATGAAGGGTTCCTTGAGGTCGTTGTAGAACTGGCCGTCAGCCATCGTATCTCCTATGGATCATTGTTGAGGTCGAGTTTTGCGTCAGTGACAGTATAGGTTCCCTGGGCACCAAACGACTCACTTGTAACCTGCTTCTTGAAATACCGAGAAGTTCCTGCGGTATTCCATCCTGTGACCCATGCAACCGTAGAGCCAGACGGAACATCAAAGACGGCTCCATTGGTGGAGTCGTCTAACACGCCAGAGGCAGCCGCATTCCACGCAATCGCCTTGCGAGCGTAAGCAGGGGTCCCACCAGTCAACTCGTTAGATGCGGAATCCGCTCCGCCGGGGTCTGCTGAATGAAGAGCCAGCCGGGTGACAAGGGTCCCCAACTGGTCAAGCATGGCATTCTTCGCTTTGTTGTCGTACTGGACTGCCACAAACTATCTCCTGATAGATTAGGTAGGTGGTGGAGGCGGTGGGAGTCGAACCCACGTTCAGAGGTTAGTCATCATACCTATAACGTCACGTTCACGTATAGGCCCAACCCTGTCTATCCCGACACCCCCACATTCTATGAGGTAACTTGACTCCCAGGTCCACTGGTGTAAATTGGGAGTGTGACCCCATGAGAGAGGGGAATAACCTTACTAACCGAATAGGACTTAGTACCAAGGGGAGAGAGTTGCAATAGACGAGACTCTCCCTTTAGGGAGGGTCGAGTCTCTAAGGTACAGCATATACATCAAGTCTACTCTGTAACAGAGAAAGAAGGCGTAGGGTCCTAGATAATGAGAATAGACATGGTTTACCGAGGATGGTGGGTGAGAACGCCACTGTATCGTGACTAGTCCCATCAACAGGGAGCACCGGGGTTTGCAGCCCGGCGGGTGGCTTCTGGCCGACAATCCGGACTCGGCTAGTTGAGTAGGTAAACCAGTCTATTTAGGAGAGAGATGCCAGCAGACTTTTCGGATCAGCAAGCAGCGCAATTTGAGGAAGACCTTCAACGCGCCCGAGGTTACAAACCTGTAACCCAAAAGGAGATGCGTCAAGCGTACAAGCAGTATGAGAAGGTTGGACTCAAGTTTGGTAACGTAAAGAAGAGGGCGACCGATCAGCAGTTATACAAAAAGGCTGAGAAGACTGTTCTTGCTTGGTGGAAACTCCAACAGAAGGAGAAGATCGAGCGCAAGAAGGCTCAGAGAGAAGCGCGACAAGAGAGGCTTCGCGATCCGAACCGGGGAGCACAATCATCGTGGTCAGGTGGCAGCGGCGGGGGAGGCTACACTGGGGGGTCTGGTTCGGGGAACTATTTGCCAGACACCGCAATGAGCGACGAAAGAGGGGACCGAAATCGCAAGAAGTTGCCCGACATCGTAGACATGAATCCCCGTCGAGTGAGAGCAATACTTCGCGAGATGGGAGTTCCGGCAACCTGGAATCCCCCGCCATACGCCGAACGAAGTGAGGCAGCGCTCAGGGGATGGGTCCAACGCCAGGCTACGCGCCACGACCTTGTTCTCCGCGCCAACGGGGCTAAGGCATATCTCAATGATGCGGTGGTCAGCAGGGTTGCCGCCAACGTGGGATTTCCAGTGAACCCGAACAGCGTGCCCTTGAGACACAGGCAGACGCCCCGAGAAATCCGAAGGTACATCTTGATGCTCAAGAGAAGTTGGGAGCAGGCAATGGCTAACCGAGAGAATGCAATGGTAGACGCCGGGGTTAGCCGAACAGACGCCAAGGAGTCCGTTCGCAGGACAACCTCCTACCAAAACAAGATGGGCGGGTTTACCCCATAATGTCGAAGACTGGATACTGCTCCCTGTGTAAGCACCCGCAGGTAACGGCGCTGAACAACGCGATCAACGCAGGTAAGGGCTACGTTACCTGTCTACGTGAGATGGACCAAGCCTTCGGAATGAGTTTCGCGAAGGGCACATTCTTGAAGCACAAGGAGCACATTACCGCTCCGCTCATTACCGCAGCGGAAGACGCGCGCAAAAATGCGCTGACTCCGAGGAACAACCGCGCAGTTCTCGAAGCGATTCGGGACATCGGAATGCGAAAGGCTCTGGACGATCCTGATTCTGTGAAGATTGACCATGCCTTGAGGGCAGCGAAAATCCTACAGGATGCCGAGGGAAAACAGGAAACAGTCCTTGTTCTACTGGCAAAAGCAGTTCAAGGACCTACTCCACAACCAGAGACAATCGAAGGCGAGTATACGGAGGTACCGCAACTTGAGTAATGAAACTGCTTGGGCCGGAGGATTCTTCGAGGGTGAAGGGTACATTGGTCTAAACAAGAGGTACAACGGACTTAGAATGTCCTTGTCGTCCACAGACCTAGACTCATTGGAGAGATTCCAAGAGGCTGTAGATCAAGGGTCCATTACTGGACCCTACGAAAAGAAGGGGTCCACCAAACCGATCTGGTGTTGGAGTGCCTCTAAAAGAGACGCCGTGATAGATGTTGCGGCTAAACTCTGGCCTTGGCTATGTAGCCGGAGGCAAGAGAAGGTGCTCGAAGTGATCGAGCAATATTCCAATGCAAGTACCAAGAGGTACAAGCAAGGAGGTTCTGAATAATGGCAGGTGCAATCAAGCACCGAGGTCCAGCGCAGTTGCACGCCCTCGATATGGACGTGATCCTGCTGCGTCAGGTGGACTTCAAGCGCCTTGGGCCAAACGTCACGGAGATGCTTCGCATCACCGACCTGCGTCCGGGCGAAAAGGAAGGCGACATGCCTTGGTTCCTCGACGGATTTGTGGCGGTGGATCACCCTCGCGACCTCGCGATGAGCCGGGAGTTGCTCAACGCTACTATCGGCTATGGCCTTGCGCGAACTGATACGGGCGAAGTGCTGGCTACATTCGAGCGCGATCAGTTTGAGCGAGCCAACCGAATCGCAGAGAAGGCTCAGTCTAAGGCTGCGGTCCAGATTCTTCTGGAAGACGAGGAAGAGGATGAGAACGAAGCGGTCGATTCCGCCGAGTAACCAGCGTGTCTAGGGTGGAGATTGCCCCGGTGGGCGGAGAGAGTCTAGTCCACGACCTTCGACTTGACAAGGTGTTTCTTCATCTGTCGAAGTTGGTGAAGTTTCCGGAGGGTATGGGCTTTGCCGCTCAGATTCAGGAAACGAAGCCACTAGATGAGACGAAGAAGCCCCAAGAAGTCGTGGTCTTCTACGTGACCAGTATTCATCCGCTGGCTGGCAAGAAGCCGTATCCGGCGGACGCTCCGCTCATTACGATGGGCGCAATGTCCCTAGAGAACTGGCTCACAGCAGATAAGGAGTTCAGGTTCTACTCTGAGATACGTGACCCCCTACGACCGATCTTCGCGAAACTAGTGCGAGAGCACTTGGCTACGCGAAAGAAGTTTGAGGAACTCTATGCGTAGTGCATACCGAGACGAGGCTGAATGTGCAGAATGCGGATGCTGCTGTGCAGCCGAGCAGGACTGCATCTGCACTGAGGCCTCATGCTTTGACTGTGAATTGGATTGTGAAGGCCCGACATGTCGTTCGGCAAGGTGTTCCGAGTTTGTGAGTCTAAAGGCTGCGCAAACACGGCCCGAATCCGATCCGCATACTGCGACCGCTGCATAATCCTACGGGGGCAGCACTCCATTTCACATGAAATGGAGGGACACTCGAAGGAGTTCATCCTTGGGTGCCCAATCTGTGACCGATTACAGCAATTGGCAAAGGGCATTTGAGATGAGAATGGGACAGTTTAGCAGAGACATGGTTGAGTATGGGCAAGCATTGTCCGTAGTCAAGCCGCCAAAGAACGATCCCGGTAGCTACATCTCACCCGCCCTCATGGACCCGGCGCTGCATCTAACACTCGAACAGAAGTACGAACTACAGGGTCGTATTGACTCCCTATACAACTCGCTTCGCGGCGAGAGAGAGTGGTTTTCCTAGTGACACTTCTGCTGTTGGTAGGCGCAGCAGTAGCGGACCTAGCAACGACAGCCCTCGCAATAAACCGCTATGGGATAGGCGGCGAGGCGAATCCAGTAGCCGTTGCGCTATACTCGTGGGGTGGCATGATGGCACTGGTAGGGGCCAAGGGCCTAATCGTAATCGGGGTGTTCCACATCAGTAGGAAAGCGGCCAAAGTTGGAACATGGCTCTGGACTTTCGCCGCAGCACTGAACTTGCTGGTACTCGTATGAACAGCAGCACTACCTTTCTAGATGAATTCGCCAAGGGCCGGGACCCCGAGTACTTTGCCGAGCACATCATGGGCGTCAAGTTGAACCCGGCGCAGCGCAGATGGTTTAGGCTCGCCCTACGTACCCGATTCGGGTGGCAGTGGGTATTCCGTCAGGGCGCTCACGTCAGCGGAAATCAAGTTGGCAAGACCTTGGGACTCGCCCTAGCCGTGCTATGGGCCTCTAACTACAAGATCGGTATTGAGAACAATGACTGGGACACTTGGTTGGCGTCGGCCTATAACTGGTTCCACTTGGCACCCACGTATACGCAAAGTCTACTGCTACGAAACGATATGGCTAACCTCATGGAAGGTAAACATCCCGCGCAATTTGAACGCGCGACAGGGAAGTTTCGCGAGGTACTATGGCAGCCCGGCCTCGCGATGGAAAAGAAGATTGATGCTACGTATAACGCATTCGAGTTATGGAACGGGGCAAAAATCCACTTTCGGTCCAGTGACAATAAGGCGAAATCTCTTCAAGGTGTACGCGCCCACGGTGTAAGTTTTGACGAGTGTGCTTTTGAGGATCACCTGAACATCGTTATGGATCAGGCCGTGAAGTTGCGCCTCATCTCTACGGGTGGGCCAATTCTGCTAGTCTCTACTCCCAACGGGATCAACGACTACTACCAGATTGTGCAGGACATGAAGGGCCGCTGCCTAAACCCA
>Ga0081539_10006393_pt1 | contig 11334 bp, 5 predicted proteins | sample TabmetS4T2R2_FD_71023 | JGI IMG/M metagenome (GOLD analysis project Ga0081539, IMG submission 71023) | Tabebuia heterophylla rhizosphere microbial communities from the University of Puerto Rico - S4T2R2 | ecosystem: Host-associated > Plants > Roots > Rhizosphere ...
GAGATTCCCAGCATGCGGTCACTCATGCGCGCTTACTCGATCGGCCAGACCAGAGCGACTCGAATCCGAACACAAGCCATCCAAGACAGCCGCGACATACAGCAGAGCAGCGTCAACGAAATCATCGGAAAGCCAGATCAGAATCTTCGAACAGATATCAGCGAAGAACCACCAGAGAACGACGACCAGGAAATAGCAACAGAGCCAGAACAGAAGACAGACACATGCATCACCGACCGAGTAGGTCAACCGAGATCACAAGTGATCTTGGTTGAGGGCCGCCCGCGGCCCGTTCTTGGACACGTCGAGGAGGCGTGATGTTGAGCGTTTCGGCTGGGCACTCCGCGGGCTACCTGACCAATTCCGTCGGCGCCGGAATGGAGGGTTACTACACGGGCAGCGTCGGCGCCGGCGAACCGCCAGGGCGATGGTCGGGCAAGGGAGCCGAGAGATTGGGGCTCTCTGGCGAGGTCGACGCCGACATCATGCATGCGATCTACAACCGGTTTGCCGATCCGCGCGATCCGCGGTTCGCCGACCCCGAGAGTCGCGATCAAGCCGCGCGACTGGGCAAGCCGCCCAAGCAGTTCCGCACTCCGGAGCAGGTGGTCGCCGACCGCGCGGCCGAGTACGAGCGAGTGCACTCGGTTGCACCGACCCCGGAGCAAGTGCAGTCGTGGCGAGTCCAGGCCGAGGCCGATGCACCCAAGGCAGTGATGTTCCTGGACGCCACGTTCTCGCCGCCGAAGAGCGTCACGGTTGCGCATGCGGCGTTCAGCCGGGCGGCGCACGAGGCGAACTCGGCTGGGCGCATCGAAGAGGCCGCGGCGTGGCGCGCCAAGGTGGAGGCAATTGACACCGGCGTCGCCCAAGCGAACGCCGCGATGCTGGAGTACCTGTCGCAGTACGGCGGCTACACCCGAGTCGGCCGCCACACCGGCAAGGGCGGCTCGGGTCGGTGGCTCGATGCGCACGATCTCGTCGTCGCCTCGTTTTACCAGCACACCAGCCGCGATCACGACCCTCAGCTGCATGTGCACAACGCGATCCTCAACCGGGTCGAGTGCCCCGACGGCCAGTGGCGCGCCGTCGACGGCCGCGCCGTGCACACCGCGATCCAGGGCGGCGGCGCGGTGGCCAGCTCCGTCCTCCAGGCGGAGCTGACCGAGCGCCTCGGCGTGTCGTGGGTGATGCGCGAGGACGGCAATGACTTCGAGATCGCCGGTATCGATCAGGACGTCATGGACCTGTTCTCCTCCCGCACCAAGACGCTCACTCGGCGCGCCGACAAGCTGATCAGTGACGCTGAGACACGTCTCGGCCGGCCGCTCAACTCGCTGGAGCGGTACCGGCTGTCCAAGCGGGCCAGCTTGTCCACTCGGCAAGCCAAGACGCATGACGGAGAGACGGAAGCCGAACGCCTGTCCCGCTGGGACGCCGAGCTGCAGTCCGAGGTCGTCGGCGGGCTGCTGCGCACTGCAAGGCAGATCAATGCGCCAACGGCACCCAAGGTCGAGGAGTGGTCTGCCAAGGCCGTGATCAGTCAGGCGCTGGAGGCGGTGCACGGCGACGATGATGAGCCGGGGCGATCCGTCTGGAGCCGCTCGGACCTGACACGACGGATCCACTTAGCCCTGCGGCCCAGCCTCGGGCTGACCGGGCCAGAGCGTGTGGAGCTGCTGGAGCGGCTAACCGATCAGGGGCTGGAGTGCGCTGTGCTCGTGTCCGGCCGGGAGATCGGAGACGTACCCTGGCCCGACCGGCTGGCCAACGGCATGTCCGCTGCGGCAGCCCCCTACGCCCGGCGTTACGCTACGCCGGGACACTTGGCCGCCGAGCTTGCCCTCCTGGACGCCGCCGGGGTCCGCCAGCGCGCCTGCGTCGCACGCGACCAGGCCGAGGCGTGGCTGGATACCAGCGCGCCCCATTTGTCCCCCGCGCAGCGGGCCGCGGTGTCCGGCCTGGCGTCCTCCGACGCGGCGTTCGCCGTCCTGGTCGGACCGGCCGGCACCGGTAAGTCCTACACCGCCGGCGCGTTGGCCGGCGCCTGGTCCAGTCTGGCCGGCGGCCGGGTGATCGGGCTGGCTACCGCCGAGACCGCCGCCCAGGTCCTGATGGATGACGGGCTGCCGGACTCCGCGAACATCGCCGCGTTCCTCACCGCTCAGCGCCGGCTGGCCGATGAACGGCCGTTGCCCGGCGACGAGCGGTGGCGGATCGGGCCGCGGGACATCCTTGCCGTCGACGAGGCGTCAATGCTCGACACCGACCGGCTCACCGAGTTGCGGAACGCTGCTGAGGCGGCGGGCGCGCGGATGGTGCTGATGGGTGATTCTCGCCAGCTCGGCGCCGTCGGGGCCGGCGGCATGATGCGCACCGCGATCGAGCACGGCGCGGAGACGTACACCCTGTCGGAGGTCCGGCGGTTCACCGCGGACTGGGAGCGCGCCGCCTCCCTCAAGCTGCGGGACGGGGACCCCGCAGCCATTCAGGCCTACGACCGGCACGGCCGGCTCCGCGACGCCGGGCGGGTCGACGAGGCGATCGCAGCCGTGGCTCGCGCCGCGGCTGCGGACCGGCTCGCCGGACGGGAGGTCGTGGTCACCTGTGGCACGAACGACCACGCCGCGGCCGTCTCGGCTGCGATCCGCCGTCATCTGGTGGACGCGAAGCGCGTCGAGGAGGGCGGCGTCCTGCTCGGCCGGGACCGGAGCACCGCCGGTGTCGGGGATCTGGTGCGCGCCCGTCGCATTGACCGGCCGATGGGCCTGATCAACCAGGAGTCCTACGCCGTGCAGGCCGTCCGCGACGACGGCGGGCTGGACGTCGTGTCCGCCCGCACCGGCGAGCTGCTGGTGATGCCTGCCAGTTATGTCGCGGCAGACGTCTCGCTCGGCTACGCCAGCACCGCGCACTCGGCTCAGGGGCTGACCGTGGACGCCGGGCATCTCTTGCTCACCCCCGAGGTGGACCGCGCCGGCGCCTACGTGGGACTGTCCCGAGGACGGCAGATGAACACCGCCTGGGCCGTCACCGTCGACAGCGCAGCGGACCCGGACGACCCTCCGGCGACAGCGCGCGGACTGCTGACTCGACTGCTCGACGACGAACAGGCCACCTCGCGCGCCGACCTGTCGGCGGTCGATACCGAGGCTGCCGACGAGGAACACCGGTTCAGCGCCGAGACGCTACTGGCCCGCATCGAGGATCAGACCCGTATCGCCTGCCGGGAGCGGCTCGACGCCGATCTCGACGAGCTGGTGGCTCGTGGCGTGCTCAGCGAGCAAGACCGCGCCAGGTTCGGAGCCGAGCAGGGCACCGAGCACTTGTCCCGGCAGCTGCGGGTGCTGGAGACGGCCGGCCATGACCCCCTTCAGGTCCTGCAGGACGCCGTACTGGTGCGCGACTACGCCGGTGCGGTCACGGTGTCGGCCGCCACCGCCACCCGGATCGAGAAGGCCCACGGACTGCCGACGCCCAGATCGGACGCGGCACCTCCCGCTCGGATCGACAACGCTCGCGCGGAATACCTCGGCGCGCTGCGCGACGTTCTCGCCTATCGGGAGAAGGCGCTGGGTGATCAGGTGGCGGTCGAAGCGCCCGAGTGGGCGCTCACCAGTCTCGGCCCAGTCCCCAACGGCGCCGAGGAGCTTTCCGCCTGGCAAGAGCGAGCGGGGAAGATCGCCGCTGCGCGTGAAGCAACGGGATGGGACGACCCGGCGATCGCGTTGGGTCGCTCTCCCGGTGTCAGCAGTTCGGAGAAGCGGCTCGCCTGGTCCCAGGCGTGGGACGCCGCCGGGATGCCCGCCGAGAAGCGTCCGGCCGCGGACCTGTCCGACGGCCGGCTCTGGGCCCGGGTGGCCGCCGGCGAGCGGGTGATGGCACACGCGCCAGCGGCCGTGTACGAGCAGCAGCGCAGCCGTGAGCAGGAGGCAGCCGATGCCGCCCGGGAAGCCGACCTGGCACGCGGCAAAGGCCGGACCACGGACGCCGCACTGCATGACGAAGAAGCCGCGGCCGCTGCTGAGATCGCCGGACGACTCAACCAGGCCAACACCACACGGGCGCACTGGCTCGTCGGACACGCGGAAACGCTTCGCGTGGCCGACGAGGCACACGAGGAGACCCAGCGGCGCGGCCTGCCGCTGGGACATGAGCCGGACCGCGACACCGCTCAGAACTGGCTGGCCCAGCAGCGGCAGGCCGAGCGCGTCGACGAGGCGCATCGGGTCATCACCGAAGCGGACGTGGACGAGCGGCCGCGCGACCTCCACGCCGTCTGGAGCCCCCCAGCGGCACCGGTGGCCGCACACGTTCAGCTCGACCTCGGAACCGATCAGTCGCCTCCGAAGGTCTCGGCAAGCGCGTCGGCCGTCGAAGCTGTCGCTGTCGCGACGCATGCGGCCCACCAGGCGGAGCGACTGGCTGACCAGGCGTCCCAAGACGCCGCCGGCCCTACCGCGACAGACGACGCGGAGTGGCATCGCCACCGCACCATGCAGGCCGCCGCAGCGGACACCGGGACGGCGGCTGGCGATGGTGCTTGAGCGAGCTCGCTATCCCGCTTGCCGGCGGACGCCACGTTCCAACGACGTCCACCAGAAGGGACCCGGCTCCCCCAACGCGAAGAGCAGGCCCTCCGCAATGCCCTTCAGCCTCGCGTATTCGGCCTTGCTTGCGGCCGCACGGGTCTGGTCGAGACAGAGAGCCAGCTCGGCGTCGACTCGCCGCCGATCCGGATTGGCCTCTCGCTGCTCAGAGACCGGCGCCTCGGTTGCGGCCCCCATGACCCACCCGAGAGCCTGCATCGTCGCCCACACCATTGCTGCAACGTCGCCGTGGCGATGCTCCCGCAGGGTCGCGTCCGCCAGCCGCCACACCCGATCGAGGCTGGCCACATCCACAGCGGTCGGCGCGCGCGGGATGGCGGCGGGATCAGCGTCGTGGCTCATCGCGGCCACCGCCCTTCGATGTACTGCGCGCCAGTCTCATCCAGGCCACCGACAAACGACCAGATGGCCGCTCCACCAGGCTCCTGAACTGGATCGGGACGGGGACCGCTCACCGGGATTTCGTGGCCTCACCCTGCCGGGTGGCCGCCTCCAGCGGTGTCAAGCCGCTCACGCAAACATCTCCGGTCCCGCCTCCGGCGGTCGCTCACGCTGCCCGGTAGATCTTTCCGCTCCGCTGGCGGGACACCCGGCACCCACCAGGCCCGACCGACACCACGAAATCCCGGAAGCGGGAACCGACCCGATACAGAAGGAGCCAGTCATGAACGAGCCCACCATCACTTTCGTCGGAAACCTGGCCGCCGACCCGGAGATCAAGTTCACCCCGTCCGGGAAGGCCGTCGCCAACCTCGGCGTCGTCTGCAACCCCCGCCGCTACGACAACTCCACCAGCTCCTGGGTGGACGGCACCCCGGTCTTCTGGCAGTGCGAGGTGTGGGGATCCCTGGGCGAGAACGCCGCGGACTCGCTGCGCAAGGGTGACCGGGTCCTGGTCACCGGGCGGGTCAAGGCCTACAGCTGGACCCCGACCGACGGCCCGAACGCCGGGGTGGAGCAGCGGCGCACCCAGATCGTGGTCGACGAACTCGGCGCCTCGCTCCGCTTCGCGGCCGCGACGATCCGCCGCGGCGAACGGCAGACCGCCGGCGCCGCCACCAGCGGCGAGGAGGCGCCGTTCTGAACAGCAACAGATGGCCCGGCCTGCCACGGGGGAAGCAGGCCGGGCCGGACGTCGGGCAGGCCACGGGGGAGACCCCGCCCGGCAACCCGCACCGTAGCAGTCGCCAGGACGGACAACGGCAACCGAATTCGGTTGGCCTGTCACGGTTCCCGGCCAGCGGGCGCCAGCGGGGTGCCCCTCACTTCGGGTGCCGCGGCGCGCCTTCTGGTACCACGCCCGCTCTCCCCAGCAAGCCCCGCCCGACCGGCGTCGTGGGGGCGGAAGGTGCTCACCGCACCTGCGGGTGGCCGGCTTCCAGCGTCGGGGGCTTGCTGGCGAGCCTCGGCGGGCGCGGTACCTGCCTCCCGCGGTGGGGCACACCCCAGCCCCCACCGCTACTCCAGTCCGTTCGGGAGGCCCGGGATGTTCGAGCACGACACCAACAACGACACCGGCGAGTTCGGGATGCTGCGGTTCGCGACCCGGGAGGAATGGCTGGTCGCCGCGATCGACGCGATGCGCCCCTGGTTCACCGGCATCGGCGCGGACCTGCCGCGCAGCATCCGCATCAGCGTCGGGTTCACCATCGGCACCGCCTCGGAGAACGCCGCCACCCTCGGGGTCACCTACAAGCGGGCCGCCTCCACCGATGACACCAACCACGTGTTCGTCTCCCCCGAGCTCGGGGAGCCGGTCCGGGTGCTGTCCACCCTGCTGCACGAACTGGTGCACGTCTCCGACGACTGCGCCTCCGGCCACCGGGGCGTCTTCACCGCCCGGGCCAAGGCACTCGGGCTGGAAGGGCGGATGACCCACAGCCAGGCCGGGCCGGTGCTCACCGCCGAACTGTGCACCCTGGCCGCCGTCCTCGGGCAGTACCCGCACGCCCCGATGCAAGTCACCCGGCTGATCGGGCGGCGACCGCGGGTCGGCGCACCCGTCCCCACCGACGCCACCAGCCCCGGCGGGACCACGGGCGGGCGGACCGGGTCCGGGCCGAAGCCGCAGACCGCCCGCAACGTGAAGATCGTCTGCTCCGAGTGCGGGAACACCGCCCGGACCACCCGCAAATGGATCGACGCCGGGCTCACCCCGCTCTGCCCGTGCAACCACCAACCCATGACCCCCGCCTGACCGACCGACCCCCCGGTGTGGCCGGGCCGTTTCAACGCGGTGCGGCCGAGGCCGAGCCAATCGCCCGGTGGCACCGAGCATGCGCGCGGCAGCGAAGATGGGCCGTTGAAACGCCGCTCGATTCACGAAGGGGAGTGGTCCAAGATGGCCCGCCCGATGGCGGGCGCGGTTGGGCGACCGGACCCGCCAACGCTGCTTTCCCGGTGTATCGGGCGTACGTGTCCTTGGACGCCAACCCGTCGACCCCTGCGGTCTCGCCCAGGATCTTCGCCGCAGTCGGCGGGCCCAATCCGGCGACGACCAGCAGGATGGACACGAGTCGTTTGGTCCCCGCGCTTGAACCTGGTCAAGGCACGCAAACGCCGGACGAGAACTACGCCCGGGGAGACCAGGTTTCGCGTTCCGATAGGGCGTCCAGGTGGGCTTCGACGGCGTCGTAGGCGCTGGCCCAGTCCAGTGCTCGGGCTGCAGGGCCAGCGCAGCCATCCCATCACTCGGGTGCGTTCTGCGACGTGGTCTTCGCGGTCGTCTACCACCGGCGTCACCTCCCCGTTCCGGCCCACCTCCGGTAGGGGGTGCTCACATGGCGCGGAGTCGGTGGTCTCGGCGTACTCGGAGACGACGCCATGACCATCGCGCCAGGCGAAATCCCTGATGGAAAACAAAGGCGAGAGCCGCAATCGTGACTCCGATCGCAAAGATGAGCCAACCTGGCCCTGGGAGCGGCACGAGGATCAAGCCAATCACCGCAATCACTGCAGCAGAGAGTGCTACGATCCCCAGCGATTTTGAGAACATTCCTGCCCTATTTCCCCTTAGCGGTGTCTCGATCGGTGTCGCCGAACTCCGGCGGGGCGGACGGTGGCACGGTGGGCGGCGGCAGATCTGGCCAACCCAATCGCGTCACAACCTTGGTAGCCGCGCGGTCCAGGATTTGCCGAAGGAAGCTGCAGAGTCCACCTCCCCCGGGTCGGAGTCGTCCTCGGCTCCGACCCATCTTCGCCTCCCGCATCTCACTTCTTAGGCCGTACGAGGCCACTCTCACATATCCGAGTGTATTCTCCAGCATCAACAGTTGTTCCGCAACACGTCTCAGTTTTGACTATAGGTCTCAGACCAGTAGGTCCACCTGCCGTGCTTCGCAAAATTCTTCTCGTAATATGTGAAGAGGTACGAAACATACTTCTCTTGGTATTGGCGGTCCGTTCTCTGGCGATATTGTTCACGCCCCGCATTGCAGCGTTGTTGCGATTCGGTCCGTCGCGCATTGCGTTTGTACACATCCCATCTTAGCCAATGCCTCTTAAGCTCGAACTTCTTCTTCCGCGAATTCCAGACTGGCCATTTCACCGGAACCCAATAGTGATACCAATGGTGCCAAATCCCATACCAGGAGCTTCGATATACCCTCTTCCACGAAGTGGTGCCGGAGCACATACCGGAGCAGTCGCTCATGTTTACCGGGTCAATCGGATATGTGTACTGATTGACGTTGCCGCCAGGTATTGGGTCGGTGGAGAGGAATCGGCCGAGGCGCGGGGTGTAGAGGCGGACGCCCATGACGGTGAGGCCGGCGAGGTCGTCGTGGGCGCGTTGGTTAGCACCGAGCCAGCCGTACCGGCCCGGGGTGGTGTACCCGCTGGTGGTGAGGCCGTATTCGTCGGTGAGGTAGTAGGTGGCCGGTTCGAGGTCGCCCGAAGCCGCCGTGGCCATGGTGTCGCCGTGCATGTTTGACACGTCCCAGGTCAGGGGGCCGGCCTGGTCGATCGTGGCGGCGAGGTTGCCGACCAGGTCTGTGATGTTGCGGGTCCATGTGGAGCCGGTGGAGTCCTCGGCGATCCAGTCCGGGGAATCTCCACTGGCGTCGTCGTAGTGGTTGGTCCACGACCCGCCCGCGCTGGAGGTGTGGTTGGCGATGCGGAGGGAGGCGTCCAGCCCGTAGGTGAACGTCGAGGAGCCTTGGGTTTGGGTGCGGACCAAGTCGTTGGTGTAGTAGCCGAGGGTGGCGTTCCCGCCGCCGTTGCCGGTGTCCGCGGACGGCAGGGTGGTGATCCGGCCGAACGCGTCGTAGGCCAGGCCGGCGTCGGTGCCGGCGTTCTGCAGCCGGTCGGCCACGTCGTAGGAATGGGTCACCGACGAGGCCGCGGTGGTGGTCTGGCAGCTGCCGTCGGTGGCCGGGTTGTAGACGGCGGAGGCGTTGCGGTTGCCGTCGGCGTCGAACCCGTACGTTCGGCTGGTGCAGGCGGCGGTGGCGACCAGGGTGTCGTTGACGGTACGCAGCCGGCCGGCCAGGTCGTAGCTGTAGCCGCGGTGCCCACCGTAGGTGGTGCCGGCGGTGTAGTCGTCGGTGACGGCCTGGCCGTGGATGTTGGAGGTCTGCTGTTCGGCCAGCCAGGTCCGCCCGTTCGCGGCGTTGGTGAGCGTCGTGGTATCCCCAGTCTCATCGACGCCAACGGTCTGGGTCAGCCCGTTCGGCCAGGTCTGCGTCGTGACGGACCCGTCAGCGTCGTAGGCGGCGGTGAACGACCCGGTGATCCCGGACACGGTCATCGTGGTGGCCTGGTCGCGGGTCTCACCGTTCTCGTTGTACGTGTACGAGACGGTGCCGTGCGCGTCGCTGCTGGAGGCAAGAAGACCAGTGGTGTTCCCGTAGGTCGTGGTTGTGGTGTTGACCTGCGACCCGGAGGCCTGGTCGTTGTCGGTGTAGGTGACCACCCGGCCGAAGTCGTCGTACCCGGTGGTCGCCGACGTGAGCGCCTGGGTTCCCGTCGCGGCCGCGGTGCTCTTGGTGGCCAGCCCGGTCGCTGGGTCGTAGGTGATCGAGACCGCCGGGACGGCGGTGCCCAGTCCGCCGCTGATTGTGGTGGAGGCGGTGTCGGTGCCGTAGCCGCTGTTGGTGTAGGCCGTCGTGGTGGTCCGGGTCTGCTGGGTCCCGCCGGCGTCGGTGACGGTTTCCACCACGGTGGCGGGCCGGGTCAGGTAGTCGTAACCGGTGACCCTTTTGGTCACCAGGCCGGGCAGACCCGACACACCCGGCTGCGCGGCCGGGGTGGTAACGCAGAGCAGGCCGGCCCACGCAGGCTTGTTGCCGCAGGCGGCGTCCTGGCTGTTGGTGCCGGCGGTGTAGTAGACGGTCAGGGTGGCTGCGGCGTCGCCGCCGGAGGAGCGGGGCTGTCGGGTCTCGATCACCGCGCCGGTGGTCGCGTCGTACCGGGTGATCGCGCTGATGTTGAGGCCGGAGGGGTCGGTGGTGACCTTCATCGCGGTGCGGAAGGTCCACCCGGTGGCATCCGACGCGGACAGCGCGTAAGCGTTGGTGGTAGTCCGCACATCGGTCTCATTCGTGGCCACGGGTAGCGCGGACAGCGAAGCCCCCTAGTGACGGTGACCGGTAGGTGCAGCAGCGGCCCGGTGGGGTGGCCGGTCTCCGAGCCGGTGTCGTAGCTGGTGTGGGTGTGGGATCGGGCGCCGGTCCGGGTGCCGTCCGGCAGGGTGGTCAGGTGGTAGGGGCCGAAGGTGTCGGTCAGGTCACTCGTGCCGGTGGAGGCGTCGTAGGCGTAGATGTTCACCGTGGACAGCGCCCCGGCGGCCGCCACGGTGTTGGTGGGCAGGTTCAACGCCGGGTCGGACAGCACGGTCGGGTTGAGCGCCTCTTCCCGATTGCGGGGGGTCAGGGTACGCACCACGTTGCCGCGCGCGTCGTAGTCGGTGGTGTCAATGTGCCAGCCGGCCGCTCCGGTGCCGGAGTAGTCGGCGGTGTTGACGGTGCGGCCCTCGGCGTTCAGGTAGGACACGCTGGCGCCACGCAGGTCGGTGGAGGAGGCGGTGTGCCCGGGGCCGAACACCGCGGTCGCCGTGATAGGGGCCTCGGTCTGCCCCCACGCCGCGATCGCGGTGCTGGACAGGTCGGGCCGGTAAGCGGGGTCGGCGCCGTCGGCGGTGACCGGCCCCCCGTACACGACCTGGGTGGTCTCCGTCGCCCCGCCGTTGTAGGCCGCCGAATGCGTCCTGGAGACCGTGGTCAACCGGTTGGACGCGTCATAGCCCAGGGTCCACGGCCGAAGCCCGGGCGGGGTGATCGTGGCGACCCGACCCCCCGCGTCATACGTGTACGCCGTCGGCCGGTACTGGGTGCCGGAGCAGACCACGGGGTGGTTGCCGGTGCCGGCGGTGCCGTCGCGGGGGTCCCACACCGCGGCGAGGCGGTGACTGCTGGTGGCGTCGTAGGCGTAGCAGGCGACATCCACGTCCAGCTCCGCACCGGTCGAGTCGGTGGTGCGCAGGGTGACCGCGGTCAGCCGGCCGGTGGCGTTGCCGGAGGTGCCGTAGGTCAGGTACAGCGCTTTGCACCCACCGGTCCACGTCCCGGACAACGGCACCGTCGACGTGCACGTCGACCCGGACGGCACCGGGGCCAGCATCTGCGTGACCCGGTTACTGGTGTCATAGGTGTAGCTGGTGGTCTGCGCGCTGCCCGGCTGTGTCACGGTGGAGATCTGGTAGGGGTTCGGCGTCGACGACGACGCA
>Ga0081539_10006394_pt1 | contig 11332 bp, 9 predicted proteins | sample TabmetS4T2R2_FD_71023 | JGI IMG/M metagenome (GOLD analysis project Ga0081539, IMG submission 71023) | Tabebuia heterophylla rhizosphere microbial communities from the University of Puerto Rico - S4T2R2 | ecosystem: Host-associated > Plants > Roots > Rhizosphere ...
GTTTTGGGGGGGGGGGGTTTTTTTTTTGGGGGAGGGGTGGGTTGTCTTGTGCCCCCCCCCCCACCCCCCCCCTCCCCCCCCCCCGGGGGGGGGGGGGGGGGGGGGGGGGGGTTTCGGGAGTTGAGTGACGCTGGTGCCTCAAACTCGGACCCCCCTCCCTAACCCTCCCCCGCAAGGGGGGAGGGAACGCGCCTGGTGTGTGGCTCGTCCTGCGAATGCCGTGCCTAGTGAATCTCAAACAGTCCCGCGGCGCCCATGCCGCCACCGATGCACATCGTCACGATGGCGTGCTTGGCGCCACGCCGCTTGCCTTCGATCAGGATGTGACCCGTCATGCGCGCGCCGCTCATGCCGAACGGATGCCCGATCGAGATCGAGCCGCCGTTCACGTTGAGCCGCTCCTGCGGAATGCCGAGCCGGTCGCGGCAATAGAGCACCTGGCTGGCGAACGCCTCGTTCAGCTCCCACAGATCGATGTCGTCCATGGTCTTGCCCATGCGCTGCAGCAGCTTTGGCACCGCGAACACCGGCCCGATACCCATCTCGTCCGGCTCACAGCCCGCGACCGCGAAGCCGCGGAACGTGCCGAGCGGCGTCAGCCCCTTCTTCTCGGCCATCCTGGCGCTCATCACGACGCAGGCGGACGCCCCGTCCGACAGCTGACTCGCGTTGCCGGCGGTGATGAAGCCGCCTTCGCGCACCGGCTTGAGCGCTGACAAGCCTTCCATGTTGGTGTCGGGCCGATTGCCTTCGTCGCTTTTCAAGACGACGTCCTCGATCGACTCGGCTTTCGTGTTCTTGTCGACCACCTTCTTCCGCGACGGCAGTGGAACGATCTCGTCGGCGAACTTGCCCGCCTGCTGCGCGGACGCCGTGCGGCGCTGGCTCTCGAGCGAATACTCGTCCTGCTTCTCACGCGTCACGCCGTAGCGCGCCGCCACGATGTCGGCGGTCTCGATCATCGGCATCCAGACTTCCGGCTTGTGCGCGAGCAGCCAATCTTCGGTGACTGGCGGATTGCGGCCGCCTTCCTGCGTCAGCGAAACGCTCTCAAGCCCGCCCGCCACGATGCAATCGGCCTCGCCAGCGATGATGCGCTGTGCCGCCATCGCGATCGTCTGCAGGCCCGACGAGCAGAACCGGTTGACCGTCACGCCCGACACCGTCACTGGCATGCCGGCGCGGATCGCCGCGAGACGCGCGACGTTCGAGCCGGTTGCCTTCTCGGGGGTCGCGCAGCCGAGCACCACGTCCTCCACCTCGGCGGGGTCGAGCCCGGCGCGCTCGACCGCGTGCTTCACCACATGGCCGCCCATGGTGGCGCCATGCGTCATGTTGAAGGCGCCGCGGAACGCCTTGCCGATCGGCGTGCGGGCGGTGGATACGATGACGGCCTCAGTCATGCGGTCGCTCCCTCTTTCCGTTTTCTCTCCGTTTTCCGCTCGTCCCCGCGGAAGCGGGGACCCAGTTCTTTGGCCCAGCTCTCGGCCCCTGGATTCCCGCTTTCGCGGGAATGAGCGGAGTGTGTTTCAGTGCATCGGTACCTACGCGGCTTTCGCGGTGCCGTAGCTACCGAATGTGCCGCCCTCGTCGGCGAGTTTATTCAACAACGCGGCCGGCTCATGGCGCTTGTCGCCGGTCTCGCGCGCGAGCTCGCGCAGCCGATCGCGGATCTTCTTCAGCCCGACGGTATCGGCCCAGTGCATCGGGCCGCCGCGCCAGGCCGGGAAGCCGTAGCCGTAGAGCCAGACCACGTCGATATCGCCGGAACGCGTCGCGATGCCCTCTTCGAGGATGCGCGCGCCTTCGTTCACCATCGGATAGATGAGCCGCTCGATGATCTCTTCCTTGGTGACATTGCGCCGCTTGACGCCGAGCCGTACCGACGCGTCGACGATCAGCTTCTCGACCTCCGGATCGGGGCGCGCCGAACGGCCCTCATAGAGGTAGAAGCCCTTGCCGGTCTTCTGGCCGAACCGGCCCTGCTCGGCGAGCGTATCGGCGATCTCGGCGCGCACACCGCGCTCCTTGCGCGAACGCCAGCCGACGTCGATGCCGGCGAGGTCGCCCATCGCGAACGGTCCCATCGGAAAGCCGAATTCGGTCAGCGCGCCGTCCACGTCCTGCGGCAGCGCGCCCTCGAGCAGCAGCTTCTCGGCTTCGATCCCGCGCGCCGACAGCATGCGATTGCCGACGAAGCCGTGGCACACGCCGACCACGACCGGCACCTTCTTGATCGCGCGGCCGACCGTCATCGCGGTCGCGAGCACATCCGGCGCCGTATCCTTGCCGCGCACGATCTCGAGCAGCTTCATCACATTGGCAGGCGAGAAGAAGTGCATGCCGACCACATCGGGAACGCGCTGCGTCACCTGCGCGATCTCATCGACATTCAGATACGACGTGTTGGTCGCCAGCACCGCTCCCGGCTTTGCGATCTTGTCGAGCTTGGCAAACAGATCCTTCTTGATCGGCATGTTCTCGAACACGGCTTCGATCACGATATCGGCGTCCTTGAGCGCGTCGAGGTCGGTCGTCGGCGTGAACAGCGCGAGGCGCTTCTGCATCTCCTCGGGCTTGAGCGAACCCCGCTGCACCGAGGTCTGGTAGTTTTTCTCGATCGTCGCCATGCCGCGCTTGAGCGCGTCCTCGTTGTTCTCGATGATCGTCACCGGGATTCCCACATTGGCGAAGTTCATCGAGATGCCGCCGCCCATGGTGCCGGCGCCAATCACGGCGGCCTGTTTGATCTCGCGCGGCTTCACATCCTTGCCGATACCCGGCACTTTCGCGGCGTCGCGCTCGGCAAAGAAGATGTGGCGCTGCGCCTTCGACTGATCGCCGACGAGGAGCTTGAGAAAGAAGTCGCGCTCCTTTTTCTGCGCCTCGTCGATCGGCGTATCGAGCGTCATGCGGATCGCGTCGATTGCGGCGGCGGGGGCATGCAGGCCGCGTGTCTTCTTCGCGTGCTGCGCCACGATCTCGTCGAACTTCGCCGGATTGGCGCGGATATCCTTGAGCTTCTCGTCGCGGTCCTTGACGCGCACCAGCGGACGCTTCTCGGCGAGAATTTTGCGCGCGAAGGCGACCGCGCCGGCGACGAGGTCGCCCTCGATGATTTCATCGACCAGCCCGACCGCAAGTGCGTCCTTGGCGGGGATCGGCTCGCCCGACAGGATCATCGGCACGGCCTTCTCGATGCCGATCAGGCGCGGCAGGCGCTGCGTGCCGCCGGCGCCGGGAATGAGGCCGAGCTTGATCTCGGGCAGGCCGAGCCGCGTCGAGGCCGCCGCCACGCGGAAATGGCAGCCCATGGTGAGCTCGAGGCCGCCGCCGAGCGGCGTGCCATGCACCGCCGCGATAGTCGGCTTCTTCACCTCGTCGAGCGTCGCGATCACCTCGATCAGCGAGGGCGGCTGCGGCGGCTTGCCGAATTCGGTGATGTCGGCGCCTGCGACAAATGTCCGCCCGGCGCCGGTGAGAACGATCGCCTCAATGCTCGCGTCATCGCGCGCCGCGATGACGCAGTCGTGAATGCCCTTACGTACGCCATGACGCAGCGCATTAACGGGCGGATTGTCGATGGTAATGATGGCGACGTTGCCGTCGCGACGCAGACTGACTGGATTGTCCAAGGTCGTTTCCTCGAGGAGCGCTGAAATTTCTTTATAGCAGGCTACGCCAAGATGCGCGCCGTGTCTCCCGGGTCAATTCCGCAATGCAAAACGTCATTCTGCACATTGACCACGGCGCGTCGGTGTGGTGGGGTGACGCGCAAACAAGACGCGGTTGAAAATCGCGCAGCACTGGGGAGCGTAGCGTCTTGACCCTCGAAGTCGGTCATGAATCCTGGGACATCGTGCCGCCACGCGGCGCGCGATCGCCGATCAACGGCGATCGCAAGTTCGTCACCGCGCTCGCGCGCGGGCTCGAAGTGCTGCGCTGCTTCACGCCGGCCGAAGGCCAGCTCGGCAATGGCGAGATCGCGGAGCGCACCGGGCTGCCGAAACCGACGGTATCGCGGCTCACCTACACGTTGACCAAGCTCGGCTATCTCGCGCATGTCGAGCGGCTCGCGAAGTATCAGCTCGCGCCGGCGGCGCTGTCGCTCGGCTACACGGCGCTCGCCAATATCCGCATTCGCCAGCTTGCCCGTATGCACATGCAGGAGCTGGCGAACTATGCCGGCGCGGTCGTCGCCCTCGGCACGCGCGACCGGCTCGACCTGATCTACGTCGAACTCGCGCGCTCCAAGCATGGCGCGATGCTGCGCCTGATGCAGGGCTCGCGCCTGCCGATCACCACCACCGCGATGGGGCGTGCACTGATCGCCGGCCTGCCGGAGGAGGAGCGCAACTGGCTGCTCGGCTACATCAAGCGCCAGGAAGGCAAGAACTGGCCCAAGGTAAAGGTCGGGCTAGAGCGCGCCATCAAGGACTTCGAAACGCGCGGCTTCGTGCTCTCACTGGGAGACTGGGAGCGCGACATCAACGCGGTCGGCGCGCCGATCGTGGCGCCGGACGGCTCGGGGGTCTTCGCCTTCAATTGCGGCGCGCCGAGCTATCAGTTCACGCGCGAGCGGCTCGAAAGCGACATCGGGCCGCGTCTCGTGAACATGGTTCGTAATGTAGAAGTCGCACTGAGCGGCCGGTAACGGGCCGGAACGAAGGCGGCCGGCGAAAAGGTCGCCGAAAAAAGAGGCCGGGCAAGGCCGCCAGAACAGCGGCTACGTCTCGGCCACCAGAGAGCGGCCGGCTTTTCGGCCGCCAGAGAGGGGAAACGTGTCCACGGCCGCAGTGATGGCAGCGTCCGGCACGATCGAACGCGCGGCGCACGCGCCGCTGGTGGACGTGCGCGAGGTGTCGGTACGCTTTGGCGGCATCGTGGCGCTCGACCGGGTGTCGTTCGGAATTCCGGACGGCTGCCTGCTCGGACTGATCGGCCCGAACGGTGCCGGCAAGACCACGCTGTTCAACTGCTTCAGCCGCCTCTACACGCCGGCGTCCGGCGACATCCTGTTCGAGGGCAAGAGCATCCTCGCGCGGGCGCCGCATCGCATCGCCGAGATCGGCATCGGCCGCACGTTCCAGAATCTCGCGCTGTTCCGCACCATGTCGGTGCTCGACAATGTGCGCGTCGGCAGCCATCCGCTCGGGCACACGGATTTCTTCTCCAATGCGCTGCATCTGCCGTGGACGCGGCGCGAGGAGGACGAGCTCGCCCACATCGCCTGGGAGCTGATCGACTTCCTCGATCTCGCGGCGGTCGCGTACCGGCGCGTTGCCGACCTGCCGTTCGGAGTGCAGAAGCGCGTCGAGCTCGCGCGCGCGCTCGCGGCGCGGCCCAAGTTGCTGCTGCTCGATGAGCCCGCCGGCGGGCTCAATCACACTGAAATTCACGGGCTCGGCGAATTGATCCGCCGCATTCGCGACGAGCGCGACATCACGATCCTCTTGGTCGAACATCACATGAGCATGGTGATGTCGATCTGCGACACGGTCGTCGCGCTCGATTTCGGCAAGAAGATCGCGGAGGGCTCGCCCGCCGAGGTGCAGAGCAACGAGGACGTGATCCGCGCCTATCTCGGGACGACCAAATGACCAAGGTCCTGGAAGCGCGCGAGCTCTGTGCTTTCTACGGCCCCACGCAGGTGCTGTTCGGCCTGTCGCTCGATATCGACGAGGGCGGCATCACGACCTTGCTCGGCGCGAACGGCGCCGGCAAGACCACGACATTGCGCTCGCTGTCCGGCATGTGCCGCACCGTCGGCACGATCCGCTATGGCGAAAAATCGATCAACGGACGCGCCACCGAAGACATTGTGAGGCTCGGCATCGCGCATGTGCCGCAGGGGCGCGGCACCTTCTCGCGTCAGACGGTCGAGGAAAATCTCCAGATCGGCGCGATGACGCGCAGCGGCCGCGCTGCGATCGCCTCCGATATCGAGCGCGTCTATGGCTACTTCCCGCGCCTGAAGGAGCGCCGCACGCAGCAGGCGGGGACGCTTTCGGGCGGCGAGCAGCAGATGCTGGCGGTCGGACGCGCCATGATGCTGCGGCCGCGGTTGATGCTGCTCGATGAGCCTTCGTTCGGACTTGCGCCGCTGATCGTCGAGGAGCTGTTCGGCATCCTGCGCACGCTGAACCAGAGCGAGAAGGTCAGCATGCTGCTGGTCGAGCAGAACGCCGCGCTTGCGCTCGACCTCGCCGATCATGCCTATCTGATCGAAACCGGTCGCGTCGTGATGGAGGGGCCGGCGAAGCAACTGCGTGACGACGAGAACATCCGCCGCTCCTATCTGGGCTACTGACCATGGAACTGTTTCTGCATCAGATTCTGGCGGGGCTTGCGACCGGCGGCATTTATGCCTGCATGGCGCTCGCCGTGGTGATGATCTACCAGGCGATCGACCATCTCAATTTCGCGCAGGGCGAAATGGCGATGTTCTCGACCTTCATTTCCTGGCAGCTGATCCAGTGGGGCACGCCTTTCTGGCTTGCGTTCGGCCTGACCATAATCATCTCGTTCGCGGCCGGTCTCGTGATCGAGCGCGTGGTGCTCAAGCCGATCCATGATGCCCCGGTGCTGAGCCACGTCGTTGCGTTCATCGCACTGCTCGCGATCCTCAATTCAGGCGCGGGCTTCATCTGGGACTACACCATCAAGAATTTCCCGAGCCCGTTCGGCTCAGGGCCGTTCCTCGGGCTCAGCCTGTTGAGCAAGCATGATGCCGGCATGATCTTCGTGACCTTGCTGATGCTGGTGTTGCTCTACCTGTTCTTCCGCCACACCCGCATCGGGCTCGCGATGCGGGCGGCCGCGGCGAATCCCGAAAGTGCGCGGCTCGCCGGCATCCGCGTCGGCTGGATGAATGGGCTCGGCTGGGGCATGGCGGCGGCGGTCGGATCGGTCGCCGGCATGCTGATCGCGCCGGTCGTCTTCCTCGAGCCGAACATGATGCTGTCGATCCTGCTCTATGGCTTCGCCGGCGCGGTGGTCGGCGGACTGACCAGCCCCGGCGGCGCCGTGTTCGGCGGCTTTTCGGTCGGCATCATCGAGAACCTCGCCGGCACCTACATTCCGGTGGTCGGGCGGGAGATGAAGCTCTCGATCGCGCTCTGCATCATCGTGGCGGTATTGTGCGTGAAGCCGAGCGGCCTGTTCGGCCGGCCGGTCGTGACACGGGTGTGATCATGCATGGACCGGTGACCGAGAAGCATCTGGCGCCGCCCGAGGCGCAGATCGGCGGCATCGCGCTCTCACACTGGCGGCTGATGGTGCTCGTCGTCGGCCTTGCCGTGGCGGCGGCGGTACCGTTCGTGCTGAAAAACTTCTTCATCTTCCAGATCACGCTCGCGATCATCTACGCGATCGCGATCCTTGGCCTCAATCTGCTCACCGGCTTCAACGGGCAATTCTCGCTCGGCCATTCGGCGTTCTACGCGATCGGCGCCTACACGGCGGCGATCATGATGGACGGCTTCGACATCAGCTATGTCTGGACGCTGCCGGCGGCAGCACTCGTGTGCTTCGTGTTCGGCTTTCTGTTCGGCCTGCCGGCACTGCGGCTCGAGGGCATCTATCTGGCGCTCGCGACCTTTGCGCTCGCCATCGCGATACCGCAGTTTCTCAAGTCAACGCTGGTCGAGCATTGGACCGGCGGCGTGCAGGGCATCACTATCATCAAGCCGGACGCGCCGTTCGGCCTGCCGCTCAACTCGGATCAGTGGCTCTATCTGTTCACCGGCGTGGTCGCGATCCTGATGTACTGGTGCGCGACCAATTTGATCAAAAGCCGCACCGGCCGCGCCTTGATCGCGATCCGCGACCATCCGGTCGCGGCGAGCGCGATGGGCATCAATGTCGCGCTCTACAAGTCGCTGACCTTCGGCGTGAGCGCGCTCTACACCGGCGTCGCCGGCGCGCTCGGCGCCATCGCGATCTCATTCGTGGCGCCCGACAGCTTCACGTTCCAGCTTGCGATCGCGCTGTTCGTCGGCCTTGTTGTCGGCGGCGTCGCCTCGATCCCGGGCACGATCGTCGGCGGGTTCTTCGTGTTGTTCGTGCCGAATATCGCGGAGAGCTTCTCGAAAGGGCTCGCCGGCGCGGTCTACGGCATCATTCTTCTGCTGGTGATTTATCTTATGCCGACGGGGGCGGCGGGATTGGGGCGCTGGGTGACGGGACGTTTGATGAAGCAAGATCGGTGAGCGCGACATAGAGAAAACGCGACGGAGGAAGCCATGCGGAATGCCATGCGTGCGCTGATTGCGTCAGTTGCGATATCCATCGTGGCGGCGAGCCCCGCTGCCGCGCAGAAGAAATACGATCCGGGCGCGAGCGATACCGAGATCCGGATCGGCAATATCATGCCGTATTCCGGCCCGGCGTCGGCCTACGGCACGATCGGCAAGGCGCAGGCCGCCTACTTCCGGATGATCAACGAGCAGGGCGGCATCAACGGCCGCAAGATCACGTTCATCTCCTACGACGACGCCTACTCGCCGCCGAAGACGGTCGAGCAGGCGCGCAAGCTGGTCGAGGGCGATGAGGTGCTGTTGATCTTCTCCTCGCTCGGCACCGCGTCGAACTCGGCGATTCACAAATACATGAACGCCAAGAAGGTGCCGCAGCTGTTCGTCGCGACCGGCGCCACGAAATGGGGCGATCCGAAGAACTTCCCCTGGACCATGGGCTTTCAACCCAACTACCAGAGCGAAGGGCGCATTTACGCCAAATTCATTCTCGAGCATCGCGCCGCCGGCAAGATCGCGGTGCTGTTCCAGAACGACGACTACGGCAAGGACGTGCTGAAGGGGCTGAAGGACGGGCTCGGGGCCAGGACCTCGATGATCATCGCCGAGATGCCGTATGAGACCGCCGATCCGACGGTCGACTCGCAGATCGTGCGGCTGAAGGCGTCCGGCGCCGACATCTTCGTCAACATCAGCACGCCGAAATTCGCCGCGCAGGCGATCAAGAAGGTGGCCGAGCTCGGCTGGAAGCCGCTGCACATTCTCAACAACGTGTCGGGCTCGATCGGCTCGGTGCTGCGTCCGGCGGGCTTCGAGAATTCGAAAGGTATCCTGAGCACGGCCTATTTCAAGGATCAGACCGATCCCGCGCTCGCCAATGATCCGGGCGTGAAGGAATGGACCGCCTTCATGGACAAGTACTACCCTGAAGGCGACAAGACCAATTCGAGCAATGTCAGCGCCTACACAACGGCACGGCTGCTCGTGCAGGTGCTCAAGCAATGCGGCGACAATCTCACGCGCGAGAACGTCATGCGCCAGGCCGCGAGCCTGAAGAAGGTCGATCTCGGCATGCTGCTGCCGGGCATCACGGTGAGTACCTCTCCGACCGACTTCTTCCCGCTCGAAGAGCTGCAGATGCGGCGCTTCAACGGGGAGGGCTGGGAGAACTTCGGTCCGATCATTTCGGGAGAGATCGGGAGCTGAACGCGCGCGATCCGGGATCGTGCGCAATGGAAACGCGAAAAGGCCGGCACGGCCCTTACTGGAGGAAGACAATGCAACTGAACAAGAGACTCTTGCTGGCCTCGATCGCCGGCCTTGCCATCGCGATCGCCACGCCGGCGCTGGCGCAGAAGAAATATGGCCCCGGCGCGTCCGACACCGAGATCAAGATCGGCAACACCAATCCGTACAGCGGACCGGCCTCTGCCTATGGCACGATCGGCAAGACGATCGAGGCCTACTTCAAGAAGGTGAACGCCGAAGGCGGCATCAACGGCCGCAAGATCACCTTCATCTCCTATGACGACGCCTATTCGCCGCCCAAGACGGTCGAGCAGGCGCGCAAGCTGGTCGAGAGCGACGAGGTGCTGCTGCTGTTCCAGACGCTCGGAACGCCGTCGAATACGGCGATCCACAAATACATGAACAGCAAGAAGGTGCCACAGCTGTTCGTCGCGACCGGCGCCACCAAGTGGGGCGATCCGAAGAACTTCCCCTGGACCATGGGCTGGCAGCCGAACTACCAGAGCGAAGGCCGCATCTATGCGGAGTATCTTTTGAAGAACCATCCGAACGGCAAGATCGGCATCCTGTTCCAGAATGACGACTACGGTAAGGACTACGTGAAGGGTCTGAAGGACGGCCTCGGCGACAAAGCCAAGACCATGATCGTCTCGGAGCTGCCCTACGAGACCAGCGATCCGACCGTCGACTCGCAGATCATCAACCTGAAGGCTTCGGGCGCCGACGTGTTCTTCAACGTCACGACGCCGAAATTCGCCGCACAGGCGATCAAGAAGGCGAACGAGATCGGCTGGCAGCCGGTGCATCTGCTCAACAACGTGTCGAACTCGGTCGGCTCGGTGTTGAAGCCGGCCGGGTTGGAAGCCTCGAAGGGCATTCTCTCGACCGGCTACCTCAAGGATCCGACCGATCCGACCTGGAACGACGATGCCGGCAAGAAGGAATGGCTCGCCTTCATGGACAAGTACTATCCGGACGGCGACAAGACCTCGAGCTTCACCGCCTACGGCTACAGCGTGGCGCAGACCCTGGCGATGGTGCTGAAGCAGTGCGGCGACGATCTCACGCGCGAGAACGTCATGAAGCAGGCCGCGAACCTGAAGAACGTCCAGTTGCCGATGGCGCTGCCGGGCGTCTTGCTCAACACCAGCGAGAAGGACTTCTTCCCGTTCGAGCAGATGCAGATGCAGAAGTTCAACGGCGAGCGCTGGGAGCTGTTCGGCCCGATCATGAACGGCGAGGTGAAGGGGAGCTGAGGCGCTTGTCCCGGGCGCAGCGCACAACAAGGTTGTGCGCTGCAGACCCGGGACCGCACACATGCGGTGCCTGGAACGGTCCCGGGTCTGCATCGCAGCATTCCATGCTGCGATGCGCCCGGGACACGCGTTTACAGCTTATGCGGGCTCATCCAGCGCGCCGCGAACAGAATGCCGACGCCGACCATGGCGGGCGCGAGCGCGTACCAGGTTCCACCGGCTGCAAGCGCCGCGGTGGCGGCCCATGAGATCGACGAGAAAGCCTCCGCGAAGGTCGCAAAGCGCGAGGCGGTCTGGCGGTGGCGGAAATAGCGCCGCGTCGCCTGCTTGCGGAAGAAGAACTGAACCTGCGTCGCACTCGCGGCGGCCGCGATGACGCCGAGCGCCGACACGACCGCACCCCAGACCGAGATGAAGGTCAGCGCCGCGACGAACGGCGTGAAAGCGATCGCGATCGCACCGAGCACCGCCTCGACTTTGGCGCGTACGATCATGCGCCGCGGGATCGGTGCCGTTGCGACCAGGTCCGGCGCGTCCTCGCCCGAGATCGCGAGCAAGGCGAGACCGCCTGCA
>Ga0081539_10006395_pt1 | contig 11331 bp, 6 predicted proteins | sample TabmetS4T2R2_FD_71023 | JGI IMG/M metagenome (GOLD analysis project Ga0081539, IMG submission 71023) | Tabebuia heterophylla rhizosphere microbial communities from the University of Puerto Rico - S4T2R2 | ecosystem: Host-associated > Plants > Roots > Rhizosphere ...
GGCCGACCGGCAGGGACAGCAGGTTGCCGCAGCGCGCGCAGCGGAAGACCTCGTGAGCCGCCATCAGGTTCGGCGTCTTGGGCCCCCGCTCGTCCTGCAGCACGCGGCCGGGCGCGCGCTCGCGCGGCGGCGCCGGCTTGCCGGCGCGCGGCTGGCGCTCCCGCGGCTCGTCCTGGTAGCCGCGCTGCCGGTACTTGCGGTCGCTCATGAAGTCGGCAGGCCTTTCAGAAATTCCTCCAGATGGCGGCCCCAGATGGCCGGCAGCGAGTGGGTGCCGTGCCCGCGCGTCTGATCGCTCGTCGGAATCAGCACGTAGCGGCCGCGCTTGACGCGTGCGATGAGCCGCTCCATCAACCCCAGCTCCGGCGGGTTCACGACGTCATCCGCTGAATTGATCGCGAGCACGCCGGCCGTGATCGCCTCGAGCTTCGACGATGGATCATAGTCTCGCGACGCATTGTATTGATAGAGCATGTCATTAGCGTCGGTCGTGGCGAGCCGCGACTTGATCTGATCGGTGTACCAGCTGTCGGCCCCGTCGCGGGTCGGCGACGTCTTGTGCCACTGCAACGGGCTGCTCGTCATCATCATCAGGAGGTTGATCGCGCCGACGAGACCCTGACGCGGCTGCTCGGTGTACTCGCCGCCGCGCCATGCCGGATCCTGCGTGATGCTGTCCATGATCATCTTCCGCATCACGCGATTGCGTCCGGCAATCTGCGTCGGGACGCTGGCCAGCGGCACCAGACCGTCGACAAACGCGGGATACATCTCGCCCCACACCCAGCAGTGCATCGCGCCCATCGAGGTCCCGAGCACCAGCCGCAGGTGATTCACCTTCAGGCCGTCGGTCAGCAGCAGATGCTGCGAGCGCACCATGTCGTCGTAGGTGTATTTCGGGAAGCGCGCGTGCAGTCCGTCGCTCGGCTTGCTCGACCTGCCGTGGCCGATGCCGTCAGGAAGGACGATGAAATATTTCGTCGCGTCAAGCAGCTGACCGGCGCCAAAAAGCTGACCGCCGAATGTCTGGCTCAAGAAACCGCCGCCGGTCCCGCCGGTGCCGTGAAGAATCAGCACGGCGTTGCGCACGACGCCGGACGCATCCCGCTGAGGTGTCCCGATCGTCCGATAGTGGAGCGTGAGCTCCGGCAGCGTCGAGCCGTCAGCGAATGTAAAGCCGCGCGCCACGTAGTCGCGTTCGACCGGCGCGGGAAAATCTGCGGCCATCGACGCGCGGGCCGCCACGACCATCAACGCGAACGCGAGGCATCGGACTCTCACGGGCACCTCTCGGGGTGATTCGGGATTCGGGATTTGGGATTCGTGGGGTGATTTGTGATTGGTGATTGGTGTGCATTTCGAATCCCAAATCCCAAACCCCGAATCACTCCCCAGGTCCCGCGTCTCGATTAGGGGTAATATCGCACGCGCACAGGAGTTTCTATGAGCGCTTTTCGCTCCCGCCCGTCCGGAGCCGTCTCAGCGACCGGCATCCTGCTCATCACGCTCGTCGTCGCGGCCGTGAGCCCGGGGGCCCAGTCCCCGCGCCCGATGGGACTGGTCGACCTCTTGAACGTGCCGCGCCTCGCCGATCCGCAGCTGTCCCCCGACGGCAAGAGCGTCCTCTTCACGCGTGCCGATTCCGACTGGAAGTCGGGGCGCCGTGTGACGCACATCTGGCGCGCCGCGGCCACCGGCGGCGCACCGGTGCAGCTGACCAACGGCACAGAGAGCGAGAACGCCCCGCGCTGGTCGCCCGACGGCAAGACCGTCGCGTTCACCACGAAACGCGGCGACAACGAGTTCGCGCAGATCTACCTGCTGGCCATCGACGGCGGCGAGGCCCGCCAGCTGACGACGCACGGCAGCGCGGTCTCGGAAGTCTCGTGGGCGCCCGACGGCGCCGCGCTCTACTTCAGAGCGCCCGAGGCGAAGAGCGCCGAAGAAAAAGGGCGCGACCGCGTGCGGGACGACGTGTACGCGTACGACGAGAACTACAAGCAGGTGCACCTGTGGAAGGTCGCGGTCGCGACGAAGGCCGAGACGCGCGTCACCGACGGCGACTTCTCGATCACGTCGTACGACCTCTCGAACGACGGCCGGAAGATCGTCTACCACCGCGCGCGCTCGCCGCTGCTCGGCGACGGCCCGACCGGCGAAATCTGGGTGGCCAACGCGGACGGCTCGGCCGCGGTGCAGGTGACGAAGAACGACGTCCCCGAATCGGGCGCGTCGCTCTCGCCGGACAACTCGCAGGTGCTCTTCCTCTCCGGCTCGAACGCGAAATTCGAGAGCTACTACAACGGCCGTCTCTTCGTCGTCCCCGCCACGGGCGGGACTCCGCACATCGTCGTGGGTGAGAAGGAGCCGCTCGACGTCGACAGCGCGACCTGGTCGGCCGACGGCAAGTCGATCTACTTCCTGGCGAATCTCGGCGTGCACGAGGAGCTCTTCGTCGTGCCGGCGGGCGGCGGCACGCCGAAGCCGCTCACCAGCGGCAAGCACAACCTGGCGTCGCTGTCGCGTGAGGGCGATCGCTTCGTGTTCACGGCGGCCGATTCGACGAGCGGCGGCGAAGTGTACACGTTGGGCGCCGGCGACGCCGCGCCGACGCGCGTCACGCACGTCTACGACTACCTCACACGCGATTTCAAGCTCGGACGCCAGGAGGCGATCACGTGGAAGGGCGCCGACGGCGTCACGGTCGAAGGCGTCCTGACCTATCCCGCCGACTATCAGGCCGGGCAGAAGTATCCGCTCGTGGTCATGACGCACGGCGGACCGCAAGCGGCCGATAAGTACAGCATTGGCTCGGCGGGCTACGAGCTGCAGGTGCTGGCCGGGAAAGGTTATGCAGTCCTGCAACCCAACTACCGTGGCAGCACCGGCTACGGCGACGCGTTCCTGCGCGACATGATCGGCCACTACTTTCAGAACGCGCATCTCGACGTGATGGGCGGCGTCGACGAGCTGATCCGCCGCGGCATCGCCGATCCCGATCGCATGGTGAAGATGGGATGGAGCGCCGGCGGGCACATGACGAACAAGATCATCACCTTCACCGATCGCTTCAAGGCGGCGGCGTCGGGCGCCGGCGCGGCGCAGTGGGTGTCGATGTACGCGCAGAGCGACATCCGCTTCCAGCGCACGCCGTGGTTCGGCGGCACGCCGTGGCAGAAGAACGCGCCGATCGAGGCGTACTGGAACAGCTCGCCGCTGAAGGACGTCGCGAACGTCAAGACGCCGACGATTTTCTTCGTCGGCGAAAAGGATCCGCGGGTGCCGCTGCCGCAGTCGATCGAGATGTATCAGGCGCTGAAGAGCAACGGTGTGCCGACGCACCTCTACATCGCGCCGCGCGAGCCGCACGGCTGGGCCGAGCTGCGGCACAACCTGTTCAAGATGAACGCCGAGATCGAATGGTTCGAGAAGTACGCGACCAAGCGTCCCTACACCTGGGAGAAGGCCCCCGGCGAAGACAAGAAGGATGCGAAAACGACCACTGAGCAATAAGGCCGGGACGGGCAGGACAGGCGGGACGGGCAGGACGGGCGGGACGGGACGGAGAACACGGAGGACACCGAGATTCGTGCGTCTGATCATTTCGACTCTCTGCGTTCTCTGTGTCCTTTCCGTCCCGCCTGTCCCGCCCGTCCTGCCTTTCCTGCCCGAGTCGGTCCTGCCCGTCCCGCCCCTTCACGCGCAAGCCAGACGTCCGATGTCGCTCGTCGATCTCGCGGAGGTGCCGCGCGTCCTCGACCCGCAGCTCTCGCCGGACGGCCGCTATCTCACCTACGCGCTCGGCCGCGTCGACTGGAAGGCGAACCGCCTCATCTCGCAATTGTGGCGTCAGGACGTCAACGGCGGAGCGCCGGTACAACTGACGTTCGCCGAGAACGGCGTCACCAATACGTTCTCCCGCTGGTCGCCGGACGGCCGCAGCCTGCTGTTCCACCGCGACGGTCAGCTGTTCGTGATGCCGTCCGATGGCGGCGAGCCGCGCGCGCTGACCAAGCACGCCACCGGCGTATCGTTTCCGACCTGGTCCACCGACAGCGCCGCGGTCTATTTTCTCGCCGCCGACGCGCGCACCGCCGACGAGCGCGAGCGCGACCGCGTTCGCGACGATGTGTTCGCCTACGACGAGACCTTCAAGCAGCGGCAGTTGTGGAAGATCACGGTCGCGACGGGAGAGGAAAAGGCGATCACGTCGGGCGACTCGTCGGTCACGTCGTACCGTCTCTCGCGCGACGGCACGCGCATCGCGCTGACGCGCGCGCCGAGTCCGCAGGCGGCCGACGCCAATCGGACCGAAGTCTGGACGATGGACGCGGCCGGCGACAACGCGCGGCAAGCGACAACCAACAGCGTCGAGGAAGCGGAGGCGGAGCTCTCGCCGGACAACAGCCAGTTGCTGTTCCTCGCCAGCGCCAGCGCGCAGCTCGAGCCGTACTACAACCAGAACCTGTTCATCGTGCCGGCCTCGGGCGGCACGCCGCGCGCGCTGTTTCCTGATTTTCCCTACGAGTTCGATCGCGCGACCTGGACGCCCGACGGCCGCTCGATCATCGCCGTCGTCAACATGGGCGTCCACAGCGAGATCTTCGCCGTGGACGTGGCGGCGCGGACGTTCAAGCAGATCACCGACGGCAAGCACGCCATCCCGCCGGCGCCGGCGCCGGTGTGGTCGGTCGAGCCGCGCGCCGGCAAGATTGCCTTCCTCTTCGACGAGCCCACGCGGTTCGGCGACGCCTGGACGATGCCGATCGGCGGCGGCACACCGACACGCGTGACCTCGGTCTACGACGCCCTCGATCGGACGTTCGCGATGCCGCGGCAGGAGCGGTTCGCGTGGAAGGGCGCCGACGGCGCGAACGTCGAAGGCGTGCTGATGTATCCCGCCGACTATCAGCCCGGCACGCGGTATCCGCTCGTCGTCCAGATGCACGGCGGTCCGACCGAGAGCGACAAGTTCGGCGGCGGCGCCGGCGTGCTGCTGAACTACTTCCCGGTCCTGACCGGCAAGGGCTACGTCGTGCTGCGGCCGAACTATCGGGGCAGCTCCGGCTACGGCAACGCGCATTACCGCGACGTCATCGGTCACTACTTCAACCAGATGCACCTCGACATCCTCGCGGCGGTCGACGCGCTCGTCGCGCAGGGCGTCGCCGATCCGGACAAACTGCTGCTGATGGGATGGAGCGCCGGTGGTCATTTGACGAACAAACTGATCACGACGACCGATCGGTTCAAGGCCGCGTCTTCAGGCGCGAGCGCGGCGAACTGGCTGTCGATGTACGCGCAAACCGACGTCCGCTACAACCGGACGGCGTGGTTCGGCGGCACACCGTGGCAGAAAGACGCGCCCATCGAGCTGTACTGGAATCAATCGCCGCTCAAGGACGCGGCCCAGGTCAAAACGCCCACGCTCTTCTTCGTCGGCGAGAACGATCCGCGGGTGCCGATGCCGCAATCGATCGAGATGTGGCGCGCGCTGAAGAGCAACGGCGTGCCGACCCGGCTGTACGTCGCGCCGCGCGAGGGGCACAACTGGAACGAGCTGCGCCACCTCTTCACCAAGGCCAACGCCGAGCTCGAGTGGTTCGAGCGCTACGCGCGGGGCCGGGCCTACACACCCGAGAAGACCCCTTCGTGACAAAAAATCGGTGGAAATCTCGCAATTAGCTCGTCTTTTTGACAATTCGTGAAAGAGTTCACAAAATAGAGCCTCGGTCCGCCGCACGAAAACGGGGTAAGCTCGTTATCCGCACGTCAGGCCGACGACGCGATGTCGCAGATCTTTCACCGCTCGGCCAACACGATTGCTCGGGTCAGCATCTTCGGCGCGATCTTTTTCGTCGGAGGCCTGCTCTATCTCTTCGATCAGGTGAATCGCTCGTCGTGGGTCACCGAGGCGCACGTCGCGCGCGAGCAGCCGATTCAATTCAGCCACGAGCGCCACGTCGCCGGCAACGGCATCGACTGCCGCTACTGCCACACCTCGGTCGAAGACAGCGCCTTCGCCGGCATTCCGCCGACCAAGACCTGCATGAACTGCCACTCGCAGATCTTCGCCAACAGCGCCTATCTCGAGCCGGTCCGCGAGAGCTTCCGCACCGGGCGATCGATCGAGTGGGTGCGCGTCCACGATCTGCCGGACTTCGTGTATTTCAACCACAGCATCCACGTGAACAAGGGCGTCGGCTGCACGACGTGCCATGGGCAGGTCGATCGCATGCCGCTGATGTGGCGCGAGAAATCGCTGCAGATGGACTGGTGCCTCGACTGCCACCGCCAGCCGGAACAGTACGTGCGTCCGCGTGAAGCGGTCTTCCGCGTGGACTATGAACCGCCCGCCGATCAGGCGGAGCTCGGCAAACGCCTGGTCGCCGAGTACCAGATTCAGAAGCTGACGAGCTGCTCGACGTGCCACCGATGACGAAGGGTGATTTGGGATTCGGGATTGGGGATTCGGAAGAGCGTGATTTGGGAATGGCTGATTCGCATCACAACGCACGTCTCGACGAATCACCCGAATCACAAACCCCAAATCCCAAATCACTCCCCCGGTACTGGCGAACCCTCGATGAAGCCGCGAACGATCCGGCGTTCGAGCGGTTCATCCACGACGAATTTCCGTCGCAGGTCGAGGCGATCAGCGATCCCGTCGCGCGGCGCACGTTTCTCAAGTTGATGGGGGCGTCGATGGCGCTCGCCGGCGTCACGGCGTGCACGCGGCAGCCGGTCGAGAAAATCGTCCCCTACGTCCGACAGCCCGAGGAGCTGGTGCCCGGGAAGCCGCTCTTCTTCGCGACGGCGATGACGATAGGCGGCGTCGCGACCGGCCTGCTCGTCGAGAGCCATGAGGGGCGGCCGACGAAGATCGAAGGCAATCCGCTTCACCCCGGCAGCGGCGGCGCCGCCGACGTCTTCGCGCAGGCCGCGATTCTCGGCCTCTACGATCCCGATCGCTCGAAGACGCTGACGAATCTCGGCGAGATCCGTCCCTGGTCGGCGTTTCTCGGCGCCATCCGCGCGGTCGTCGGCGCGCAGCAGCCGTTCAAGGGCGCCGGCATCCGCATTCTCACCGAATCGGTGAGCTCTCCGACGCTGGCGGCGCAGCTTCGCGACGTGCTGTCGCGTTATCCGTCCGCCAAGTGGCACCAGTGGGATCCGGCCAGCCCGGACGGCGCGCGCGTCGGCGCGAAGCTCGCCTTCGGCCAGTACGTCGCGCCGCAGTACCGCTTCGATCGCGCGGACGTGGTCGTGACGCTCGACGCCGATCTCCTCGGCTGCGGCGCCGGCAGCCTGAAGTACGCGCGCGATTTCGCGGCCCGGCGACGGCCTGAACGCGCCGACATGAGCCGCGTCTACGCGATCGAAGGGATGCCGACGTCCACCGGCGCGCGCGCGGATCATCGCCTGCCGCTGAAGCCCAGCGAGGTTGCTGCCGCGGCGCGCCAACTCGCTTCGCTCGTCGGCGCGACCGCGTCAGGTGGGTCTGGTGGGTCGCGTGGGTTGGTTGGGTCTGGGTCAGATAGGTCGGATAGGGCGACAAGGTTCATCGCAGCCGTCGCAAAAGATCTGCTCGCGCATCGCGGCCGCAGTCTCGTGATTGCCGGCGATCATCAGCCGGCCGAAGTCCATGCGCTTGCCCATGCGATGAATCACGCGCTCGGCAACGCCGGCCAGACCGTCGTCTACACCGAGCCGGTCGAGGCGGAGCCGACCGGTCAGCTCGATTCGCTCCGCGATCTCGTCGCCGACATGAACGCCGGCAAGGTCGATCTACTGATCGTCTTGTCCGGTAATCCGGTGTACACGGCGCCCGCCGATCTCAAGTTCGCGGAGGCGATGGGCAAAGTGCAGCTGCGCGTGCATCTCAGCCTCCACGAGGACGAGACGTCGGCGCTCTGCCACTGGCAGATTCCCGAGGCGCACTTCCTCGAGTCGTGGAGCGACGCGCGCGGCTTCGACGGCACCGCCTCGATCGTCCAGCCGCTGATCGCACCGCTCTACGGCGGCCGCTCCGCCCACGAAGTGATCGCCGCGATGAGCGACCGGCCGGAGCGATCGCCCTACGAGCTGGTGCGCGAGCACTGGAAAGTGGACCCGCAGCACGACGCCAACTGGCGCAAGTGGCTCCACGACGGCGTGATCCCGGACACCGCGCTCCCGCCGAAAGCCGTGAGCATCGTCGCGGGCTTCAGTCCGCTATTCCCTCAATCCGACAATCAATCCGCAATCCGCAATCCGCAATCCGCAATCGAGCTGGCGTTTCGGAACGATCCGTCGGTGCTGGATGGACGCTTCGCGAACAACGGCTGGCTGCAGGAGCTGCCGAAGCCGATCACCAAGCTGACGTGGGACAACGCGGTGCTCGTCAGCCCGGCCACGGCGGCGCGCATCGGCGGCGGCAACAAGCCGGCCTACACCGGCGGCGAGCACGGCACCATCGACAGCGATCTCGTCGAGATCCGCGTCGGCGGCCGCACGGTGCGCGGCCCGCTGTTCGTCGTCGCCGGCCATCCGGACGACTGTGCGACGCTGCACCTCGGCTACGGCCGTCAGCGCGGCGGACAGACGGCGGCCGGCGCCGGCTTCGACGCCAACGCGCTGCGCACGGCGGACGCGCCGTGGTTCCGCGGCGGCGCCGAGATCGTCAAGACCGGGCAAACCTATTCGCTGGCGTGCACGCAGTATCACCACCTGATGGAAGGCCGCGCGCCCATCCACTCAGCGACGCGCCAGGAGTTCGAGCACGAACCGAAGGCGATGCACGAGCGGCCGGACGTCGAGGAAACGCCGGCGCGGATCATCACGCTCTACCCCGAGCACACGTACGACGGCTACAAGTGGGGCATGGCGATCGACGTCAACGCCTGCATCGGCTGCAACGCCTGCATCGTCGGCTGCCAGGCGGAGAACAACATCCCGGTCGTCGGCAAGGATCAGGTGCTGCGCGGCCGCGAGATGCACTGGCTGCGCGTCGACACCTACTACAGCGGCGCGCCGGAGAATCCCGAGACGTTCTTCCAGCCGGTGCCCTGCATGCAGTGCGAGAACGCCCCCTGCGAGCCGGTGTGTCCGGTCGGCGCGACCGTCCACAGCCACGAGGGGCTGAACGACATGGTGTACAACCGCTGTGTCGGGACGCGTTACTGCTCGAACAACTGCCCCTACAAGGTCCGCCGCTTCAACTATTTCCTCTATCAGGACTGGAACACGCCGAGCCTGAAGCTGGGACGCAACCCCGACGTCACGGTGCGCAGCCGCGGTGTGATGGAGAAGTGCACCTACTGCGTGCAGCGGATCAACGCCGCGAAGATCGATTCGGAAAAGGAAGGGCGCTCGGTGCGCGACGGTGAGATTCAGACCGCCTGCCAGCAGACGTGTCCGGCGGACGCCATCGTGTTCGGCAATCTCAACGATCCGAACAGCCGCGTGGCGAAGCTGAAGGCCGACGCCCGCAACTACGAGCTGCTCGGCGAGCTGAACACGCGCCCGCGCACCACGTATCTCGGCGCCGTCCGCAACGTCAATCCGGAGCTGGGCGAATCGTGACGCCTGAACAGGATCCGCTCCAGCCAGTCGCCGGCACGGCGGAAGCGACCGGCGTCATCGCGCCCGGCCACACCTTCGGCTCGGTCACCGACAAGATCAGCTCGATCGTCCTGGCGCGCAAGACCGGCATGGGCTGGTACCTCGGCTTCGGCATCGCCTTCATGCTGACGATGCTGCTGCTGGCGGCGATCTCGTACCTGGTCGTCAAAGGCATCGGGATCTGGGGCAACAACGTCCCGGTCGGCTGGGCGTTCGAGATCACCAACTTCGTCTGGTGGATCGGCATCGGCCACGCCGGCACGCTGATCTCCGCGATTCTCCTGCTCCTGAAGCAGACGTGGCGGACGTCGATCAATCGCTTCGCCGAAGCGATGACGCTGTTCGCCGTGGCGTGCGCCGGCCTGTTCCCCGCGCTGCACACCGGTCGTCCGTGGCTCGACTACTGGCTGCTGCCGTACCCGAACACGATGGGCGTCTGGCCGCAGTTCAGAAGCCCCATCATGTGGGACGTGTTCGCGGTCTCGACCTACGCGACCGTCTCGCTGCTGTTCTGGTTCATCGGCCTGATCCCGGACCTGGCGACGCTTCGCGATCGCTCGCAGTCACGGGCCGGACGCGTGATCTACGGCATGCTGGCGATGGGCTGGCGCGGCTCGGCGCGGCACTGGCAGCGCTACGAGACGGCCTATCTCCTGCTCGCCGGCCTGGCGACGCCGCTCGTCGTCTCGGTGCACACGGTCGTCAGCTTCGACTTCTCGATCGCGATCGTGCCCGGCTGGCACGCGACGATCTTCCCGCCCTACTTCGTGGCGGGCGCCATCTACTCGGGCTTCGCGATGGTGCTGACGCTGGCGATTCCGATCCGCGCGGCCTACGGCCTCGAGGACTTCATCACGCTGCGCCACCTGCAGAACATGGCCAAGGTCATGCTCGTGACCGGCCTGATCGTCGCCTACGGCTACTTCACCGAGGCGTTCATGTCGTGGTACAGCGCCGACAAGTACGAAGTCTTCGTCCCGTTCAATCGCATCACCGGCCCGTACTGGTGGGCGTACGCGCTGCTCATTCTCTGCAACGTCGTGGTGCCGCAGGCGCTGTGGTTCCGGCGCGTTCGCACCAGCCCGCTCGGGCTGTTCGTGATCTCGATCGTCGTCAACATCGGCATGTGGCTCGAGCGCTTCATCATCGTCGTCACGAGCCTGCACCGCGACTTCCTGCCTTCGTCGTGGGGCCGCTACGCGCCGACGATCTGGGACTGGTCGACGTTTGTCGGCACGATCGGCCTGTTCCTGGCGCTGCTGTTCCTGTTCCTGCGCTTCCTGCCGATGATCTCGATCTTCGAGATGCGGACGATTCTGCCGGGCGCGAAGGTCGACGAAGATCTGGGGGCGGCCTAGCATGGCGAGCCCATCGCCCATCTACGGACTGCTCGCCGAGTTCGAGGATCCGAGCTCGCTCGTCGCCGCGACGCACAAGGCGTATCAGTCCGGCTATCGCTGCATGGACGCCTATTCGCCGTTCCCGATCGAGGAGCTGCACGAAGCGCTCGGCAGCCACCACACCCGGCTGCCGCTGATCGTGTTGATCGGCGGCCTGGTGGGCTGCGTCGGCGGCTACTCGCTGCAGTACTGGGCGAACGCCGTCGCCTATCCGGTCATGGTCGGCGGCAAACCGATTCACAGCTGGCCGGCGTTCATCCCGATCACCTTTGAGTGCACGATCCTCGTCGCCGCGCTTTCCGCGGTGCTCGGCATGCTCGCGCTGAAC
>Ga0081539_10006396_pt1 | contig 11331 bp, 11 predicted proteins | sample TabmetS4T2R2_FD_71023 | JGI IMG/M metagenome (GOLD analysis project Ga0081539, IMG submission 71023) | Tabebuia heterophylla rhizosphere microbial communities from the University of Puerto Rico - S4T2R2 | ecosystem: Host-associated > Plants > Roots > Rhizosphere ...
GTGGAGGGCGGCGCTGGCCGATTTGCGTCGCGGGGTGTGGGGGGGGGTCGTGCGTGTACTCGGGGGCGAGCGGCCCCCCCCCGCCTGCAATCGCCCGGCGGGAGCCGGTCCGGCGCAATGAGCCGCGCCGCGATCGCGCGCATCCACGCTCGCCAGATCCTCGACTCGCGCGGTCGTCCCACCGTCGAGGTCGACGTCGAGCTCGCCGAAGGCGCGAGCGGCCGTGCCGCCGTCCCATCGGGTGCGTCGACCGGCAGTGCGGAAGCGCACGAGTTGCGCGACGGCGACACGCAGCATTACGCAGGACGGGGTGTCCTGCGCGCGGTGGCGCACGTCAATGACGAGATCGCCCGGGCGCTGCACGGCCAGGACGCAATGCAGCAGCGCGCCATCGACGATCGGCTGCGGGAGCTCGACGGCACGCCGAACCTGCGGCGCCTCGGCGGCAATGCGATTCTCGGCGTGTCGATGGCGGTGTGTCGCGCCGCCGCCGTTGTCGCGGTTACCCCATTGCATGCATACATCGCGCGGCTCGCCGGCACCGAAGAGATCACGATGCCGTTGCCGATGGTCAACATCCTGAGCGGCGGATTGCATGCCCAGGGCGGAATGGACCTGCAGGATTTCCTGGTGATCCCGATTGCAGCGCGCTCGTTCGCGGACGCCGTGCACATTGCGGCGCGGGTGCGCACCGCCGCGGCCGAGATCTCGAGCGAGCGACGGCTTCCCATCCTGCTCGCCGATGAAGGCGGATTGAGTCCGGGATTCGCGAGCTCGCGCGAGGCGCTGGAGCTCGTCGTGGACTCGGTGGCACGCGCGGGACTGACGCCCGCGCGCGACGTGGGCATCGCGATCGACCTTGCTGCAACGGGATTGCAAACGGAGAACGGCGACTACGAATTGACGAGAGAAGGGTGCCGTCGCTCGACCGCGGGAATGATCGAGCTGATGCACTCCTGGACCCGCGAATATCCCGTGGTGTCGCTGGAGGATGCGCTCGGCGAAGAGGACTGGTCGGGGTGGGAACGCATCACGCGGGAGTTGGGCGAGCGCACGCAGTTGATCGGCGATGATCTGTTCGCGACCAATACATCGCGCCTGTCGCGAGGGATCGCGACGCATGCTGGCAACGCCGTCTTGATCAAGCCGAACCAGAACGGCACGGTGAGCGGTACGCTGGACGTGCTGCGCACCGCGCGCGAGGCGGGCTACGCCACCATCGTTTCCGCACGATCCGGCGAGACCGAGGACGCATTCATCGCCGATCTCGCGGTCGGCACGGCTGCCGGGCAGATCAAGATCGGCTCGTTGCGCTCCTCCGAGCGCCTCGCCAAGTACAACCAGCTCCTGCGTATCGAGGAATCGACCGGCGCAGCTTTCGCAGGCCGAGCCGCGCTCGCACCGTGAGCATCCCGCCCGGCACGCCTTCCGCCGGCACACCCGATCCCGTGCTGCGGGCGTTCCTGATCGCACGCGGCCTCGCCCGTGACCAGGACGAGGTGCGATGGACTGCGCTCGCAGGGGGCGTGTCGTCGGACATCTGGCGTGTCGACGTGCCGCCTCGCACGTTCTGCATCAAGCGAGCGCTCGGTCGGCTCAAGGTGGCTCAGAACTGGGAAGCTCCGGTTGCGCGCAATGCGTTCGAATGGCGATGGCTATGCTTCGCATCGCAGCACGATTCGAGAATCGTTCCGCAACCGATCGCACATGACCCGTCGCTGGGCGTGTTCGCGATGGCCTATCTCGATCCGTCGCGCTACCCGGTGTGGAAAGAGCAGCTGATGCGCGGCGTCGCGGACGCCGCGTTCGCTGCGCGCGTCGGTGAATCGCTCGTCGCCGTCCATGCCGCCAGTGCGCGGCGATCGGATGTCGCCGAAACGTTCGCCACGGACGATATCTTCTGGGCCATTCGACTCGACCCGTATCTCGGGACGACGGCTGCGAAACATCCGGACCTCGCCGCGGCGCTGAACGGGCTTGCGAGCCGCACCGCGTCCCACAAGTGCGCACTGGTGCACGGTGACGTGAGCCCGAAGAACATCCTGGTGGGCGCGGACGGACCGGTGTTCCTGGATGCCGAATGCGCCTGGTACGGCGATCCCGCGTTCGACGTCGCGTTCTGCCTCAATCACCTGCTGCTGAAATGCATGGTTCGCCGGGATCGAATCGACGCCTATCTCGCCTGCTTCGCGTCCTTCGTGGAACGCTATCTCGCGAACGTCACGTGGGAGGCGCGCGACGCGTTCGACCGCCGCGCCGCCACGCTTCTTCCTGGATTGCTTCTGGCGCGGGTCGACGGCAAATCACCGGTCGAATATCTCACTCGTGACGCGGAGCGCGCGTTCGTGCGTGCGACCGCTCGAGCATGGATCGAGCGACCGCCAGGCGCATTGATTGCGCTCGCGGAATGCTGGCGCGACGGCCTCACGCGATATCGAGACCCAGCGTGACCGCTCCGGTGAGCCCCGGCGCGTTCTCCGGACGCGGCGCGGTGCTCACGATGAGATTGGTCGCGTTGCCATAAACGCCGTCGCGCGCGTTGGTCGTGGTGCGGCGGCCCCGGCGGGCATACGGGGGCAGGGCCATCACCGCGTCGTTGGTCCGCTCGTCGAAGTACACCTGTGTGGTGTATTCACCGGTGGCCCGCCGGGTCGCGTCGAAGCGTCGCGCCTTCACGTGGATGTGAATCGTGCGTCCCGGATACCACCCGGGATAGATCGTCGTGAACGACACGCGTCCGGCGGCGTCGGTCACCTGGTAGCCGCGGCAGAACGTGCGGCCGCGCTGACCCTGCACGTCCGAGTAGTTGCCGAGGGCGTCGGTGTGCCACACGTCCACCTGCACCCCGGAGAGCGGCGCGCATTGCCGGCGCACGTCCACGAGAGTCAGAGTGAGCAGCAACGGCAGCGCGCCGCGCACACCCGGCTCGCTCGCCGCATCAGCGACGAGATCGGAGCGTTCGAGGCGCTCTTCCACGAAGAACGGGCCTTCCGTCATCTCGGGAGAGAGCACACACGCTGGCGTCGATGCCGCGTTCACCGCGCCGGCAACTTTCGGTAGTGCGGCGCCCGCGAACGGCAGCAGCACCGCACTGCGCAGCAGCTTGCGTCGGATGAATGTCGATGTGCTCATGGCCCTCTCCTGTTGCCGAATGCGACATGCCCGCGTGGCGCAGCCGATTATGCGCTCGCGCTCGTGCCGACGACATTCTGTGCTGATCAATCTGCGCGAGGAGGGGCGACCGCAAGCGCGTGCCCGATCTCGGGATGGCTGTCGCCTTCGCGCATGCAGTCACCAAGTGACGTGCGGCGCTGCGCGCGAGACGGTTCGCGCATTCTTTCGGTCGCGACCCGACCATGAACGGCGAGGCACGGGAATTGCGGTGCGGTATTGCCGATGATGTCCCGGCGCAACGCAATGGCTCTCGTGTAGCCGACAATGGACGTGCAAACGCTCATCACAGCGAGTGGATCGCGCACCACCGCGAGCACGGCCTCGCGTGTGCCCGCGCGTCGTCGCACGCCCGTGCGCGGCGTGCGTGGGGTCACGCTCGTCGAGCTCCTGCTCGGCGTGCTGATCGTGGGTGTGCTCGTGACCATGTCGATCGCCACGTATAGCAGCTACACCGCGAAGACGAGCACGGGCCAGGCGATCAGCGACATCAGCATGATCCAGGCCGCCGTCTCCCAATATGCGGTCGACAATCAGGGATTGCCTGCCTCGCTCGCGGAAGTGGGCGCGCAGTATGCGGCCCTGCGCGATCCGTGGGGCAACCCGTACCAGTACCTCAGCCATGCGGACGTGAACGGCAAGGGGCAGTTCCGCAAGGACAAGAACATCGTCCCGATCAACTCGGACTACGACCTCTACAGCATGGGGCCCGACGGCCAGAGCGTGCCGCCGCTCACCGCCAAGCCGAGTCGTGACGACATCGTGCGCGCGAACAACGGTCGGTTCGTCGGCGTGGCCGCGGATTACGATCCTTGAAGATCGAAGGCGCGTTCCTCCGCAGCCGGGTGGCGCGTCGGATCGTGACCCTCTTCGTGTTGTCGGCGCTGTTGCCGATCGCGGCGATGGCGGTGTTCGCATTCGGGCACGTGCGAAACCTGCTGATCGATCAGGCACACGCGCAGCTTGCGCAGCTCTCCGAGAATTACGGCAGCACGCTTTACGAGCGCATGCTGGCGATCGATCACCAGCTCCGCAGCATGGCGGCCTCGTACGAGCCCGACATGCGGTTCTCTGCCGAGGTGCAGGAGCGGCTGCGCACGCAGTTCGACGGGATCGCGGTGCGGGAGCCGGATGGACGCGTGCGCACGCTGCTGGGCGAGGCGACGGATGTGCCCCTGTACCCTGCCGGCGCGCAACGCCATCTCGCATCCGGCGAGTCGGTCCTGGGCTCCCGCGTCGACGCCAACGGCCGCACGCACGTATTCCTGATGCGCCCGGTGCGCGCGTCGGTGGCCGCATCGCCGACGATCATCGTCGAAATCGACGACGAGTATCTGTGGGGAGCGCCCGGGACGTTCCCTGCCTTCACCGATTTCTGCGTGATCGACGACGCGCTGGCGGTCCTCTTCTGCACGCAACCACAGGTACCTGCGGCGGTGCGTGCCTTCGCACGCGATCCGGGCAAGCTCGCAGCCGGCCGTTTCGATTTCCAGGATGATGCGGGTCGGCAGATCGCCAACTACCGCGAGGTATTCCTGGCGCCGCGCTTTTTCGTCCATGGCTGGACCGTCGTTTCCAGCCGGCCCGAAGCCGCGGCGCTCGCGCCGATCACCGCTTTCACCAAGGTGTTCGTGCCCACGACGGCACTTGCATTGCTGTTCGTCGCATTGCTGTCGGTGAATCAGGTGCGGCGCATGCTCGTTCCGCTGGAACGCCTGATCGACGGCACGCGGCGGGCGGCGAACAAGGACTTCACCACGCGTGTCGAGGTGCGCGGTCACGACGAGTTCGGCGAGCTCGCGGAGTCGTTCAATGCGATGGCCGCGCGGCTCGGCAGCCAGTTCACGGCGCTCACGACTCTCGCCGATATCGATCGCGCGATCCTGTCGCGGCTCGACGTGGACCGGGTGCTCGAAACCGTGGTGATGCGCATGCGCGACATCGTGCCCTCCGACTGCGTGAGCGTCGCAGTGCTCGACCGCAACTCGACGGGCATGCTGCGCATCTACACGCGCGACCAGCGCCGTGAGGGCGCGCTCGAGGTCGAGCGCAGCTCGTGGTCGCAGCAGGATCACGACGATCTCCTCGCGCACACCGAAGGCCGCTGGCTGGATGCGCGGCAGACGACGCACGCGTACACCGCGCCTGTCCGGCAGCTCGGCGCCGCATGGTTGTTCGTGCTGCCGATCGTATGGAAGCAATCCGCGGTGGGGGCGGTGGTGCTCGGCTTCGGAAGCGCGGGGATGCTCGACGAGGAAGAGCGATCCCGCGCGCGCGACCTCGGCGATCGCGTCGGCGTTGCGTTCGCGACCGCGGCCAAGGATGAACAGCTCTACTACCAGGCGCATTACGATGCATTGACCCAGCTTCCGAATCGGCTCTATTTCAAGGACCAGCTCGCCCGGCGACTCGTCCTTGCGCAGCGCGATCGGCGGCGGTTCGCGCTCCTGTTCATCGACCTGGATCACTTCAAGAACGTCAACGACAGCTTCGGCCACGCCGAGGGCGACGAGGTCCTGCGCCAGGCCGCGGACCGCTTGCGCCATTGCGTGCGCGAAGCCGACTCGCTCGCCCGCCTCGGTGGAGACGAGTTCACGATCATCCTGTCGGAGATCAGGAGCGCGCGCGACGCCGAGCTCGTCGCGAACAACGTGATCCGCGCGATGGCCGCAGGGCCGTTCCTGGTGCAATCGCAGGAGCATTTCCTCAATGCGAGCATCGGCATCGCGCTGTATCCCGCCGACGGAAGCAGCGTCGACGAGCTCCTGCGCAACGCCGACACGGCGATGTACCGCGCCAAGGAGAGCGGTCGCGGCCGCGCGGTGTACTTCGAGGAGCGCATGAACGCCGCGGCGCAGGCGCGCGTCACGTTCGAGCGCGACATGCGCCACGCCATCGAGCATTCGCAGTTCATCCTGTACTACCAGCCGCAGCAATCGCTTGCAACGGAGGCGATCGCCGGGGTCGAGGCGCTCGTGCGCTGGAACCACCCGGAGCGTGGTCTGCTCTCGCCGCTCAACTTCATCCAGCTCGCCGAGGAGACCGGACTCATCGAGCCGCTCGGGGAATGGGTCTTGCGCAGCGCGTGCTCGCAGTTCGTCTCTTGGCGTTCGCGCGGTCTCGGCATTCCGCGCATCGCGGTCAACGTCTCGCCGCGTCAGTTCAAGCAGAAGACGTTCCTCGGCATGGTGACCGACGTGCTCGCACAAACGGGCATGTCGCCGGATGCGCTCGAGCTCGAGATCACGGAAACGCTGCTCATGGACGCGACCCGCGACGTGGAGATCACGCTGTCGAAGCTGTCCGGCATGGGCATCCGGCTCGCGCTGGACGATTTCGGCACCGGGTACTCGTCACTCGCGTACCTCAAGCGCTTTCCCGTCGACATCGTCAAGATCGACCGCTCGTTCGTGAAGGACCTGCCTCACGACGAGAGCTCGGGTGCGATCACCGCAGCCATCGTCGCCATGGCGCACGCACTGCACAAGCACGTGGTGGCGGAAGGGGTGACCGACGCCGAGCAGGTCGCGTTCCTGCGCAACGTGCGGTGCGACTTCGTCCAGGGCTTTCAGCTCAGCCGTCCGCTGCCGGCGGCCGAGCTCGATGCGTTCCTCGCCTCGGTCGATCCGTCGCCGGCGACGGTGCACGCCCGCGCCGCGTGAATGTCGTAGCGCAAGCCTCTCGGAAACTTTCCGCAACCGCACCTGCACTAATCCACCTGTGCCGCCGCTGCAGATCAGGTGGGAGTTTTCATGACGCCTCTTTCCGGGGATCAGCTGGAGCGCATCCGTGGCGTGCTCGCCGAGCGCCGCCGCGCATTGCTCGACGACGTGCGGGCGTCGCTCGAGAACACCGACAATCAGCACTACGTGGAAATCATCGGACGCAACCCCGCCGACGCGGGAGATGCCTCGGTGAGCGACGAGCTCGCCGATCTCAATCTCACGATGCTCGACCGCCATGTCACCGAGCTGCGGTCGATCGAAGAGTCGGAGCGTCGCATCGGCGACGGCACCTACGGCGAATGCATCGAATGCGGCGGCGAGATCGGGTTCGAGCGCCTGCTTGCCCAGCCTACGGCGGTGCGGTGCGTGCTGGACCAGGATCAGTACGAAAGGACCCACGCCACGCAGGCAACGCCGACGCTTTAACCTCGCATGAAACAAAACGGCCCCGGGTGGGGCCGTCGTCTCGGGGTGGAGCGGGATTACTTGCCGCTCTGCGCGAGCATCTCCTGGATCTTCGAGTCGAACGCGTTATAGGGCACCGCGCCGACGATGCGCACGCCCTGCAGCTTGCCGTTCTCGACCCGGCCCAGGATGAACGAAGGCGTGCCCGATACGCCGGCGGCGAGGCCTTCGGCGTAGCTCTTCTCGACGGTGTCCTTGTACTTGTCCGCGAGCACGCACGTCGAGAACTTCGCGACGTCGAGGCCGAGGTCCTTGGCGTAGCCGACGAGCTTCTCCGCCTGGAGCTTGTCGGCGTTCACGTGCATGACGTGGCGCAGCTCCCAGAACTTGCCCTGCTCGTTGCCGCAGTGCGCGGCCACCGCCGCGCGCTTCGCATTCTCGTGGAAATCGAGCGGGAAATCGCGATTGATGAATCGCACCTTGCCGGTGTCGATGTAGTTCTTCTTGATCTGGTCCCACGCCGTGTTGTGGAACTGCTGGCAGAACGGGCACTGGTAATCGGTGTACTCAACCATGACGAGCGGCGCGTCGTCGCGTCCCATGCTGACGCCGCCCGCCGGCAGCTGCATGCTCACCTTGTCGTCGGCCGGAGCGCCGGCACCGCCGGCCGGAATCCCCGCGGCCTGTTTTTCCAGCGCCTGCCGGATGAGCTTGAGCTCGTTCAGGAGCTCCTTGATCTGCTCGTTGGTCATGTCGGCGCGCGCGGCGGGTGCGCCTGCAAGAAGCGCTGCCGCGACGACGCCCACCAGGGTGCGCCGGAAAGTAGATGCCATGATTCGCCTCGCGATGGGTTCAAAAGCGTGCGCGGCACCGAGGCCGCGCGAACGGATGGGTTTATAGCCGAGGCGGGTACGCGCTGTGCGCTACTGCCGACAGGCGGCGCCTGCGATGGCGTTGACGGCTCGCCCGTTGCCCGCAGCATCGACGTGGATTTGGGGCGGGCAAACGGTGCCTCCGCCGCTTTCCACGCGGCATGAAGTGTGGAACAATTTACCCAACCATACGTTCATGGGTGACCTCGATGCTGGATCGCGACGGTTATCGCCCGAACGTAGCCATCGTCATTGCGAATGCGAAGAACCAGGTCTTTTGGGGTAAGCGGATAAAAGAACACTCGTGGCAGTTCCCACAGGGCGGCATCAATGCCGGCGAAGCGCCGGAGCAGGCGATGTACCGCGAGCTTCAGGAAGAAGTGGGACTCCTGCCACACCACGTGAGAATACTGGGTCGCACGCGTGACTGGCTTCGTTACGAGGTGCCGCAACACTGGGTGAAGCGCGAATGGCGCGGTAGTTACCGCGGCCAGAAGCAGATCTGGTTCCTGCTGCGGCTCGTTGGCCGCGACTCGGACGTGAAGCTGCGCGCGACCGACAAGCCCGAGTTCGATGCCTGGCGGTGGCACGAGTACTGGGTGCCGCTCGACGGGGTCATCGAGTTCAAGCGCGAGGTGTATCGGCGCGCGCTCACCGAGCTCGAGCGCTACCTGCATCACCGTCCCCAGACGCGGCGAGAGCGCCTGTACGGCTGGGCACATCCCGTGATGCCCGCGTCCTACGCGGATCCGACGCCCTCCTCGGGTTCCTGATCGATCGGAAATGAAAAGCGGCGCCCGCGGGCGCCGCTTTCGCGTCTGGGCCAGGGTTTCAGCTGAACAGACCCATGCCGGCCAGCATGGCGCCGCCGAACAGCGTGGAGATCAGCACCGTGCCGAGGACCGCCCCGAGCACGATCGCGCAGAGCACCACGACGATCGTGAAGCCGGCGGCTTTCTCGGCCGTCGCCTTGCGCAGCACGGGCGCGCCCAGATAGAACGTGTAGATCGAATACACCCCGGCGATGAGCATGAGCACGCCGCCGAGCCAGGGGATCAGGCGGAAGATGCCGGCGATCCATGCCGCGGTGTGCGCGTACGCCACCAGCTTGAGCGACTGCGTGAAGTCCTTCTCTCCTCCGAACGTGGGCGCCAGCGCGTCGACGATGAGCGCCAGCAGGTACGTGACGACGAGCGCGATCAGGTAGCTCACGATGGCCACCCCCAGCAGCAGCAGCGGCGACCTCACGATCATGGCGATCGGCCCGATCGCCGCGAGGATCATGATGTAACCGGTGTACAGCGAACCTACGGTGGACGATTCCTGCGCGATCACCGGCCACTCGGTGCGCGGGCTCGCGATGATGTTCTTCACGCGGTCGATGAGTGCCATGCTCGCTCCCCTGGTGTGAGCCCGCGCGTGAGTTGTGAATGCGCTGGTGCGGGCGCGCGCAGTGTAGGGCAATGCCGCGGCGGTGTCGACGTTCACGCCACCGATTCGTTCACCGCAGCAGAACCAGATTGTCGCGGTGGATGAGCTCCGGCTCGTCGACATACCCGAGGATAGCCTCGATCTCGGACGAGGCGCGTCGGAGAATACGCCCCGTCTCCTGCGCGGTGTAGTTGACGAGACCGCGCGCGACCTCCCGGCCGCTGCGATCGAAGCACCCCACGACTTCACCGCGGTCGAACTCGCCCTCGACCGCCACGACGCCGATCGGCAGCAGGCTCTTGCCTTCGTGCACCAGCGCGCGCACGGCTCCGTCATCGAGGGCGAGCCGTCCGGCAAGCTGCAGGTGATCGGCGAGCCACTGCTTGCGCGCGGCGAGCGACACCGCTTCGGCCACGAGCGCGCTTCCGATCGCTTCGCCCGCGGCGAGACGGGTGAGCACGTTGGGTTCGCGTCCGCTTGCGATGACCGTCGTCGCACCCGAACGTGCGGCGCGCTTCGCCGCAAGCACCTTCGTCAGCATGCCGCCACGCGCGAACGCGCTGCCCGCGCCGCCCGCCATGCGTTCGAGGTCCGGATCGCCCGCGCGCGCATGGGTCACGAGGGTCGCGGTGACATCCCGGCGCGGATCGGCCGTATAGAGTCCCTGCTGATCGGTGAGCAACACGAGCACATCGGCTTCGATGAGATTCGTCACCAGCGCGCCAAGCGTGTCGTTGTCGCCGAACCGGATCTCGTCGGTGGTCACGGTGTCGTTCTCGTTGATGATGGGAATGACACCGAGATCGAGCAGCGTGCGCAGCGTCGAGCGTGCGTTGAGATAGCGACGCCGGTCGGCGAGGTCGTCGTGTGTCAGCAATACCTGCGCGGTGTGCAGGCCGAAGCGCGAGAACGCGCTTTCGTACGCCTGCACGAGGCCCATCTGGCCGACCGCCGCCGCGGCCTGCAACTCGTGGATGGCGGCAGGGCGCGATCTCCACCCCAGGCGCTTGATGCCTTCGGCGATCGCGCCCGATGACACCAGCACGATCTCGCGTGAGTCGTTCCGCAGCGCCGCGATTTCCTCGGCCCATCGCGCGACGGCGTCGTGATCGAGCCCCCGGCCGTCGTTGGTGACGAGGCTCGAGCCGACTTTGATGACGAGCCGGCGGGCCCGTCGCACCACATCGCGCGCGGACATCATGGGTCGCCTGCCGATTCGCCGCGGATCCATTCGGCCGGAGCACGCAGCGGAGGTACGCTGGCTTCGCCGGGCGTAGCTACGGCATGATCGTCCAGCCATTGCTGGATGCGATGCACGAGCTCGCCGCAGCCGACACCCTTCATCGCGGAGATCGCGAACACCGGTCCGTTCCACTCGTATGCCTCGATGAACCGCTGCACGCGCATGTCGCGCTCATCCGCCGGGACGAGATCGAGCTTGTTCAGAACGAGCCAGCGCGGCTTGTCGTACAGCGCCTGATCGTAACGCCGCAGCTCTTCGACGATCGAGCGTGCATCGGCGACCGGGTCGGCAGCCGGATCGAAAGGTGAAACGTCGACGACGTGCAGCAGCAGGCGCGTGCGCTGCAGATGGCGCAGGAACTGGTGTCCGAGCCCGGCGCCTTCCGCGGCGCCTTCGATCAGCCCCGGAATGTCGGCGATCACGAAGCTCTTGGCTTCGTCGCTGCGCACGACGCCGAGATTCGGGGCGAGGGTGGTGAACGGGT
>Ga0081539_10006397_pt1 | contig 11329 bp, 17 predicted proteins | sample TabmetS4T2R2_FD_71023 | JGI IMG/M metagenome (GOLD analysis project Ga0081539, IMG submission 71023) | Tabebuia heterophylla rhizosphere microbial communities from the University of Puerto Rico - S4T2R2 | ecosystem: Host-associated > Plants > Roots > Rhizosphere ...
CAACGGCATGCACCCGACCGCCCTCAGCGCGCCTCTCATCAACGTTCTTTGGCTTCGGCTTACTTGAATGTTATCGTCGGGCGGCGGGTGATGCCGAGCGTTATGTGCTACTCGCTTTCGAGCATCGCTTGTTCCAATACCTCGTAAGCTGCGTCGAACTCGTCTAGCACTAGCTTGTCCATCGCTTTTCGGATGGCGTTTTCGAGTCGGCTTATTTCTTTCGCGTCGTCGGCGTGTAGCGTGTGGCAATCGCTCTTTATATCGCGTACCACTTCCTCGATAGCCCTTTGAATGATGTTGACTTCGCCCCCGTTCGGCAGTTTCAACTCCTTGCCGGTCGGGTTAAGGCTCATGTACAGCCGCATCGCCTTCTCTTGTTCGTAAGGTATGGGCGGTATCTTGTCCGCAGGCAATTTTTCCATGCTGCGCTCGTCAAATGGGTATTGAACTCTTTTAGGCATCTTGTTGCCTCCACGCCGCACATAACAACGCCATGCAGCCGACCGCCCTTAGCTTGTCTGTCATCAACGCTCATGGTTACTCCCCCGCTTGTCCGTCGCGTCGGGCGGCGGCTGATGGCGGGCGTTCAGTTGCTCTCGTTCTTTCGATCCATTCCGCGAGACGTTATTCTTCCGACGGCGCGCGGCTCTTTCACAATCAGACGGTGCGCTTTTCTTTCAGGTGTGTCGCCGCGCTTCTCGGTTACCCTTTACGGGGTGTCGTGGAAAGTTCGTAGCTTCGGGTAAGGTGGTTTATCAGAGATTCTCGATGTCTCATAGACGCAACCGAACAACGGCATGCAGCGGACGCGCACCCAGCGTGCTTCTCATCATCAATCGCTACAGCGCGCCGCTGATGCCGGGCGTTAGGCTGCTTCGTGAAGTACGGAGTCTGTTTGACGCATCTCTGGAAGGAGAACCTTCATGAAACACATTTTGTTAGCTGTAGTAATGCTGCTCACCTTAGCCCATCTCGCTCTCGGTCAAACCGCGCACAACAAGGCCGCTCGTAATGGCGGGGATGAGCAGGCAATTCGACAGGTTGAGGATCAGATCGCCGCCGCCCTGGATCACAACGACGCCGACGCGCTCGACCGCCTGTGGGCTCCTGATTATATTTTCGTGAACCCGTCCGGCATAGTCTTCACCAAAGCGCAACGGCTGGAATCCTTCCGGTCCGGCACGACGAAATTAGAATCATACAGCCGCGACCAAGAGAACATCCGCGTGTACGGGACTACAGCCGTAGTGATTTACCGCTCGACGGTGAAGGGCGAGGTCGGGGGGCGAGATATGAGCAGTCAGCGCCGTGTGACCACCGTTCTTGTGAAGAGAGATGGGCGCTGGCAGGCCGTGTCACAGCAATCAACCCGCATCGTGCAGCAGTAGCGGCGTTGAGGCCGACCCATGAGGCGGATGTGGCTGGCGGCGCAGCCTAACAACGGCATGCAGCGGACGCGCAAATAGGTAGTCTCTTATCAATTAGGATCACAGCGCGCCGCTGATGCCGGGCGTTATGCGTATCAGTCTCGCGTTAAATTGAGAGGATGAAACAACTCTACTTTGCCTGCTTGATTTTGCTGGTCTGTGTCTGTCCCTCGTTGGCGCAGAGCGGTAATTCCGACCGTTGTGAGGTGGCGCTGGCTGACGTGAAGACCGGGAAATCTACGGAGCTTGGCACATTCACCACCGTCATAGGGGAAGAAGAGTTGACCACGCGAGCGTTCCGGCTTCCGGGCACAAAGCTTTATGTTGTCGCCAGCGTCTTCTACACTGATGAATCTATGGCGTCGGAGCGTGGCGCGGATTCCGTCTCGCTGGAGCTTCTACTTTCGAGGGGGCGGAAGCGAGATGTGCTGCGAAGCTTGAGTTGGGCTGAGGCTGAGATGCCGCTCAACTCGTTTGATGTGGGGCGCGTAAGTATGATTGTCAGGGTGAATGGTCGCCCTAAGATGGTGCTTATGGAGTGCCGAAAGGATGTGCGGCGTTGAGTGGTCGCAGATACGCATAACAACGGCATGCACCCGACCGCCCGCAGCGTACCTCTCATCAACCTTGAATCCTGCGGCGCAGGTCGTCGCTGGCGGCGGGCGGCGGGTGATGCCGAGCGTTAGGCTCTAGCCTCTGGGCTAAAGATGAAGTAAGTTATGGCTGAGGTGCGATATGAAATACTTGGTGAGTGTTATCTTGCTCTTAACCTTTCTACCGATTCTCAGTAATGCTCAAACCAAAGCTGAGTCTCAGGAGAAAGTCAAAACCCCGGAAGAGTTGAAAGCTGAAGCGGATGCAACCTTCTTGGATACCATAGAAAAAGGCGATGCTCCTACCTTTTATTCTCTCTTGGAATCGGGTGCTGATATAAATGCAAAGAATGGAAATGGCACAACCGCGTTGATGGTTGCTGCAAGTTATGAGCGCCCTGAGTTCTTGAGGGTCTTAATCTCCAGAGGCGCAGATATAAACGCTAAAAATAATTTCGGGAATACCGCGTTGATGTATGCTGTCGGTCAGGTGGAGATGGTCAGAGATTTGCTGCTTGCGGGTGCTAACGTGAAAGCGAAGAATGAAAGCGGATGGACAGCTTTGAAGTTCGCGTTGAAATCCGCTCATGCACGCGAGGAAAACTATCAGCAGGTTATCGAATTGCTCAGAGCTTATGGCGCGAGGAAATAATTTACTCCACACCGAGCCTAACAACGGCATGCACCCGACCGCCCTCAGCGTGCCTTTCATCAACCTTGAATCCTGCGATGCAGATTGTGTGTCATCGTCGGGCGGCGGGTGATGCCGGGCGTTCAGTTGCTCTCGTTCTTTCGATCCATTCCGCGAGACGTTATTCTTCTGACGGCGCGCGGCTCTTTCACAACCAGACGGTGCGCTTTTCTTTCAGGTGTGTCGCCGCGCTTCTCTGTTATCCTTTACGGGGAGTAGTGGAAAGTTCGTGGCTTCGGGCAAGGGGGTTTATCAGAGAGGCACGTTCTCTTTGAAGGCGCAACCGAACAAGTCATTGGAGCGGACTGCCCGCCAGCGCGCCTCTCATCAAGGTTGTATAATTTCTTTAAGGTTGTGTGTTGCAGGCGGGCAGCCGCTCAATTCCAGCGTTGGGCGTCTTCGTTTTATCAAAAAGTGATTGCCGTTTACAGATTCGGTGATAGAATGCGCCCTCTTTCGCAGTTACCTCATCCATAGTTCTTGAAAGGAGAAATTATGAGCGAGACCGCTAGCACTTTCCAAAAGTCCTGCCCGCAGTGTGGTAACATGGTAGATACAGATGCAAGATTCTGTAAGTATTGTGCTTTCGATCTTAGCAAGTCTTCTCTTGATTCAGACACTACCGTTGTACTTGACAAAAGTGAACAGAAAAATAATCCCAAACCTATATTATTGATTGTAGGGATCGCTGTTATTGGGCTTTTTATGTTGGGTCTTTTAGGTACCTACCTTTATAAAAAGAACCGTACTCAAACCGAAGTAGTAGCTACTTCCCCAACTCCTACTCCCGCTCCGACCATGAGTGATAGAGCAAAACAAGTTGAGGAGAAAATTCTACGCGATGAGACCTTAAGCGATGGTGATATTGCAGGATTGTCAGCATATGAACTTCGTGTATTACGAAATGTGCATTTTGCTCGTTATGGGCGCAAGTACGATCAGGAAGGACAGCTTGGAGGATATTTCTATACACGCTCTTGGTATAAGCCGAGTGATTCCTATAACGAAAATATGATTACTGCTACTGATAAAGCAAATATTAATCTCATTGTAGCAGCAGAAAAGTTACTGAGTAATTCAGAAGTCGCCAACGAAAGTAATAATAGCAACACAACCGTTGTTACAGTTAGCACACCTACCCCTACTCCTCAATCAAGAACTGATCTCAACCGTGAAACCGTTTTATCTTTAGCAAGTAATATGAGAAAACCTGTTGTAGTTCAATTTGAAAGGGGCAATCAATATGGAATTCACTCTCAGGCGCGCAACGTACCTTATGAGCGTTTGATAAATGATAAAGTTATCACTTGTAAAAAGAACTATCTTCTAAGGACAGGCAATTCGGTTGATCCAAGTATATATAATTATACGGATTGTGTTCCCGGACTAAAGGGCAGAGAATTTTCAGTATCTGGAGGACTTTTTTTACAATTAACCATTGGCTACAAAGTTCCATCTCAAGTCACAGGGATTTCGAGGATTGACGCAAATAATGCATATGCGGATGTTTTAATGATTTTTGAAAAGGCTGGTGGCTATAGCCTTTATGAAAAATATAGCGATATTTTTGGTAGACCAAACATACAAAATGAAAGCCGCCGAGTCACTTTAAGATTATATGATGATGGCTGGCGGGTTGAGCAATTCAATTAATCTCAATAAACAAGAACAGCTTTGTAATAAGAGAGGAGAATGCTTTATGAAAATCACAACTGCATTTATCTGAGACGCCGCCCAACAAGTCATTCGAGCGGACTGCCCGCCAGCTTGCCTCTCATCAATCTTGTGTGGCTTCTTTGAGGCTGCGCGTTATGGGCGGGCAGCCGCTCAATTCCAGCGTTAGGTGGCTACTTGTATCGAATCTTTTGATTGAGGAACATACATGGCTCCAAGAATTCACTTGATTGAGAGGAACGGATATATCCAGAAACTTGAAGGCCAAATTAGTGAGAGTGGCTTCTGGGCTATTCCATTGGAGTCGGCTCAATTATTGGTGGGTGGTGATATTTACTTTCATAAAAAGCAGAAAGAGCCATCTTTCTATGGGGGTAAGATTCTCGGCTATAGAATACATAATGAGGATGACGAATATCGTGGGCGCATAATCTTTCGCTTTGAGTATTCTGCCAAACATAGAAATGTCTCCGCTGGAATCGGCGGGTGGTCGTATGAGAAGAAAATCGTTTGGGGCGACGAGTATTGAGTTGCGCGCAACGCCACCTAACAACGGCATGCACCCGACCGCCCGCAGCGCGCCTCTCATCAATCTTGCATCCTGCGATGCGGGTTGTCGCTAGCGGCGGGCGGCGGGTGATGCCGGGCGTTCAGCTGCCACTTGTTCTTTCAATCTGACCTCCTCCCCAACAGAGGTGCAGCTATAATGAGAGTTCGGCCGCCTGTTTAGAGCCGGCTTTCGCCGCGAACTCGGCCGGCGTCAGGTGCTGTAAGCTCCGGTGCGGACGCTGCTCGTTGTAGTCTATGCGCCACTCCTCACTCACGCAGCGCGCCTCCTCCAGACTAACGAACCAGTGCTGACTCAGGCACTCGTCTCGGAACTTCCCGTTGAAGCTCTCGATGTAGCCGTTCTGCATCGGCTTGCCCGGGTCGATGAAGCGGAGGTTGACGCCACTACGCGCCGCCCACTGATCCACCGCCTTACTGACGAACTCAGGGCCGTTGTCCACGACCAGGTGTAAGGGCCGCCGCCCCGCGGCGGCGAGCCTCTCCAGCACGCGTACCACCCGCGCCCCCGGCAGGCTGGTATCAACTTCGATAGCGAGGCACTCGCGGGTGTAGTCGTCCACGATGTTCAGCGTGCGGAAGACTCTGCCGTCGGCCAGGGTGTCGCGCATGAAGTCCATCGAGTACCGCTCATCAGCTCCGGTCGGCGCCTGAAGCGGCATGCGCTCGACCTGCGCGCGTGAGCGCCGCCGGCGCTTGCGCAGCTTCAGCCCCTCTTCGACGTAGAGCCGGTAGACCCGCTTGTGGTTAACCGCCCACCCTTCGCGCCGCAGCAGTGCCCAGAGCCGCTGGTAGCCGTAGCGCGGGCGCTCGGCCGCCAACTCACGCAGCCGCCGGCGTAAGTCTTCAGCCGGCGGGCGGCGCGAGCGATAGCGTAAGCTGGAGTTGCTCAAGCAGAGCAGCCGCCCGGCTCTCCGCTCTGACACCTGATAAGTCTGTCGCAGGTAGGAGGCCGCCTCCCGTCGGGAGGCGGCCTTCACCACTTTTTTGACAGCACGTCCTTGAGCATCCGGTTGTCGAGCGTGAGGTCGGCCACAGCGGCCTTCAGCCTCCGGTTCTCGTCTTCAAGCGCCTTGAGGCGGCGTGCTTCGTTCACGTCGAGGCCGCCGTACTTCGCCTTCCACCGGCGGTAGGTCTGCTCGCTAATGCCGTGGGCGCGGCAGGCGTCCGAGACCCGCTGGCCGGCTTCGACGCCCTTGAGGATGTTGATAATCTGCTCCTCGCTGAACCTGGTCTTGCGCATAAAAGAGTTCTCCTCGGTCGGTTATATTACGGGAGAACTCTCATAATTTCCGCACCTCTTTTCGGGGAGGAGGTCAAATCCATTGCGCGAGACTTTATGATTATCAACAGCGCGCGGCTTCTTTACATTGCCATCATCCTTCTCTTTCACATTGAGCCGCGCTTCTCTGTTATCCTTTGAGGGGAGTTGTGAAAGTTTCGTGGCTTCGGGCAAAGTGGTTAGTCAAAGGCGCGTGGTTTCTATCAAGGAGGCAGCCGAACAATGCCTTGCAGCGGACGCGCTTCCACAGATTCTCTTATCATCAGTCGTCTGGGCGCGCCGCTGAAGGCCAGCGTTGGGCTGCATCGCAGGAGGGCTGTGAAAATGAAGATTCGTGAAATGAAGACAAAATACCCTCGTTGCCCCTCATGCCGCCCGTTGGAGTGTTGGCGAGAAGATCGTTTTCTGATAAGGTCTGCTGAGTGACGGATGCTTGGTGTCAGTCGTGGGCAGCCCAACATCTCATTGGACGCGAGCGGATTGAGCAAGCCTCTCATGCGAGACTTACTTCTTATCGAGGTTCGCCCGCCGCGTCAATTCGGGCGTTGGGCAACAGGTTGAGTGATTAGGAAAAACAAACTAAAACATGCTTCGTTATCCCCAACTCGAATTATGTTGACTCTACCAAGAAATGATTTTAGAGTTTGCCTGATTCGAGGGCATAATTCTTAGCCTGCGAATAGGTCGCGCTTTCTCAATACACCGTGGTCCTAATATATAAGGAGTTATCCTAATGAACCAAAATATACTCCCTAAGTTGGCACGCTTCTTCACACCCGTCCTTTTCTGCTGCGCCCTATTCACCTTCGCCCAAGCTCAAGATGAGAAGGATTGTGTCTCTCGTGATGAAGATGGCACATGCAGTGCCGTCTGCGAGTCCCGCAGGTCGGACGGCACATGTGCAAGTGTCATGGTCTTCTTGCGCCGTACACCTATGAGACGAATGCGCCCTTCCAGACCATCGAATAACAATTCACAGCCGATCCCCCCGCCAACTCGTCGAGAGGCAACTCCGCCTACACCAGTGGAACCAGCAGGAAATGTATCTACGCCAAATTCTAACAATCCCGAAAGCGGTTATGACGCTCGGCAGCGCGAGCGCGCTCGCTTGTTTGATGAGCAAAACGGAAGAACGTCGGTCATCAATCCGAATGGAACTGAAACTATAAAACTAGAGCGCAGACCCGAAGAAAGTGAAGAAGATTTCCGCGCCAGAGTCAGAGCGGCAACTTACGAGGCTCAGAAAGACACAGCCAGTGATGACCCTTGTTGGGGTGAATTCACTTATCTCGGTCAAGGCATCTCTGTCCGTTTCTGTAAGGTGCAGGATAAGTGGGACGATAAAGGGAATTCGGGGTGGACTTGGAGCTTTAGGAACGACGAACCAACTACTATTACCTATCTGGAGTTTGAGTACACCGAATATCACGGCATGTGGGACATTGAAAAACAACACGACGTTTTCCCCGGCTCATTGAAGGGCGGGAAAATCTTCGGCGGGTGGGCTTCTTTTCTAGCCGTCTCAAACCGCCGACCGGACATCAGAATTATTAAGATTGAGCGGAAATGAGCACGGAATTAATGTGATCAAGTTCTGCGCGTCCCGCTTTCTAGAGGAGGCAAGTCATTAGTGTTTGAGATGTGCGCCGCCCTAAAACTCATTTCACTACTTTGAGAAAGGACATACCATGAGAGTTCCACAACTAACAATCACATTGGCAGTGTTCATGCTCTTTATGCTTCTGTTGGCGAGTCCGAGTGCATCAACTCATAATCGAGAGCAAGAAAGCACGGCAACATTACAAGAAACGATGGACTGGCTCGGAACAAAGCTAACCACGACGAACTTTATAAATGCTATTGGCGTGGATTTACCAGACAGCTCGTCCGATAGATGGATGCCTACTGGTAACAATGGCTTATATTACACGACTAACATTTCTGACATCGGTAAGGCTAAAACGAGCTACCAAGTACAGGGTTGCAGGTTAGACCTACAAATGATTGTCGGCGAGGCTATATATAAAGTATCCATATCTTTTAGCGACATAGACCCATTATCTATTAAAGAAGTTAGATGTGGGGATTATTGGGTGAGTAGCGCCTGTTTGCAAGCAGAAAGCTCTAGAGCCAAAAAGCCGTTTGAGACTGCACTTGCTTACAGTTCGCCTAATTACTCCAAGTACAACAATACCAGATCAGGCTCGTCAATCCAGTTTGTGCTTAAGGATGATGAGTCTATGAAGCGCACTGAGACCGCGGTAAAGCATGCCGTCAAATTGTGTGGCGGCAAGGTTGACCCCTTCTAACAAATCTCCCAGTAATTACAGCATTGATTCCCCGACGCTGTTGCCCAACAACTCATTCCAGCCGACCCTCGCCAGCGAGTCTTTCATCATCAAGTTGCTTGGCTTCGGCTAGGTTGTCTGTATCGCGCTGGCTTCGGGCGGCTGAATTCGGGCGTTAGATTGCTCGCAGATAACAGAGATGAGTTGGGCTAAATTCGCAATCGAGAAATTGAAGTGTGGCGAGACGGTACAAATCCGCCCGCGCGGTCATTCAATGAAGGGCAAGGTGAATGATGGCGATCTAGTCACCGTCGCGCCTTGCAAGCCAGAGGCTCTCTCGGTGGGTGACATTGTCTTGGTTCGTGTGAGGGGCAACGATTACCTTCATCTCGTCAAAGCCGTAAATCAAGGGAGGTTCCTTATCGGGAACAACCGTGGCGGGATTAACGGCTGGGTCGGGCATAATTGCATCTACGGGGTGGCCACGAAGGTCGAGGCAAAATAGGCCACGCGGTTCATCGCGGCGCCGCAATCTAACAACGGCATGCACCCGACCGCCGACACGACGGCTCTTATGCTCCGCGAAAGGCTCGGGGCGGCGGGTGATGCCGGGCGTTCAGCGGCTTGCTTGGAAACATCGTTGGTTGACAGTGGCGGTCGTGCTCACGAAAAGAAAAAGGTCGCGCTAATGTGCGGTCATGGATTATGCTCTCGTGCCGGCGGTGAGTCGAGCGTGTCGCCGACTGTTCCCCGCTCCGCGTGGCTTCAATCGGCAGCGCCGCCGAACAACGGCATGCAGCGGACGCGCTTCCACGAAGTCTTTTATCATCAATCGCTCCAGCGCGCCGCTGATGCCGAGCGTTGGGCGCTTCTCTGTGTGCGTGATAAGATTTGGGTAGTGAGGTTTTGATATGACTACTAAAACTCAAGCAACCATCGAAGATTTGTACCGGCTCCCGGGTAACGGTAAAGCGGAAATCGTAAATGGAGAGATTGTCCTAATGAGTCCAACAGGTGATATGCCCGGACGCGCTGGCGGTTCGATTTACGTGAGTCTAAGAGGGGTTGAACGTCAGGCGGGCGGGCGGGCGTATCCTGACAATGTCGGATTCAGGGTTAATCTGCCGAATCGCAAATCTTTTAGCCCTGACGCGGCTTTTTACGTGGGTAAATCTTCGGGTATGAAGTTCCTTGAGGGCGCTCCGGCCTTTGCTGCCGAAATCAGGAGCGAAAATGATTATGGGAGAGAGGCAGAGTTGGAAATTGAAGCGAAGCGGAGGGATTATTTTGCTGCGGGCACGCTAGTTGTTTGGGATGTTGATTTGTTGGGAGAGGATGTAATCAGAGTCTATCGAAATACTGATCCGAATAACCCAAAGATTTATCGCCGTGGTGAAATTGCCGAAGCCGAGCCTGCCGTCCCCGGCTGGAAAATGCCTGTTGATGAGTTGTTTGATTAACATCCCGCGTCCCTCCATCGGACGCCGCGCCCAACAACGGCATGCACCCGACCGCCCTCAGCGTGCCTCTCATCAATCTTGTGTGGCTTCGGTTTGCTTGTGTGTTATCGTCGGGCGGCGGGTGATGCCGAGCGTTGGGCGCTTCGCCTTGGGTAAAAAGTTCTTGACATTTGTCGCTTTGGCAGTAGGATTCTCGACATTCTGTTTTCTTGAAAGAAGCGCACGTGCAACTAGAGCTAAGATAAACCACATGACTTCACTCAAACGCTTGCTTATAGTAAAGGCGCTCCTGCTACTTGTTCTTTGCTTACCGATAACTCAATTCGCAGATTATCTTGTCGGTGATGCGATGGCAGCAACCGTACTGCAATCCGGCAGCAAGGCGGAATCGGATGCTCCAGAATACGACAAGCCGTCATTAAACAAGATTTTTGGCCCTTGGGATGACCGGGAAGCTCTGAGAAATGCTATTGTAAAATATTCTCAAAAAAAACTTACTGAAGCATTGCGTGGTCAGGTTGGAAGTGCGGATCTGGAAGATCTCAAGGGGATGCTCGAATATTCTGACCACCTCATGGAGCATGCTGCCTTCGTTCAGATAGGAAACAGTATTTCTAAAAAACTTAATGAATATTTTCAGCGTGATTTGTTTAAACAGGGTGATTTCACGCCGCGTCCGTCTGATTATCCAGACAGCCGCCCCTATATGATGACGATCTATGAATATATTGATAAAGTGTATGTCCCTGTCGCTACGAGAATACTCAAACAGGCTCGCGAAAAAGAAAAAAAGTAAGCTCAAAACTCAGCTTTATAAGGCTTATAATCCTGATTTGCTTTCACACCGCGCCCAACAACTCATTCAACCCGACCGCCCGCAGCGTGCCTCTCATCAACCTTGCGTCCTGCGACGCAGGTTGTGTGGCTGCGGCGGGCGGCGGGTTAATTCGGGCGTTCTGCGGCTACACGAATGTAAGAAGCCGCACAGCCGCTATCACGCCTTGAAGATAAGCATCGAGCGTAATGCCTGCTCGCTTCGCCTTCCGCTCCGCGCGTGCCAGCAGGTGCGGTTCTTGTCGTAAAGCGCGTTTGAGCGCGTTTACAGTTTTCTTGTCAAGCGCCGCAGAACAACGCCTTGCAGCGGACTTGCCCGCAGCGTCCTTGTTGTCAGAGTTATTTGCTTCGCTCATAATTACTCCTTTGGAGCGGGCAAGCCGTTGAAGGCGGGCGTTCAGCGGCTTGCTTGGAAACATCGTTGGTTGACAGTGGCGGTCGTGCTCACGAAAAGAAAAAGGTCGCGCTAATGTGCGGTCATGGATTATGCTCTCGTGCCGGCGGTGAGTCGAG
>Ga0081539_10006398_pt1 | contig 11326 bp, 7 predicted proteins | sample TabmetS4T2R2_FD_71023 | JGI IMG/M metagenome (GOLD analysis project Ga0081539, IMG submission 71023) | Tabebuia heterophylla rhizosphere microbial communities from the University of Puerto Rico - S4T2R2 | ecosystem: Host-associated > Plants > Roots > Rhizosphere ...
TGCTGATCGGCAATCCGACCAGCAATCGCCCGCAGTATCCGGCGTTGAAGTTCGCCTCGGACGAAATGACGAGCATCGCGCGGCGGTTCGGACCCTCGAACGTCACGGCGTTCGATCGCGATCGCGCGACGCCGGCCGCGTATCGCGAGAGCCGGCCGGCTCGCTTCGGGTTCGTCCATTTCGCGGCGCACGCGACGGCGAACCGCGACAGCCCGCTCGATTCGGCGGTGATCCTCTCCGGCCCCGACACGTCGTACAAGCTCTACGCGCGCGACGTGGCGGCGCTGCCGCTGGCGGCGGAGCTCGTCACGGTGTCGGCCTGCCGAAGCGCCGGCGAGCGCGCCTATTCCGGCGAAGGGCTGATCGGGTTTGCCTGGGCCTTCCTCCGCGCCGGCGCGCGCCGCGTCGTGGCGGGCCTGTGGGACGTCGACGACCGATCGACGGCGGTGCTGATGGAGCGGATGTACGACGCCCTGGCCGCCGGCGCTCCGCCGCCTCGAGCCCTGCGATCGGCGAAGCTCGATCTCCTGCGGCAGGGCGGGCGGTTGGCCTCGCCGTATGAGTGGGGCGCGTTCGAGCTCTTTACCGTGGCGCCATAGGCGCGTCGCACGGACGTCACGCGCCCGCGGTACGGTGATGGACGAGGAGCGGCTCGCCCATCCTGATGACGACGCCTTCGCGCACGCTCTCGCACACGGACATCTCCGGCCCCGCCAGCACGATGATCGTCGAACCGTGGCGGAAGTAGCCGAGCTCCTCGCCCTTCCGCACCGACGCCGCGCAGGCGATGCGCCGCGGTCCGCTGTAGTCGAGCGTCAGCGTCGAGTTCAGACAATAGAGGTGCAGACCGGCGACGAGAATCGCCGCGACCGGCACGAGGGCGATCGCGGCGCCTTCGAGCTCCGGCAGCGTCATCGGCACGACCGCGCGCTCGTTGCGGCAGTAGAGCCGCTCGATCCGCTTCACCGCCGGCGGATTGACGTTCCACGTATCGCCGGCGATGTAGGTCACCTCGGCGATGCGCGCGTCGTGCGGCGCATGGAACCGGTGGTACATCGTCGGCGTCAACCGCAGCGTCACGAACACGCCGTTCCGGTACGGCACGCCGAGCGCGCGGTCGCCGAGCAGCTCGTCGAGTGTGTAGGACAGCCCCTTCGCCTGCACGAGCGTGGAGCCGTCGACGCGGCCGCAGGCGCCGACAATCGCGTCGCACGGGCTGATCAGCACCTGGGCGCGCGCGTCGATCGGCCGCGCGCCCTCTTTCAGCTCGCGGATGAAGCAGTCGTGAAGGCTCGAGAAGCGGGCCTTGCGCGCCTCGCGCAGATCGAGCTGCGGCGCAAACAGTTTCCACGCGGCAATCGACGCGTCGCGCACAAGCGGCTGCTCGATGCGGCTGAACCATCCCATCAGACGGGTAGCCAGCCGGCGCGGAATCCGGTTCGTCAGGAGGAAGTTGAGCTCCTCGAGCCGCGACGGTCGGGCGGTCAGCGCGCGCGGTGATGGAGCCGCTGACTCTCTACGCCGCAGGTCTGGCCGCGATGGCGGCATCAGGGGTGTCGCTGCCCGCGCTGCGCGCGCGTCTGCAGCTCTCCGCCGCCAAGCATCGATCACTGCAGGGCCACCCGCGGCTGTCGCAGCGCATCGCCGCGCTGGTGCCGTTCTACGAATACGACGAAGACCGGTTCTTCTGCGCGGATGATGCGCCGGCCGAGCTCGCCAGCCGGCGCAGGGTGGCGTTCGAGCGTCTGAGCTGCCGGCTGCACATGCGCGCGCCGGAAACCATCGAGCGCAGCGAAGACGTCGCCGGCAGCATCGCCGATCTGCAGTTCGTCAACGCCTACCGCGTGCCGTTTCAGTTCAGCCGCTATGTGAGCCAGCGGCTGCCGGTCGGCGCGCTGGTGCGCGACTCGTGCGGCGTGTTCGTGCGCGATCTCGACGGCAACGCCTCGTACGACTTGACCGGATCGTACGGTGTGAATGTCTTCGGCTACGACTTCTACAAGAGCTGCATCGACGCCGGCATCGAGCGCGTCCGCTCCCTCGGTCCGGTGCTCGGCTCGTATCATCCCGTCGTCGAGGAGAACGTCCAGCGGTTGAAGGACATCTCCGGTCTCGACGAAGTGTCGTTCCACATGTCCGGCACCGAGGCCGTCATGCAGGCGGTCCGCCTCGCGCGCTACCATACCGGCCGCTCGCACGTCGTGCGATTCAGCGGGGCGTACCACGGGTGGTGGGACGGCGTGCAGGCCGGCGTCGGCAATCCGCGGCCGCCGCGCGACGTCTACACGCTGAAGGATCTCGATGCGCGTACGCTGCACGTGCTGCGGACACGACGTGACATCGCCTGCGTGCTGGTGAATCCGCTGCAGTGCCTGCACCCGAACGCGAGCCCGCCGAGCGACGCCGCGCTCGTCGGCGGCGGCGACAACGGGGATCGCCGCACCGTTCCGGATCGCGCCGAGTACGGGCACTGGCTGAAAGCGCTGCGCGAGGTCTGCACCGAGCGGTCGATTCCGCTGATCTTCGACGAGGTCTTCGTCGGATTCCGCATCGCCTGCGCCGGCGCGCAGGAGTATTTCGGCGTGCGCGCCGACCTGGTCACCTACGGGAAGACCGTCGCCGGCGGCCTGCCGATCGGCGTCCTGTGCGGCACGCGCGGACTGATGCGGCGCTTCCGCCAGGATCGTCCGCTCGACGTCTGCTTCGCGCGCGGCACGTTCAACTCGCACCCCTACGTGATGGGCGCGATGAACGAGTTCCTCCGCCGTCTCGACGAGCCGGCGATCCAGCGCGGCTACGCTACGCTTGAGGCGACCTGGAATCGCCGCGCCCGGCTGATGAACGAGTGCCTCGCGGCTCGCCAGCTGCCGGTTCGCGTCGCGAACCTCGTGTCGATCTGGACCATCGAGTACACGGCGCCGTCGCGCTACCACTGGATGTTTCAGTACTACCTGCGCGCCGAAGGGCTGGCGCTCAGCTGGATTGGCACGGGACGCCTGATCTTCAGCCACAACTACTCGGACGCCGATTTCCGCGCGGTCGTCGATCGGTTCGTCGCCGCCGCGGCGGCGATGCGCGACGACGGGTGGTGGGACGGCCCGCCGTCGCTGTCGAGCGCGACCATCAGGAAACAGGTGTTGCGAGAGATGATTCGCGTACGGGCTCGGTTTCTGAACCGACAATCGGATCGTAGAGCTCGCCCCGCAGCAGGTAGAGCGGCGCGCGATGATAGATCTTCACGTCGTGAAACGGGTCGGTCAGGATCTTCGTGAACCACACGAGTCCCGCCTGAACGTCCTTCAAGAAGAACAGCTGAATCGTCCTGAAGAAGACGGCGCCGATGCCGATCCAGAGCCACAGCAGCGCGACGCCGCGCACGAAGCTGTAGAGATCGCCGTACACCGGAATCAGGGCCAGCGGCGACAGAAACCAGATCGAGAGCAGGACGATCTTGCGGCGCAGGTTGTAGCCGACCTTGATCGCCTCCTTGTGCTCGTGGGTCGCCTGGTTCGCGGCGTCGTAGCCTTTCGGCTCGAAGAAGAAGTGGCCGATCTGCCGCGACGGCATCGCAATCAGCCAGCCGATCAGCGCCGAGACGGCCGGCTCGACGAACAGCATGGCGTAGGCGACCAGGAAGCTGAGCGCGCTCACGAGATGGAGCGACTGGTTCACGCGGCTGTGGTGGTAGTAGCGATGATCGTCCCAGCGTTGCTCTTCGAGCGCTTCGAGAAAGGTCATGCGGTTCTCCTGAGCATCAGGCCTTGCGGCAGACGACGACCGACGAGACGCGCGGCACGTTCACCCGATCGACCGACAGCGCGGTCAGGCCGGCGTCCCTGAGAAACGAGTAGAGGTTGACGTTCCAGTTGACGCCCGCGTGCCAGGCGAGCCGTCCGAGCCAGCGGACGAGGCCGCGCGACCTGCTCTCCGCGTGCTCGAAGTGATTGAGGATGACGATGCGTCCATCGGGCCTGCAGACGCGCGTCATTTCCCGGGCCACGTGCACCGGATCGGCGACGACGTTCATCACGTACGGGGCGTAGACGGCGTCGAACTCGGCGTCGCCGAAGGCGAGGCGCGCCGCGTCCATCCGGCACAGCGCGACGTGCTCGACCCCCTTGCGGGTCAGGCGCGAGCGGGCGCGCGCCAGCATCGCTTCAGACAAGTCGATGGCGACCACACGGCAGCCCGGCGGGTACTGGACCGCGCTCAGTCCGGTGCCGACGCCGATCTCGAGAATCGTTTCGCCCGGCCGCGGATCGAGACGCGTCATCGCGCGCCGCCGGCCGGGCTCGAGCGTGACGCCGTAAATCACGTCATAGAAGCGGGCGAGACGGGAGTAGACGGCCTCGACCGCGGTCGCGTCCTTCGGGCGCGGCATCCAGTGGTCGCGAGTCTGTCATGCCGATGCGACAACGGTTCGGCCGTGGTGAAAATTTCCCGCGACGATAACGTCGTCGCAAGTTTTCCTGAAGGCCACACGGTCGTCACCCGGCGCGCGCATACTCGCGGCCGAGTGCGCGTCGCGATCTTCACCGACAACGATTTCGGCAAGGTCAACGGCGTCACCACCACGCTCACGGCCGTCCTGCGTCACGCGCCGCCGGATCTCGCGATCCGCGTCTATACGGCCGCCTGCACCGAGCAGGACGATCGCGAGTACCTCGCGCTCAAGTCGCACGGCGTCCCGATTCCGTTCTACGCCGAGATGAAGATGTACCTGCCGCGGGTCGCGGAGTACATCCGCCGCGCCCGCGCCGATCGCGTCGACGTCATCCATCTCACGACGCCCGGCCCGGTCGGCCTGGCGGCGATGCGGGTCGCTCGGACGCTCGACCTGCCGATGGTTGGCAGCTTTCATACCGACCTGGCGGCGTACGCCGCGCTGTTGAGCGGCTCGGCGTGGCTCGGCACGTTGATGCGCGAATTCATGCGCTGGCCGTACGGCCGCTGCAATCGGGTGCTCGTGCCGTCGGAGGCGACGCGACGGCTGCTGATCGGCGCCAAAGGGGATCCGCAGCGGATGCTCGTGTGGTCGCGCGGCGTCGACACGAACGATTTCTCGCCGGCGCACCGCTGCGAGCGGCTGCGCGCTGGCTGGGGCGTCTCCGACCGGCGTCCGGCCATCCTCTACGTCGGGCGCGTCTCGGCGGAAAAGGGGCTGCACCTGCTCCCGGCGATTCAGGCGGCGCTCGACGAGCTGAGGCTGCCGCACCGGTTCGTGATCGCGGGGACGGGCCCCATGGTCGGCGAGCTGCGGTCGACGCTGCGCGAAGCGGTCTTCACCGGAGTGCTCGACCGCGCCGAAGTCGCCCGCGCGTTCGCGTCGGCCGACGTCTTCGTCTTTCCGAGCCGCACCGACACGGCCGGCAACGTCGTCCTCGAAGCCCAGGCGAGCGGCCTGCCGGTGCTCGTCGCCGATGCCGGCGGTCCCAAGGAGAACATGCTGTCGGGGCGGACAGGGTTCATCGTGTCCGGCGACGCCAGCTCCTGGGCTCAGGCGCTCGTCCCGCTGCTGAGGGATCTCCAGCTTCGCCGTCGTCTCGGCGCCGCCGCTCGTGACTACGCGCGAACGCGCCGCTGGGAGGAAGCCCTCGCCCCGCTCTACCGCACGTATCGAGAGGTGGTTCCGTTCGATACGCGACTGCTCGCCTAAGCCAGGTCACAATCGAAGACATCTCGTGACTACAAAGTGCACGAAACAAAGCACGTGTGGCAACGGAGCGACCTATGATCCACGGGATGCATTCGGGAGGGATCACGGCTCTGGGTGTGGCCGCGCTCGGCGCGGTGCTGGCCGCACAGGCAACGACACCGGCCAAGCCAGCGCGGCCGGCAATGGCTGTGGCGCACAAGACGTCTGCGCCAGGGGCGCCCGCGCAGCCGGCCTCTCCTCAACCTGACATCGTCAAGCAGTACTGCGCTGGCTGCCACAGCGAGAAGGGCAAAGCCGGCGGTCTCTCGCTGGTTGGCTACGACGCGAGCCATCCAGAGCAGGACGCCGAGACGAGCGAGCGGATGATCCGGAAGCTGCGGGCCGGCATGATGCCGCCGCCCGGCGCACGGCGTCCCGACCACGCGGTGCTGACCGCCTTCGTCGCCTCACTCGAGAACAAGGTCGACGCCGCCGCGGCGCTCAAGCCGAACCCGGGCCGCCGGACGTTTCAGCGCCTGAGCCGCGCCGAGTACGCGCGGTCGGTGCGCGATCTGCTCGGCGTCGACGTCGACGTCAACGCGTTCCTGCCGGCCGACACGATCAGCGCCGGCTTCGACAACATCGCGGACGTGCAGGGCATGTCGCCGACGCTGATGGAGGGCTACCTGCGCGCGTCGAGCAAGATCTCGAGCGTCGCGATCGGCGACAAGGCGGCGACGCCGACCGAGGTGACCGTCAAGGTGCCGCGCACGCAGTCGCAGATGCACCACATCGACGGCACGCCGTGGGGCACGCGCGGCGGCGTCTCGATGACGCACACGTTCCCGGCCGACGGCGAGTACACGTTCCGCATCATGCTGCACTCGATCCCGACCGGCGAGCTCTACGGCAGCGTGTCGAGCCGCAACGAGCAGATCGAGGTCGCGATCGACGGCGCGCGGGTGGCGCTGCTCGACATCGACTGGAAGATGGACGAGAAGGATGCGAACGGCATGAACATCACGACGCCGCGCATTCACGTCAAGGCGGGCCCGCGGCACGTGACGGCGGCGTTCATCGAGCGCTTCGAGGGGCCGGTCGACGATCTGGTCGCGCCGATCGACTACACGCTGGCGGACACCGAGGTCGGCGACGCCGTCGGCATCACGACGCTGCCGCACCTGCGCGACTTCAGCATCACCGGACCGTTCAAGGTCACCGGCGTCTCCGACACGCCGAGCCGCCGCAAGATTTTCATCTGCCGGCCGCTGTCGCCGGCTGAAGAGATCCCGTGCGCGCGCAAGATCGTCACGCAGCTGGTCGGACAGGCCTACCGGCGGACGCCGTCGGGCGAGGACGTCGAATCGTTGATGGCGCTGTTCGCGCGCGGCGCGGGCGCCGGCTCCGGCGACGACAGCGTCAAGCGCCGCGACTTCGAGGCGGGCATCCGCGCGGTCGTTCAGGCCATTCTCGCCAGCCCGCACTTCCTCTTCCGTCTCGAGGAGATGCCTCCCGGCCTGCGCGCCGGGCAGACGTACCGAATTGCCGATGTGGATCTCGCGTCGCGGCTCTCGTACTTCTTGTGGGCTGAGGGGCCGGACGCGGAGCTGTTGAAAGCCGCGAACAACGGCACGCTGCACCTCCCGGCGGTCATGGAGAAGCAGGTGCGCCGGATGCTCGCCGATCCGCGCGCGGAAGCGCTCTCGACGCGCTTCGCGTCGCAGTGGCTGCGGCTCCAGGACGTCGACAAGATCAAGCCGGACGCGCTGCTGTATCCGTCGTTCGACAACGAGCTCGCGGAGTCGTACAAGCGTGAGACCGAGCTGTTCTTCGACAGCCTGGTCCGAGAGGACCGGAACATCCTCGATCTCTTCAACGCCGACTACACGTTCGTCAACGAGCGGACGGCCAAGGTCTACCGGATTCCGAACATCACGGGCGCCGGCTTCCAGCGCGTCAAGGTCGCCGGCGAGAATCGCCGCGGGCTGCTCGGGCAGGGCAGCGTGCTGATGCAGACGTCGATCGCCGATCGCACGTCGCCGGTCCAGCGCGGCAAGTGGATCATGGAGGTCCTGCTCGGATCGCCGCCGCCGCCGGCGCCGCCGAACGTCCCGCCCTTCGACGACACGAAGGCGGCGACCGAGACGGGCAAGACGCTGTCGGTCCGCGAGCGCATGGAAGAGCACCGCAAGAACCCGGCGTGCGCGTCGTGCCACAAGGTCATCGATCCGCTCGGCCTGTCGCTCGACAACTTCGACGTCGTCGGCGCCTGGCGGATCAAGGACAACGGCGTGGCGGTCGACACGTCCGGAAAGCTCTACGACGGCACGGAGCTGAGCGGTCCGCCGAGCCTGCGCCAGGCGCTGCTCGCGCATTCGGACACGCTGATCAGGAACTTCACCGAGAACCTGATGGCCTACGCGCTCGGACGGCGCGTCGAGTACTACGACCAGCCGACGATCCGGGCGATCGTGAAGAAAGCCGCCCAGAGCGGGAACCGGGTGTCGGCGTTCGTGATGGGCATCGTGACGAGCCCGCCGTTCCAGATGAGCACGTCGGAAAACGTCACGACAGAGGTCGCGCAGGCGAAGTAGGCCTGCCCCGCCGTAGCGCGCAGCGCGAAGGCGGGTCGCGTGGGTCGCGTGGGTCGCGTGGGTCGCGTGGATGGGTGAGTTCGGTAGGGCACCGCTTTAGCGGTGCCGGAAAAAACATATGTCCTATCTTTCAAGAAAGCATCTCTCGCGCCGCGCGGTCCTCAAGGGCGCCGGCATCACGGTGGCGCTGCCGCTGCTCGACGCGATGGTGCCGGCACGCTCGATCTTCTCGAAGACCGCCGCGGCCGCGTCGTCGAAGACGCGCCTGATCTGCATGGAGATGGTGCACGGCTCGGCCGGCGCGACGCCGATCGGTCTGAAGAAGAATCTGTGGTCGCCGGAGGCGACCGGCCGCGAGTTCGATCTGTCGCCGAGCAGTCTGAGCCCGCTCGAGCCGTTCCGCGACCATCTCACGATCGTCAGCAACACCGACGTGCGGAACGCCGAGGCGTTCACGCTGCCGGAAATCGGCGGCGATCACTTCCGGGCGAGCGCGGTCTTCCTGACGCAGTCGCACCCGAAGCAGACCCAGGGGTCGGACGTGCTGGCCGGCACGTCGCTCGATCAGATCTATGCGCAGAAGTTCGGGCAGGACACGCCGATTCCATCGATGCAGCTGTCGATCGAGAACGTCGACCAGGCGGGCGGCTGCACCTACGGCTATTCCTGCGTCTACACCGACACCATCAGCTGGTCGTCGCCGAAGACGCCGATGCCGATGGTACGCGACCCGCGCGTGGTGTTCGACCAGCTGTTCGGCGTGGGCGCGACGCCCGAGGAGCGCGCCGCCAACCGCCGCGCCGACAAGAGCGTCCTCGACTGGATCACGCAGCAGGTCACCAACCTGCGCAAGGAGCTCGGCGCCTCGGACAAGGCGCGCCTGAACGACTACCTCGAGAACATCCGCGAGATCGAGCGCCGCATCCAGCAGGTCGAGGCGCGCAACAGCAGCGGCGAGTCGCGCGAGCTGCCCGACGCGCCGATCGGCGTGCCCGATTCGTTCAGCGAGCACGTCAAGATCATGATGGACCTGCAGGTCGTGGCTTTCGCGTCCGACGTGACGCGCGTGTTCTCGTTCAAGCTCGGACGCGACGGCTCGAGCCGGTCGTATCCCGAGAGCGGCGTGACGACGGGCTTCCATCCGGCGTCGCATCACGGCGAGCGCGAAGAGCGGATCATCGAGTACTCGAAGATCAACCGGTATCACGTCAGCCTCGTGCCGTACCTGCTCGAGAAGCTGAAGAACACGCCGGACGGCAACGGCACGCTGCTGGACAACAGCTTGGTCATCTATGGTTCGCCGATGGGCGACTCCAACGTCCACAACCACAAGCGCTGCCCGCTGTTCCTCGCGGGGCACATGGGCGGCCGCTTGAAGGGCGGTCTGCACCTGAAGGCGGCCGACGGGACGCCGATGGCCAACGTGATGCTGACGCTGCTTCACAATCTCGGCCGCGACGACGTCCAGACGTTCGGCGACTCCACCGCCGAATTCGACTTGAACAACGCAGCGCCGGCCAGCACAGTCGCGTAGGTCCGACAGGTCGCGTGGGGTCGGATAGGTCGCGTGGGTCGGATAGGTCGCGTGGGTGGCGTAGGTTGGTTGGGTCGGTCGGATAGGTCGGGTAGCTTTCTTGTGGCGCGGGGCTTTAGCCCTGCGATCGTGCTTATGCGAAAAGTTTCGATCGTCATCGGCGGCGCGGTGTTGTGTGTGGCGGTCGTTCGTTCGGCCGGTCCGGCTTCGGTCGTCGACGCGGCGATGACGGGCAATCGCGACGCGGTGCGGACGCTGCTGCAGAGCGGCGCCGACGTGAACACGGCGCTCGGCGACGGCATGACGGCGCTTCACTACGCCGCCCTGAAGAACGACGCCGAGCTCGCGCGCATGCTGCTCGTCGCCGGCGCGAACCCGAAGGCGACGACACGGCTGGGCGGCTATACGCCGATGCTGCTGGCGAGCCGCGCCGGGAACGCGGACGTCATGGCCGCGCTCGCCGCGGGCGGCGCCGACGTCAATGGCGCGACGGTGAACGGCACGACCGCCTTGATGCTCGCGTCGGCGGCCGGGAAGGTGGATGCGGTCAAACTGCTGCTCGAGAAGGGCGCCGCGGTCGACGCGCAGGAGAACGCGCGCGGTGAAACCGCGCTGATCTTCGCGGCGGCGGCGGGCCGCGCCGACGTGATTCGCCTGCTGACCGCCAAAGGCGCCAGCACGAAGACGACGACCAAGGTCATCGACCTGGCGACGTTCGCCAAAGAGGAGCAGGAGCGCTTCGCGCGGTTCGCCGCGCAGCAGGGCCGCGGCGGCGCGGCACAGGCGCAGGGACGCCGCGGCCGCGGCGAAGGGGTCGCGGGCATCGATCGGCAGTACTCGTTCCCCGAGCTGGTCGGCTATCAGGGCGGGCTCGCCGCCATTCACATGGCGGCCCGTCAGGGCTCGGTCGAATCGGTGCAGGCGCTGCTCGACGCCGGCGCCGACGTCAACCAGCGCAGCGCCGCCGATCATCTGACGCCGATCGTGATCGCCACGCTGAACGGTCACTTCGATCTGGCGAAGACGATGCTCGAGCGCGGCGCCGATCCGAATCTGGCGGAGGACAATGGCGTCACGCCGCTCTACGCCGCCATCAATTGTGTCTGGGCGCCGAAGGCGCTCTACCCGCAGCCGCGCGCCTACGAGCAGCAGAAGAGCACCTACCTCGATCTGATGGCGGCGCTGCTCGACAAGGGCGCCAACCCGAACGCGCGGCTCAAGAAGAAGGTCTGGTACTCCGGTTACGACTTCGATCTCTCCGGCGTCGACGAGATTGGCGCGACGCCATTCTGGCGCGCCGCCTATGCCAGCGACGTCGAGGCGATGAAGCTGCTGGTCGCGCGCGGCGCCGACCCGGGCATTCCGTCGATGAAGGGCGCCGGGCGTCCACGCACCGGCGACGCGCAGCGCGACGTCGAGGACGTGTCCAAGGCGCCGGCGATCCCGCTCGGCGGCCCCGGCGTGCCGCCGGTCGTCGCCCCCGCGGGCAGCGGCTACGGCGAAGGCTTCGCCGCGAACTCGCACCGCTACGCGCCGTCAGGCATGCTGGCGGCCGTCAAGTAT
>Ga0081539_10006399_pt1 | contig 11326 bp, 10 predicted proteins | sample TabmetS4T2R2_FD_71023 | JGI IMG/M metagenome (GOLD analysis project Ga0081539, IMG submission 71023) | Tabebuia heterophylla rhizosphere microbial communities from the University of Puerto Rico - S4T2R2 | ecosystem: Host-associated > Plants > Roots > Rhizosphere ...
GTGGCAGGCGGCGCAGGGCACCGGCGCGCGGCTGACCTCGGCGCTGCGCGGGTGGGCGCACCTGCGCTTCGAGGTGACCGAGGAGCCGAGCGCCGGCGTCGACGGCGGCCGCTGGAGCCACACGCCGGACCTCGGCATCTTCCACGCCGTGACCGACGTCCACGGCAACGTCGTGGTCCCGGAGGACCGCGTCCGCGCCGCGATCGAGGCCGGCCGCGGCGACCCGCAGCGCATGCTGCAGGACCTCGACCTCGCCCTCGGCCGCGCCTGGGACGACGAGCTGGAGCCGTTCCGCTACGCCGGCGACGGCGCCCCGGTGCGCTGGCTCCACCGCGTCGGCTGACCATCCTTGCCGTGATCATGCACGATAGGAACGCCGACCAGGGCGCACGGGCTCGTCTCGCGCCAAGGGGCGTTCCTATCGTGCATGATCACCGCAACATCCCCCTTACAGCGGGATGTTGCCGTGCTTCCCTCGCCGCTCCGGGGCGCCGGCCAGGGCGCGGGCGACGGCGGTGCGGGTGCGCGCGGGGTCGACCACCTCGTCGATGACGCCGATCTCCTGGGCGCGCCCGAGGCCGCCGGCGATCACCTCGTGCTCGGCCGCCAGCTCGGCCTCGCGGCGGGGGCGGTCCTCTGCCGGCACCTCGGCGAGGTGGCGCCGGTGCAGGATCCGGACGGCGGCCACCGGCCCCATGACCGCGACCTCCGCCGTCGGCCAGGCGAGCACCCGCGTGGCGCCGAGCGAGCGCGAGTTCATCGCGATGTACGCGCCGCCGTACGCCTTGCGCGTCACCAGCGTCACCCGCGGCACGGTCGCCTCCGCGAACGCGTGCAGCAGCTTCGCGCCGCGGCGGACGACGCCGCCCCACTCCTGCGTGACGCCGGGCAGGTAGCCGGGCACGTCGGTGACCACCACCAGCGGCACGCCGAACGCGTCGCACATCCGCACGAACCGCGCCGCCTTCTCCGCCGACGTCGAGTCCAGGCAGCCGCCGAGCCGCAGCGGGTTGTTCGCCAGCACGCCGACCGTGCGGCCGCCGAGGCGGCCGAGCGCGGTCACCATGTTCGGCGCCCACTTCGGCTGCAGCTCCAGGTACGACGAGCCGTCGCCGCCGTCCGTGCCGGGGTCGTGGTCCAGCAGGTCCGCGACGATCGGGTGGACGTCGTAGGCGCGCTTCTGCGACTCCGGCAGGTGCGCCGACAGGTCCCGGTCGGCGACCGACGTGACGTCGAACGTCCCCTGGCCACCGAGCAACGCCACGAGCTGCCGCCCGGCGTCGTACGCGGCCTGCGTCGTGTCCGTCGTCACGTGGACGACGCCGGAGCGCCGCCCGTGCGGCTCGGCCCCGCCGAGCGAGACCGCGTCGACGTCCTCGCCGGTCACCGACCGGACGACGTCCGGGCCGGTGACGAACACCCGGCCGTCCGGGCCCAGCACGACGATGTCGGTCAGCGCCGGCCCGTACGCCGCGCCGCCGGCGGCGGCGCCGAGCACGACGGAGATCTGCGGGATCACGCCGGACGCGCGGGTCATGATCGCGAACACCTGGCCGACGGCGTGCAGCGACACGACGCCCTCGGCCAGCCGCGCGCCGCCGGAGTGCCACAGCCCGACGACCGGGCAGCCGAGGTCGAGCGCGCGCTCGTAGGCGGCGAGGATGACCTCGCACCCGGCCTCGCCCATCGCGCCGCCCTGCACCGAGGCGTCGCTGGCGAACGCGACGGCGAGCACGCCGTCGACCGTGCCGACCGCGGCGAGGAACCCGGACCGGTCCCGCTCGGTGAGCGTGACCAGGCTGCCCGCGTCGAAGAACGCCGCCAGGCGCAGCAGCGGGTCGCGCGGGTCGACCTTGCCGTCGGCCGCCGCGAGCGTGCGCATGAGGGCGACGTGGTGCGGTGCCTCGTGGATCGTGCGGGCCGCCATGTCGGGCTGCGCGCTCATGCGATCCCTCCTGCTTCGACGAGTAGCTCGGTGGGTCGACCCGTGAGTGGACCGACGAGTGGATCGGTCATGCGACGTTCCGGAACGCGAGCGCGACGTTGTGCCCGCCGAAGCCGAACGAGTTGTTGACCCCGACCAGGTCGCCGTCGCCGAGCGGGCGCGGCGTCGCACCGACGACGTCGATGTCGGCCTCGGGGTCCTTGGTGTCGAGGTTGATCGTGGGCGGCGCCACCCGCTGCTCCAGCGCGAGCACGGTGAAGACCGCCTCCAGCGCGCCCGCCGCGCCGAGCAGGTGCCCGGTCATCGACTTCGTCGCCGAGACCGCGACGCCGTCGGCCGCGTCGCCGAGCGCCGCGCGGATCGCCGCCACCTCCGCGACGTCGCCGACCGGCGTCGACGTCGCGTGCGCGTTGACGTGGACGACGTCGCGCGGCGAGATGTCGCCGTCGGCGAGGGCGGCGCGCATCGCACGCGAGGCGCCGGCGCCGACCGGGTCCGGTGCGGCGATGTGGTGGGCGTCGGAGGTGATGCCGGCGCCGGCGAGCTCGCCGTAGACGCGCGCGCCGCGCGCCCGCGCGTGCTCCTCGGACTCCAGCACCAGCGCCGCGGCGCCCTCGCCCATGACGAACCCGTCGCGGTCGACGTCGTAGGGGCGCGAGGCCCGCTCCGGCTCGTCGTTGCGCGTCGAGAGCGCCTGCATCGCGGCGAAGCCCGCGACGGTCACCGAGTGGATCGCGGCCTCCGTGCCACCGGCCAGGACGACGTCGGCCTTGCCGGTGCGGATCATGTCGAACGCCATCGCGATCGCCTCGGCGCCCGAGGAGCAGGCCGACACCGGGGCCCGCACGCCGGCGCGCGCGCCGATCTCGAGACCGACCGCGGCGGCGGGGCCGTTCGGCATGAGCATCGGCACCGTCATCGGGAGCACGCGCCGCGGGCCGCGGTCGCGCAGCGTGTCGTACGCCTCGAGCAGCGTCCACACGCCGCCGATCCCGGAGGCCAGCGCGACGCCGAGCCGCTCGGCATCGAGCTCGGGCCGTCCCGCGTCCGCCCACGCCTCCCGGCTCGCGACCAGGGCGAAGCGGCCGGACGGGTCGAGGCGCTTCCACTCGGAGCGGGTCAGGCGCTCCTCTGCCGGCTCCGCGAGCCGGCAGGCGAAGCTCACCGGCAGGTCGTACCGCGACACCCAGTCCGGGTCGAGGCCGGTCACCCCCGACCGACCGTGGAGGACGCCGTCCCACGTGGTCTTGACGTCGCCGCCGAGGGGGGTCGTCGCTCCGAGTCCGGTGACCACGACCCGGCGTGCGTTAACCATGACTGACCTGCGCTTTCCTGGTTGCCTGCGGTTCCTGTCAGGGGGCGTCGCGTCAGACCGACGCGGAGGAGATGTAGCCGACGGCGTCGCCGACGGTGCGGAGGTTCTTGACGTCGTCGTCCGGGATCCGGATGCCGAAGCGCTCCTCGGCGTTCACGACGATCGTCATCATCGAGAGCGAGTCGATGTCGAGGTCCTCGGTGAACGCCTTGTCCGGCTGGACGGCGTCCGTGGCGACCCCGGTCTCCTCGTTGATGATCTCGGCCAGCGCGGCCAGGATCTCCTGCTGCTCGACGGGCATGTGGTCCTCTCCTTCATGTCTCCGGCGGAGTGTCCGCCGGTGGTCGGTGGTGGTGCGGAGGTGGTGCGGTGGTGATGGTGCGGTGGTGATGGTGCGGCGGTGGCTGCGCCGGTGGTGGTCCCGTGCCGGGATGGTGCCGCTCAGGGCAGGCGCACGACCTGCGCGGCGTGCGTCAGGCCGGAGCCGTAGCCGATGAGCAGCGCGAGGCCGCCGTGCGGCGCCGCACCGGTGGCGAGCAGGCGGTCCATGGCGATCGGGATCGACGCCGCGGACGTGTTCGCGTGGTCGACGACGTCGCGCGCGACGACGACGTGCTCCGGCAGCGCGAGCTGCTTGGCGAGCGCGTCGATGATCCGCGCGTTCGCCTGGTGCGGGATGAACGCGGCGAGGTCGTCGGCGGTGACGCCGGCGCTGTCGAGCGCCTTCTGCGCCTCGGGCGCCATCGACCACACCGCCCACCGGAACACGGCCTGCCCGGCCATGAACATGCTCGGGTACGGCGTGCCGGGCTCCTTGAGGTCGAGCCACGAGCGGTTCTGCGCGATCGCGCCCCACTGGGAGCCGTCCGAGCCCCAGACCGTCGGGCCGATCTCCGGCTCCTCGCTGCGGCCGATGACGACCGCGCCCGCGCCGTCGCCGAAGATGAACGCCGTCCCGCGGTCGGTGGGGTCGATGAGGTCCGTCATGCGGTCGACGCCGACGAGCAGCACGGTGCCCGCGGAGCCGGCGCGGACCATGTCCGAGGCGAGCCCCACGCCGTAGGCGAAGCCGGCGCACGCGGCGGCGACGTCGAGCGCCGCGGCCGGCGTCGCGCCGATCCGGTGCACGAGCAGCGAGGCCGCCGACGGGAGCTGGTACGGGTGCGTGACGGTCGCGACGAGCACGGCGTCGACGTCGGCCGGGGAGAGCCCCGCGCGCTCGATCGCGAGGAGCGCGGCCTTCTCGCCCATGTCGACGACGCTCTCGTCCGGCGCGGCGCGGCGGCGGGACACGATGCCCGACCGCTCGCGGATCCACTGGTCCGAGGAGTCGAGCACCTCGCAGACCTCGTCGTTCGAGACGACGCGCGCCGGCAGGTACGACGCGACGGACAGGATCCGTGCCCCCGGGGAGCCGGTGGGCGGCGCGATCCTCGCGCGTGCGGGAGTCTGCTCGCTCACGCGACCCCCGCCATCCGGTGCCGCTCCACGAGCGCCCGCGCGGCGTCGAGGTCCGCCGGCGACTTCACGGCGACGATCTCGACGCCGGGCAGCCCGCGCTTGGCCAGGCCGGCGAGCGCGCCCGCCGGGGAGAGCTCGAGCAGGCCGGTGACGCCGAGCTCGGCCAGCCGCGCCATGCACAGGTCCCAGCGCACCGGGCGGGTGACCTGGGCGACGATCCGCGTCAGCGCGTCGCCGCCGCCGCTGACCGGCGCGCCGTCGGCGTTGGAGAGCAGCGTGACGGTGGGCTCGGCGGGCTCGACGCCCGCCGCGGCCTGCGACAGCGCGTCGAGCGCGGCGCCCATGTACGGCGTGTGGAACGCGCCGGCGACCTTGAGCGGCGTCACCCGCGCCCGGGCCGGCGGGTCCGCGGCGAGCGCGGCGAGCCGGTCGAGGGTGCCGGCGGCGACGACCTGCCCGGCGCCGTTCAGGTTGGCCGCCGCGAGGCCGTGCCGCTCGAGCGCGGCCGCGACCTCGTCCGGGTCGCCGCCGAGGACGGCGCTCATGCCGGTCGGCTCGGCGGCCGAGGCGGCGGCCATCGCGCGCCCGCGCTCGGCGACCAGCGCCATCGCGGCCCCGGGACTCAGCACGCCGGCGAGCGCGGCGGCCGTGATCTCGCCGACCGAGTGGCCGGCGAGGACGCCGACCGTCCCCGGGTCCGCGACGCCGAAGCCGTCCGGACCGTGCGCGACGTCGTCACCGACGCCGTCTCCGACGCCGGCCGGGAGCACTGCGGGGAACGTCGCGAGGGCGGCGGCGACGATGAGCGGCTGGGCGACGGCGGTGTCGCGGATCGTGTCGGCGTCGGACTCGGTGCCGTGGCGCACGAGGTCCTGGCCCGCCGCCTCCGAGAGGCGCTCGAGCCGGGAGGTGACGCCGGGCACATCGAGCCAGGGGCCGAGGAAGCCTGGGGTCTGGGAGCCCTGTCCGGGCGCGACAACTGCGAGCACCTATTCACCATCACCCAGGCAGGGCGGTCAGCGACGGCGCGCGAGGCACGAAAGCTCACCGCCGATGCTTGTAGGGATCCTCCAAACGCATCACGAGGAGGTAACACGCCCGGGAGCGTCGGCGAGCCGACCGGCGGTGATGGCCACCTGCAGCACGAAACCTTCTCGCGGATCCGCCGGGTCCCATCCGGTGATGTCCGCCACACGGCGCAGCCGGTACCGCACGGTGTTGGGGTGCACGAAGAGTGCGCGGGCGGTGCCCTCGAGCGAGCGGCCGAGGTCGAGATAGGTGGCCACCGTCTCGAGCAGCGCCGGCGGGCCGTCCGCGAGCCGCCGGTAGCCGCGCTCCACCAGCACCCGGCCCGCGACGTCGTCGCCGTTGAGCAGGCGTTCCGGCAGTAGCTCGTCGGCCGAGACCGGCCGCGGCGCGGCCGGCCACGCGGCCGCGGCGACGAGCCCGGCGATCGCGGCGCGCGCCGAGCGCGCGGCGTCCATCAGCGTCGGGACGACGGGACCGGTGACCACGGGGCCGTCGCCGAAGCGGCGCACGAGGTCCGGGACGATCGCGAGCGGGTCGTTCTTGCGCCCGACGACGACCACCAGCCGGTCGCCCTGGACGCCGACGAGCGCGTCGCCGTCGACCGACCGCGCGTGCCGGCGGATGTCCTCGACCAGGTTGTCGACCTCGCCCGGCGGCGTGGTGCCGGCCACGACCGCCACCTCGTCGGTGTCCGGCCAGCTCAGCGCGGCGGAGCGGGAGCGGAGGCTGTCGTCGACCTCGCCGCGGACGAGCGCGTCGACGACGAGCGCCTCGAGCCGCGCGTCCCAGGCGCCGCGGGTCTCGGCGGCGCGGGCGTAGACCTCGGCGGCGGCGAACGCGACGTCGCGGGAGTAGCGGAGGACGGCCTCGAGCAGGCGCTGCTCGTCGCCCGGCGCGGCGAGGTCGCCGACGGTCTCCTCGACGACGTCCACCACCGTGCGCACCATCTCGAGGGTCTGGTGCAGCGAGACCGAGCGCGTGAGCTCGCGCGGCGCGGTGCCGAACACGTCGGCGGTGATCTGGATCTCGCCCTCCGGCGAGTCGTACCAGGCGATGAACGCGGAGATCGCGGCCTGCGCCACGAGACCGACCCAGGAGCGGTCCTCGGCGGTCATCGCGCGGTACCAGGGGAGGCCCTCGTTCATGCGCTGCAGCGCCTGCGCCGCGAGCGGCCCCGTGGACCGACGCAGCCGCGCGACCGTGGGTTCCGGGGCCTGTGGCACCACGTGATCGTAGACGCCGGACGACAGAAGCGGGAGGGTGGTCTTGTAGGGAGGCCACAACATCGATGCGCGGACTCCGTGCGGACTCCGTAGGGTGTCACCGGGTGCCGCACCGGTCCCGCGGCGAGGGCCGAGCGGCGTCCGGGGGACGGCCACGTAGCGTCAGCGCGCTGCGACCCGCTTCGGGGTGGATGGCGCCGATGCGGGCAGGGGCCGCTCGGGCGGTCCGGAGGCTCGCCAGGCACGGCGTGCCTCGCCGCCCTCTGTCACAGGCGTTACTGTCGAGAACGTTCCGGGCGGCGAACCGGCGGTGCGTCGTCCCTGACTTGTGTTGACGCTGAAGCTGAGCGTGACCGAACGACCGACGAGAAGTGACCGACCAGAGAGCCACGAGGCGAGCACCAGGCGCGGCATCCCGGGCCGGGAGGGACGAGCATGGCACCGCTCGACCGGCTGCGGCGCCGAGGGCAGCCTGAAGGGGGGCAGCGCACCGTGGGACAACCCCGCTCGGGTGAGCGCTCGACCGAAGAAGCCCTCCGTGCCCGCCTGGCCGAGGACCCGAACGACGTCGCGGCCTTCGACGCGCTCGCGGAGTTCGTCCGCAAGCGCTCCGTCGCGGGCCACGAGCACGCCGAGAGCCACCCGGTGGAGGATCCGCAGCGCGAGGCGAACGACGCCGTCTGGGCGCTGGCGGAGGAGATCGCGCAGAACGGCCGGGCCTGGTACCCGCTGATCGAGCTCGCGCGGCTGTCGATCGACGACGACCGCGAGGTCGCGTTGCGGCGGCTGGCGACGGCCGCGGAGCGCGACCCGACCGGCAGCGCGCTCGCCCAGGGCCTGGCCATGCTGCGGCAGACCGGGCACGCGGACGACGCGCTCGGGCTCGGCGTCGGGCACTGGCGGCCGCGGGAGCACGACGTCGACGCCGGCCGGCAGCTCATCGAGGCGTCGATCGAGGCCGGGCGGCTGGCGGAGGCCCGCCGTCACCTCGAGGCGATGACCGCGCACCCGGACACCGAGCGCGTGAGCCGCCTGCGGGAGGAGCTGGAGAAGCGGCTGACCAAGGCCGAGCGCGGCGGCGCCGGCCCGCGGCACGAGCCGAGCGGCCGCCGCGGGGCGTCCGGCGGCCACCACGTGGTGGACGTCCGGGAGGGCCGCTCGCCGTCGGCCGCGTCCCGCCTGCGCGCGTTCCTGCGCTTCTGACGCGTATCACCGCCAACGAGCGTGAGGTGACTCACCGGTAGGGGGATGCGCCGGGTTCCGGGCAGAATGGCGCTCGTGACGACCCCCGGCGCCCCGCCCCCCGCCTCGCCGTTCCCGTCCGGCACGCCGCTGGAGCCGATCGACGCCGACCTCTCCGGGCGCGTCGTCGTCGTGACCGGCGCGACGGCCGGGATCGGGCACGAGGCGGCCTACGGGCTCGCCCGCCTCGGCGCCCGCGTCGTCCTCGTCGGGCGCAGCGGCGCGAAGGCCGAGGCCGCGCGCGAGGCGCTCGCGGCGCGCGGCGTCGACCCGCTCCGGCTCGAGCTCGGCGTCGCCGACCTGTCCCGGCTGCCGCAGGTGGCCGCCCTGGCCGAGGACCTGACCGCGCGGTTCGGGCGCATCGACGTCCTGGTCAACAACGCCGGGTGCTACCCGGCCGGGAGGCACGTGACGCCCGAGGGGTTCGAGGAGTCGTGGGTTACGAACGTGCTCGCCTACGAGCGGCTCACCACCGGCCTGCGGCAGCCGCTGGCCGCGGCGGGCGGGCGCGTGGTGTACGTCGCGTCGACCCTGGCCGGCTGGCTGGACGTGGACGACCTGCTCTGGGAGCGGCGCCGGTTCGTCGGCGTCAAGGCGTACGCGCAGAGCAAGCAGGCGAACCGGATGCTCGCCTGGGCCTGGGACCGGCGGCTGGCCGGGAGCGGCGTCACGATCAACGTCGCGCACCCGGACGGGACGGCGACGAACATCGCCGGCCGCCAGCGCGGGCTGTACGGGCTACTGGCGCGCCTGGCGTTCCGCACGCAGCGCCCGGCGGCGGAGGGCGCGGACGTCGTCGTCTGGCTGGCGGCGTCGCCGGAGCTGGCCGGCGTCAGCGGCGGCTTCTTCCACGACCGCGCGCCGCTCGAGTGCAGGTACCGCGCGGACGAGGCGGCGTCGGAGTCCCTGTGGACGCTCTGCCAGTCCCAGCTGGCAACGGTGCGGACGCCCTAACCAGGCTCTTGCCCCCCACGCCGGCGCGGCGCCGCGCCGCCCCCGAGTTTTTGAGCACGGTGTGGCACCGGTCTCACCTATCGAGACCGGTGCCACACCGTGCTCACGAACTACGAGTCGCCGCCCGCCGTGCCGGTCGTTCCGGCGCGACCTCGCGCCGCGGCTCCGCGCCGTCGACCACGTAGGGCGGGCGGGATCGCCGCCACCAGCTCACGACCAGCCCCAGTGGCGGCGGTGCGCCGAGATGCTCCAGGCGCCGATGGCCGCGACGTCGGCGTGCTCGGGCAGCGGCGTGCGGCCGGTGGCGAGGCGGTCCGCCACCTCGCCGGCGACGGCGTCGATCTCCGCGAGCACGCTCGCGAGCTCCGGCACCCCCGCCGGACTGACCTCTAGCACCCTCTGCCGCTCGGCGTCCGGCATCGGCAGCGTGAGCGTGCCGTCGCGGGTGATCTCGAGCCCCTGGTACGCGAGCCGGAGCGCGTGGCTCGCGTACTTGGAGTCGTACCCGTGCCTGGCCACCAGCTCGGGGCGGTTGGGGGTGTCCCGGCCGGTCACCAGGCGCTCCCGCTGGCCGCGCATGAAGCCCAGGAACCGCTGCGCGGCCTGGCGTGACAGGAACGCCGGCGCAAGCCCGCGCAGCTCGTCGCCGAGCGGCGTCGTCGTCAGCACGTCCCGCGACGGCGCGAACAGCGGCAGCAGCGCCGTGGGATTGCCCTTCACCGCCAGCCGCAGGTACTTGCGCAGCGTGTACGCGACGAGGTCGGTGTCGCCGGGACCCGACCGTGCGCCCTCCGGCTGCGAGCGCGCGACCGTAGCTGGCTCGGTGCCGCCGGTGGGCATGATCGGTGACGTGACCTTCCCGCGCCCCGAGCTCCTCGCCGACCCGATCCTCGAGTACGGGGACCGGGCGGCCGCCGACGCCGGGCTGATCCTGCGGTCCACCGTGGGGCCCGGCGTGCACGGCATCGCGATCGCCGGCACCGACGACCACGACGAGATGGCGGTGTTCGTCGAGCCGCCGGGGTGGGCGCTGGGGCTCGAGCCGCACCGTGACAGCTACGTCGCGCGCTCGCAGCCGGAGGGCGCGCGGTCCGGGCCGGGCGACACCGACCTCGTGGCGTACACGCTGCGGAAGTACCTGCGGCTGGCGGTGAAGGGGAACCCGACGGCGCTGCTGCCGCTGTTCGCGCCGCCGCGGGACGTGCTGACGACGACGCCGCTCGGCGCGGAGCTCCGGGCGCTGGCGCCGTCGTTCCTCTCCCGCGACGCCGCCCACCGGTTCCTGGGCTTCATGCGCGGCCAGCGTGAGCGCCTGGTGACCGGCCGCGACACCCCGAACCGACCCGAGCTGGTGGCGAGGTACGGGTACGACGTGAAGTACGCGTCACATGCGTTGCGGCTGGCGTACCAGGGGCTCGAGATCACCCGGGACCGGACGCTCACGCTGCCCATGCCGGAGGCGGAGCGGCGGCGGGTGCTCGAGGTCAAGTCCGGCGCGGTGCCCGACCTCGGGACCGTGCTCGCGGAGATCGACGCCGTCGCCGGCGAGGTCGAGGACCGCCTCGCCACCGGCCGCACGCCGCTGCCCGAGCACGCCGACGTCGCCGCCATCGGCGCCTGGAGCATCGCGGCGCACCGCCGCCACTGGGGCTGGAGCCGGGGCTAGCGACGAGCTTCGGGGTTTCGCGAGGCTAGGGCGTCCGCACGGTCGCCAGCTGGGACTGGCACCGGGCCCACAGGGACTCCGACGCCGCCTCGTCCGCGCGGTACCTGCACTCGATCGGCGCGCGGTCGTGGAAGAAGCCGCCGCTGACGCCGGCCAGCTCCGGTGCCGCGGCGAGCCAGACGACGACGTCCGCGCTCTCGGCCGCCGGCCGCTGGGTGCGGAACGCCAGGCGCGCCAGCAGGCCGTACAGCCCGCGCTGCCGGCCGGCGATGTTCGTCGCCGTCCCGTCCGGGTGCGCGACGTTGATCGTGACGCCGCTCCCGGCCAGCCGGCGGTCCCACGCCCACGCGAGCATCCGGTTCGCCTGCTTGCTCTGCGCGTACGCCTTGACGCCGACGAACCGGCGCCGCTCCCAGAGCAGGTCCTCGGGGTCGAGCCAGCCGGCCATCGTCGACGCGACGTACACCACCCGCCCGCCGGCCTCGGCCAGC